>ENA-ORDP01001547-ORDP01001547.1-marine-sediment-metagenome-genome-assembly--contig:-NODE-1547-length-12420-cov-3.301901_pt1 | contig 12420 bp, 11 predicted proteins | sample MGYA00248627_ERZ508539 | MGnify/ENA primary metagenome ERZ508539 (study PRJEB26208, sample SAMN05571518) | marine sediment metagenome | biome: deep sea; feature: Hydrothermal vent; material...
ACGCCGGGTTCCGAGGTGGCGTTCGATGACCTCGCGGAGGGCCTCGAGCCAGGGTTCGGCGCCCAGCTGCATGCTCGGCGACCACATGCCGGGCATGTCGACGATGGCGATGCCGCCGCCTTGGGTTGGTGGCTCGGAACCTACGGGTTCGACCGGTTTAAATCGAAGGCCGACAACACCTTCGCCCGCCTGGTCTGGCCCGATTGCGACCGCGCCGCCGTCACCGGGGCCGCCGAGGCGACGTTTCTGGTGCGCGATCTGATCAACACGCCAGCTTCGCATATGGGGCCGCAAGAACTGGCTGCTGCCGCCGAAAAAGTGGCGGCACGGTACGGAGCCAATTTCAAAACCATCGTCGGCGATGATTTGCTGAGCGAAAATCTGCCGGCCATTCACGCCGTTGGCCGGGCCAGTGACCGCTCGCCACGGCTGATCGAATTTACCTGGGGTGATCCTGACGCCCGCAAGATCACCCTGGTCGGCAAGGGGGTCTGTTTCGACAGTGGCGGGCTCGATTTGAAATCGGCAGTTGGCATGAAGCTGATGAAAAAGGACATGGGCGGGGCGGCCCAGGTTCTCGGGTTAAGCGCCATGATCATGGCGGCCAATTTACCGGTGCGCCTGCGGGTGCTGATCCCGGCGGTCGAAAACAGTGTTTCGGGCAATGCGCTCAGGCCCCTCGATGTGGTCACCATGCGCAACGGCATGACCATAGAAATTGGCAATACGGACGCCGAAGGCCGGGTCGTGCTGGCCGATGCCCTGGCCCTGGCGTCGGAAGAAAAACCTGATCTGATCATCGATTGCGCGACCCTGACCGGGGCCGCCCGGGTGGCGCTTGGGACCGAATTGCCGGCCCTGTTTTGTAACCATGACGACTTGGCCCTAAGCTTATTGAAACAAGGCGAAAAGCAACTTGACCCCCTGTGGCGGCTGCCCCTGTGGCCGGGCTATCGCCAACAGGTCGACGGCACGGTTGCCGATCTGACCAACGCCCCGGATGGCGGTTTCGGCGGGGCGATTACGGCGGCGCTGTTTCTCGAAGCCTTCGTCGATGGCGAGATTCCCTGGATGCATATCGATATGATGGGCTGGAATTTATCGGCCAGACCGGGTCGCCCGGAAGGCGGCGATGGCATGGGAATGCGGGCCTTGTTCGCCTTTGTCGAAGATCATTTCGGTGATTGAATAAAACAGACAACAAGGAAATCTGCGGTTTGAACGGTTTTTTCGTTGCCAATGTGGACCTAATTCGTTAGAAGTTTTGAAACCGTAATGAAGTTGGGGGCGGGCCGCAATGGCCATTGAACTGGAAGAATTACAGGCGCTGGATCTTTGGCGTCGGGCCAGTGTGACCAGCGTCAGGCGCGACGCACCCGATCTTTCCGCCCGCCAGATGGCCCTGCTGCTGACCGTATATCTGACCCCGCCACCGCACACAGTCCGGGGCCTGGCCGAAGCCCTGAAAGTGTCAAAACCGGCCATCACCCGCGCCCTTGACCGTTTGAGCGAGCTCGAATTGTTACGCCGCAAACCCGATCAAGAAGACCGTCGCAGTGTGCTTATCCAACGCACCGTTCGCGGCTCTGTTTTCCTGCGTGAATATGGCGAACTGATCGTCGCCGCCGGTCGCCAACTGGCCTAGGGTCTTTCCGACTAATATTGACCCATTCTGATGACTTGCGGCGTGGCGGCTCGGCAGGCACCCGGCGCAGCCGCGATGCGGGGCATCGCGCAAGACGGGTAACGCAGCGACCGCCCGCCGCAAGCCACCCCTGCGGGGCCGGGACATTTGGGCTTGGCGGGCGTCGAACTTTTTGACCGTAGCACCGCTACGCTCTGCAAACCTCTCCTACTCCAAGCCCAAATGTCCTCGGTCAGAATGGGTCAATATTAGTTGGAAAGACCCTAGTTCTGCCGCAACTGACGCCGCCCCGGCGGACGGAACCGGTGCAGATATGTCGGCAACACGGCTTCGGCCGCCGCCGGGGTGATGGCCAAATCCTGAAAACCCGGAAAATCCCCGGAGACCACGGTGTCGGTCCTGAGCAAGGTCACCTGATCACGCGTCAGCAAAGGATGGGGCAGTTTTTCCAGGAACCAGGCATAAAAAGAGGCGAGCGGAAATGGCACCGGAACCAACAGCCGGGTTCGGTTGGTTACACGCAGCAGCAGTTCCATCAGTTGCTTGAAGCTGTAGACCCGCGGCCCGCCCAATTCATAGGTTTTTCCGGCACAGTCCGGATCATCCAGGATGGCTGAAATGGCGGCGGCGACATCGCCGACGAAGACCGGTTGCAGTCGGGTGCCGCCATCGCCGTAGAATTCGAAATCGAGCGGGCCGGTGTCGCCGAACAGGATGATTTTCGGCATCACCGGGCAACCGAATACGGGCAGGACCCAGAAAAACCTCATGATTCCGGCGAACCGGTTGAAGAATCCGTCTTCGGCTCCCATGACCACACCGGGGCGCACAATGGTGACGTTTTCAAAGGCCTCCTTCGCCGCCACTTCACCGGCCGCCTTGGTTTTGGAATAGGCCGAGGCCGACCCCGGATCGGCGCTTAAGGAAGACATCTGGACCAGGCTGCGCACCCCGGCGGCCTGGGCGGCGGCGGCCACGGTGGCGGCACCGTCAACGTGAATACGTTCGAACGTCTGCTTGCCCCAGGGCGACAGGATACCGACCAGATTGACCGCCTGATCGGCCCCGGCCAGGGCGGCCGCCACACTAACCGGGTCGGTCACATCGGCGTAGACGGGCACGATCTGGCCTGTGTTGCCCATGGTTTTTAAAAACAGCGCCTGTTCCGTATCGCGCACGGCGACGCGAACCACCGCACCTTGGCGGGCCAGTCGCCGGACCACATGGCGACCGATAAAGCCGGAACCGCCGAATACCGTAACAATGGATTGGGACACGAAGGGCCCTCCCTAATCAAAAACACCGATCAAGCCACTACAATGGCACAAACGATGCGGTATTATCCACGAAATATACCGATTGTGTTGACAACGGCAATGGCTTGGGGGTAACGACTGTCCCTCCGCAGAATGTTGGCGGGAAAAACCCCACTTGCCCAGGTGGCGGAATTGGTAGACGCGCTGGCTTCAGGTGCCAGTGGCCGCAAGGTCGTGGAAGTTCGAGTCTTCTCCTGGGCACCATTCTCACTTATAATCATTTTAACTAACATCAAGAATCAGCTCGGGGGAGCGATCAGGTGATAATTATCGATGCCAGGAAAGCGCAGATAGAAGTTCACGACGGGGATCTCCCCGAGGGCCTTACATTTGGCGACAGTATCGCCATTGATACGGAAACCCTTGGGCTTGTTCCAAAACGGGACCGGTTGTGTGTGGTTCAGATATCGTCCGGCGACGGCACGGCCCACCTGGTCAAGCTGGCTCCGGGGGACTATCAGGCGCCGAACCTGAAAAAACTGCTTGGCGATACATCCGTTACCAAGTTGTTCCATTACGCCCGCTTCGATGTCGCCATCATCGCCAAATACCTGGACGTGATCTGCGGCCCCATTTATTGCACCAAGATCGCCTCGAAACTGGCCCGCACCTATACCGATGCCCATGGCCTGAAGGTTCTGTGCAAGGAATTGCTGGGGGTTGAACTGTCCAAGGAACAACAATCGTCCTATTGGGGTGTCGAGACTTTGTCCGATGAGCAGATCAGGTACGCCGCCTCGGACGTGCTGTATTTGCACGCCCTGCGGCAAAAACTCGATGCCATGCTGGAGCGCGAAGGCCGCCAGCACCTGCTGGGGCCCTGTTTCGATTTCATCCCGACCCGTTGCCAGCTTGATCTCAACGGCTGGCATGAACTGGATATTTTCAGCCACTGAATCGATCCTCCGACGGTTTCGTAAAATCAGCGTGAACTTTGATTTTATTGACCTTTTGCCGTGTTCGCCGCATACTTGAAAGCGTGTGGGCATGACGCTTGCTTAGCCTTTTCAATAAGGCCTCCTATATTATTCCAGACGGCCCGAATGAGACCAAACCAGACAGCAAATAAGTCCGTGAAACAAGACCCGCCCATGTCCGATCTGATCGACACTGCAAAAAACGTCCTGCGTCTGGAAATTGAAGGTCTGCAAGCCCTGTCGGTCAGTCTGGACCAATCCTTTGTGCGGGCGCTGGACCTGCTCGGCACCATGGGGGGCCGGGCCGTGGTCACCGGCATGGGCAAAAGCGGCCATGTGGGGCGTAAAATCGCCGCCACCCTGGCCTCGACCGGCACCCCGGCCCTGTACGTCCATCCCGGCGAAGCCAGCCATGGTGATCTGGGCATGATCACCGGCGACGATCTGGTCATCGCGTTATCCAATTCCGGCGAAACCACCGAACTGGCCGATCTGGTTGCCTATACCCGGCGCTTCGACATTCCCCTGATCGCCATTGTCAGTCGAAGCGGCAGCACCCTGGCCAAGGCCGCCGATGTGGCTCTGGTGCTGCCGGATTTGTCGGAAGCCTGCGCCATTACCGCCGCGCCGACGACCTCGACCACCATGATGCTGGCCCTTGGCGATGCCCTGGCCGTGGCGATGCTGGAACACAAGGGTTTTTCCCTCGATGATTTCCAGGTCTTTCATCCCGGCGGCAAGCTGGGCCGCAGGCTGCTGAAGGTTGATGACATCATGCATCAGGGCGATCAGTTGCCGCTGATCGGCGAGGCCGAGAAAATGTCCGTCGCGATCCTGGAAATGACCGCCAAAAGCTTCGGCTGCCTGGGTGTTATTGATGGTGATGGCAGGCTCAAGGGCGTTATTACCGATGGCGATTTGCGCCGACACATGAGCGATAATCTGCTCAGCCGGACGACCGGTGACGTGATGACCAGGGGTGCCCGCACGGTGCCTTGCGGCAGCCTCGCCAGCGAGGCGCTGGAGATCATGAATTCGATGTCGATCACCACCCTGTTCATCATGGCGGGAGAGCGACCGACCGGTATCGTCCACATTCACGACTGTCTGCGCGCGGGGATCGCCTGATGACCGCGCTTAGGCCCGGAGCCGCGGCCCTGCCTGTCGGCAAGGATGCGCGGCAGATTCGAAAATTGGCCATGTTCGGTGACGGCGGCGATGCGCAGCACCGGGCGCCACGGAAGTACAGCGCCGGGTACAGCCGCTTCGTTTCGATGATGAAAGTGCTGCTGCCCATCGTCGCCCTGATGCTGATCGTGCTGATCGTGATCTGGCCCAATCTGAAGTTACAGGAAACCCGGTTTGGCCTCGGCTTTTCGGCCCTGAAAATCGGCAACGGGATCGATCCATCGATGATCAACCCGCGTTTTTTTGGCACCGATGACCGTCGCCAGACTTTTTCCATCACCGCCGATCTGGCCAAAAACATCCTGTCCGATGATCGTCAGGTGGAACTGGAAAAACCCAAGGCCGATATCTCCCTGGAAGACGGCTCATGGCTGGTCATCACCGCCAGTGTCGGCTATTTCGAACGCAAGGCTGAACAGTTGTCGCTGCAGGGCAAGGTCAATCTGTTTCATGATTCCGGGTACGAATTCCGCACCGAAAAAATCGATATCGATCTCACTCGCGGGACCGCTTCGGGCAATCTGCCGGTCGAAGGCCAGGGGCCATTCGGCCATGTGGTGGCGGAAGGGTTTCGCCTGCTCGACAAGGGTAAAACAATCGTCTTTACCGGCAAGACCCGATTGAAAATATACCCCGGTGCCAGCACCCCTGCGGACGGCAAGTGATGATCGGTATCATAAGAATTGCAGCGCTTCTGCTGGCCCTGGGGACCTGGCTGGGGACCTCGGACGTTCAGGCTCAGGGGCTTAATTTCGCCAGTGGGGATTCCGATGTTCCGATCGAAGTGTTTGCCGATGATGGCATCGAATGGCAACAGGAACAACTGACGTTCCTGGCCCGCGGCAACGCCCGCGCGGTGCGTGGAGAGGTCACCGTGTTCGCCGATGAATTGCAGGCTTTTTATCGCAAACTGGCCAGGGGTGGCACGGAAATCTGGCGGCTTGATGCGGTCGGTCATGTGCGCATCGAAACCCCCGGTGAAACGGCTTTCGGTGACCGTGGGGTGTACGATATCGATAACGCCATCCTGGTCTTAAGCGGCGGTAACGTGCGCCTGGTCACCGCCACCGATGTGATCACCGCGAAACAGCAACTGGAATACTGGGAACGCAAAAGCATGGCCGTGGCGCGGGGCGACGCGACCGTTGTCAGCGACGGCAAGAAATTGAACGCCGATGTGCTGGTCGCTTATTTCACCAAAAACAAGGCCGGTAAAACGACCGTGCACAGGGTCGAAGCCTTCGATAACGTGCGCATCGATTCCGGCCTGGAAAAAGCCACATCGAAACGGGCCGTCTACACGGTCGGCACCGGCATCGTGATCTTGAGTGAACAGGTCAAATTGACCCGTGACGGCAATGTACTCGATGGCTGCGAAGCAAAAATCAATCTCAATACCGGTCTTAGCAAGCTGATCGGCTGCGCCGGGCAAAGTGGTGGCCAGGTCGGCGGCGTATTTCGTGCCGGCTCGGCAAAACCGAAGTAGCTATCAATCGTTAAACCGTTTGTTCAGGAACATGGGATACACATATAACATGAAACGAAAACAGAAAAGTATATGACCGACAGGCCGACAACACCGCCTCATCAGGGCCCCCAGGGCAATTTCCACAAGGTTCATGACCTGACGGCCCCGCGTGCGCCCGCGTCCTCACCAGCCTCACCTGCCGCAACGGGCAAAGGTGGCCCCAAGTTGATCGCCGAAAGTGATCGCGGGCTTCATGCCTTGAACATGGGCAAACGATTCAAGAAGCGCCCGGTCGTGCGCGGCGTCAGCCTGTCAATCCAGCGTGGCGAAGTGGTTGGCCTGTTGGGTCCCAATGGGGCCGGCAAGACGACAATATTTTACATGATCACCGGGTTGATCCCGCTCGACTACGGCACCGTGACCCTGGATGGCACCGACATTACAGAGCTGCCCATGTATCGCCGGGCACGGCTGGGGATTGGCTATTTGCCGCAGGAAGCCTCGATTTTTCGGGGCATGAATGTTGAAAACAACATCCGCGCGGTGCTCGAAGTGGTCGAATCCTCGCGGGATCGGCGGGAAGCCATTCTGGATGCCCTGCTGGCCGAATTCTCCATCACCCACCTGCGCCGCACCCCGGCCCTGGCCTTGTCGGGCGGCGAGCGACGGCGGGTCGAAATTGCCCGCGCACTGGCCTCAAACCCCCATTTTATCTTGCTCGATGAACCCTTTGCCGGGGTCGACCCTATTGCTGTCGGCGATATTCGCTCACTCGTCGCCCATCTGAAGGATCGCGGTATCGGGGTCCTGATCACCGATCATAATGTGCGGGAAACCCTCGACGTTATTGATCGCGCCTACATTATCCATGACGGAATGATGCTTATGGAAGGCGCGCCGTCCGACATTGTCGGTAACGAAGATGTCCGGCGTGTATATCTGGGTGACAGCTTCAGCCTTTAGCCCCCCCCAGCGCCTCCCGGGCTTTCATCAGGTGCCGTCATGGTCCTGAGCCCCCGCCTTGATTTGCGCCAGTCACAGTCGCTGGTGATGACGCCGCAATTGCAACAGGCGATCAAGCTGCTCGCCCTGTCCAACCTTGAACTGGTCGAATATGTAGAACAGGAACTGGAGCAAAACCCGCTGCTGGAGCGGAGCGAAGAGCCGGCCCGTGAAGAAGATGGGCTGGGCGGGCCTGACGGGGCCGGCGGCGACGGTGATGTTTATGATCAGAATGCGGACCCGGACAAGGCCGAAACCGAAGCGGACTTGAAGACCATCAATCTGGACGATCCGGGCAAGGATGCGGAAGCCCGCAAAGACAGCATGGATGTGGTTATCGACAATGACTGGAGTTCCGATGGGCCCTCGGATCAACCGGCTTTTTCCGACTGGGGACCCGGCGGCAGCTTCGACGGTGGCCTGGCAAATATTGAAGAAACCGTTTCGGGCAAGATTTCTCTGCGGGATCACCTGAACGAACAGGTCGCCATGTCGGTTTTCGATCCGATCGACAAAATGATCGGTGCCCAGTTGATCGATCTGCTCGATGAAACCGGCTATTTGACCGGCGACATCGGCACCGTTGCCGATATGCTGGGCTGTCCGCTGGAAAAAGTGGAAAGCGTGCTGGGTGTTTTGCAAAGCTTTGATCCAGCGGGCATTTTCGCCCGCGATCTGGCTGAATGCCTGGCCCTGCAGTTGCGCGAACTGGACCGCCTGGACCCGGCCATGCAGGCGATGCTGGACAACCTGGATTTGCTGGCCAGGCGTGACCTGGACGGCCTGATGGATATCTGCGGCCTGGACAGTGAAGACATCGCCGATATGGTCGCCGAAATCAGGGATTTGAATCCCAGACCGGCCCAGGAATTTGATGATGTGCTGAGCCAGCCCGTGGTGCCCGATGTGATCATGCGGGGCCAGCAGGGCGGTGAATGGGTGATCGAGTTGAACGCGGCGACCCTGCCACGGGTGTTGGTCAACAACAGCTATTTCGCCAAAATAAGCAAGGCAGCCAACTCGAAATCAGACAAACAATATATCAACGAGTGCCATCAGTCGGCCAATTGGCTGGTTAAATCCCTGCATCAGCGGGCGACCACGATTTTGAAAGTGGCCGGTGAAATCGTCCGTCAGCAGGATGCCTTTTTCGCCCACGGGGTACAGCACATGCGACCGTTGATCCTGCGCAATATCGCCGATGTCATTGAAATGCATGAAAGTACCGTGTCGCGGGTCACGTCCAATAAATATATTGCCACCCCCAGAGGTATATTCGAACTCAAATATTTCTTCAGTGCGGCCATCGCCAGCTCGTCCGGCGGCGAAACCCATTCGGCTGAATCCGTGCGCCACCGGATCAAGCACCTGATCGACGAAGAAACTTCCGACAAGATACTTTCCGATGATAAAATCGTTACTATCTTGAACGGCAAAGGCGTCGATATCGCCCGACGGACCGTCGCGAAATATCGCGAATCCCTCGGAATTCAATCATCTGTACAGCGTCGGCGTGAAAAAAAATCCGTGCTCTAGCACCCGGTTAGGTAATCGATGATCCGGTCTTCGGCGTTCAGTGCTGGAATTTCCGCACCCGCTTTACCACTTGCCGCTATACCTGCCTTGATGACGCCTAGATAAGCCTCTGCCGTTTTGTCCCAGGTGTACATATTCAGGACTCTTTGCCGCGCCCGTTCAGATAAATCGGCCCGGTTTTCAAGCGCCGTGAGCAGGCCTGAGGCGATGGCGTCGGCATCGAACGGATCGACCAGAACACCCGATCCGTCCTCGAATATTTCAGACGGGCCGCCATTTTGCGTAGCGACGCAGGCCAGTCCGCAGGCCGCAGCCTCGATCGGTGCCAGCCCGAACGGCTCGTAAAAGGCGGTCAGGGCAAACACCGACCCCCGGCTTGCAAAGTAGCGGTATGTCGCGGCCAGCTCCTTCTGCGACTGGATGTTAAGGTAGTGCACCCGCGACGCCATGGCCGCATGATCGATAACATCGAGAATTTCCCGTAACACCAATTTCTCGGCGTCCGGCAGATGGCCGATGTCCTGGTAGGGGTCATCGACGCCGCGGATGCAGATGGCGAGACGGGCGCGCTGGCGCAGGGACGCGGATCCCGCGAAAGCCTTGACCACGCCAATGATGTTCTTTTTCTCGTCGAGCCGGCTGGAAACCAAAACGAAGGGCTCGTCGCCACCGCCCAGCCGAACCGAAAGGTCGTCGTCGACTGGTGTATCTACCGACGATTTTTCGACGCTGAAAATGCGCGTGTTGACTCCTGGCGGGATGACCGAAAACTTGCCCGGTTCGTTAACATCGACGGCACCACTGTAGAGAGCATGAGAATACTGCTCGATGTGTTCCTGTTCCGTAGAGGTAATGATGCAATTGGCCCGGGTCATGGCCAGGCGCTCGGCGTCGATGCGCCGCGAGAAACGGAATCGAGCCTCCATTTCCGGCCAGTTTTCGGCATTGGTGCCTAGCTTGTCGAGTTTTTGCGCCCCCAGAGAGTGGCCGGTCAGGGTGAAGCCAATGCCGGTCAACATCTGTATACGCGCCGCACAATAGCCGCCATCGGCGTAATGGGCGGTGGTGAAATCGGGCAGGTCATGGCCATAGAAGGCGAGCACATTGTCGACAAATTCGTCAAGATGTGGCCACAGGTCTTCCTTGTTCAGGAAATCAGAGCCGCCACAATCCAAGCGAATAATACGCAGATTATCTTGGTATCCGTCGTAGTGGTCGATGGCGGCAGAAAATTCAGGCCAGTCCCGGTCTGCCATGCGTCGGGTGATGATATCGATCTTATGGCCCAGACGGCACATGGACTGGGCGACTTCCTTGACATAGACCAGTTGGCCGCCGAAATCGGGATGTTCGGCCAGATAAGAATCGTTCTCGTCGAAATTACCCTGAGGGTTGAGAAAGGCGATATGCATGTCCGATAACCTGGATTAAAAGCTGCGGGAAGATGGAAATATTAGCTTGCCAACGAGACTGAATAATCCCGATTGATGATGATGTCCGCACGCGGCTTGTGCGACGAAATGATGTCGTGCTCTATTTTCAGGACATTGCCGGTGAAGGTATCCAGTTCCGAGGCGTCACGGTTTCTTTTCAAACGGTGGGCGAGGGTGTCTTCGTAATCCCGGTCGATGAAAACCCGCGTATCAACTTTTTCAAGCAACGTCGTGTAGGTTCCTTCGGCAATGGCGACGCGGGCGTCGCTGGTGTCCACGGTCTCGCTTTCAACGCAATCGTCCTCGTAGATGACCAGCGGTTTTTCGATGCTCTCGGCACCATCGAGAAAGGCCGCGAGATGTTCGTCAAGCAGGTCCAGTTTTACCTCTTGCGGGCCGACCCAGGCGATGTCTTGGCGCCGGGTGCGATCGTTGGTCTTCGGTGGATAGACAAAATAGTCATCCTGCTGGAAGATGATGCTGTTGATGCCCTGTTCGGCCAGGGCCTCGGCAATTGCTGTCGCGGTTTCCGATTTGCCACTGCCCGATTCGCCAGCCACTGTTACCGTGTAACGTCCGGTTGCCGCCTCGATTTTTGGCACAATGGCCGGGGTGATTTCCGCCGCCGCCTTCCGATGGTGTTTTTCCACAATAATGGTGTCACCACGCATGTCTGTTTCCTGTTCCGTATTTATTCAAAAAGTCTATGTTTTTGGTTTTATATTCGGTATTTCTAAATTATACAGCGTTTATGGGTATAGGTCCGATAACCGCCGCCGGTCAACGGAAGCTTTGGGCCATTTCGAAAAATATGGCGACAGTCGATATGCATGGAAAATATGAACACGTCTGGGGGCAATTGAACTCGCGGCTGCGCGAAATCGAAGCCGGCGAGGACGGGCTCGACGGCGCGCTACGGGGACTGGAGTTGCACCAAAAGGAGGCCGGTTTTATCAAGCTGGCCCTTTCATCGGTCGAGCGCCATGTTTTTGTCCATCCCGAGGACCCGTCCCGGTTCTTTCGAATTCAGTTCAACCCGGAACGCGCCCGGAGATTTAGCGGGGCCGGCATCGTCACGCCACCGCCCGGGGACGAAGTCAAACACGACGGCTGTTTTCTTTGTCGAGACAATATCCGTTGGCAACAGCGAGGCACCGAGATGGGCTATGAAGTCCACTTGGACGACAATCGCTATTACGCCTGGATGAATCCCTTCCCGTTGCTGCCGACCCATGTCGTCATCGCGACAAAAGAACACACCTCCCAGGAATGGCCGGTCTGCGAAAAAGGCAGCCTCGATGTTTCTAAATTGCTCAATGATCTTGTCGGGCTGGCAACACGTATGCCCGGCTATCTGGGATTTTACAACGGTGTCAGTGCGGGTGCATCGATTCCAGGGCATCTGCATTTTCAGTTTTTTAAACGTCCCGACAAGGATCTGGAATTTCCGCTCGAACGAGTCGCCCGTGAACAGCGGAAGGGCGGATCAGATGTTATGTTTGTGGAAGGCTACCCGCTTGACGTCGCCATGTGGACGGGCGCGCCGGACGACGTCATCGGCCTGGCATCAGCCTGGATTGCCGATTGGGCGGCCCGCAACAAACGGCGGATAAACGCATTGACGGCAAATTTCATTACGTCGAGCGACCCCCACGGCGAAGGTATAACGCTCTATTTCGTTCCTCGCGATCGTTCCCGCACTCATGGTGATGGCCTGTCCGGCCTGATCGGTGGGCTTGAAGTGCTTGGGGAACTGGTATTTTCAAGCGCCGAAGACAAGCGGCGTCTGGATCGAGGAGAAGTCGACTATTATAGCCTGGAAAAAACCCTGGCTTGCGTCCGCACACCATTTTTCACAGATTAATACCATCGAGCGTTAATAAGAACCCATAGAGATCGTCACAGCAGTCCTTCG
>ENA-ORDP01001548-ORDP01001548.1-marine-sediment-metagenome-genome-assembly--contig:-NODE-1548-length-12412-cov-5.676378_pt1 | contig 12412 bp, 10 predicted proteins | sample MGYA00248627_ERZ508539 | MGnify/ENA primary metagenome ERZ508539 (study PRJEB26208, sample SAMN05571518) | marine sediment metagenome | biome: deep sea; feature: Hydrothermal vent; material...
GGATACGCTCCAGCAACGGCCGCAACCCCAGCCAGAGCCGTTCGAGTTCGAGGTGCTGGTCACCCAACTCGCCGATCAGCCGTACCAGCGTGGACTCGCCCGCGACCTCGGCACGGCGCAGCAGCGACGGGAACAGGTCTTCGTCCTCGTCGGCGTGGTGATGACGCCCGGCGATCTCGAAGTAGCGCAATGCGCGCTCGCCCGCGCGCCGCGCCGCCTCGTCCGAGCCGTTCGCCTGCAGATGCGTCGGCAGCCGAACCAGCATCGCGCACTGGTCCTCGATCCGCCCATGACAGGCCGCGAGCAGGCCCACGGGATCGTCGAAACCCGGCGCCTCGCGCAGGAGGGACACCTCAGCGCCTCGCGAAATCGATGACCACGCGCCCGGGCCCGCGCTCTACATAGGCCACGTGCACGGTGTCCTCGTAACGGGTCCTCATCTGCTCCAGCAGCGGGAGGGGGTCGTGGTCGTTCAGGAAACGCATCGTCTCGCCGGGGCGCAGGGCATCGAGGGCACCGAAAATCGCTGCGTGGCGAAACCGCTTGGCGACACCGCGTGCATCGAATACGTGGGGCGCCTGATCCACCAAGTTGAAGACTGGTCCTGCCATCGGAAATCTCCCGTTTCGATGATCCTCATCCGGCGCGGGCGCCGTCCTCGCGAGGGACCGGCGACACCGGAGCGTGCGCCCCGTCGCGCGTGAGGCCGCATAAGATGTATATTATTTACTCCTTAATGGGCGACTGTCAATTCGGTCCTCCGGTGCGCCCGCGTTATTATCGGATCGAATTTCCTGATTGGCCTTCGAATCCGCCCCCGGCTAGAGTGCCCGGGTCGTCACCGACCGCCCGGAACCCGCGCCCCCATGGACCAACCCGCCGCCACGCCCCGGATCGAGCACAAGAACACCACCTGCTACATGTGCGCCTGCCGCTGTGGGATCCGCGTCACTTTGCGTGACGGCGAGATCCGCTACATCCAGGGCAATCCCGACCACCCGCTCAACCGGGGGGTGATTTGCGCCAAGGGCGCCTCGGGGATCATGAAGCAGTACTCCCCGGCGCGCCTGACCAAGCCGTTGTTGCGCAAGCCGGGGGCCGAGCGCGGCGCGGGCGAGTTCACCGAGATCTCCTGGGACGAGGCCTTCGCACTGCTCGAGGAGCGGCTGCGACGCATCCGCTCCACCGATCCGAAGAAGTTCGCGTTGTTCACCGGGCGCGACCAGATGCAGGCGCTGACCGGGCTGTTCGCCCGCCAGTTCGGCACCCCCAACTACGCCGCCCACGGGGGGTTCTGCTCGGTCAACATGGCCGCGGGCATGATCTATACGGTGGGCGGCTCGTTCTGGGAGTTCGGCGGCCCCGACCTCGAGCGGGCGCGCCTGTGCGTGATGATCGGCACCGCCGAGGACCACCACTCCAACCCGCTGAAGATCGCCATCTCGCGCTTCAAGCGCAACGGCGGGCGCCTCATCTCCGTCAATCCGGTGCGCACGGGCTATTCGGCGATCGCCGACGAATGGGTACCGATCCGCCCCGGCACCGACGGCGCCCTGCTGCTCGCGCTGACCCACGAGATCATCCGCCAGGGCCTCTACGACCGGGATTTCCTGGTGCGCTACACGAACGCGCCGGAGCTGGTGATCCAGGACGAGGCGGCCGAGCAGTTCGGGCTGTTCGTGCGCAGCGACAAGCCGGTCGACGAGGGCTGTTTCGACCCGCAGAACAAGCTGTGGTGGGACCGGACCACCGACCGTCCGGTCGACAGCCACGCCGAGGGGGCGGACCCGTTCCTGCTGGGCGCGTTCACGCTCCCCGACGACGGTGCGGCGGTCAAACCGGCGTTCCAGCTCCTCACCGACCGGGTGAAGGACTACACCCCGGAGTGGGCCGCGGGCATCACCGGGATCCCGGCCGAGACCATCCGGCGCCTGGCCCACGAGATGGGCATCACCGCGCGCGATCAGAAGATCGAGCTGCCGATCGCCTGGACCGACACCTGGGGCCGCGACCACGAGACGGTCACCGGGAACCCGGTGGCGTTCCACGCCATGCGCGGGTTGGCCGCGCACTCCAACGGCTTTCAGACCATCCGCGCCCTGTCCATCCTGATGAGCGTGCTCGGCACCATCGACCGCCCCGGCGGCTTCCGCCACAAGGCCCCGTTCCCGCGGCCGATCCCGCCCTGCGCCAAGACCCCGCGCCACCCCGATGCAGTGCGCCCGGACACCCCGCTCGCCGGCATGCCGCTCGGCTGGCCGGCCGGACCCGAGGACCTGTTCGTCGACGACGACGGGCGCCCGGTGCGCATCGACAAGGCGTTCTCCTGGGAGTACCCGCTGGCGGTGCACGGGCTCATGCACAACGTGATCACCAACGCCTGGCGCGGGGATCCGTATCCGATCGACACGCTGATGATCTTCATGTCGAACATGGCGTGGAACTCGACGATGAACACCGTCGAGGTCCGCCGCATGCTCAACGACCGCGACGAGCAGGGTGAATACAAGATCCCGTTCATCGCCGTCTCCGACGCCTTTCAGTCGGAGATGGTGGCCTACGCCGACTTGGTATTGCCGGATACGACCTACCTCGAGCGCCACGACGTGATGTCCATGCTCGACCGGCCGATCTCCGAATTCGACGGGCCGGTCGACGCGGTGCGCGTGCCGGTGCTGCCGCCGACCGGCCAGTGCAAACCGTTCCAGGAGGTGTTGATCGAACTCGCCGGGCGGCTGGGACTGCCGGCCTTCGTCAACCCGGACGGCTCGCGCAAGTTCCGCGACTACCCGGAGTTCATCGTGCGCCACGAGACCGAGCCCGGCTCCGGGATCGGCTTCCTGGCCGGCTGGCGCGGGACCGGCGGCGAGAAGTTCATGAAGGGCGAGCCCAATCCCAACCAGTGGGAGATGTACGCAAAGAACAACTGCGTGTTCCAGTATCACCTGCCGCCGTCCTATCAGTACATGCGCAACTGGAACCAAGGCTATCTGGAGTGGGCGCAGCGCCACCGCCTCACGCGCTATGCCGAACCCATCCTCCTGCACCTCTACTCCGAGGTGCTGCAGAAATTCCGCCTCGCCGCTCAGGGTCGCGGCACGGGGCGCCGCCCGCCCGAGCACCTGCGCGGGCGCATCGAGACGTACTTCGACCCGCTGCCGTTCTTCTACGAACCGCTGGAGGCGCAACGGATCGATCGCTCCCGCTATCCGCTGAACGCGATCACGCAGCGCCCCATGGCCATGTATCACTCCTGGGATTCGCAGAACCCGTGGCTGCGGCAGATCCACGCGCACAACCACCTGTACATCCATCCGCGTACCGCGCACGCCGACGGAATCGAAGACGGGGGCTGGGTGTGGGTGGAATCGCCGTGGGGCCGCGTGCGCTGTCAGTGCCGCTACTCCGAGGCGCTCGAACCCGGCACGGTGTGGACCTGGAACGCCATCGGCAAGGCCGCCGGCGCGTGGCGGCTGAGGCCCGAAGCAAACGAGGCGCGCCGCGGCTTCCTGCTCAACCACCTGATCACCGAGGAACTGCCGGCGAGCGCCGAGGGCGAACACCTGTCGAACTCCGACCCCGTCACCGGGCAGGCCGGCTGGTACGACGTGCGCGTGCGGATCTACCCGGCCGGCGCCGCGGAACCGCAAACGACTTCCCCGGAATTCGCGCCCACACCCCCGGCACCCGGCACCGGCGCATCGCTGCCCCGGCGCCTCGCCTATCGCGCCGGCGCCGGTCTCATGAAAAAGCTCTTTGGATAACCGGCGCCCATGACCCAACTCGCCCTGATCATCGACCTCAACGTCTGCGTCGGCTGCAGCGCCTGCATGATAAGCTGCAAGGAGTGGAACACCTCTGGAAGCGCCGGCCCCCTGGTCGACCTCAACCCCTATGGGTCCGACCCCAACGGCACCTTCTTCAATCGCGTACAGACCTTCGAGGTCGGCACCTATCCCAACACCCAGACCGTGCACTTCCCGAAGTCGTGCCTGCACTGCGAAGAACCGCCGTGCGTACCGGTCTGCCCGACGGGCGCGAGCTACAAGCGGCCCGAGGACGGCATCGTCCTGGTCGATTACGACAAGTGCATCGGCTGCAAGTACTGCTCGTGGGCGTGCCCGTACGGCGCGCGGGAATTCGACGAGGAGCGTCGCGTGATGACCAAGTGCACCCTGTGCATCGACCGCATCTACGACGAGACCCTGCCCGCGGCGGAGCGCAAACCCGCCTGCGTGCTCGCCTGTCCCACCAATGCGCGGCTGTTCGGCGATGTACACGACCCAGAATCGGAGGTCTCGACCCTGATCCGCGAACAGGGCGGCTATACGCTCATGCCGGAATGGGGCACCCGCCCCGCGAACCATTACCTGCCGCCGAGGCGGACCGCCCATCGCATCCATCCGGATCAGTTGGTGCGGGCCGACAATCCGCTGAAGAAGGAATCGCGACTGCCCAAACCGGCGCTGGAGGAACCGTCGCTGGACGACGTGACGAGTTGGTAATCGCCTTCGGCGGCAGGGACGGGCGTCGTCGCCGGCGACCGCGCAGCGCGGACTGCGGCGCCCACCATCCCCCTGCGGGGCGGGCAAAGACCGCACCATCGAGACGATCATCCATCATGAGGAACCCGCATCCATGCATCCCGCCTTCTCGGTGATCTACCTCACGACCCTGATCGGCGCCGGACAGGGGTTGTTCCTCGCGCTCTATACCAGCGAGTTGTACACGACCCTCGGGCTCCTTCCGGCGCAGGACGAACCCGTCTTCTTCGCCGTCGGCGCCCTGCTGGCGCTGGCGCTGCTGGCCGCCGGCCTGGCCGCCTCCTTCGCCCACCTGGGTCATCCGGAACGGGCGTGGCGCTCGGCGGCGCGCTGGCGCACCTCGTGGCTGTCGCGCGAGGTGATCGCGCTACCCGCCTTCATGGGTGCGGTGTTCCTCTACGGGGCACTGCACTTTCTGGGCTGGAACCCGCCGATCGCCGTCCTCGGCGACGGGATCCCGGTGCGTCTGACCCTGGCCGTCGGCGCCGTGGGCGTGGTGCTGTGCTTCACGCTGTTCCTCTGTACGGGCATGATCTATGCGTGCCTGCGCTTCCTCCAGGAGTGGGCCACGCCGCTGACGGTCGTCAATTTCTTCCTGCTCGGCACCGCTTCGGGATTCACGCTGGCCACCGCCTGCGCCGCCTATGCCGGTCACGGTCTGGTGCGATTCTTCGGCGACTGGGCGTTGATCTTCATCGCCCTGGCCTTCATCGGGCGTAGCGCGGCGCTCGTGCGCAACGCGCGGCTGCGCCGAAAATCCACGATCCAGAGCGCCATCGGCGTGCGCCACTCCCGGATCCGGCAGATCTCCCAGGGCGCCATGGGCGGATCGTTCAACACCCGGGAATTTTTCCACGGCAAGACCCACCGGACGCTGCACACCGCCCAGTGGTCGTTCCTGGTATTCGGGTTCGCCGTGCCCGCCGCATTGCTCGCCGCCGGCCTCTCGGGCGCTTCCCCGGCGTGGCTCGTCGCGGCCTTCGCGCTCCAGTACCTCGGGCTGGTCGCGGAACGCTGGGTCTTCTTCGCGCAGGCGCAACACCCGCAGAATCTGTATTATCAGAAAGTCGCTTGATGCCCCCTCCCAAATCTTGAAACATTCCAATATGCATGGTTACGCGAATATGCCTTGCCTTGAGGCTGCCACTTTGTTGATATCCACTGAGAAATTATTTTATATATTTTAATTTTCTAAGCGCGATAGGAAGAAACTAATGACCATTAAGGCCAAAATTTTCGGAATACTCGGACTGATCTTGCTGCTTTCCGGCGGGGGAATGGGAACGGCGGTCATTCAATTGGAAATCCAGAGCCCCGAATTGACCCAAGCCAAGGACCAGGTTGGCAAAATGTCGGATCACGCCATCCCCCTCTTGGTTGTCATCAAGGAAATCAAATCCGACGTGATCCTGGTCCAAGGCTGGTTGACCGATATCGCCGCCACCCGCGGTCTGCCGGGTTTCGATGATGGTTTTAGCAAGGCCGAGGGCTTTGCCGTAAAATTCGGCGCTGACGTTAAAGAAGCCCGCAAACACGCCAAGGCTTTACGGCTTGATGACGTCGTTCAGGCCTTGGACGAACTGGAGGCCTCCTTCCCGCCCTACTATGCCGGCGGAAAGAAATTGGCCCAATCCTATATCGACGGCGGCCCCGAGAGCGGCAACTCGCAGATGAATGAATTCGATTTAGTCGCCGAAAAAATAAGCGCCAATACGGAAAAATTGGTTGCGTTGGTCGAAAGTACGGATTCTTCGAACATGTCGGCCCTTCAATCCCTGATTAAAAGCATCCATGCCAATAACAAAAACCTGATCGTCATCCTCATTACCCTTTCGGTCATCTCCGCCTTGGCCGCCGCCATCGGCATCGCCTTCCTTTACAACACCATTTCCAAGAGTTTCCGCGACCTCAATGCCGATGTCGATGTGGTCATGTCGAAAAATATGACGGCCAAACTCAGCCTTAGCCCGGATCGGGCGGATGAATTCGGCCCCGTCGCCTCGGCCCTTTCCTCGTTCCAGGAAAGCAAATCCCAAGCTGACAAAATGGCCCAAGAGCAGAAAAAGGCCCAGGAAGAGGAAGCAGAGCGGGCGAAAAAATTAGAGGCCCTGGCCCTCGAATTCGACGAAAGCATCCAAGGCTCTTTGACCGAAATGAAATTGGCTTCGGACTCCATGAAAAACACCGCCGAGGACATGGCCGGCAACGCCGAACGAACGACCCGGCAGGCGGCGGCAGTGTCCACAGCCTCGGAAGAAGCTTCCGCCAATGTACAGACCGTGGCCTCGGCGGCGGAGGAATTATCCAGCTCCATCAGCGAGATCAGCCGCCAGGTGACCCAATCGACGGAAATCGCCGGGGCCGCCGTCAAAGCCGCCCAAAAGGCCGACGAAATGGTCCAGGGATTGGCAAAATCGGCACAGAAAATTGGTGAGGTTGTCGAAATGATTACAGATATCGCCGATCAAACCAACTTGCTGGCGCTGAACGCGACCATTGAAGCGGCCCGCGCCGGCGAGGCCGGAAAGGGCTTTGCCGTTGTCGCCAGTGAAGTCAAGAATCTGGCCAATCAAACCACCAAAGCGACCGAGGAAATAGGCACCCAGATCGGGGGGATCCAAAGCGCGACCGTGGACTCCGTCCAGGCCATTCAAAGCATCACCAAGACCATCGGCGAGATCAGCGAAGTGGCCTCGACCATCGCCGCCGCGGTCGAGGAACAAGGCTCGGCAACCCAGGAAATCGCGCGGAACGTCGAACAGGCGGCGGCCGGCACCGACGAGGTATCATCGAACATCGCCGGCGTCACCCACGCGGCCGGGGAAACGGGCGCGGCGGCGGCCAAGGTCACCGAAGCGGTCGATATTTTGACCGTTCAGTCGGCAAGCGTAAACAAACATGTCGAAGGATTCCTTAGCGAAATGAAGGCGATTTAACCCCCTTCTTTTTAACGGGGCAGTTCGATGTGGACCCGAAGTCCTCCCTTCCCGGCCCTGGATAAGGAAATGCGTCCCCCATGGGCGTGGATAATGGTTTGGGCAACGCTCATGCCCAGGCCGATGCCACCCGTTTTCGGGTTTCGAGAGGGATCGATCCGGTAAAACGGAGTGAAAACGTGCTCCATTTCTTCTTCGGGAATGCCCGGCCCCCGGTCTTCGATGTCGATCTTCACGACGCCGTCCGCCGCCGTCATCGCCACGTATGCCTTGCCGCCATACTTGACCGCGTTGTCTATCAGGTTGGTGAAGGCTCTTTTCATTGAAACCGGGCGGCATTCATAGGCGACCCGGTGGGGAAGATCGGCCTCGATGGGAAGCCCCGCCTGGCATAAATCATCGCAAATGCTGTCGAGCAAGGCGGAAATATCGACCTTGCGCCTTTCTTCCATAACGGCGTCTTCGCGGGCGAAGGCGAGGGTCGAGGCGATCATGGTCTCCATCTCGTCTAACGTCGACATGATCTGCGCCTGCAGGTCCTCGTCGTCGACCAACTCGGAACGAAGGCGGAGCAGGGTAATCGGTGTTCGCAGGTCGTGGGAGATGGCGGCGAGCATCCTCGTGCGGTTCTCGATAAATCGGCGCAGGCGTTCCTGCATTTCGTTAAAGGCGCGCGAGGCTTGGCGCAATTCGGTTGGACCGTCTATGGGCAACGCCGGAGCGGTCATATCCTTGCCGAGCCTTTCCGCCGCCCTGGCGAATTTGCCGAGCGGCATGGTCAGCCGCCGCACCACCCAAACGGAAAGGAGAATGGCGGCGACGGCCATGGATAAAACGGAAAGCAGCGACGCGCCCGACCAGAAGGGCCGTCCCTTGGGAAAAGTGCCTAAAAAATTAAGCCATTGGCCGTCATTGAGTTCGACCGATATGCGAAGCGACTGATGGGGTATTTTCAGGGGCGTGAACCGGATAAGGGATTGAACCCCGGACGTTCCGCTTGAAAGTTCGGTAAAGATCCGGCGAACGGAGTCTTTTTTAAGGGCGTTTTCCATATATTTTTGAATGGTAAAGGCCTTTTCAGAATCCGGGGCGCCGGGGGTAAACATGGTTTCCGAAGAAAGCGTGATGCTAAACAAAGGTTCATTGAGCGCCGCGACGATCCGGTTTCGCCACCCGGGAGGAGAAACGCTAATCAAATGAGAGACGTTGGCAATGCGTTGGGTCAGGTGTTGCTCGGCCATAACCGAAAGAGCTTCGCCCCGGTCGCTGGAATAAACCAGCATGCTGAGAATATGGGTAAGGGTCAGCCCCGCCAACAGGACGAGAACCGTCTGTCCGGCCAGGCTTTTGGGCAACACCCGTTTCATTCCGTTGAAACCGGAGAGGTAAACATGTAACCACCGCCCCAGATTGTCTTGATGATCTTCGGGGCTTTGGGGTTTTCTTCGATCTTTCTTCTCAACCGGCTGATTTGAGTATCGATGCTGCGGTCGAACGTTTCCGCGGCGCGGCCATGAACCAGATCGAGCAACTGATCGCGGCTGAGAACCCTTTGCGGGTGTTGCAGGAAGGCCGTGAGCATGTCGTATTCCCCGGTGCTGAGCGGAACGGCGATACCATCGGCCGAAACCAAGTCCCGCTTCGCCGTATCGAGGGTCCAGCCGGCAAACCCGATCCTTTTGGAATCGAGGCTTTCTTCGCTTACCGGCAACGATGAAGACCGCCGCAAAACGGCCTTGATCCGCGCCAGCAGCTCCCGGGAACTAAAGGGCTTGGCGATATAGTCGTCGGCGCCCATTTCCAGGCCGATCACCCGGTCGATCTCGTCGCCTTTCGCCGTCAGCATGATGATGGGAACCGCCGATTTCGCCCTCAGCTGACGGCATAGCACCAAACCGTCATCGCCGGGCAACATCAGATCGAGGACGATCAGGTCGATCTTGCTTGCGTCGAGGATTTTATACATGGCCCTGCCATCGGCCGCCGTGCTTACCCGGTATCCGTCCTTGGACAGAAATTTGGAAAGAAGGTGGCAAATTTCCTGGTTGTCGTCGACGACGAGTATGTGTTCCGAACTTTCCATGGCCTTAGACTATAAGGCTCCCCCAAAAATCATAACGAGAAAAATTGTGACAGAGTTTGCCGGCCCGCCCCGGTGTCAAACTTTGTTACAAAAAAGCCTCCTCCAGACAAACTTCCGCAACACGCGCCTGCTTTAATTGTAATCATGAATTTAGCAAACGAATTTTCACGTGATGCGATGAAACCCGGCAAGGGGGGGAAATATTGAAATGGATGGATTGCTGCAACTGCTGATAGTTGGCGGTTTGTTTTTCCTGGTCATGCGTTTTGGGTGCGGATCGCACAAGCGCGGCCATGGCGCCAAGCACGGCAAAGGCGGCAGCCATGGTGGCGGCTGTTGCGGCGGCGGCCACGGCGCTAAGGCCAAACGCGAAGAAACCGACGCCGCCCCACCGGTTCGACAAAACAGCGCCCCCCCGGAAAACGACACCGACCCCGTTTGCGGCATGGACGTGAAAACGGCAACGGCAAAGCCCAGCTTCCATGACGGCCTGGTCTACTATTTTTGTTCTCAAGACTGCCGGGAAGCCTTCGAGGCCGCGCCCGGCAAATACCTCGATCCGGAAACAGAGGCCCCCCGCCTGGAAACCTAGAATGGTGAAAGGAGAACGTTATCATGACGACCCAGACCCCCACCTTCGATAATGAGAACGTCGCTTTACCCGACAAGAAAGAAGCGAAGCTTTCCATATCCGCCTTGGGAAACAGTCTCGGGGTGTTCTTCGCCATAACTCTCGTTTTGTGCATCCTGTTCGATCTGGTTTTCCCGGGCTTCGCCATGAACCAGGTTTGGAGCGCGCTTCTGCCGGGGTTTGTTTGGCTGACCTGGACCGGTGTTATCATCGGCCTGGTTGAGAGCTTCGCTTACGGCTGGTACGTCGCCGTGATCTTCGTTCCGCTCTATATCTTTTTCACAACCCGCGCCACCAAGGCATAACCGTGATTTGATCCAGGAGGAAACCGCCATGTTGTTATCCCGTTTACTCCATAAAATGATCCGCTACGGCACACTCAAGGTAATTGACGCCAAGGGGAAAACGCACATCCACTCCGGTGGACCCGGCCCCGACGTAACCATCAGGCTGCATAACCGGACCCTGCATACCAAACTGTTTCTCAATCCGTGTTTGTATATCGGCGAGGCCTATATGGACGGCGCCCTGACCATCGAGGAAGGAACCCTGGAAGATTTCCTTGAGATCGTAGCCAGGAACCTCAAGTCGGCCGAAGATATTCCTTTGTACTCGGCCTACGAGCGGATCTCGTGCATGTTCCGTTCCTGGCAGCAATACAACCCCATTGCCCGGGCGCGGTCCCATGTGGCCAGCCATTACGATCTTTCGAACCGGCTTTACAGCCTCTTCCTCGATCGGGATTTGCAATATTCCTGCGCCTACTACAAAAACCCCGGCGATGATCTGGAAACGGCGCAAGCCAACAAACAGCGCCATCTGGCGGCGAAGCTTCTTCTCGAGCCCGGGCAACGCGTTCTCGACATCGGATCGGGATGGGGCGGGTTGGCGCTTTATCTCGCCCAAGCCGGAGAAGGACGGGTCACGGGATTGACCCTGTCGGATGAACAACTGAAGGCCGCCAACCAGCGCGCCGCAAAGGCGGGGCTGAGCGAAGACGTTCATTTCCACCTTCGCGATTACCGCCAGGAAACCGGGACATACGACCGTATCGTCTCGGTTGGCATGTTCGAACATGTTGGCATTGATTATTACCGGGAATTTTTTGCCAAGGTGAGGGATCTGCTGGCCGACGACGGAATCTGCGTTCTCCATTCCATCGGCCGCAGGGACGGCCCATCGTCGACCTGCGCCTGGATACGGAAATATATTTTCCCCGGCGGCTATTCACCGGCCCTTTCCGAAGTGCTTCAGGCGGTCGAGGAAAGCGGGCTCTGGGTTGACGACATCGAGGTCTTAAGGCTGCATTACGCCAAGACCCTGAACGCTTGGCAACGCCGTTTCCAGGCCAACCGGGATAAAATCGCGGAACTCTTCGACGAGCGCTTCTGCCGGATGTGGGAGTTCTATCTGGCTCTCAGCGAATCCGCCTTCCTCTATGGCGACCATTTCGTATTCCAGATGCAGCTTTCCAAACGGCGCGGCGCGGTGCCCCTGACGCGCGACTACCAAACCGAGTGGGAACACGCCCACTCAGGCGAGGCCATTGCAAGCGCGCACAAGAAAGCGGCGTAATCACAAGTGAACGAGCCATGTAAACATGCCGGACAACCCGCGGATCAAAGCAAGGAAGTCACCGTCGTCGGCGCCGGTCCCGCCGGTCTGGCGTGCGCCATCGCGCTGGCGCGGGCCGGCAGGCGCGCCGTTGTCCGTGAATGGCGCAAGACCATAGGCGCGCGGTTTCACGGAGACCTGCAAGGTCTTGAGAACTGGAGCGATGAAACCGACGTCCTCAAGGAACTGGAATCCAGCGGCATCGTCCCGAGCTTTGACGCACATCCGGTTTACAACGGCGTCGCCTTCGACGCCTGGGGCGCCCGTTACGAAGTCGGGAGCGGCAAACCGCTGTATTACCTCGTCCATCGGGGACCCGAGGCGGGCAGCCTGGATCGGGGCTTGTTGGATTGCGCTCAAAAGGCCGGCGTCGAGGTTCGGTTCAATGATCGAGTCAATGCAATCGACGGACCGGCGGTCCTGGGCGTAGGCCCACGTGTCGCCGACGCCATCGCGGCGGGCTATGTGTTCGAGACCGATATGCCGGACGGCAACTGGTTATGCCTGGATGATTCGCTGGCTCCGGACGGTTATTCCTACCTGCTGGTTCATGATGGCCGGGGAACCGTGGCCAGTTGCATGTTCAAGGGGTTTAAACGCCAAG
>ENA-ORDP01001549-ORDP01001549.1-marine-sediment-metagenome-genome-assembly--contig:-NODE-1549-length-12411-cov-2.786015_pt1 | contig 12411 bp, 8 predicted proteins | sample MGYA00248627_ERZ508539 | MGnify/ENA primary metagenome ERZ508539 (study PRJEB26208, sample SAMN05571518) | marine sediment metagenome | biome: deep sea; feature: Hydrothermal vent; material...
CGTTATCAACTCAGAAGAAAGTTTCAAAAATATAACTAAAAAGGAAATATCATGAGTCCATCAGCAAAAATCAGAGATACAACTAACAAAGGAAATACTATGAATCAATCATCGAAAATCAGGGTCGAGCATCTTGATTTCTATTATGACAAAGAAAGTGACGTCAAAACCCTTAAGGATGTGAATATTACAATCCCTGAAAATCAGGTCACCGCATTAATCGGACCATCGGGTTGTGGGAAAACTACTTTCCTCAAGACCCTCAACCGAATGATTGATATGGTGGATAATACCAGATTGGAAGGAAGCGTTTTTATTGATGGAGTGGACATATACCGTGACGGATCAGATGCGACTGAGCTTAGGAAAAAGGTTGGAATGGTGTTCCAGAAGTCAAACCCTTTTCCCAAGTCTATTTTCGATAATATAGCTTATGGACCCCGCATCTATGGGGAATCCAATAAGCTAAACTTAGCTCATATTGTTGAAGAGTCTCTTCAGAAAGCCGCCTTGTGGAATGAAGTAAAGGATCGATTGAACGAATCGGCCTTAGGGCTTTCGGGAGGCCAACAGCAAAGGCTTTGTATAGCCCGGGCTCTTGCAGTCGAACCCAATATTCTTTTGATGGATGAACCGGCCAGTGCCCTGGATCCCATTGCGACTACAAAGATTGAGGAACTTATTTTCCAGTTGAAAAAAAGCTATACGATAGTCATTGTGACTCACAACATGCAGCAAGCCGCTCGCGTGTCGGACTACACAGCATTTTTCTACCTGGGAGAACTCATTGAATACGCCACAACAGAAAAGATATTTACCAATCCTTCTATGAAAAAAACAGAAGATTATGTCACGGGACGATTTGGTTAATTCATTAATAAAAGGAAAATAATATGATCATACAACTCGATGAAGAGATTAATCTGTTAAGAAAAACCCTTTTGGAAATGGGTAATTCAGTAGAAGAAGCTATTGAAGAAGCGACCAAGGCTTTAAAGGATCGTGATTACACTCTGGCCAAGCAGGTGATTAAAAACGATTTATTCATCAACCGCCTGGAAGTTAAAATAGACAAGATATGTCTTAGAATCTTTGCTCTAAAACAACCTATAGCGATTGACCTTCGTTTTGTTGCATCTGGTTTGAAAATAAACAATGAGCTTGAACGGATGGGTGATTTCGCCTCGAGAATTGCCCATAATGCCCTTGGTCTGAGTAGAATTGATGATCCGCCTTATCTTGATGAGATCTACACAATGAAAAACCTTGTCCAGCAAATGCTTAAACTTTCTCTCGACGCTTTTATACAAAGAAATGTTGACCTCGCTCAAAAGATGATTGAACAAGATAAAGAAGTCGACAAGCACTACGAAAAGGTGATCACCGCAATTGGTCCTTATGTTCACGAAGATTCGGAACGCTTTGAGACAGGTTTAATGATTATCGATATTGCCAAATGTCTGGAACGTATTGGTGATCATGCCAAAAACATTTGTGAAGATGCGATTTACCTTGCTAAAGGGGAAATCGTTAAGCATCAATCTATAAACCTATGATAGAAAAAATAAAACAGCCCATACGTGTTTCTGTTGTCGATGACGAAGAAGATCTTCTTGAAATCCTCTCTATCAATCTAAAATCGGAAGGTTATGAGGTTCAAAAGTTTATTTCCGGCAATCAGTTTCTTAATGAAATCCTTAACGGTAAGGACTTACCCGATTTGGTTCTCCTTGATATTATGATGGATGGAATAAATGGTCTTGATGTATGTCGCAAAATGCGTATGGATATAAGATTCCAGACTATCCCTGTTATCTTTTTAACAGCTAAAACAGGTATAAAAGACAAGATACAGGGTTTAGAATGGGGCGGGGATGATTATATCACAAAACCATTCAACATCAAGGAGCTTCTTCTCCGTGTTAAGGCAGTTCTAAAAAGGATTCCCAAAGATATGGAAATAGGGGATATTCAAAACATCTTCACCTATAAGGATTTAACTGTAAAAAGAGATTCCTTCCTGGCCACTTTAGATGATCAATCCATTAAACTCACCAAAACAGAGTTTCATTTATTACTTTTATTCCTTGAAAATCCAGGACGTTTCTTTCCACGACAGGAGATCATCGACTTTATCTGGACAGATGATACCTATATTTCAGAACGTACTGTGGATGTTCATATTCAAAGGCTTCGAAAGAAACTGAAACATTGTAAAACACTGATATCCACTTACTCAGGTGTTGGATACGGCTATTTTCCAGACAAGTCTAGTCAAAATCATCCTCTTTGAGTAAATCCCGTAAAAGACCCAAAATACACATTTTTATCCTGATTTTTCGTATCACTACCAATTATAGACATCCTCATCGAACTTGTTATAATCTTCATAGCGCAGGATTTGGTAGAGCCGTTTTCTAGTCTGCATTTGCGATAGTAGACCCTCCTGAGATCCTTCTTCAAGTATATGGGATAAGCCATCCTCAACAGCTTTCATCGCCAACCTGAGGGTGGTCACGGGATAGATCACAATATTATACCCTATATCCTGAAGCTCTTTGTAATTCAGTAATTTGGACTTGCCAAACTCCGTCATATTGGCTAACAGCGGAACGTCAATGGCTTTCCGAAAGGCCTCAAACTCCTTCTCGTCTTGAAGGGCTTCGGGAAAGATCATATCGGCTCCAGCGTCCACATAGGCTTTTGCCCGTTCTATGGCCTGGTCTAAACCCTCTATGGATCTTGCATCCGTTCTGGCAATGAGCAAGAAGTCTGGATCACTCTTTGCTCTCTCCGCCGCCCTGATTTTCTTTACCATAGCGTCCTGATCGACCAGCTTCTTATGGTCTAAATGCCCACAACGCTTGGGATTCACCTGATCCTCTAGATGGCATCCACAGAGACCAAACTCTTCCAATTCCTGGATGGTCCTCACAACATTCATGGTCTCACCAAATCCCGTATCGATATCGATGATGGCAGGTAGTTTGGTGACTCTTGCAATCTTTCGCCCACGACTGGAGACTTCTGTGAGAGTGGTTAAGCCAATATCCGGGAGGGCAAGATCGTTGGATAGAACAGCCCCTGAGATATATACCCCATCAAATGCCAGTTCTTCAATAAGCAGAGAAACGAGGGGGGAAAAGGCTCCGGGGAACCTTAGCAACTTATTGGTCTTTAGGGCTTTTCGTAAATCCTTTCGCTTATCCTGTGGATTCTTGCTTCTAAAGAGCATTAGAATATACCTCGGTCGTCCTTTTGATGGTTCACAAGGCGATCAAGAGGAACCTGAACGTTCAGTCCTTTGATCCCGTCATCATCTAAATCGGGTAAACGCTGCACCAGACTAAGGAAACGATCTCGTTCTTTTCGTTCGATAATACCTTCTGTTAATGTATCAAACTTCTGGATATAGTCTGGACGGGTAAAAGGTTTCGCTCCTGCCGGGTGAGCGTTTGCTAAAGAGATTTCATCCTCCAGGGTATCCCCATTCTTGAAGTGAATAAGGACCTTCGCACCAAAACTCTTTTTATTGGGGTCTGGATCATGATAGCGTTTGGTCCACTCCGGAGATTCTACTGTAGTAATCTTATGCCAGAGTGTCACTGTATCGGGTCTTTTGGTCCGTTCGGGAGTATAGCTAGTCACATGATGCCATTTCCCATCCTGAAGGGCTACGGCAAAGATATACATAATACTGTGATCCAATGTTTCGCGACTGGCATTGGGATCCATCTTCTGAGGGTCATTGGATCCTGTCCCAATCACGTAATGGGTGTGATGACTTGTATGAATCACAATGCTTTCTATATCATTAAAATTAGGTATTTTGGTTCTCATCCTAAAAGCCAAGTCAATGAGAGCCTGCGATTGATACTCAGCCGAATGCTCTTTTGTGTAAGATTCAAGGATAGCGAGTTTAGGCTCTCCAGATTCAGAGAGTGGAACATTATATTCACCTTCAGGGCCATCCAAAAGATAGGCTATCACACTGTCTTCTCCCTCATAGATGGGTGACGGGCTTTTCTCGCCTCGCATAGCCCTGTCCACTGCTTCAATAGCAAGCTTTCCGGCATGAGCGGGTGCATAGGCCTTCCAGCTGGATATTTCTCCCTTTCGGGACTGCCGTGTGCTGCAGGTTACATGGAGAGCCTGTTGAATGGATTGGTAGACGGTGTCTAGGTCTAAGCCTAAAAGAGTCCCGATACCGGCGGCGACGGAAGGCCCTAGATGGGCGATGTGGTCTATTTTGTGCTTATGAAGGCATATTCCTTTCACCAGATTGATTTGTATCTCATAACCTGTTCCAATAGCCCTTAACAAATCCTTTCCATTGCAATCACACTGCTGAGCAACGGCCAAGATGGGTGGAATGTTGTCAGCCGGATGGGAATAGTCGGCGGCTAAATAGGTGTCGTGCATATCCAGCTCACGCACGGCTGTTCCATTAGCCCAGGCGGCCCATTCAGCGTCAAAGGTCTGGTCCATGGGGATACCAAATACAGTAGCTCCTTGAGTTCCTGGATGGCAAAGGGCTTGAGATCGTGCATTCGCTACAGGGCTCCTGTTGATAGCAGCTATGGCAACACCGGCATTGTCAATCATCCGGTTGATCACCATCTCAGTCACTTTGTCTTTTATATCAACTGGATCACAAGCGACTTCAGCGATCTTCCAGGCTAACTGATCTTCTTTGGCTAAATGGTCTCTGGATGGATGTACGCGGACTTTATGGATACGCACTAGGCCCTCACAAAGGTTCATCGATTCGAACTATTGGACTGTTTGAATTATAATCTCATTCAGTCAAAAAGACAAGAAAAAACATTGGTTCTTTATTTTTATGTATATTATAAGAAGACTGCAATCGATTATCCAGGAAGGGAACACAATTGACTCAAAACGAAGCCTTTCAAAACCTTAAACCCCATGACTTTATCCTCCTGGGTCTTTATTTTTTAAGGGATGAGATATCCACTTTGATATATGATATACTGGAAGTAACTTTAAGTTATGGAATAGACAGAAGTATATATGACTTCTTCTCCGCAGAGGTTTTAGATTATGGTCCAGTCCTCATATGGGCCTTCATTTACTTTAAAAGGCTGAATATTCAACCCAAAGACCTGTTCATTGGAACACCCCTTCCTTCAAGACGTCATTTCACCCATATATTAACTATTCTCCTACCTCTTATGTTTCTATCTTATGGATTTGCATGGCTTTGGAGTTATCCTATCAGCTTGATTTATCCAGATTACATGGTGGAACAGTTAAAAGAACTTAGCTTCATAACGACTAAAGATACCGATTTTCCCCTTCTTTACAACGTTATGGACACAATCGATACCATTTTCTTAGCCCCATTCCTTGAGGAGCTTTTATTTAGAGGGATTCTCTTCCAGTTATGGAGGAAGATGTGGGGCTTTACTGAAGGACTGATCCTTTCCTCTCTGCTTTTCGGCTTGATACATCCCGATATACCTGGCGCACTCTTGTTTGGCATGGTAATGTGCCTTTTATATGTCCGTACAGGCAGTCTTTTAATCCCTTTTGTCTGTCATTCTACGTATAACACTATCGTCACCCTATGGGAAGTCTCCTGGGAGAATGGGCAAGAAGCTCTTTGGACACCCATTTTACAGAATCTTGGCCTGAAGGTAGAAGATATCTATCAGCCCTTTAATAAAACCTCTTTTTTATTCTATGGCAATGGATGGATATCTATACTATGCCTGTTGATATCGATCCCATGGATCTTATGGTATTTAAAGAAATATTGGCCTAAACAAGAGAGTAATTACTAGGTATAATTGGTTCATCCGTTGGTTCGCTGAGGTTTAATATCCAGTACTAAATAGATTCATCTACCCTTCCTTGAGTCCTTCAATCTCTTTAATAGAAAGATTTGTCACTTCAATGATAGACTTTACACTGTCCTTTCTCAAGAGCATTTTCCTAGCGATCTCTAGTTCTTTTAAATGTTTACCTATCTTTTTACCTTCTTTTTTGCCTTCTTTTTTGCCTTTTTCCACCAACTCTTTATAGGCCCTTGTCTCTTCAAGGGGAGTTAAACTCTCAAGCATTTCCAAGACCTCCTCATAAGTTAATTCCTTAAAACGCTCCGTCATCCAGCGAATAAATACAGTGCATAAAGTTTCCTTCAGTTCCTCAGGTAATTTCCCACGCTCCAGTTTAGAATACCAATCTTTCGAGTGTTCTCTCAATGTATCCTGTTCATCAATCAAATAAGGTTTGAACACAAGGACCAGAGGATGTTCTGGCTCTCTTTCCTCCAAAAGCCTGAGCAAGGTATCAAAATAATAGACCTGAAAATCCTGATCTTCCGATTTGCTTAAAAAATACCACGGTCTGGTCTTTGGGTCAAGAGATTCTTTTGTGAAAAACAGGATTCCTTTTATTTGCCTCTCTGGATAACGCTCTCCATAAATGGACATTCCCTTGATGATGCGATGATATATCTTATCGTCTTGATAGGCCTGAAATTCAACAAAATAGACCGGTTCATCCCTCTTATTTGACTCTAAAAACCCATCGATCCTTAACTCAAACTCCTTTAGAGTAATGGATTTCATGGTATAAGCTACGTTGGTCTGAATCCCTGTCAACTCAAACAGCATTTCAGGAGCCACCGCAAATAGTTTGTAGAACTCTTTATCTGTTTTCATGATCTCTTTCAGCCGCCAAACTTTCTTTGATCCTCCTGGCCTGCTCCTGCAAATCTTTCTTCCCTGTCCCCAAGAGTAGGATACTTGGGAAAAAGAATAAATCCATGAATAACGCAGCGATTAATGTGATCGATGTAAATATACCAAAATTAGTGTTCATACCAAAATTGGAAAAGATCAGTATCCCAAAGCCGACTGATAAAATCACTGTGGTAAAGATAATCGCCGCCCCCACATCATAGTAAACTTGAAAAATAGACTCCAGTACAGACTTTCCCTGCTGTCTTGATCTTAAGTACTTAGTGATAAAGTGGACCGTATCGTCAACTACAATACCCAGTGTGACAAGAGCCACCATCGTTAAGCCTCCATCCAATGGTGTTTCAGTCAGCCCTATCAACCCAAACATGGCAACTAGAGGAAGGATATTGGGTATCAGGCTCAATAGGCCTATTTTAATTGATCTGAAGGTAATCATAAGGACAAGGGTGATAACAATGAAAGCAATAGCCAGTCCTTTCAACATATTGAGGGTCATTTTAACCTCCATATAGGCGAATATGGCGATCTGACCGGTTACATGGACGACGATATCCGGCAATTTCTGCTTACAATAGGCTTTGATGCGTTCAATGAGCCTTTTGGTATTCTCACTGCTCGTGATAGGATGGCGTACCGTTAGCCGCATCATCCTATGATCCGTGGTGATTTGATTATCGAGTCCACGCCCCGATGGGGCTGATGAGGTGAATAGAAAGAGGTATTCAGCAATTTGTTTGGAGGTATCTTTTAGTGGGTCATCGGGTATCTTATAATAGTCGGGATTATCACCATTCATCTTCTGATTCAAGGTTTTAATGATATTGACCACCGAACTGGTGCTTCCAATCTCAAAAGGCAAGTTTTCATCTTTAGTAATCCTTGTTTCAATATACTTTTGAAGTGAGTCTATTTTTTGTAAGAATCCAATATCATGGATCCCCTTGGCTTTTCGAGTATCCAACATAACCTCAATATTGTAACTACCTTTTATATGGTGATCTATGAAATCCATACTTTTACGCACGGATGTGCTAGCCTTGAATTGGGCCGCTGGATTGTTATCCGGTGTGATCCCAAAAATAAAGTAGCCGAGAACAAGTGTGAATAAAAGGGTAAACACTATTATCAGGTTGTGATAACGAGTCACAAAGTGACCTAACCAGGTCGACCAGTTTTTGCTCTCTTGACCATGATATTTCCTTGTAGTGGAGTATTTGAGTACTGAAAGGAGAGCTGGGAGAAAGGTCACCGTAATAATGAAGGCTAATAAGCTTCCTACAGCGATCATCATACCAAAAACACGAATGGGAGGGGATATACTGGATAGCAATGAAATGAAGCCAATGGATGTTGTGATACTTGTGAGAAAGCAGGGGAGGAAATTCAGTCTGAGTGAGTGGATCATGGCTTCTTTTTTAGATTTTCCTTGTTGGAGCTCCCTAAAAAAGAGAGCTAAAATGTGAATGGAATCCGCAATGCCAATGGCCATAAGTACTTGAGGAGCCATTGTGCTCATGCTGTCCAGATCGAAGCCCATGAGATAAGAGCCCCCTAAAGTCCCTATGGTAGATAGAATAATAACTAGTATGGGGGCGAACATCCCTGCAAATGAGCGAAAGAAGAAAAGTAGGGTGAGAAGAATGAAAATAATTATTAGCGGCACAAGGAGCTTAATGTCTTCAAACATGTATTCTTCAAAAGCGACAGACATTTCCGGGATGCCGCCTACGTAAAACTTGTATCCAGAGCGTTGTTCCTCAGTATTGAGAATAGCATGAATCCGGTGATAGAGATCGAGATTCTTGTCTTGAGCAAAATCCGGCAGTTGGGGGGTCAAGAGTAGAACAGCCACTTTCCCATCTTCTGATATATAAACGTTTTTGACTTGTTTTTCACTGAGAGCAATCTTTCTCTTTTTCCTAAGTTCCTCATTACTATAAAATAGCATCCTTTTAATTTCCAGGAACCCTTTCCGATCCTTGATGTATTTTGTGACAAACCCTTTTAATTCCTTCTCTGTCATGGGAAGCATCGCTATAAGCATTTCTGAAAAGAGAGTTAGATAATCTTCTTGTGTCATTGGCCCAGTAAGCCAGTCTTCAATAACCTTATCTTCATAGTAGGGTGGTAAAACTCTCTTGAGTGCTTCAACAAGCAATTTACGTTCGTCTAAAACCTTTACGTGAGGAGTGATGAGATCAATTATTTCTTCCTTCGACGGGGGAAGTTTATCTATAATAGATCGCAAGTGTTGAATAATCAAGTTTTTGGAGATATTCCTGTCTATATGGCTGAAAAGCTGAAACCATATCTTTGTAACAAAAGATGGCTCCTTCTTTTTCCTCGTTTCCAAAAGAGTATTCAGGAGTTGATTCATCCCAACTTTAGATGCCATCAGCTTTTTAGCGACCCGTTTAGCTTCAATGCTATTGTTCGTCACGGATTTCATGAGAAAATCATGGATTTCCCTCTCTGTGACATAGAAACGCCGGGTCAATCTGTCCACAAACTCAGGATCTTTCGTTATAAATCGGTGGATGAAACTAATCATCTCGCCTTTACTGAGGGGCTTTTTCCTCATAACTTCCGCTAAAAGACTGATGAAATTGTCTTTTGAGGCTTTTATCGCCTTGTTTTTAAGCATAGACATAAATAAAGATGGATCGTATGAGTAAAATACGCTCAATCCATTGGTCAGCAAGCGTTCTCTATCTTTAAGACCATTTAATCCTTTCTCAGTACTATTAAAATAAGGCCTTAGAAGTTGATTAAGTTGTTTCAAAGTAGGGATACGGGATTCTATCAAGTTCTTAATCTCAAGAAGATCCTTATCCACATAGGTGTGAGCATAGTTGGTGAGGCTGTCGACTCTGCTGATATACTTTGTAGCCCAGAACTTTCGTGTAAGTCGCTCTATAACGGCGATGGCGTCAGGATTGAAAATACCCCTCTCATCTTTAAAGACAACGATTATATTATTATCCTGAGCAAAACGGCTTCTAAAGTTATCGTACTGAACAACTTCCTGGCTCCCTTCCTCAAACCATATCCGTAAAGAGGTGTTCAGTCTTAGATTTAACGCAGCCAGGCCAAGCAATAATATGATCAGCAAAGTGATAGATATGACATACCAACGTCTTTTAAAGATCCACTCAGCGTATTGTTCTATTTTAGTGTTTTGATACGACATAAATACCTATTTATTAATTATTTGACAGATATAGATGAACTGTAGCGGGATTATTGAGTCTTAAGGAAACCGTTATACCCTGTAATAAACAGCTTCTGGATGGGTAATAATTAACGCCGAAGTAGATTGTTCCGGCACCAGTTGGAAGGCTGAGGTAATAGAGACACCTATTTCCTTTTCTGCATTCAGAGCGCCCATTAATGCCTCTTGATCATCGAGTTCAGGACAGGCTGGATAGCCGAAACTAAAACGCTTCCCCTGATCCATAGGTATCTTTAACTCACTTAATATACGGTGATGATTGTAGTCGGCCATAGCCTCAGCTGTTTGGACGGCTAGTCCATGAAGATAATAGGCTTTTGTGTAATCCCCATTTTCGTTGAGTGCATCACAAATCCCAGTGACCTTATCGCCTACTGTGACCACCTGCATAGGCAATACGTCCATTAGACCCGATGCTTTACTTGTGAAGTAGTCCGAAAGGCAAAGCCAGGGTGCTTTAGTCTGTCTTGGGAAGGTGAATCGGGCAATTTGCTTATCCTGATTCTTTGGGTCATACAGAAACAAAGCGTTACCTTCTGATTGACAAGGGAAATATCCGTATACGATACGGGTTAGGAAAAGTGAATTATTCATCACTTCATCTTTAAGTTTATCCAGTGTAGGACGGAATTCTTCCTCGACTAACTTCTGGTATTCCTCTTTGGATTTACCTCTCCCCCCCCAGGATAAGCGATAAAGCTCTGAGAGTGCTAAATGCTTAAAGATTTCTTCCAATTGGAGGTCGTCTTCCTTAAGAGCCTTTGTCCCCCAAAAGGGTGGTTTCAGCAGTTCAGATAACTGTTTCACATCGGACCTGTTTTTCTGGTTTGTCTGAACCGTCTCCTTGGGTTTATCCTTATCCTTAACAGATTGTAGGGCTTCTTCCTTGACTTTCTGAATAAAGACATCCTTTTTATCCTCATTGGAAAGGCGATCCATGACATCCAATCCTTCAAAGGCATCTTTAGCATAGAATACGGCACCGTCGTATGGGGTTTTATCGTCGATGAGAGAGATTCGATGGCCATATTTCCTGTTTATCGCGGCACCACCCACTAATACGGGGTAGTTCAACCCTCTACTGTGAAGCTCCTGAACACAGATACCCATCTGTTTAGAGGTCGAAACAAGTAAGGCACTAAGCCCGATGGCATCTACTTTAAGCTCCAGAGCTTTCTCGATGATGGTGTTCACCGGTACTTGTTTGCCTATATCATGGACTGTATAACCATTGTTGCTTAAAATCGTTTTCACAAGGTTCTTCCCAATGTCATGAACATCGCCATAGACGGTGGCAAGGAGAATCGTTCCCTTTGTCGTCCCTTCTTTCTTTTCTAAAAAGTTTTCCAGATAAGACACAGCGCGTTTCATCACTTCAGCCGACTGTAACACAAAGGGGAGTATCAATTCACCTGATCCAAACTTATCTCCCACTTCCTTCATAGCCTTTAACAGTATGTTATTCAGGATGTCCACAGGATTGTATTTTTCCATAGCCTCATCCAATAAAGCCTCAATGTCGTCTGGAACACGATGGAGTATCTTGTGATGAATGGCCTCTTCAACGGAAAGAGAGGCTTCTTCCTTGGCTAAACTCTCTTCAGAGCTTTCATTTACATTGTCTTCAAAATAACTACTTAAGGTGATGAGAGCGTCCGGCTTTCTATTGAATATGAGGTCTTCAGCTAATTCACGCTCCTCCTCAGAGATGGAAGGATAGGGAATGATGTCTTTAGGGTTTACAATGGCTGAATCCAATCCTTTTTGGACTGCATGATAAAGGAATACGCTATTTAAGACCTTCCGGGCATTGGGCTTCAGGCCAAAAGAGACGTTGCTCAAGCCGAGAGTCGTTAAGACACCGGGTAATTGCTTCTTGATTTCTCCAATACCTTCAAGGGTAGCGATTGCCGAGTTGACCCACTCCTCTTCTCCTGTTGCCAAGGTGAATGTAAGAACATCAAAGATGAGAGAACCTGGTTCCAAACCATATTCCTTAGTGTAGATGTCGTATATCCTTTTTGCCACCTCTACCTTATGATCTACAGTCTTTGCCATCCCTTTCTCATCAATGGTTAAGGCGATCACACTGGCCCCATACTCTTTAGCCAAGGGCAAAACATTCTCTATTCGCTCCCTACCGTTCTCCAGGTTTATAGAATTGATGATAACGCTCCCCGGATAGGTCTTTAGGGCCTCTTCAATCACTTTATGATCTGTGGAATCAATGACTAATGGAGCTTCAACACTCATGGCCAATTTCTTGACCACAAGTTTCATAACCTCCGCCTCGTCATCCCGTTCGGTTAAAGCCACACAAACGTCCAGAACATGGGCTCCTCCCTCTACTTGATCTCTGGCGATGTTGATCAGCGAATTGTAATCTTCTTCCAAAAGAAGACGCTTCACCTTACGACTCCCCTGGGAATTGAGACGCTCTCCGATAAT
>ENA-ORDP01001550-ORDP01001550.1-marine-sediment-metagenome-genome-assembly--contig:-NODE-1550-length-12408-cov-3.814053_pt1 | contig 12408 bp, 12 predicted proteins | sample MGYA00248627_ERZ508539 | MGnify/ENA primary metagenome ERZ508539 (study PRJEB26208, sample SAMN05571518) | marine sediment metagenome | biome: deep sea; feature: Hydrothermal vent; material...
CGGGCGACAGTACCCGCTTACACCTTGATCGCTGTCTGACTTGCCGGGCATGTGAGAGCGTATGCCCGTCAGGCGTCCGCTATGGACGCCTGGTCGAAATTGGTCGCGGCCTGCTGGAAGAGCAGATCAAGCGCCCATGGGCTGAACGTTTCAAGCGTTATTTGATCCGAACCGTAATCCCTTATCCGGCACGCATGAAGCTGTTTTTAAAACCGGGGCAACTGCTACGCCCTGTTTTGCCAGGCGCACTTAAAGCACACGTTCCGCCAAAACAACGAACTGGAGCGCGACCAACACAACAACACAAGCGCGTTTTCCTGTTGCTGGAAGGCTGTGTGCAGTCACTGGCCACACCAAATACTAACGCGGCAACTGCGCGCGTACTCGATAAACTAGGCATACAGGTCATACCGGCACCAAAGACTTCTTGCTGTGGCGCTGTTACATACCACAATGGAGATCAGCCTGGTGGCATACAGACCATCAAAGACAATATCGATGCCTGGTGGCCACCGCTGCAAAATGGCTGTGAAGGCATTCTGTTCACCGCCAGCGGCTGCGGGGCCCATATAAAAGAGTATAGGGAAATACTGCAACACGACCCGGACTATGCCAAAAAAGCCAGCTACGTCAGCGAGCATGCCTTTGACCTGAGTCAGATCGTCGCAGCCGCTCCTGCCAAGAGACTTGCGCACACCGGCAATGGCCAGCGCATTGCTTTTCATGCGCCCTGCACCTTGCAACACGCATTGGCAATTAATGGTTGTGTCGAGCAGATCCTGCAAGGTGCCGGGTATGAGTTGAGTCCAGTTCCCAATCCGCACTTATGCTGTGGTTCTGCCGGCACCTACTCGCTGCTGCAACCGAAAATATCCAGCCAGTTACTAAATCAAAAGCTTGATACATTACTTGCGCAACAACCATCACTGATTGCGACAGCTAATATTGGCTGCCAGATGCATCTGGCCAGCCGCTCTTCAATTCCAGTAGTACACTGGATCGAATTACTTGATCAGGATTAATTCCTGCGAATGAGACCAGGCGAAACTACACAAACAAAAATCATCTATATGCATGCCCTTAATTTACCGTATTTCGTCTGTATTCATACAGTTAACTGACTACAAACAAAAACAAGCCTGCTTTATAGTAAAGTATATTCTATACCTGACCGATAACCTGCTATTGTGATCATATTATACATTTTTGATATTTTGGTAAAAAAATACACTTTAAACTATTGTTAAAGCTCAACTTCAGGTAGGCCGTGGTGCACAGTAAGCGACATTCATATGGTTTTACACTCATGGAGCTGATGCTCGCGCTGATTATTGCAACACTGCTGGCTACGATAGCCATCCCCAGTTTCAATAGCTTGATCAAGAAAAATCGCATTTCGATCTATACTAACAACCTGGTTAGCTCACTTGCACTGGCTCGATCAGAAGCGGTCAAACGTGGCACCCAGATCAGCTTATGTGCAAGCGACAATGGTGTTAACTGTACTCACACCAGCTTTCAGCAGGGCTGGATCGTATTTACTGACCAGGATACGGCCGGCACGGTCGATGGAAATGATGCTGTATTACGGGTGCAGGAAGCTGCGACCAGATTGAGTTTTACTATCACCGGTAATGCCTTAGTACAATACAAGCCCACAGGCGTACTGGTTGTTAGCCTTAGTACAAGTGGTTACGAATGGCTGGCTGAAGCCAGCACCCCGGTTTCATTCTATTCATATAACTCACTTAGCAATATCTTCTCTGGTTTACTGCCAGGGTCGCAGGCCCATGCATCAAATCACATGACCGGTAATGGTTCACCGGATCAGGGCAATCCCCTGCCGGGCGAGGGTGATGAAACCCCGTCTGATCCACTGCGAACCGGGATCACTAATTTTGATATATGCACCACTGACACCACTGGAGAATCCGGTATCCTGGTTGTAGTCAGTATCACCGGGCGCATCTCGACTCTGAATATCACCTGTAGCTAATACTAAATTCAGTTACTCTGTCTGGCCTAACAGTCACATAAACCAGCCATCTGACGAAGCTGGACAGCATAAAACAAACAAATCCACACAAAATTTGTTATTTTTTTAAAAAATTTTTAAAAAATTATATATATACATCCTATTGTTTTATATATAATTAATAGACTTTATCCTAATACCTTACTTTTTTTCACATATTTATTCCACTTTTATACTAAAGTTATTGGCCGTTAAACCGATAACCAGTTCACATAGTAATTTTGAACCAGATCACACTGTGTTTGCGTGATCTATCACATTAACAGCTACGAGAGTGCATTGTTATGTTCACAAAACAGCAGCAGGGTTTTACCCTCATCGAACTCTTGATGACGTTGGTCATCGCTACCATCATGACAACAGTTGCAATTCCAGGATTTAACAACATGATCCAGGACAGCAGACTGGTTACGCAATCTAATAACCTGGTTTCTTCGCTAGCAATGGCGAGAACCGAGGCCATCAAACGCGGGCAACCTGTGACTGTATGCGCCAGCTCGGATGGCAATAGTTGCAACAGCAGCAGCTACGAAAAAGGCTGGCTGGTTTTTTCTGATACGGGCAGCGCCAATACTATAGACGGTACAGACAAGATCCTGCGCTCCCAGGCAAAAGCGCAGGGTAATATTGATATCAGCATCGCAGGTGGCAGCAAGGTTCGCTATATGCCAACTGGCATGCTGGCTTCAGCCAGTAACGACTCCAGCCTGATTGCTGATGCCACTACTGAATTTGTACCCAGCTGGGCTGACCGCATGGTGTTTGCCCTGTTGCCCGGTAACATGGCTATAGCTAGCGGCGGTAGCAGTGGCACCTCTGGTAACAGCGGTAACTCTGGCACTTGCGGTGGAAGTTCTGGTACCAGCGGTAATTCCGGTAACAGTGGTACCAGCGGCAATTCTGGTATCAGTAGTGGCTCTGGTAACTCTGGTAATTCCGGCACCAGTGGTAGTGGTGGTAGTGGTAGTGGTTGCAGTGGGTCTGGAACTGGAACTGGAACTGGAACTGGAACCGGAACCGGAACCGGAACCGGGTCTTCAGGCTCTGCCAACAGCTCATCCTTCAAGGTCTGTGACGACCGTAGCGGAGAAACCGGCCGATTAGTCACAGTTAGCCCATCAGGCCGAATTTCAACACGATCGGTCAGCTGTAGCTAGAATCTGTACAACAGAAAAAGCCCGAACCTGTAACAGGTTCGGGCTTCAATGTGAGCACCCCATCCATCGTCCCGATGACTCATGGCAATATGTTTTTAAAATTGACACGAAGGCCAAGGGCCCTGACCTGCCGGAAACAGGCAGGGTTTTATGAGACATAAACGTGAACGGTGTGCACCATCAGGATTGGCAAGATTTCGCCCTGGCATCCCCCTGTGGCCCAGCCAACAGAAATGAATATAAAATAAGGCTGGTCCCAAACATTTCCAGAAACTCTTCCAGTGCTCGTAAAAAATGAGTTATCTGACTTTCAATATAGAAGCTATTGTCAGCCATCCAGATAACCCATTGGTCAACACCTTCAATGTAATCCAGTACGACAGCTACCACAAATAAGCCTATGCCTGAAGAAAATATAAACAACTTTTTCCAACCGTCAAACACGCGGTACAGGAACAGAAACATATACAGTGCCACTGCACCAAACACCGGAACAAACAAAAATTGCCAGTAATAACTTGAAAACCCGAGAAACTGATCGACCAACCAGCTATTTGTTTCACCTGATTCGGCGCTGTTGGATAGTGCAGTTGCCACACGTTCATGCAACTGTGCAGCATCATCAATACCCAGATAACTGAAAAATACCGCTATCACATACCAGCCGGTAGCAGCCTGTTGTGGTTTCAGCCCTTCTCTCTGGCGTGCATATACCCAGGCTAATAATCCGACTACCACAGCCTGGGTACTCGAAAACCAGGTAGGCAGGTTGGCTTCTCTGGTTATATCGAACAGGACTTTCAGATCTTGTGATGCGCCGAACCAGCAACAATTAAACAAGCCATCGATCATCAGAAATATCAGTTCTATAGTCACTAGCACCAACAACAACTTTCGCGGATCGATATCTAGTTCAATTTTCAGCTGCATCTTTCAGGCTTACACATTATCCTAACATTGCTCCCAGGGAAGCCTATGATGACGCCAGCCGCCCTGCGTGCTGCGATGATGATGGTCATCCAGATCACCTTCGAATCCTTCCTCAATATGGTAGATATTTTTCAGACCTGCCGCTAACAGGGATTCACTCGCCTCACGTGAACGTTTGCCACTACGGCAAATCAGAATAACCGGTGCACAACCCTCATCCAGATCACACACTGCACCACCCAGTAATACCTTGCGCACCTCTGCGCAAAAATGTGGATTAATCTCCCATTCTGGCTCATCGATCCAGGGCACATGCACAGAACCGACTGGATGGCCGACAAACAGGTATTCCATACTGGATCGTATATCGATTAGTATAGCGCGCGGATTGTCCTGCAGCATTTGCCAGGCCTGCTGCGGGGTCAGACCATCGGGATCGGATTTAGCCTTTGTCATGTTTACCTGAAGTCATTATTGCTTTACTTATTGTTGTTATAGCAGACATTGGCCGGCATAACAGCCCGGGAGGATTTTTACGGGCAGGTGTAAGGTTCGGAACTCACACGACCCGACCCGTAAACAATCACGCTCTGGCCTTTTGTCTTTTTGTAGCTATCACACAGGATATAGGTGTATCTCGGTTCAGGTACGCCTGCGTCACCACCAGGATCACCACCAGGATCACCACCAGCACCTGAATCATCAGTATCGCCGCCATTGCCAATGTCTCCCTCGCCATTATTGCCCAAATCGGGTCCACCTTCGGCATGAGCGATACTCCACGGTGACAATACAGCAAACAGCTTATCGAGGGGACCAGCAGTCTGTTCTGTATTTTCGAACACCAGCCACCGCTCATCGTGTGCACAGAGTTCACAAGCAGAACTCAGCATACCGGTAGGTGCAAATTGTATGTAACCCAGATTATTGGGTGGGGTAAAGGTTACGTTGATACCGCCACCCAGTTGTTGCTGAACATTTAAGATTTTTTCGCCATCATCTACAGTTCCGGCATTCGTCGCATCAACAAAAACAATCCAGCCATCAGCAAAGCTGCCACCCGTACAACTTGTGCCATTACTGCTGGCACAAACTGTAACTGGCATACCCTGTTTGACTGCTTCTGAGCGCGCAATTGCCAGAAATGAAACCAGGAGGTTAGTTTTGGTTGCAATCCGGCTACGCTGGATCATATTACTAAATGAAGGAATCACAGATGTAGTCAGGATGACAGCAATCACCAGCGTGACCAGAATCTCCATCAGAGTAAAACCATACTGTTGTCTGTTTGAGTTCACCATGGATACCACCTGCCTTAGCTATTATTTTTTATCTGGGCATAAAATGCTTACTACCCGATCGAACCTATTACTCTATATATTGTGTATAAATATTCCCGATATGTAAAGAAATTGGCAGTTTGATTCGCGACGGGGACAAAGACACCTTAATACTTGTTTTTATTGTATTTATTAATAATTTGATAGTTTCCAGTGAGTATTTCCGATTCTATTAAGAAATATTCACTAACAAATTTACTCAGTGAAGTGTAAAGAATGGTGCCGGAAAGAGGACTCGAACCTCTGACCCACGCATTACGAATGCGTTGCTCTACCACCTGAGCTATTCCGGCTGCGTATGACTTTAAGGGGGTGGAAGTATAAAAGATAAGGCCGGACAGAACCAGCACAGTAGCCTGGCCTGTATATCCCTCAGGAATACTAAATTGAAATGAATGTCAGCACACTTCCTATGTATTTTCCTGACTCAGTGAGCGGGTGCTACGAATCCTGACAATCACATCAATACCCTCAATTGCCGTATCTTCAGGCAAAACAGGTAGTTGCGTAAGATTTAGTTTGTCGGTTTCGATGTCGGTCAGCAAACCCGTGTCAATGTTATAAAAATGATGATGCATACCAAGGTTGGAATCGTAAAATACCCTGCTTGGATCAACTATCACTTCGCGAACCAGTCCCTTTTCTGCAAACAGCCCAAGCGTATTATAGACTGTTGCCTTAGAAACCTGGCCAGTCTGATTAACCCGCATCATGATCTCATCTGCTGACATATGCTGTGGCTGCCGAAACAATAGTAATGCAATGTCTAACCGCTGCTGTGTGCACTGTATACCATGCGCCTGGAACAGGTCCATGATCTGCTCCTGGCTATAGGGCCAGTTGGTGGATGATGTCGACATATACCGAATTATATCTGCAAGCACGACTGAAATCCATGAAATTGCTCAGGTACTCTGACAGGAAGGGAATCAACCGACCTGCTCAGACAGACTGCCAGGCGCATAATCTGACGCGGGCATTGTGGGTTCTGTTCCGCTTATCAGCTCAGCGACCAGACGTGCTGATGCCAGCCCCATTACAACACCGTAACGAAAATGCCCGGTGTTCAGGTACAAGCCCTCGATTCCTTGAACCGGACCAATATATGGCACACCGGTTGGAGAACCCGGCCGCAGACCTGCCCAGTGCCTCTCTATTTCTATGGATTCCAGTGCTGGTACCATGGTAACCGCCTTTTCACATAACAAATGTGCGGCCTGTTCTGTCACAGCGTGCGAAAACCCTACATCTTCTACTGTACTCCCCATCAGGATTCTTCCATCAGCACGCGGGATCAAATAACGTCCCTCCCACAGCAGGATGTGCTTGAGCAAGCCCGGCCGGGCCTTGAAAAGCAGCATCTGGCCTCGCACCGGTTTGACCGGCAGCACCAGATTATTGTGCTGCAGCAACTCGCCGCTCCAGGCACCCGCTGTGACCAGCACCTTATCTGTCGTCACAAGACCTTGTTCTGTTTCAACGCCGGTTACACAAGCTTGCTGTATCTTTAAATGGCGCACCGGACAATGCTCACGAATTTTTATACCTGAGTCCAGCAGCGACTTGTGCAGCGCTTTGACCAGGTGCGGGTTACGCACCTGCGCAACATCTGTCATACAGACAGCCCGACCAAACATCGATGATAGCTCTGGTTCTCTTGCTTGTAATGACTCACCAAACCAGTTTGCCACAGGAATTTTGCGATCCTGACACCAGTCCCTGGCGCGTTCATGCTCGTCCACATCGAGCATCAGAAATCCGCTGCGTATCCATTGCGAATCAACACCGGTTTGCTCATGTAGTTGCTCACAGAAACCCGGATAGGCCTTCTGGCTCCAGGCAGCCAAACGATTAATCGGTTCTGGATAACGCCACGGATATATTGGTGACAGGATACCTCCGCCGGCCCAGGATGACTCACGGGCAGTTTCACCCTGCTCCAGAATGGTCACTGAATACCCTGCATTATGCAACTCTCGGGCGGATAACATGCCAATTATGCCAGCGCCAATGACAACTACGTCACACACACGACCTCCAAGTATCGATAATTACCGTACTTATACTATTATTGTGCTGTATAAGTATCACACAGGAACGATAAATATACGTTCGCGCCTACCCGACACATTCTATCCTGTAAGGCATTGGGAATATAATATGCGTATAGCTAAAAACACATTCAAAATGCAGGGGTTTACGCTCGTAGAGTTGATGGTTACATTGGTCATCGGAACCATACTGGTCATGCTGGCGGCACCTTCATTCAAAAAATCAATCAGCACCAATCTGGTAACCACCCAGGCAAACAGCCTGATGTCTTCAATCAATCTGGCCCGTAGCGAGGCGGTAAAACGGCAGTCGAACGTAACAATTTGTGCCAGTACAAATCAAACAACCTGCGGCGGTAGTGACTGGAGTACTGGCTGGATAGTACGGTTGGACAGTAACAATAGCCCCATCCGTAGTCAGGGAGCATTCAAGGGCACTACAGTATTTACCTATAATCCCGCCACCATTACAACAGTGCAATTCAACAGCCAGGGCCTGGCCAGTATAAACCCCAAGTTCACCCTGACTCCAGGTGAATGCGCCGCCGGATACCGAGGGATATATGATATTACAATCGCGCCCACCGGGCGTGCCGGGGTAGCTAACAGTGCAACCCTCTGCTCGTAATCAGGACCGCTGCAATGACTTTGGCAACGAGAAGGCCACATTCTCTGCCTTGCCTGACAAAGCTTCTACTTCAGTAACACCCAACTCGATCAGACAATTGATCACACTCTGAACCAGTATCTCCGGTGCAGATGCACCAGCTGTCACACCAATAACCTGCTTGTTTTCCAGCCAGGCCGCTTCAATATCATTCTCGGTATCGACCAGGTAGGCTGGTACACCCTGTAGCTCAGCGATTTCACGCAGGCGGTTTGAATTAGAGCTATTGGCTGAACCCACCACCATCACTATATCGCAACGTACTGCCAGTAACTTGACTGCATCCTGACGATTCTGCGTTGCATAACAGATGTCTTCTTTGTGTGGTCCATCAATGGAAGGATACCGCTGACGCAATGCATTAATTACATTGGCCGTGTCATCAACCGATAAAGTCGTCTGAGTCACATAGGCAAGCCGCTCTGGTTGCTTTACCTGTAATTGCTCAACATCCTCGACCTTCTCGACCAGATAGACGCCACCCGCTCCACCCTCGCGATAATATTGCCCCATCGTGCCCTCAACCTCCGGGTGACCGGCATGCCCTATAAGAATAACCTCGTAATCATCACGCGCATAACGAGCCACCTCATGATGCACCTTGGTTACTAACGGGCAAGTTGCATCGAATATTCGCAAACCATATTGTTCGGCATCCTGCCTGACCTGCTGTGAAACACCGTGGGCGCTGAAGATAACCGTGGCTCCGGCCGGTATCTCATCCAGTTCATCAACAAACTCCGCGCCCTTGTTGCGTAGATCATTGACCACAGTGGTGTTATGTACCACTTCATGACGTACGTAAATTGGCGCACCATGAACCTCCAGGGCACGCTCAACGATTTCGATGGCGCGGTCGACCCCGGCACAGAAACCACGCGGATTGGCTAGCAGGACTTTCATAGTGTTATATACACTATCAGGCCTGTGACGGCTTGACCGTCACCACCTCAACCACAAACCGGATTTCATGTCCTGCCAGCGGATGATTAAAATCTACCTTCACGGTATCTTCACCCACTTCAAGGATAGAAGCCGGTATATCCTCACCTTCGGGCGTAGCGAAGGCCATAATCAGACCCGGCTCCAGTGGCAGCGTGTCCGGGAAATCACTACGCGGCAGATCCTGTATCGCTTCTTCATCGGGCAACCCAAATGCGTACATCGGGTCGATACCCACATCCTGCTTGTCACCTTGTTTAAGTCCGTACAGGGCCAGCTCCAGGCCTTCAATCAGGGTGCCATCACCCATTACAAAATCCAGCGGCTGTTCACCAAAATTACTGTCGGCCACGGTACCATCATTTAACGTAATCGTATAAAAGATCGACACTACACTGCCGGACTGTATGGTCAGTTCATCAGTCATCTGCCTTGTCCTTATTCTTTTGTAGAAAAAGACTGTCAATAATCAGTACCGCCACACCGACGCTAATGGCGGAATCTGCCAGATTAAAGGTAGGAAAATACCATCTGTCGTAATACACCTGTATAAAGTCGATCACATGCCCCAGTACCATGCGGTCAATCACGTTACCCATCGCGCCACCTAATATTAAAGACAGTGACAGTGCCTCCCACCTGCTGTTGTCTGACAAACGCGACAACCAGATAGCGATGCCGGTACTGACGACCAATGCCATGATGGTAAAGAACCAGCGTTGCCAGCCTCCGGCATCACTCAGGAAACTGAATGCTGCGCCAGGGTTGTATGACAAAAACCAGTTTAATGACGGCAGTACCGGCACCGGTATCTGGTAATGCAGCAGGTATTCAGCCGTGTACTTGCTGGCCTGGTCCAGTATTACCACCGTTACCGCCAATACCAACCATTGCAGCAAGCGTTTACGGCTCATGCGCACGCTCTTATCAGCACTCATGCAAAGTGCCGCTGCTCGCCATCACCGGCGACATTTTCGACACAGCGCCCGCATAGTTCGTTGTGTTCGGCATGCTGGCCAACGTCTTCACGATGGTGCCAGCAGCGCACACATTTTTCATGTACAGACGCCCGCACCTGTACCGCAATTTCTGTTTCATCGCTAAGCTGGTGGGATACCGCCGTGTCCGGCTTGTCCGCCAGCGGCTCAACCGTTGCTGCTGAGGTGATCAGCACAAAGCGTAATTCATCACCCAGATTTTGCAGCAAGCCCTGCAACAGTGGTTCACAGTAAATAACCACCTCGGCATCCAGTGAAGAGCCAATGCCACCTGATTCACGTAACTGCTCCAGCTCCTTGTTCACTGCCTCGCGCATGTCGATCACGCTGTTCCAGAATTCACGACCCATCTCATCTTTATCCAACGCAAACAGTCCTTCATACCATTCGCTCAGAAATACCGAATCACCGCTTTGTGACGGTATGTGTGACCACAGTTCCTCTGCAGTGAAGCTCAGCACCGGCGCCATCCATCGCGTCATGGCCTGTACGATATGATACAGCGCGGTCTGTGTTGAACGACGCGCCAGACTGTCTTCCTGAGTGGTGTACTGACGATCCTTGATGATGTCCAGATAAAAACCGCCCAGATCCACCGCACAGAAGTGATGCAGTTTCTGGTACACCTGATGGAACTGGTATTGCTCGTAGCCTTGCCGTAATTCTTCCTGCAACTGCAAAGCCCGGTCCACCGCCCAGCGGTCAAGCGCCAGCATATCCTGCTGTGCGACGCTGTTCTGTTCCGGGTCAAACCCGTTCAGGTTGGATAGCAAATAGCGCGCCGTATTACGTATGCGACGATAGGAGTCAGCGATGCGCTTGAGGATCTCGTCCGACACATTCATCTCACCACGGTAATCAGTCGCCGCCACCCACAGGCGCAGGACATCGGCACCCATGCTGTTCATGATCTTTTGCGGCGCAATCACGTTACCGCGTGACTTGGACATTTTCTGGCCCTTCGCATCCACCGTAAATCCGTGCGTCAGCACTGCCTTGTAGGGTGCCTCGCCATGCATTGCAACAGAACTGAGCAGCGATGACTGAAACCAGCCCCGGTGCTGATCCGAGCCTTCCAGATACAGGTCTGCCGGGCGACGTAAAGACGCCTCACGATCGAGCACACAATAATGCGATACGCCCGAATCAAACCAGACATCCAGCGTATCCATCACCTTGTCATAATCATCGGCCTGTTCGCCCAGCATTTCACTTGCGTCCATCTCAAACCAGCCGTCGATGCCCTGCTGTTCAATACGAAGCGCCGCCTGCTCGATCAGGTTTTGAGTATCCGGATGCAGTTCGCCGGTCTGTTTGTGTACAAACAGCGTGATCGGCACACCCCAGGTACGCTGGCGAGAGATACACCAGTCCGGACGATTACTGACCATCGACTCGATACGTGCCTGACCCCAGTCCGGCATCCACTGAACTTTTTTAATGGCCGCCAGCGCATCCTGTTGCAGACCTTTCTGACTCATGCTGATAAACCACTGTGGCGTGGCGCGGAAGATAATCGGTGTCTTGTGCCGCCAGCAATGCGGGTAGCTGTGCTGTAATCGTGTTTCATGCACCAGCTTGCCACGTGTATTGAGCTCTTCAACCACATGTGCATTGGCATTAAACACATGCTCACCGGCAAACAGTTCGGTGTCTGGCAGGAACACACCATTACCGCCCACAGGGTTATCGATCTTCAGACCATAGCGGGCGCCGACCACATAATCTTCCTGGCCGTGTCCGGGTGCGGTATGCACGGCACCGGTACCGGCCTCGGTGGTGACATGATCACCCAGAATAATCGGTACCTCGCGATCATAAAATGGATGCGCGAGCTTCAGACCTTCCAGATCAGAACCCTTGCAGTAGGCCATCACCTGATACTGTTCAATACCGTAACGCAGCATCACGTCCTTGAGCAACGCATCGGCTACCAGTAGTCGCTCTGGCCCATGTTCTGCCACGCCATCACACTGCACCACCACGTAGTCCAGATCGGCATGGAGTGCCACGGCCTGGTTGGCTGGCAAGGTCCAGGGGGTAGTGGTCCAGATCACCACCGATATCGGGCCTTTGCCGTCATGCCCTTCTACATGGTCGCAACGTGCCAGCAAGGCCTCTTCGTCCAGCACTGCGAAGCGCACGTCGATGGCAGGCGAAGTACGGTTCTCATATTCCACTTCCGCCTCGGCCAGAGCCGAGCCACAGTCGGTACACCAGTGCACCGGTTTGGAACCCTGTTGCAAATGACCTTTTTCAATAATCTTGCCCAGTGAACGCACGATATC
>ENA-ORDP01001551-ORDP01001551.1-marine-sediment-metagenome-genome-assembly--contig:-NODE-1551-length-12405-cov-2.590364_pt1 | contig 12405 bp, 8 predicted proteins | sample MGYA00248627_ERZ508539 | MGnify/ENA primary metagenome ERZ508539 (study PRJEB26208, sample SAMN05571518) | marine sediment metagenome | biome: deep sea; feature: Hydrothermal vent; material...
TAAAAATAATGCCATTTTTCCAAAGTGCAGTATTTTTAAACTCATCTTTCACTTTTACTTCTCTCTCAACCTTTTTATCAGGCAATTTTCACTTCTTGGACGAATAAACCATTTAGCGAAGTACTTCGTACTATTAACACTTCGATGGGGTTGGAATATTGGTACGGTACTCCCGGTGATTTCCTTTTTGCCTTTCGTACCGGTTTCTTTTATGAAGACCCGAACTATGGTAATAGAAAATTTATTACATTTGGCGCCGGTATAAGGTATGATATTTATGGGTTTGATTTTAGCTATTTAACTACTTCGGTCTTTAAAGGTGGACAAGATAACCCTCTGAATGATACTTTGAGGTTTACTATTTCAATCGGTTGGGGTGGCGCACAAAACAGTGTTCGAGGATTACCAAGAGGGTTATAATAGTTGATGATTAAAGTGATCTTTATATTTATGATTATTTCGACTAGTTTGGGTAGCTTATCTGCCCAAACCTTTATAGGGAATATTAATCCTTATCCGCTTCCTTCTTCTCCTAAAACCGTTGCAAAGGATACGGTGAAAATCCTTGCCGTACTTGTTGATTTTCAGAAGGATAAAGATGCGGCAACCTTTGGAAATGGTAAATTCGGTTCAATCTATTCTAAAGATTATGGAAATTCGATATTAGATCCTTTACCCCATAATCAGAATTATTTCAGTGAACATCTTGAGTTTGTTAAAAATTATTTTGAAAAGGTTTCCGAGGGAAAATTAATTGTAAAATATACTGTCTTACCCGGTATTATTACAGTATCTCACCGGATGAGATATTATTCTCCACCTAGTAATTCGAATGATTTTTCTTCTCTCACAGATTTTGCCAAAGAAACTTGGGCTAAAGTTGATTCCGCTTTTCCTGGTTTTAAATTTTCAAATTACAATCTTTTTACAATTTTTCATGCAGGAGTTGGAAAGGATTTGTCATTACCCGGTAGTATAGGCGATCAAAAAAATCTACCTTCGATCTATCTTGGATTGAATGCTTTTCAAAAAGTTTACGGCTCTAATTTTAAGGGATTTCCTATTTCGAATAATTCATTCGATATTGCTAATACTATGATCATTCCTGAAACGGAAAGCAGGGAAATGTCTACGTTTGGGGGCACGGTTTTATTTCAGGTAACTATAAATGGATTGTTGGTAGCAAGTGTTGCCAGCTATCTTGGATTACCTGATCTTTTTGATACAAAAACGGGTAACAGTGCTATCGGAAGATTTGGCTTAATGGATGGACAATCTATCTTTGCATATAATGGTATTTTCCCGCCCGAACCTTCGGCTTGGGAAAAAATAAGACTAGGCTGGGTAAAGCCTGTTGTGCTTTCCCCAGGCAAATATAATCTTAATGTTGTTACTCAAATTGTAGCATCTCAAGCGGATACTACTATTGTTAAAATTCCGATTAATTCTACGGAATATTATTTGGTTGAAAATAGAATAAGAGATCCTCATAAAAATGGCGTAACTCTTACTTATGTACTCGGAGGCAAAACTTTAACTAAAACTTTTAAAAAAGATACAACCGGTTTCTACAACTATCAAGTAGATTCCGTTCAAGGTGTGGTTACCGATGTTAATGAATTTGATTGGGCGCTTCCGGGTAATGGTATAGTAATTTGGCATATCAATAATAATATTATTAATTCTAAAATAGCCGACAATCAAATAAATGCCGATATTAATCATCGTGGTGTTTTTGTTGAGGAAGCTGATGGTATTTGGGATATTGGGCATGTCTTTACATCTATTTTTGGCGATAAAGTTGTCGGCAGCGGTTCACAGTACGATTTTTGGTATAAATCTAATCCCTCCAGATTTTATCATAATAAATTTTCTTTTAATACAAGACCTAGCACTAAAACCGATAACGGCGCAAATAGTTTAATCACTATTTCAAATTTCTCCAATATAGCAAACAAAATGTCTTTTAATGTACTTTACGGAGATTCTATTATAAAACCATTGTTTTCAAAAGATATTCAATTAAATAAATCTTCTATTAAAATTACTTCTGCCGGAAATAATAGGAATAATGAGTTAAGTATTTTATCTGATTCAACTTTGAATATTTATAACAATGCCGGTCATTTAATTCATAGTATCCCGGACTTCTCTAATTTTAAGACTGCTTCCATTAACTTTAATGGGACAACGTACATAGTCGGTGCATTGACTCATCAACTGAATGTTTTTATGTCTAAAGGTTCTTCAAGTTATTTAAGTTCTATTAATTTGGGTGATAGCATTGAATTGAATACGGCACCCGTAATATTTCATCAAAATACTACTCCCGAAATCCTAACAGGCAGAAAAGATGGTTATATAAACATATACTCTCTTCCGAGTGCCTTGCCAAACATCAAACCGAAATTGATATACTTTTTATGATTCTGAACATAACAATTTTATTCATCAGGGTGTTTTTTTAGATGCTGCTTTAACTCATGATGAAAAAGGCAATGAAGTAGCGGTAATTCTACTTGAAAATAATATCTTCAATATTATTTCGAATGGAAAGTTTGTTGCTGAATTCAATGTAAATTTAACCGGTTCGATAAAATCATTTTCTCTGGCGGATTTAAAACAGGACGGAGGGAATTATATTATTTTCACAAACGGAAATCAAGTTGATGCGGTTAACATGCAAGGTGCTGAAGCAAATAATTTCCCGTTTACCGATCCGGAAAACATCGGGTTTTCAGGAACTCCTTTGGCTGCAGATTTTTCGGGAAGTAACGCTTCGGAGATAATTGCTGCAACTAACGACGGTAGAATTTTTGCGATTGACGGAAATACAGGCAAAGTAGTTAACGGCTTTCCAATATCTACAGGTACCGGACTTATCACTACTCCAGTCCTTTTTGAGGATAGTAGTAAAATTTCATTAGCTACAATTAATTCATCATTAAATTTTTCCGCATGGGTTATTGGTCCAACCAAAGGTAAAATGTTTTGGACTGAAGAAAATGGAAATAATCAAAACACTGCGTTTGTGCCGGCGGCGGCGAATCAAAATTTGGTAAATGAATTTTTCCCAAAAAATCTCGCTTATAATTATCCTAATCCTGTTTATGGCTCGGAAACAACTATACGTTATTATGTTTCGGAAGATTCTAAGATTGATATTAAAATATTCGATATTGCCGGTGATTTCGTATCTGAGTTGCATGATAATGCTGTCGGAGGAATGAATAATGAAACTATATGGAATGTAAGTAATATTCAGAGTGGAGTTTATTTGGCTCACATCCAAGCTCAAAGCGTTAGCGGAAAAACTGAAAGTAATATAATTAAGATTGCTATAGTAAAATAATGAGTAAATAATATACCGGATTTCATATTAATTTGTGAGATATTATTTAACTCATATTTCACAAACTTTTAATTGATGAGCCATTTTGAACGCACTTATTTTGTTCAGTGTAAACTCCTGTGGAGTATCTCTAATCCATTGTAAAATAAAAGATTCTTCAAGTTGCCTAGCTTCTTCAGAATGATCCTAGTGAGCTTTTTAGAATGGACTCAATGATTATTTTTATATTGATGGAATTAATTTTAAAAAAATCGGGCGTTATCATAATTTTGTTTTGCTCTCATAACAATTGAAATGGAAAATAAATATGCTAAAAACTGTTGGAATAATAATTATTTTATTTCTCTTTCAAATTAGGGCTTATTCACAATCCACAGAATTTCATCCTGAATTAAAATGGTTCACGATAAAAGGAAAACATGTGGAGGTACACTATCAACAGGGAGCAGAAAGAACAGCTCTGATTACAGCCAAAATAGCTGATGAAGTATGGGGCCCTTTAACATCTCTTTATCATTACGATCCCGGCATTGTTCATTTTGTAATAGAGGATATGGATGACTACGCGAACGGCGCTACTTATTTTTTCAATAATAAAATAGTAATATGGACGAGCGCTCTTAATTTTGATCTTCGAGGTGCTCACAATTGGTTACGTAATGTTGTCACTCATGAATTTACTCATATGGTACAACTTCAAGCTGCAATGAAACTTACCAGAACCATTCCGGCTATATTTTTTCAGGCTATGAATTATGAAAAAGAAAGACGTCCGGATATACTTTACGGATATCCCAATTTTATAGTCTCTTATCCGATTGCTACCGTAAATGTTCCTTCTTGGTTTGCCGAAGGTACTGCACAATATAATCGGAAAGATTTTAATTATGATAATTGGGATACTCATCGCGATATGGTTCTTCGATGTTATGCATTAAATGGTAATATGCTTACTTGGAATCAAATGGGTATTTTTGATAAGACAAGTCTCGGAAATGAGTCGGTTTATAATGCCGGATTTGCATTAACAAGGTATATTTCGCAAGAATACGGAGAGGACAAATTAAGAGAAATTACAAAAGCTCTCAGCAAGCCCTTCACCTTTACAATTAGCGCTGCTTTTGAAGATGTTTTAGGAAAAGATGGAAATCAAATCTATAACCAATGGAAAAGTTTTGTAACGAAAAGTTATGAAAAAAGAAGTCAAAAAGTTCTAGAAAATCTCGTTACCGGAGATCAAATTATAGATGTAGGCTTTGGAAATTTTTTTCCTACTTTTTCACCTGACGGTTCCAGATTTGCGTACATCTCAAACAAAACTAATGACTATTTTGGATTATCGAATGCTTATGTCTATAATTTTGCTACTAAGAAGGGAAAATTGATTGCGAGTAATGTCCGTTCAACTTTAAGTTGGGTACCCGGGAAAAATGAAATTATTTATTCTAAAATTTCAGATGATAACCCCTACTGGTACAATGTACATGATATTTATATTTATAATCTCAATACCGACAAGGAGAAACGTCTTACTTTTGATATGAGGGCTAATCAACCGTCGGTTTCACACGATGGAAAGCATATTGTCTTTTTATTTGAAAAAGATGGAACAACCAACTTAGCAACTGTTAATATTAACGGAAAACATTTCAAGCAACTAACCTTTTTCCAAAACGGAGAACAAGTTTATCAACCTAAATATTCACCGGATGACAGTTATATTATATTTGATTATTCTTATGCGGAGAACAGGGATATTGCAAAAGTTGATACGGATGGTAAAGACTATCGTTTCTTAATCAGAACAAATCATGATAATCGGAATGCTGTTTTTAACAAGGAGGGAAATTTAATTTACTCTTCAGATTCTACGGGAATTTTCAATATTTATTCTTTAAACTTAAAGACCGGTAAGAAAAGGCAGTTAACCAATGTAATCGGAAGTGCTTTTATGCCTTCAATAGATAACAAAGGAAATATTTTATATGCAGGGTACACATCTAAAGGCTTTAAAATTTACGAAATAACACCTGCTGAACAGAATAAAGTGAAAGCCGGTTATAGCTATAGATGGGTAAATGATCCTCCTTTAGGGAAAGATAAACCGAATGGCGATATCCAAAATTTCAATCTTCAAAAGTTGGTGCATTATAACGATTATCAAATGCCTGATTATAAACCTGAAAGATATACAAGTGAGTTTACCAAATTATCATTTTTTCCTTTCATAAGGTATGATAACTATAATACTTCCAGTTCTTTTCTCGATAAACTTAAACCTGGTGTGTATATTTCGTCTAGTGATATGTTAGATAAATATTCGTTATTTGCCGGTGGTGCAATCAATGCAAGAATGGAAAGGGATTTATTCCTCATTTTAAATTATCGTGATAAATTGCCCTTACTCTTTAATCTAGGAATAAGACCGGAATTAACCTTCGAGGTGTATAATATTAGTAGGAAAGCCAATACAACCGTTTCATTCGGTGCCGATACAATTGGAACAACCGTAAGATACGATTATCAAATACCTACTAATGTATCGTATAATTTATTGGAATTTGATTTCTCCGCTAGGCAAAGAATCTTATCAAGGGGTCAGAATCTGGAATTTAAATATATTTTCAGCCGTTATTCGGCTAGTTTGGAAAGTTTTACATTACCGGATGGAACTTTATATCCGACCACTAATGATAATTATTTAATCGGTAATAATTTTCAATTAAAATATACTTATAGTTCCATTACTCCTTCGGTGAACGCAAATATAAATCCTGTTGGGGCACAGCTTGATTTTACATACAATTATGAACTAAATAAATTTAATCCCAACGGAAACTATAAAGTTGAAAATGGAATGCTCAAACCGGTTTTTGATAATTTTAATTTTAGCAGGCTTGAGCTAAATACTAGAATTCATTTTAAACTTACAAAATATCAAACTTTTACTACCCGGATCCGGCTCGGTTCAATTTTAGGGCGAACTGTTCCGGACTTCTTCGATTTTTATTTAGGTGGGATTGTCGGTATGAAACCATATCCTTTTTATGCATTAGGTGGAAATAACATAGCTTGGTTGAAACTAGCATATAGATTTCCGGTTTGGAGAAATATTGATACCAGATTCGGACAACTTTATATTGATAAGATATTCTTATCTTTGTACGGCGATATCGGAAATGCTTGGAACGGAAAATTACCGTCAATTAATCATTTTAAAAAAGGCGCAGGAGCAGAAATCAGAATACACATGAATTCCTATTATCTTTTTCCAACGGATTTATTCTTTGACGCTGCGTACGGTTTTGATAAATTTACAAAAGATTTCCTCGGTAAAAGAATTACCTATGGGAAAGAGTGGCGCTTCTATGGGGGCTTGATGTTCGGATTTAATTATTGATAATGTTTAAAGTTTACTTTTGAACTAATAAAATTTTATTGTTACTGATTCTTTCAAATATTTTAAGGACAATGATGAAAGCTTATAAATTTTTTTTGTTATCCGGTTTAATTTTAATTTCAGGAATTTTCATTTCTTCCAACGGACAAAGTTCAAACCTGTTTAAGAAATCACTTACCGGTAATCTGCAATTTGATTCGAATATCGTTTCGAATGATTTAACAATTCCGAATAAACCAAATATCCAATTACAGAACCCAAGAAAGAAATCTAGATTTTTAGCCGGTTTATTATCTGCTATAGTTCCTGGTGCCGGGGAATTTTATTCAGAGCATTATTTAAAAGCTGCTATCTTTGCAATAGTGGAAGCATCAGCTATCACTACTGCGGTTTTATATAACAATAGAGGTAGCCGGCAAACAGATTTTTTTCAAAATTACGCCGATGCTAACTGGTATGTGTCTAAATATGCCTATTGGGCATTAAAACACGCTAAGGAAATTAACTCCGATATCAATCCTAATGATTATCATATTTTTAGAAACGTCGATGTTGGTACAATAAATCCGAATACTGCAAATTGGAAAAAATTAAACGGTGATGTAGATTGGATTAAATTAAATGAATTTGAATCGGCGCTAGGTTCAAATCCTCAATCGGGTGGTTTTACACATAGACTTCCGTATCATGGAGAACAGCAATACTATGAATTAATCGGCAAATATTATCAATATTCTATGGGTTGGAGAAAAACAGATATATCCAATTCAAATTACGCTGTAGTACCACCGCAAATGACTTATTATGCGCATCAAAGAGGATTAGCTAATGATTATTTTAATACCGGCGAAGCTGCAGTTGTCTTCATTTACTTAAATCATGTTTTAAGCATGTTCGATGCTGTTTGGAGTACCGATAGGTATAATGATAGTTTATTAGCAATGAATTTCAGAATACAAGGGGTAAATTATGCCGGTAAAATGGAACTGATTCCTACATTGAATATGAGCTATAATTTTTGATTCGTTGAAGAATATTTTCTTATTTTGCGATATTATTTATAATTTGAAATAGTATCGCTTTTTTATGCAGATGCTTTTAATTAAATTTACTCAACTTGACCGATAAATTTTATTTAGGCATCAAGAATTGCAGAAAAGGTTGGTAAATAAAGCTTTTTATTAAACAATTCATAGCTTGAAATTTGATTAGATCAATTAGATTAACCCTGTTAGATAATCATAATATGCTTTTTCATTTATTAAAATAAATGTATCTAACGGGGTTAATTATAAATTTAGACTTTATTATGGACACAAGCTTAATTGGAAATATAAATATATGAAAAAGAGAATGGTAGCAATAGTCGGCAGACCGAATGTAGGTAAGTCAACGCTGTTTAATAGATTAATCGGAAGACGTAATGCCATTGTAGATTATTCAAGTGGTGTGACACGTGACCGAAATTACGGTGAGGTTAGCTGGAGCGGCAAAGAGTTCAATTTGATTGATACCGGAGGTTATGTGCCTGACTCGCTTGATCTTTTTGAAAGTGCAATCAGGGAACAAATAGATGTCGCAATAACTGAAGCCGATGTAATTTTGTTTGTTGTAGATGTCCGGACAGGTATTCATCCGATTGACATTGAAATAGCAAAGATCCTTCGAGAATCAAATAAAAATTTTTTATTAGTTGTTAATAAAGTTGATTCGGAGAATTTTGAATCCGGTTCATTGGAATTTTACAAATTGGGAGTCGGTAAAGTTTATGAAATTTCGGCATTAGGCGGTCGGAAGGTAGGTGATTTACTGGATGATATCTCGGTTGATTTTCCTAACATTGATGAAGATGAAAAGGAAGACCCAAGATTAAAAATTGCTGTTGTCGGTCGTCCGAATGTAGGCAAGTCATCTTTAGTTAATGTGTTGCTGGGTTTTGAACGTAGTATTGTTACTCATATACCCGGTACTACACGTGATAGTTTGGATTCGACTTTAAAATACTATGGCCGGGAAATTGTTTTGATCGATACTGCCGGACTGAGGAAAAGTAAAAAGGTAAAAGAGAATATTGAATATTTTTCAAATATCCGCACTTTAAAAGCCATTGGAGAATGTGATGTTACGATTATAATGCTCGAAGCTCAATCCGGATTAGAAAAACAAGATCAAAAAATTATTGATGAAGCAGTACGCCGACGAAAAGGAATAATACTTGCCATAAATAAATGGGATTTGTTCGAGAAAGAAACAAATACGGCTAAAAAATTTGAGGATGAAATTAAGTTGAAAGCCGGTGCAGTTGATTATTTACCTGTAATGTTTATTTCCGCGTTAACTAAAAAAAGAATTTTTAAGTTAATTGATTTAAGTATTAAGATTCATGAGGAGAGGAAGAAAAAGATTCCTACCAATCGATTAAATGATATACTCTTGCCTGAAATAGAGAAGATAACTCCACCTTCTTCTCCCTCCGGAAAAGAAATTAAAATTAAATACATAACTCAAGCCGGTAATCATTATCCGATATTTCTTTTTTTTGTAAATTACCCTAAAGAAATACCGGAAAATTACAAAAGATTTTTAGAGAAACTTATTAGAAAGAATTTTGGATTTGAAGGTGTTTCGATAACGCTTTCTTTTAAAAACAAATGATTACACCTAAAAAAATTATAATTGTCGGAGGAAATGCAGCGGGTGCAGCCGCTGCAGCAAAATCAAAACGTATTAATCCGCAGGCATCTGTTATTTTATTTGAAGCAAGCGATTATATTTCTACCGGAACATGTGAAATCCCGTATGTTATTTCAGGCGAAATCAGTAGTTATCAAAATATTGTTTATTACACGGCTCAAAAGTTCTTCGAAGAAAAAGGAGTAAGGGTTTTTGTTAATCATTTGGTTGAATCAATTAACCGTAAGGAAAAGTTTATTTCCGTTAAAGATTTAAAATCTTCGGAAAGTAAAATTTACAATTATGATACTCTTGTTCTATCTACCGGTTCAAGTGCTAAAAGACTTCCGGATTTACTCAACAATCCTAAAAATATATTTACGTTAAAGAACATTCAAGATTTGAAAAACATTATAGATTATTCCAGGATTACTAATGTTAAACGGGGGGCAATTTTCGGTTCGGGATACATAGGGCTGGAGGCGGCAGAGGCATTTAAAAAAAATGGAGCGGAAGTTGTAATCATTGAAAAAGAAAAACTTCCTATGCCTTCTGCGGAAATAGAAGTTAGAAGTCTAATCCTTGAATTATTAAAACAAAAGGGAGTAGAATTTTATGGTAAAATTGATCATCCGAAATTCAACTATTTAACCGATAAAATACAAAGTATAACAATTGAAAGCAGAATTTTAGAATTTGATTTAATTATATCCGCAATCGGATTTCAACCTTGTAACATTCTCGCTATTCAATCCAAATTAGAAATCGGTATATATGGCGGAATCAAAGTCGACAGAAAACTTAAAACATGCGATGCCGATATATTTGCTGCAGGAGATAATATTGAAGTGATAAATGCTATAACAAGGAAGCCTGAATATATACCGCTTGCAACGGTTGCTCATGAATATGGACATATAGCCGGTGAAAATGCTGCCGGCGGAAATATGTATGTCGAGCCGGTAGTCAAAAATATAGGTGTTAAAATATTTAATAAATTTTTAACAATTGTTGGGCTAACTAGTATGGAAGCATATAACTTCATGATACCCTTTAATAGTGTTGAAGAAGTAGCAACTAATCTAGTAAAAGTAATGCCTAACAGTCAAAAAGTATTCGGTAAAATAATTTATCGGAAGCACTCGAAGAAGCTGCTTGGTGCATCATTTTTTGGGGGTAGGGAAGTTGCCGGATATGCAGATTTAATTTCCTTGCTGATAAGTACAAATCAACCTGCAGATATACTATCGCAAGTAAATTATAATTATTCTCCTCCGTTATCGCCATTTATTAATTTATTATCTATTTTAGGAAGAAAAATTAAATAGAAAATTATTTTTGTTAAAATTATAGAGGTGTTATGTCAACAAAATATAAAAATTTTACTCTTATTGATCATCCATTAGTAAAAAGAGATATTACCCTATTGAGAGATAAATCGACTTCTCCCGAAACTTTTAGAGCAGCGGTTCATAGAATTTCAAATATACTGGCAGTTAAAATTAGTAATAATTTTCATCTAGCCGAAAAAAATATTACAACACCTTTAGAAAAAACTATCGGTTATAAGCTGATTCAAGAAATTGTTTTAGTTCCGGTTCTTCGTGCCGGATTAGGGATGGTGAACGGTTTTCTTTCGCTTATTCCGGATGCCAAGGTCGGACACATTGGATTACAAAGAGATGAAAAAACTTTACAACCGGTAGAATATTATTATAAAACCCCTAAAAACATCGATGAATCGAAAGTAGTTCTGTTAGACCCAATGCTTGCAACAGGCGGCAGTGCCTCCGAAGCATTAAAATATTTAAAGAAAAGAAATAGTAAAAACTTAATCTTTGCTTGTCTCGTAGCAGCTCCGGAGGGTATTAAAAAATTAGGGAAAGATCATCCTGATGTAATGATATATGGTACGGCGATAGATAGGGAATTGAATGATAAAGGTTATATTTTACCCGGTTTAGGTGATGCTGGTGACAGAACATTTGGGACCCTTTAAATATTTTATCGTTGTACTTTTCTGTTTTTTAGCAACAAATAAAATATATTCGCAAAATTATCCGGATTCCACCTTAAATACTTTACTTAAAAAAGGGATAGAGCTTATAATTACACAGCAATATAAAGATGCTTCTAAAGTATTTAATTTATTAAATAAAAATTATCCTCATCTTCCATTTGGGAAAATATATTTAGCAGCCAATGAAATTGCGAGAAATTATGATTATGCTGAAAATTTAAACTCGGATTCCATCCGTTATTATTTAAAAAGCGCTGTAAGGCAATCCGATTCTTTATTAGAAATAAATAAAAATAACGTTTGGTATCAATATTTTGTAGCACTTAGTGAAGGATATTTATCTTACTACAACGCTTTAACTAAAAATTGGTTTTCAGCTTTGGACGAAGCAATTTCTTCTGTTTCCGGATTTGAAAAATGCTTAAAAATTGATCCTCATTTCTATGAAGCTTATATTGCAATCGGAACGTTTAAATATTGGAAAGGCAGAAAAACACAATTTTTAAATTGGCTTCCTTTTATTCCTAATGAGGAAAAAAGCGCAATTAAATTATTGAATTTTGCCGTTAATCATTCATCTTATAATACTTATCTTGCAATAAACTCTTTGATATGGATTTATATAGATAGGAAAGAACCTTTACGAGCTGTTGAATTAGCCGGGAATGCTTTAAAAAAATATCCAAATTCCCGTTTTTTTATGTGGGGACTAGCACGTGCTTATGAAAATTTAAACGTAGAAAAGGCAATTCATATTTATAATAATTTATTAAATTCGTATTTAAAGGTTGAAAGTAATAACGGTTTTAATGAAATATTGTTAAAATATATTTTGGCTAAATTATATTATAAAGCCGGTGATAAAACCGAATCATTACGTTTGTGTAACGAAATTTTGAATATTAAAAATATTTCAACAAGCGTTAAACGTCGATTGAAAGATCGATTAGAGGAAGTCCG
>ENA-ORDP01001552-ORDP01001552.1-marine-sediment-metagenome-genome-assembly--contig:-NODE-1552-length-12396-cov-3.676768_pt1 | contig 12396 bp, 11 predicted proteins | sample MGYA00248627_ERZ508539 | MGnify/ENA primary metagenome ERZ508539 (study PRJEB26208, sample SAMN05571518) | marine sediment metagenome | biome: deep sea; feature: Hydrothermal vent; material...
ACCGTTATTCATGCAGCCAGGTATCAAGAAAAACCCTGCCGTAAAATCAGATATCATCCTTGAAGGTGGCAGCATCGACTCAGATGGCCAGGGAACACTCTTAACAACCGAGTCGTGTTTATTGAACCCAAACAGAAACCCACAACTCAGCAAACAGGACTATGAAAACCTTTTCGCGTCTCAGTTAGGGATAAAGAAAGTGCATTGGTTACAATATGGCGGAATTGTTGGTGACGACACCGATGGTCATATTGATATGCTGGCTCGTTTTTGCTCTGCAAATACTATTGCCATCAGTCGTTGCCCTGAACGCAATGACCCACACTTCTCCGCGCTTGGCAAGATGAAGGCCGAGCTGGAAAAATTGACTGACAGGGATGGAAACCGTTACCAGCTCGTCGAGTTACCCATCCCGGCCGCCCTATTCAACCGGCGAAATGTGCGTCTACCTGCAAGTTACTGTAATTTTTTAATCCTGAATAAGGCCGTGCTCGTACCGGTATACCATGACCCCAACGATATGCTGGCATGCAAACGGTTGAGCGAGTGTTTTCCTGACAGGGAAATAATCCCGGTTGATGCGCTGACGATTATAAAACAGGGCGGCAGCCTTCATTGCCTGACTATGCAATTGCCTGCCGGCAGTCTGAAATAAATAAAGCTTTAACTATTATGCTCGAATGAGCTTACCTGAAATCTGGCAGCGGGTTGGTCACTTGCCAACGCAATCTTTTATCATCGTATTCCCACTTGTAGGTAATGGTTAGATTCCGAACAACCGCATACTCAGTATTGTAATACTTGATTTCTACAATTTGAGTCGCACTTTTGTTCTCGTTGCCCACCCTGGTAAACACAACATCGTATTCCGTAACACGATACTTCTTTAGCCGCTTGCGTCTGTCCTCGGTAAGTGTTCCACGCTCATTTTTGTGGAAGCCAATCACCACATCGTAATCCTGCCAACGTAAGGCATGCTCATAAAGCTTAAAGCTTTTATCCAGTAGGGTTATTTCATCTGGTGTCGTTGAACAAGCGATAGCAAGGGAAAGCAGGATAAAAATAGCCGCCTTCCTGACTGATGAGTTAACGTGTTTCATACGGTTATGCTTTTGTTGTTTTTGCCAATCCTGACCGCAGTTTATTCAGGCTCAAATTTGTTCCGGTCTTGATATTATCAAGCTGGCTCGCAAAAATCACCCATTACAGATAATATTTACCGTTTATACTTGGTATATGCCCACTCAAACAAAAATTAAAATTAAAGTTAGCGCCGTACAACATGGCTGTCATGATGATCGAAAGGCTAATTTGCAACAATCCATTGGCGGCATCATTGCGGCGGCAAAACACGGTGCGCAGTTGGCCTGCCTTCAGGAGTTACATTCTAACTTATATTTTTGCCAGGAAGAAAACACCCACCATTTTGATCTGGCCGAGGATATTCATGGCGAGACAACTACCCGGTTACAAGGTGTTGCCGAAGACCATCATATTGTGATTGTTGCCTCGCTGTTTGAGCATCGTGCATCCGGCCTTTACCACAATACCGCCGTGGTGATCGACAGTGATGGCCAAATAGCGGGCCGTTATCGGAAAATGCATATCCCCGATGACCCTGGTTACTACGAAAAATTTTATTTTACGCCCGGTGACCTCGGCTTTAAGCCAGTGACGACTTCACTGGGTAAACTGGGCGTTTTAGTCTGTTGGGATCAGTGGTTTCCTGAGGCAGCACGTCTGATGACCCTTGCTGGCGCTGATTTACTCGTGTATCCCACCGCCATCGGCTGGGACCAACAAGATTCAAAGGAAGAACAACGGCGCCAACTTGACGCCTGGCAAACTGTGCAACGTGGGCATGCTATTGCCAACGGAATCCCCATTGTCGTTTGTAACAGAACAGGATTTGAAAAACACCCGACAAATGAGAATACGGGCATCGACTTTTGGGGCTCCAGTTTTATCTGTGGTCCCCAGGGTGAAATACTTGTCCAGGCCAGTCAGGATAAAACTGAAACCGTTTCAGCTACAATAGATTTAGAGAAGGTTGAGGGTGTGCGGCGAGGTTGGCCTTTCCTGCGGGATCGAAGAATTGATGCCTACGCTGATTTAAATCAACGTTACCTGGACACCTATCTCGATCAAAATAAAGATGATACGTCAGGCTAAATAACTGTCCCTAAAGGGGACCCACTTTATCCAGTGTAAATCGCCGGACAGGTTTGTGTAGGAGCGGTCTCAGACCGCGATAACGCCCATGTTACCGCTTAATCGCGGTCTGAGACCGCTCCTACAAAATCAAACCCAAGGTTAATCTAAATGAATTAAGTGCCTGGCAAAAGGATACGGATAGCAACATGATGGATGTAATGACATGATAGTTATTCTAAAACCCAATTTTGATAAACAACATGCGCTTTATAAAAAAGTTCATGCCTATTTGTCCAGGTTGCCCAATATTACCCTGAATGAGCATCAAGAGCATGGTAAACAGCAAGTACTAACCGAGTTTTATCTTATCGGCGATACGGCCACATTATCCAAAGAAGAGATTGAAAGCCTGCCCGGGGTAGAGCGTGTCGTCAGGATCTCGGATGAATACCGTATTCTGGGCCGTCACAGTGACGAACATCGGCCAAGCTCATTTGACTACAACGGTGTTCGTTTCGGCCAGGATAATCTAAATATTTTTGCCGGCTTGTGTGCGGTAAGTACCCCTGCGCATGTCGAACATATGATGAAATCCCTGCAGGAACATGGCCAGGTATGCACGCGCATGGGCGCCTACAAACCCCGCACCAGCCCCTACTCGTTTCAGGGCCATGGTGCCAGTTGTTTGCCTTATGTTTTCGAACTCGCTGGAAAATACGGGATCAAGGTCATCGCGATGGAAGTCACTCATGACCGCCATATTGATGAGATTCAACACGCCCTGGCCGCGACAGGAAACCCGACCGGCGTCATGTTGCAGATTGGAACCCGCAACACCCAAAATTTTGAACTCCTCAAAAAAGCGGGTCGGCAACATCAGTTTCCCGTGTTGTTAAAAAGGGGTTTTGGCATCACCCTGGAAGAATCGATTAATGCGGCCGAGTACATGGCCAGCGAAGGCAATACCAAAATTATTTTTGGCCTGCGCGGCATGAAAACCAATATGGGCGATCCCCACCGGAATTTTATTGATTTTGCACACGTCCCGGTACTTAGACGATTGACGCGCATGCCGGTCTGCATCGATCCGTCGCATTCGGTTGGCTCACGGGATGCGGACCCCAATGGCATGTTAGATATGATGCAGGTTACCGCTCAGGGTATTATTGCCGGCGCTAACATGGTACTGGTTGATTTTCATCCAGAACCCAAGCAGGCATTAGTGGATGGCCCCCAGACACTGACTTTGCGTGAGCTCCCCTACTTTCTGGAGGATGTAAATATAGCCAGGATGGCGTATGAAAAACGGCTCGAGCTTGCGCGAACGTTTGCGACGACTGTTTAGTCAAACGTTTTAACGCGAACCATCAACTGAAAATAGAGCAAGGCTTTGTGTTTTGGTGTCACTGAAGGGATATAGGTCATATTGAGCGTGACGGGACCTTTTCCAATCGCGGCGAAGGGTAAGATACCGAGAAAGGGCGCGTTGTTCTTGTAGTCTTTACGTGTCATCAAAAAGGCAATGCCACCCGCATCAAAAAACCACCCATCTTTGGCATTGTCTAACCGATAGCGGCGCTTCATCCCGCCACCCGCATACTTGGAGGTATTGTAATTGCTGTCTTTGAAATAGCTGGCATGGATAAATTTAGTCCAGTTCTTCCGTTCCGTAAACGTGTATTCCAGACCAAGCCCCCAGTTATCTTCATTGTAATTACCACTCTCGAGGTGTATCGCCTTGCCGTTAATCACAACGTGCAACTCATCCGTCAGGCCGTTGGCAGCAAAGCCAAGAAATAAAGATAAAAAAATGAGTAAACGCATTATCAGGACCTTTTGTTATTCCTGAGATGCATAACGGCTGATTTTTCAAGCACTTAAGTTTGTGCCGACTGACAATTGACGCTTTTATGAACAATACCTTACGCGCTATAAATGCCTTAAAGACAAAAACATGACGCATTTCACCTTGTTTTTACCTCCAAAACCACGACACAAGCTTACATTAAATAATGTATATGGCTGTATCTGGATGATTTGTAACCTTTGGAGACAAATTAAAACTGTGATCACGATCATAAATGGCATGAAGCATGCACCTGTTTGAATTTTAGGTGGAACGGTTCAACTTTTTGGCACGTGTCACTAAAGGTCACAATCTAAATAACGATAAGTGCTAAATATTAAAACTTGCATTTAAAGCAAACGGTTAAATACTTAAATTAATGAAACCCGCAAGGAAATAATACAATGAAGAAACTTCTGTTAACCCCTGTTTTTATCATGGCGTTGGCCTTTAGTTCACTCAGTCACGCGGACACCGCCGGTGTCTGGATCGGTGGTGGCCTTTGGAACTGGGATGTAAGCGGTACGGTACGCTATCAACAGACCAATCCAAGCAATGACATCGATGTTGAATCGAATGGTAGTAACTATCTGAACTGGTCAGACGACAACAGTGGTACCTTCTTTTTCATTATTGAGCACCCGGTGCCGCTCGTCCCAAACGTAAAATTCTTTTCCACATCGCTGTCTACCGGCGGCACAGGTCAGGCGACCGTACAATATGGTGGAACCACCCTGACAGGAACCGTCACCAGTAGCCTCGAACTGGATATGACCGATGTCACTCTATACTACTCTTTACTCGATAACGTTGTGGGCCTCGATCTTGGTCTTAATCTCAAAATTGTTGATGGTAGCGTTTCCATTACTGACGTCGGGACAACCACAATAGAAACGTCCAACTTTAAGGCAACCATCCCCATGTTGTACGCCGGTATCGATGTCGCCTTACCACTCACTGGTTTATCGCTCGGCGTGAATGGTGCCTATATTGGTTATAATGGCAGTGCGCTCACAGAATTTCATGCCTACATGCGCTATGACTCAGACTATCTCTTCGGGGTCGAAGCGGGCATTAAAAGCTTTAACCTGGAACTTGATGACATCGATCAATCCTATGCTAATCTGGAGTTTAGTGGCACCTATGCACAACTATACGTACACTTCTAACCTGCACGAATAATACACACCAGACGCAGACGGGTTTTCCAGTCTGCGTTTTTTTATGGGTGGTTATTTTTCGGTATGTCAATATACCAATGTCTCAATAGTGTCGTTAGAATACCCAGCAATGAAGACGAGAGCAGGATCCATTTTCCACCCCGGCTATGAAAAAAAATCTGGGAAAATACAGCAATGGGGGAAACTCTACGGAAGCGCCCTTGGGCTTGCGACCCAACAATTGGTCGAGCAGCACGACGGTCTGGTACTCGTCATCACCACCAGTTCGATTAACGCGCAGCAACTAAACGAACAAATTCATTTTTACTGCAAGGATTCACCCTACCAGTTACTGAATTTTCCTGACTGGGAGACGCTTCCTTATGATGTGTTCTCACCCCATCAGGACATCATCTCGGAACGACTGGAAACACTATACCGGTTGCCCGAAATTAAACACGGTCTGCTGGTTGTGCCGATCCAGACCTTGTTGCACAAGCTTACCCCTTGCGAATATGTTCAACAACGTAGTTTCCGGATTAACAAAGGGCAATCACTCAATCAGGATGATTTTCGCAAACAACTTACAAGTACTGGCTACGAAAATGTATCAACGGTTATGGAACATGGTGAGTTTGCGATAAGAGGAAGTTTGATTGACCTGTTCCCAATGGGTAGCAGCAAACCCTATCGAATAGAGTTATTTGACACTGAAGTGGAAAGCATTCGCACCTTTGATCCTGAAACCCAGCGCACCATTGAAATTGTGAAGCAACTACGCATGTTGCCTGCGCGCGAGTTCCCACTAGATGAACAAGGGGTGAAACATTTCAGGCAAGCGTACCGAATCCAGTTTGAAGGCGACCCCCAACGGTCAGTCGTCTATCGCGAAGTATCCGATGGCCGCGCACCGGCCGGGATTGAATATTATATCCCCCTGTTTTTCGAACAAACGCAAAGCCTGTTTGATTACTTGCCTGCCAATACACTCATCTTATACCAGCACGATACGTTTCAACAGGCGGGCAATTTTCATTTAGAGGTCAACGAACGTTTTGAAGCGGCTCGGCATGATATTGAACGGCCCCTGCTTGAGCCAGGCAAACTTTTCCTTGATGAACAGACATTGCGTTCTGCCTTAAGTGAGTTTCCACAAATTCAATGGCAACGCCATGAATACGAATCTGCAGACGCTGTCAATTTTGATGTCATGGCTCCGCCACAACTATTGATTAATGCGCGCGCATCCGCTCCAACCGAACAGCTAAAAACATTTATAACGTCTTCTGATGCCCGTATTCTGTTTGCGGCAGAATCAACCGGCAGACGGGAAACCTTGTTAGGCCTGTTACGTGACAACCAGATCTCGCCTGTACAATTTGATTCGTGGCAGACCTTTCTCGCCTCGAATGACAGCTTGGGTATCACCGTTTCGCCACTAGAACAGGGTTTATCCTTACGTAAACCTGAATTACACGTTATTTCAGAGACACAATTATTTGGGCAGCAAGTCCTCCAGCGTCGGCGCCGTAGCCGTCAACAACGTGATACAGAAAACATCTTCAAAAATCTCGCCGAACTCACCATTGGCGCACCGGTTGTACATGAAGAATACGGGGTTGGACGATTTCTTGGGTTGCAAACCATCACCACCAGTGACTTAACCGCAGAGTTCCTCACGCTTCAATACGCAGACAAAGACAAACTCTACGTTCCTGTCTCATCCCTGCATCTTATTAGCCGCTATACCGGCGCCTCCCCTGAGACTGCTCCACTGCATAAGCTCGGTAGTGGACAATGGGAACGCGCCCGGAAAAAAGCTCAAGAACGTATTCGCGATGTTGCTGCGGAATTATTGGAAATATATGCAAAGCGTGAAGCCAAACAGGGCCATGCCTATAAACTTGACGAAGTTCAATACCGCGCATTTGCCTCCGAGTTTCCATTTGAAGAGACGCCGGATCAACAAACGGCGATCGATAACGTCATCCGTGATATGCGTACAACCAAACCGATGGATCACCTTATCTGTGGTGACGTTGGCTTCGGTAAAACCGAGGTCGCGATGCGTGCTGCCTTTATCGCGGTGATGGCAGGAAAGCAGGTTGCCATATTGGCGCCGACGACATTATTGACACAGCAACACCACCAGACCTTCAGCGACCGATTTGCAGAGTGGCCGGTAAAAGTCGATTCGCTCTCGCGTTTTCGTTCCAAAAAAGATCAAGATGATATTATTAAAGGTCTGGCAGAAGGACAAATTGATATCGTCATTGGTACGCATAAGCTATTACAAAAAGAAATAAAATATCAATCGCTCGGGCTGGTCATTATCGATGAAGAGCATCGCTTTGGCGTCCGTCAGAAAGAGACCTTTAAATCTTTACGTTCCGAGATCGATATACTCACCCTGACAGCGACCCCTATTCCACGCACACTCAACATGTCGATGGCAGGCATGCGTGACCTGTCAATTATATCGACACCGCCAGCAAAACGGCTGGCGATCAAAACCTTTATTTCACAATGGAACGGCCACCTCATTTCTGAAGCCATTACCCGAGAACTAAAACGTGGTGGCCAGATTTTTTATGTGCATAACGAAGTGGAGACTATCGAAAAACAGGTTAAAAAATTATCTGAGTTAATGCCCGACGCGAGGATTCGGTTTGCGCATGGACAGATGCGGGAAAGAGAACTTGAGCATGTAATGTCTGATTTTTACCACCAACGGTTTAGTATTCTGGTCTGTACAACCATTATTGAAACGGGGATCGATATCCCCAATGCCAATACCATCGTCATCAACCGTGCCGATCGGTTTGGCCTGGCGCAACTATATCAACTACGAGGCCGCGTCGGTCGCTCACATCACAGAGCATACGCTTATCTCATTGTGCCCAGCAAAAATATAATAAGCAAAGATGCGCAAAAACGTCTTGAGGCCATCGAATCAATCGAAACCCTGGGAACGGGTTTCACTCTGGCGACGCACGATCTTGAAATACGCGGCGCAGGCGAACTGCTTGGTGATGAACAAAGTGGGCAAATACATGAAATTGGTTACTCCATGTATACAGAGTTGTTGGCGCGCGCCGTCAAGTCATTAAAAGAAGGGAAAACATTCGATATCGATAAGCAGGAAAAAGATGTCGAGATCGGACTGCATCTACCCACCCTGATACCGGAAGACTATCTACCCGATGTGCATGAACGGTTAATCTTGTATAAACGCATCGCCAGTGCCACCGACGAAGCCTCTCTATCCGAATTACAGGTTGAGATGATCGACCGTTTTGGACTACTACCACAATCCATCAAGAATTTATTTGAGATTGCCTCCATTCGGATTGTCGCCAAAGAGGCCGGTATTATTAAGGTCGATCTTAGTGAGCATGGTGGCTATATGCTATTTGGCGAATCACCCAATATTGATACCGGGATTATCATTGAGCTAATTCAAACTCAAAACCATATCTATCGGCTGGATGGCAATAGCAAACTCAAGATTAACTATCAATCAGAAAATGAAGAAAAAAGGGTGGATTTCCTGAAAACACTGCTCGATCGATTACAGGACAAAAAACAGACGGATTCGTGCTTTGCCTAATATGTATAACTCAGTATAAAATGGCAAAAACCTGAAGCAGACACATAAACTAACAATAATTTACAGTAGCATAACGGATATGAAATCAGGACTCTCAATTTTAATTTTACCCCTGCTCAGCCTTATCAGTAGCACTACGCTAGCAGATGACGTCAGATACTATGATTTCGAGATCATTATTTTCGAGTCGCTCGATAAAGAAGGTAAAACCTCTGAAACGTGGAAAAATAATGCCTCTGTAGAATTTCCGAAGGCAGCGACTCCGACAACCAAAGTATCGGCGACGGGAACTCCTCGGACCGAACCTCCCACCGCCATTGTTACGCTCGGGAAACCCTACCCTGGGCCCATGCCCAAAGAATATAACCCCAAATACACTTTCAGATTACTACCCAAAAAGAGCTATCGTTTATCTGAAGATGCAAAACTCCTGGAAGAAAGTGGGAATTACCGAATTTTAATGCACACTGCCTGGCGGCAACCGGGTATGTCGGCCAAAACGGCGCTACCAATTCACTTGCACAAGGAATATATTGTCACGCAAAAGACACCCGAAGAAATCCCCGTTGCGACTGATCCAGATATGCCTGCGATCAATTTACCTGCCCCCTCCGTGACAACCATCCGGTCAAGGGCAATCCTGGATGGCTATCTTAAGATTATTTTGTCGCGCTATCTGCACGCAAATTTTGATCTGATATACAAAACAGGTCTGCCACTGAACCCCGCGCCAACGGTGACAATTGGAAGCCAGGAAGACAATGAAGAAGCAGGCGATTCAAATATACCTGCGATTGCTAGCTATCACTTACAGCAAACCCGCAAGATGCGCAGCAAGGAAGTGCACTACATCGATCACCCTGTTTTAGGCATCGTAATGTTGGCATGGCCATACAAGGGAAAAGATGTAAAATCGAACTAGGAGCTTATATTACTTGGACAACGATTTTCACTCTAAGAGGATACTGTAATTATTTATTACCCAATTGCCTGGCGGCGAACCTAGCGCACCAAATTCACCACTAATACCTTCAACCTCAAGAGCTGAACCTATACGCTGCCCTTCATCAGTATCCCATGCAGCTAACATATAATGGGATATAGCCCTAAAACCCTTCATAGGTATCCCGTTTTTAGCATCTTGACGCCAATTGTTAGTATAAAAACTTTCCATTAAGCCGCTGGGTTTGGCATCAATGCCCATGTAGACCCCTTTGGTAAACAGATCAAGAGCAGTATCCCATACTTTCACCTCAGGAGTCCCATTTGTGACATCCTTCATAAACATTTCTAACCGAGTACCTTGACCAGTGATAGCGCCATCACGGTTTGTTACAATAAGTTCAAACCTCAGCCATACGCCTTTCATTTCATCTGATGTCATTGGTTCCTGGTAGCTTGATTTAGTTTTATATGTGACACCACTAGTAGATGTCCAACCGTAAAGTATATAGGTAAATGCACTAGACTTCCCGCCTTTGCTATCCCAAAAGCCGGAGTTAAAATCACTTCCTTCGAAAAATTTAGTGTTGTTACTTTCCCCGTCATACGCATTTGCAAAAGAAAAATCTGACGAATGATACATGTAAAAACGGACAGCTAATCTTTTCTTAGGTACTGAACCAAACCTTCCCGAAGAATCTAAATTTAGCACCCCCACTTTCCAGGGTGTATAGTTTGGCTCACCATCAAGAGCTCTTAATATATAATTAACTTTGTGCCCAATCGGCAGCTTACTTAAAATTGATGATTCATTACTAAATTTGAGTAAATCAATAGAGGGTCTGCCTGTACTAATAGGTGAATTAAGAGCATTGTGCGAACATTGTTTCGTTACACTATCAGATGGATTCCACGTATTGCTGCTTGTTGCAACATATTTATTCGTGTTAAGAGGTTCGGAACAGATGCATGCAGCACCAAGTTTGCTGCAACGATCTTCTTCCGCATAAGCACTTGAAACTGAAAACCAGGCCATCAGTACCACTATGGAGCTTAACGGAACTCTTATTGCAGCGCTTTTTACCTTTTGTATCAAAACTATCATCAAACAATCTCTTAATTCTTAATTACCAACTATTACGCTATTTGGAAAATAAACAGATTAGAACTAAACTACTTTACACACAGTATTGGTGAAGTCAGAAAAACCTGCATCATTATATGCTTTAAGCTTAAAACAAACTGTATCGCCAGAGCTCACACCTAAGTTTGACAAACTAACTGATGGTGCTACAGGGTTAAATGATGCGTCTGCTGTTGAAATATTCTTAACGAACGTATTTGCTGATCCCGAACTAAAACCAAAATAAATTACATACCCATTGACAGTGCCTGAATTAGGTTCCCAATCAAACTTAACAGTAGCCCCGGAACCACCAGTACTTGATTGAGAGCCACCTTCTGTAGAACCGTCACCCCCACCACAGGCTGTTAAAAACAGAGTTACCATTAGAAGGAAGGTAACTTTTATGGCGTATTTCGGGCTGAATTGTTTATTCATTGGCTTATATTCCTAATTGCGAACACTTACCTAAAATTAACTATTTTGTACGTTAAAAACATACACAGAGATGCTTTGCTTTAAGTATCACCTAACATCGTTTTCACATTACTAGTATCGTACTATTCTTAATTCTGGATATTTTATAGGTAAATCGATGCGACCTTCATCACAAAACAGCTATTTATCAACAAGATATGTGATGCGAGTGAGGTGGATCCCAAAAATGACACAGTAGCATAGAGAGATTTATGAAACGAAAAAGACGTAATCATCTACCAGGATTTAGAGCCAAAGTAGCCTTAGCTACTATGCAAAGGCGATAAAACATTGGCAGAAATAGCTGAGCAGTTTGATATACACCAAAATCAGATCCAGGCATGGAAAAAGCAATTGCTGGATCAGGCTAATACTGTATTTGGCTGTAGTCAGGAGCAAAAAACAGCGGATGAAGCCCATTTGAAAGACCTACATGCCAAAATAGGTGAACTCGCACTGGAGAATGATTTTTTATCCAAAGCGCTCGGGTGATGAGTATCCCCGAACGCAAGACGAAGGTTGACCGTTCCCATGCATTACCCATTAGCCGACAATGCAATGCATTGGATATTAGTCGCTCATCGGCCTATCGGATACCAAGTGAGGCTAATGGAGAAGAACTGGATCTAATGCGGAAGCTAGACGAGTTGCGCCTGCGACATCCATTCAAAGGATCTCAGTGTCTACGTGATGATCTTTGGGACGTGCATGGGTTACATGTCAATCACAAGCGCGTACAGTGCTTAATGCAAATAATGAGCATACGCGCGCTGGCACCGGGTGCCAGAACCACTCGTCGTAATCCACAGCACAAGATCTACCTTTACTTGCTGCGGGAAATAGAAATTAACCAGGTGAATCAAGTATGGTGTACAGATATTACATACATTCCCATGCGCAAAGGCTTTCTGTATCTGGTCGCCGTGATGGACTGGCCTGGCATTCACCTGGCGCTTGTCCAACAGTCTGGACACGACTCCCTGCGTTGAGGCATTGGAAGAAGCCATTGAAACTTATGGCAAACCTGAAATCTTTAACAGCGATCAGGGCTGTCAATTTACCAGTGAGGACTTTACCGATGTAC
>ENA-ORDP01001553-ORDP01001553.1-marine-sediment-metagenome-genome-assembly--contig:-NODE-1553-length-12393-cov-3.737478_pt1 | contig 12393 bp, 6 predicted proteins | sample MGYA00248627_ERZ508539 | MGnify/ENA primary metagenome ERZ508539 (study PRJEB26208, sample SAMN05571518) | marine sediment metagenome | biome: deep sea; feature: Hydrothermal vent; material...
GCTGGTGGGCGACAACATGAAATCATCACTGGGACTGAGTGGGAAAGCTTTTGATGCTCTCGGCAAAAACGGAGTGAACATTCGCGCCATTGCTCAGGGTTCCACCGAACGAAACGTCTCATTCGTGGTACTAAAAAAAGATGTTACCAAAGCGCTTAACGTGTTGCATGAACGATTTTTTCTTGCCCGCTACAAAAAAGTGCATATTTTCATGATAGGACTGGGGAATGTGGGCGGAACTCTTTTGCAGCAACTTAACGACCAGTACGATTATCTGAAAAAAGAGTACGCGCTGAAAATAAAGGTGGTAGCGCTGGCCAATAGTCGCCGGATGCTTTTCGACGAACGCTCCATTGATTTTAAAAACCGGGAAGAACGGTTGCTGTCGGAAGGAGAGCCCATGGACCCGGAATTATTTGTCCGGAAAATGAAAGCGTTCAACCTGCGCAATTCCATTTTTGTTGACAATACCGCCAGTGCGGAAATTGCCGGCTTGTACGAAACAGTACTCAAAAGCAGTATCAGTGTCGTTGCGTCCAACAAAATAGCCTCTTCCGGCTCTTATGCAACTTATAAACGATTGAACGACACTGCTTTGGTTATGAAGAAGAAATATCTGTACGAAACAAATGTGGGCGCTGGATTGCCTGTACTGAAAACCATTCGCGATATGATCAAAAGCGGAGACAAGATTCTGCGGATCAAAGCAGTGTTGTCGGGAAGTCTGAATTTTATTTTTAACCATTTTACAGAAGGTGTTGCTTTTTCGGATGTGGTTGCGCAGGCCAGGCTGGAAGGCTATACCGAACCCGACCCGCGCATTGATCTGAGCGGAAAAGATGTGATGCGAAAGATTCTGATCCTAGCCCGCGAAAGTGGGTATCCGCTGGAGCCGGAAGAGGTGGTAATTAATTCGTTTATGCCCGAAAGCTTAATGAGTCGGCATTCTGTAGATGAGTTTATGAAAGCGTTAAGCCATTATGACGACCATTTTGATAAATTACGGAAAAAAGCCGCTGGGAATGGAAAAAAATTACGTTATGTGGCCGAATTCGACAACGGAAAAGTCGTGGCGGGACTGCAGATGGCAGATGCTTCGCAACCTTATTTTCAGCTCGATGGAAAAGACAATATCGTGCTCATCTATTCGCAACGCTACAACGAACAGCCGTTAGTAATTAAAGGGGCAGGGGCAGGGGCGGCCGTAACGGCTTCCGGCGTTTTTGCAGACATTATTTCCATTGTAAATCAATAAACTGATGAATATGAATGAACTTACAATTTTTTCTCCGGCTACGGTGGCCAATGTTTCCTGTGCTTTTGATATTATGGGTTTTGCCGTGGAGCAGGCCGGTGACCGGATGACTTTCCGGAAAACAGTTGAAAAAGGTATCCGCATTGTGATGAAGAACTACCGGGAACTTCCTTCCGAACCGGAAAAGAATGTGGCCGGGGTGGTTGCGCTGGCCATGATCGAAAAGAGGCAGCCCGACTTTGGCATGGTTATCGAAATGGAAAAAGGTATTCTTCCGGGAAGCGGCATAGGCTCCAGCGGCGCCAGTGCCGGCGGAGCAGCTTTTGGCGTCAACAAACTGCTGGACGAACCGTTTGGGAAAACCGAATTGGTACAATTTGCTATGTTGGGCGAAGCGTTGGCTTCGGGTGTAGCGCATGCTGATAATGTAGCACCTAATTTGTTCGGCGGTTTTACACTGGTGCGCAGCACCCGGCCCCTTGACGTGATTCCTCTGCATACTCCGGAAAGACTCTCGGTAAGCTTGATTCACCCGTTGATTGAAGTGAAAACCAAAAATGCGCGGAATATCCTGAAAAAATCACTTCTGCTAAAAGATGCCGTGATCCAGTGGGGCAATGTGGCCGGACTTGTCAGCGGACTTTTTATGGAAGATTTCGACCTGATAGCCCGCTCGATGAATGATGGCATTGTGGAGCCCGTCCGCTCTATGCTCATTCCGATGTTTGATGAGCTCAAACAGGCTGCATTAGATGCGGGTGCGCTTGGATGTAGTATTTCCGGCTCCGGACCTTCTGTTTTCGCCCTTTCGGCCGATTTGGCTACAGCTGGAAAGGTAACCGAAGCCATGCGAAAAATTTATACCGGAAAGGATGTTCCTTTCGAAACATTCACATCCGGTATTAACAAACAGGGTTGCAGTGTGTTGAATGAAAAATAATGAATACACAGCAGGCTCAATTCTAAATTCTAAATACATGAAACATCCATGGCAGTAATTTTGGCACACAGGAGCATGATTATTAACCTCAACACCCCGGAGGGGTGGAACAATAGTAGCCCCGGGTGTCAACCCGGGGTGTTGAGAATGCCAAAACAGTTTTGGCGGGATTTTTGCCCAAAGGGAGCAAAAATCCACATAGTGGTCCTACGGACGTGACAAAACATAAAATAAAGAACAACAGTTAATTACAAAATTATAAACAGGTGAAAAAAGTTATATAAACCTAAAAATCAGGTAAAAGCATTAGTGAGTGAAGATAAATAAGCAGTTTTGACCGAGGCTTTGAAATATATTTTCGATAAAATAGTATTTTTGTTTAAATAATCCTGCAGATGTGAAAACAATTTCTATCATTATTCCGGCTTTCAATGAGGCATTAACCATTAAAATCATTTTGGAAAAAATAATTTCTGTTCAACTGATTCATAAAATACAGAAAGAGATCATTGTGGTGGATGACGCTTCAAAAGATGCTACCGCCGGGCAAGTAGATGCCTTTTTGAAAAATCATCCGGAGGAAAACATTAAAATATTAAGGCAGGATGTTAATCAGGGGAAAGGGGCTGCCATACATCGCGGCATTGCCGAAGCCACCGGTGATTTTATTGTCATTCAGGATGCGGATACCGAATACAATCCGGAGGAATATAACATTTTGTTGCAGCCTGTATTGGATGGCTTTGCAGATGTGGTTTACGGCTCGCGTTTCGTGGGAGGTCAGCCACACCGGATTTTGTTTTTCTGGCATTCAATCGGGAATAAATTGCTCACAACACTTTCCAATATGTTTACCAACCTGAACCTCACGGATATGGAAACGGGATATAAACTGTTTCGTGCCAATATGCTCAAGTCGTTGCTACTGAAAGAAAATCGTTTTGGCTTTGAGCCTGAAGTAACGGCAAAGATCTCCAGAATTCCTAATGTTAGAATCTTTGAAGTGGGTATTTCTTATTACGGACGGACTTATGAAGAAGGGAAAAAAATCGATTGGCGCGATAGTTTTCGGGCAGTTTATTGCGTGTTAAGGTACAATATATTTGACAGGAAGGCTTTTAAATTTATAAAATGAAAAAATATTTCGTCGCACTGAGTATAACTCTTGTTTTGGCAGCGGCGACTTATTCGGATTTTAATGTTAAAATCTGGAAAGTTCCCGGACGGGTAATCCAGTGGGACGTCATAGATTATTACGGCTACCTGCCTGCTTTTTTTATTTACCATGATATCTCGCTGAAATTCAAAGACCACTATACCGGGAAAAAACATTTTGTTTTTTGGGCTAAAAAAACTTCAACGGGAAGTTATGTTTTTAAGATGACCATGGGCCTTTCGGTGATGTATGCGCCGTTTTTCCTGATAGCCAATCATTTTGCAGGACCTGCGGGCTATAATACCGGGGGATATTCGGCGCCTTACCGGCTGGCGCTTGTGATGGCGGCGCTCTTTTATCTCGCTATGGGATTGCTGTTTTTGGCACGGGTATTACGGTTTTATTTTTCGCGTTGGGTAACCGGAATAACAATTATAGCCTTGGGGTTGGGAACCAACCTTTTTTGGTACAGCACTTTTGAGCCGGGGATGCCGCATGTTTATGATTTTGCGCTGGTCTCTATTTTTCTGTATTTAACAATAACGTGGTACCGCGATAGCACGTTGATTCGGACTGTTTTATTGGGATTGGTGGCGGGACTGCTTACCCTTATCCGTCCCGTAAATATTTTGGTCGTTCTCTTTTTTGTGTTTTATGATGTGAAAAACGTCGCGGATTTAAAATTACGATGGAAATTGTATCGGCAAAAAAAAGGGCACCTTATTGTGATGATAATATTTGGGTTTTTGATGTTGGTACCACAATTACTTTATTGGAAAACAGTAACGGGACAATGGCTATATTATTCTTACGGAAAGGAAGGATTTTTCTTTCTGCATCCGCAGTTGATTAATGTGCTGTTCAGCTTTCGCAAAGGCTGGTTTGTTTACACCCCGGTAATGATATTTGCTGTTGCCGGAATTTATTTCTTGTTTAAAAAATATAAGCAGCTTTTTCTCCCCGTATTTTTACTATTTCTTGTTTATCTTTATGTAGTTTCTTCGTGGTGGTGTTGGTGGTATGGCGGTAGTCTCGGACAACGGGAACTGATTGATATTTATCCTGTTATGGCTTTGCCTTTGGCAGCAATGTTGCAATGGATTATTAGTAAAAAAGCTGTATTGAGATATCTTATGGGGCTTCTCCTGTTAATTACGGTAGCTTTGGGCGCGTTTTATAATGTACAATATTATTATGGTTCTATTCACTGGGATTCCATGACGCGACAGGCTTATTTTAATTCCTTTGGAAGAGTTCATCCTTCGCCAAGCTTTTATAAACTCATAAAAACGCCTGATTACAGGGATGCCCTCCTTGGCTTACCCGAAAAATCAATTAAAAAAACTAAAAAAGAATCTGTAAAGGCTATTATTCAAAATATTAAAAATGACAAAAAGTGGTATCAACTGGTGAAGGAAAAAGCAAAGAAAAGAAATATTCCGTTGGATTCTATGCTGATGCTGGATGCCAAATATAGCCTGGAGCATGAAAAATAAGTATTTCGATTGTTTTAGGGAATGCTGGTTTGTAAAGGAGGAGTATCAAGTCTTGAAAGCAATTTCTGTTACATTTGTATTCCAAAAATCAGAATATGAAACGCGTTTGGATATTAATAGTTGTTTTGATGATAACCTGGACGGCAACAGCGCAGAAAGGCTACAAAATTCAGGTGAAAATCAAGGGATATCAGGATACTTCCCTTTTGTTAGCCTCTTACTACGGAAATAAAATCAGGCTTGTGAATACGGCTTTCACCAAAGAGCCCGGTGATTTTGTTTTTGGAGGAAAAAAAGCCTTGCCGGGCGGGGTTTACATAGTGGTAAGTCCGAAAAAGGTAAAGCTGTTCGAGTTCCTGATAAACAAAAACCAGCATTTCAACCTTCAGACCGATACGGCAAATATCTACTTGCATTTGAAAGCGCTCGGTTCTACGGAAAACAGCGTTTTTTTTAATTATTTACAGTATAGCGATAAGATTTATAAAGAGGTTTTGGCGTTGAGGAAAGAACTGAAACAAACTGAAAAAAACACCTTGGCTTACAAGCATTTGCAGGAAAATATCGCTACCTTAAGAAAACAAAATATAACCAAACGCACGAAACTTATTCAGTCTCATCCGGGTACTTTTGTAGCTAAATTATTTGAAGCCATGGAGGAGGTACGGGTACCAAAAAATACCCATCCGGCCGATTCGCTTTATGCCCTTCACTATTTGCAAAAGCATTTCTGGGATCATTTCGATCTAAGCGATCCTCGCCTGTTGCGAAGCCCCATGTACGACCAAAAACTTAAAGCCTATTTTAAACAACTGGTTCCTTTTCAGCCCGATTCGGTTGACCGCGCTATCGATAAGGTGATTGCCATGGCACGGCCTTCGAAGGAGTGCGTCAGCTATCTCGTGTGGTATTTTACGGTAGAATACCAAAACCCGAAATACATGGGTTTTGACAAAGTTTTTGTACACATGGTGGATCAATACTTTTCTAAAGAGCCTATCGAAAATACTACCGCTTCTATAAAAAGGCTGCTGGAAAAGCGTGCAGCCGAAATCCGTCCGTTGCTTATCGGAAATCGTGCTCCAGAATTGATTTTACAGGATACCGCCGGAAAATTTGTGTCGTTTTATAGTATTCGCAAGAAGCTTACGCTGCTGTTTTTCTGGGATTACAAATGCCATATTTGTAAACGGCAACTGGCCGAATTAGTCCCCTTGTATCCGGAGCTGGCCAAAAAATATGATTTGGCTGTTTATGCCATTAACATAAATCCTGATTTGAATCAATGGAAAGCTGCCGTGCGAAACCGTCATTTGCCATGGATTAATGTTAACGGTACCCGTACGATAAAGGGAGATTTCACCAAACTATATGACATCCACGGTACCCCGCAGCTTTTTTTATTAGATAAAGATAAGCATATTATTGCTAAGCAATTCTCTGTAAATCAGCTATTAAAGATTCTGCAAAATTATTCCGGGAGGTACACCGGGAAATAATTCAGAGATTCAGGCGATCGAAAAGGTCAATTCTCTGTTATTTTTTTACTTTTATAGCCCGATAATGTAAATACTCTGCGGATGAAAAAATTTACCCTGTCATTTTTCTTTGCTATTTTATATTCCTGGGTGTGGGGACAGTGCAGTACTACGGCTGACTTCACCCTTACCTACCCGGATTGTAGTGCCATCCAGTTTACAGATGCCTCCACGGCTTCTGCAAACTACAATTTGGTACAGTGGCAATGGAATTTTGGGGACGGAGATACAGCTACAGGACAAACGGTTATGCATACTTTTACTCCGGGAGATACAGTTTTGGTGCAGTTGGTAGTCACTGCCGATTCGTCGGGAACAACCTGTACAGACACATTGGTAAAGCAGATAGCTATTCATGCACTGCCTACGGTTTATGTTGGCAGCAATCATAATCCAACGAGTGTTGTGGTTGCCGCCAATTTTTTTGGGCATTCAGGAATGGAACCATTCATAAGAAGCTGGCAGTGGGATTTTGGGGATGGTACTTTTGACACCATACAGAACCCAATCCACTTGTATCCCGATACAGGCTCTTATCAGGTGGTATTGCATGTTATAGACAGTAACGGATGTGCCAATGAAAATATTCCGGCTTATGTCCAAAAAGTAAACCCATTGTCGGCGATGAATTTTACCTGGAGTGTTGACCCTGCTGCTGTTGTCGATAATTTACAGTTTACAGCCACCGTGGATACTGCCTATGGAAATGTGACCTCCTGGCATTGGGATTTTGGTGATGGAGATACTGCCAACATCCAGAATCCAACCCACCAGTATAGTACTGTTGGACAGTATTCTGTAACGCTTTCTATTGTGGTTAGCGGGTTCAGTCCCAATTCTTTGACAAAAACCATTACTGTAGCTCCGTTGCCGGCTCCCGATTTTTCCGTTTCGCCGGTCTGTCTTAATGATACTACTTTTTTTACGGATTTGTCCACTACTCCGGTCGGTACCATTCAGACATGGAAATGGTATTTTGGAGATGGTGATAGCTTAATCATCAACCGACCCGGAAATCCAAATGTAAAGCATATTTATGGCACACAAACAGTTTATCCGGTGAGGCTGTTAACCATCAACTCCCTGGGATATGAGCGTAGTATTACAAAGAATATTACTGTTGTCCCAAAACCGCTGGCCAATTTCTCTTTTAATGACACCTGTTATACACAACCTTCTTCCTTTTTTGACCAATCCTCTCTGGAAGGTGGCTCGGCTATCTCTTCCTGGAGCTGGAATTTTGGAGATACACTTTCAGGAGCGGCAGACTCTTCCCATCTGCAGAATCCCACCCATGTCATCAGTCTTCCGGGTACTTATCCGGTTCGGTTGATTATTGAGAATACCGATGGTTGTCAGGATACTGCCCTCAGGAATATTGTGATGGATTCTCTCCCTGCAGTGGAATTTACTATACCACAAGATTCTATTTGCTTAAATCAAAAGGCTCCCTTTTATGGAATTGGAAAAAATATTACCTCCTGGCATTGGGATTTTGGAAACGGAGATACTTCGATGTATCAGAATCCGGTTTACAAATATCCTTCACCCGGGCTTTATACGGTAACACTAACCGTTAAAGATCTCAAAGGCTGCTCCAGCTCCGTTTCGCATAATATTTTTATCAAAACTTTGCCACAGCCTGACTTTACATTTACTATTCTCTGTAATGGAGATACAACCTGTTTTTTGGATCAGTCTTCAATTTCTACGGGATACATAAAGAAGTGGAACTGGAACTTTGGCGATGGAAGTACGGACACTATCCAAAACCCGACACATTTATACAAGCCTGTTGGCCAGTATTATGCAACACTCTCCGTAACATCCAATGAGTCTTGCACCAACTCTGTAAGCAAGATTATTATTTTCGATTCCCTGCCTTCACCAGATTTTTCTGTTTCGCCGGTCTGCTTGAATGACACAACCTTTTTTACTGATATGTCAACTACTCCTGTCGGGACAATTCAGACCTTAAAGTGGTACTTTGGTGATGGAGACAGTCTGGTTGTAAATAGTCCAGGCAGCCTCAATGTAAAACACATCTATAGAGCTCAAACAAATTACAATGTCACCTTACTGGCCATTAGTACACTTGGATTCGAGCGCAGCATCACAAAGCAGATTACGGTCAATCGTAAACCACAGGCTGCTTTTACTTTTAACGATACTTGCTATACCCGTCCTGTTTCCTTTACAGATTTATCCGACAGCGCCGGCGGAACGTCATTATCCTCCTGGAGCTGGAACTTTGGTGATCCTGTTTCAGGTGTTGCCGACACTTCATCTTTGCAAAATCCAACACATGTTATGAGTGCTATTGACACCTTTAACGTGAGGCTTATTGTTAAGAATATTGACGGATGTCAGGACACTGCCCTGAGAAATGTGGTGGTCGATTCGCTTCCTTCTGTGGATTTTACCATGCAAAAGGACTCACTATGCTTTGGTGAAAACGCACTTTTTTATGGTGTCGGGAAAGATATTACCTCCTGGCATTGGGATTTTGGAAATGGCGACAGCTCCACCTTTCAGAACCCGGTTTACAGATACTCCGTACCGGGATTATATACGGTGACACTGACAGTTAAAGGCCTCAAAGGCTGTCCCAACACCGTATCGCACAAGATTTATGTGATTGCATTACCTCAACCGGATTTTACTACCGGTACTTCCTGCATAGGCGACTCTACTTCTTTTATAGATAAGACTTCTGCTCCGGTAGGTTATGTAACGCAATGGCATTGGGATTTTGGAGATACCGCTTCCACGGCAAATCAGTCAACACTGGAGAATCCGTCGCATCTTTTTACAGCTATTAATAGTTATACAGTTCAGTTGATTACAGTCAATAATTATGGTTGCTCCGATACTATTTCCCATTATGTCGATGTATATGACAGGCCAAAGCCAGGCTTTACTTACCTGCAGTCCTGTAGTCCTGCCACAGAGGTGGTCTTTTCGGATACATCGCGCCGAAGTAGCAGTAAAAGTCCAATAATATCTTATCAGTGGAGTTTTTATCAGACTGATTCTTCCTCGCTGCAAAACCCTGCTTATCGTTTTCCGAATTACGATTCCAGTTACCAGGTTACCTTAACAGTGACGGATACCAACAGCTGTAGCTTTACGGACACCACTACGGTTCATCTGAGAGACAGTTTGCGAATTGATTTTGCCAGCTCAACAGTATGCTCCGGGAAATCGACATTTTTCAATGCTTCTTATCTGCCGGGTACCGACTCTATCGCCTCCTATACCTGGAATTTTAAAGATGGAAGTAAGTCGATAACCACTTATCACGATACGATAAGCCATGTTTTCTCTCAGCCGGGTATTTACAATGTTGAGCTGAGTGCTGTGGATACCAATGGATGCTCAATTACTGTGACGCATCAGACTATGGTGGATTCGCTGCCCATACCCTATTTTACTTTTGTTACTCCAAATTGCGACCAGCCTACTTATTTTACGGATTCATCGCAGGGAGGCGGCAATTTTGTCAGCACATGGCAGTGGGATTTTGGCGATGTTTCATCAGGAGCAGATAATTACTCCAGTTTAACCAATCCCAGCCACTTATATCTGTCCAATGACAGCCTGTACCAGGTAAAGATGATTGTAACTAATTTCAACGGTTGTGTTGATTCCATCACCAGGCCGGTGACAAGATCTTCTTGTTTATCAGTACTCTACACTGCAAGTACAGGTACCGGATGTGCCAATAACGCTATTTACTTCATTGACCGGAGTATCTTGCATGCTACAACCGGGAGTATTACACAATGGGCGTGGGACTTTGGAGATGGTAACCGGGAAACTTATCCGGCTTTTACTGACTCTGTCGCTCATATTTTCAAGACGGACGGTAGTTATCTCGTAACTCTAACCGTTACAGTGAATATAAATGGAATGCCTTTCAGCATGCAGTATGACTCAACCATTGTTGTTGCTAAACCTCCCAACGCAAATTTTACCGTAACTAATGCGTGCACAGGTCAGACCGTTTATTTTACGGATTCTACGGAAACTTTTGGCTCCGCTTTAACCAGGTGGCAGTGGGGATTTGATGACCCGGGTTCTTCGCAGAATTCCTCTTCGCTTCAAAATCCGGAACATATATTTGTTACAGCAGGTACTTATCAGGTTCAACTGGTTGTAACGGATGATAATAATTGCCGCGATACGGCTGTCCGTCCGGTGGAAGCTCACCCTACTCCTCAGGCCTCTTTTGATGTGAATTATAATTACAATGGCGTCACGGGGCAATTATTGATGAATAATACTACAGTGGGTGCTGTCACCTATTTTTGGGATTTTGGTGATGGGAGTACCTCAACGGATAAAGATCCGGTTTACAGATACACATCGGTAGATATTTTCCATATTATAATGATTGCTACCAGCCAATACCAGTGTTCGGATACGGCGACTACTGTCTATGACCTTACTTCGGGGCTTTATGTTCCTAACTCTTTTGCTCCGGGTAGTGATGTCCCGGGGGTGAATATTTTTCAACCCAAAGGGACTCATCTCAAAACGTACCATGTTGAAATATTTAGTACGTGGGGAACCTTGCTGTGGGAAAGCAGCAAATTGTCTGCTAATGGGGAACCTGTTGAAGGATGGGACGGAACTTATAAAGGGAAACTTATGCCTGTGGGAAATTATGTTTGGCGTATAAAGGCTAAATTTCTGGACAATACATACTGGCAGGGCTCCGACAGTGGAGATGGAAATATTAAACCTTACGGGACAGTTACTTTGATTCGCTAAGCTTTATAAAGGAGAATTTAATAGATATGGTTAGAACCTTAAATATACGGACTGTACTTATTGTCATTCTGCTCTCGGTGTTGACCGTTGCGGAAGCTCAGGATGTGAACTTTTCGCAATATTTCAATAATCCTACCTATTATAACCCGGCTTATGTGGGTTTGAGTACGGGATTTAAGGCACGCCTCAATATGAGGAAACAATGGACAGGGCTTTCGGGAGATTTCCATTCCTATTCGTTTAGTGCCGACATTGCCGACAGAAATATTCCCGGAGCAGGAGGTATCGGCTTTATCGCCACTTCTATCGTAGAAGGAACGGGAAAGATTAAGACAACGGAAATAGGTGTTATCCCTTCTGTTCGAATTCACGTGAACAGATATTCTATTGTTCAAATAGGAGCTTTGGTATCCGTCATGTCTCGCCAGGTTGACTGGAATAACCTGATTTTTTCTGATCAGCTGGACCCGATTTTGGGAAATACCGGCCCCAGCAACTTCACAAAACCGAGCAATCAAAGGCCGGTTATCTTTCCCGATTTTTCTATTGGCGGAATATATCAGTTAAAGCTTGACCGCGTGATAGGTACTTTCGGTATGGCTGTTCACCACATTACACAACCTAATCAGTCTTTCCTGCAGGATGTTGCCCCGCTACCGAGAAAATGGGTGGCACACATGGATTTTATCATTGACTTTCAGCGTAACCGTGGCTACTACAACCGGGCGAGGGATATAAAAATAAATCCCGGAATTTTGTATGAGTCCCAGTCTAACCTGAACCTGTTTTCTATAGGTATTAATGCTTATATATCAAATGTTTATTTTGGTGCGTGGTATCGTAATGAGATTTTCGAGCAAGCCAGTTTTGCCAATATTATATGGATGGCCGGAGTAAACATTCCCTTTAATGATAATAGCAGGATAAAATTAATGTATTCGTTTGATATGAATGTTTCTCAGAGTACAAATTTCACCGGCCCTTCCCATGAGGTGAGCCTGATACTGGAGCTCGATAACGCACGGTTAATAAATCCCAACAGATTAAGATCTACAAGACGTTCGCGGAGTTCTTTGGAATGTTCCCCATTTTGATAATGATTTTTTTACTGGAAAGAATTATAAAAAAAGCCGGAAGGACTCCGGCCTGTATGTGGGACATACTGGATTCGAACCAGTGACCCTCGCCCTGTCAAGGCGATGCTCCCCGCCTGCCTTAGTGGGGCGTACTGG
>ENA-ORDP01001554-ORDP01001554.1-marine-sediment-metagenome-genome-assembly--contig:-NODE-1554-length-12385-cov-33.505028_pt1 | contig 12385 bp, 15 predicted proteins | sample MGYA00248627_ERZ508539 | MGnify/ENA primary metagenome ERZ508539 (study PRJEB26208, sample SAMN05571518) | marine sediment metagenome | biome: deep sea; feature: Hydrothermal vent; material...
CGCGATTTTCCGGATCGACGGTCATGGTTCGCGCCACATCCACCAGGTCAGCGACGACCGCCGAAGCCGTTGGTTCAGCACCGGCACCCGCTCCATAGTAGAGTGTCGGGCCGACGGCATCGGCTTTCACCAGCACGGCATTCATCACACCGTCGACATTGGCGATCAGACGTTTCTCCGGAATCAGTGTCGGATGGACGCGCAGTTCCACGCCCTGCTCCGTTCGCCGGGTAACGCCCAGATGTTTGATACGATACCCCAGCTGCCCGGCATAGTTGACATCATCGCGTGTAATGTGGCCGATGCCTTCGGTATAAACCTTGTCGAACTGCAAGGGGATACCGAATGCCAGCGACGCCAGTATCGCCAGCTTGTGTGCGGCATCGATACCTTCAACGTCAAAGGTCGGATCGGCCTCGGCATAACCCAGCGCCTGCGCTTCGGCCAGCACGTCGGCAAAGTCACGGCCCTTGTCACGCATTTCGGTGAGTATGAAGTTACCGGTACCGTTAATAATGCCGGCGATCCATTCAATCCGGTTGGCAGTCAGGCCTTCACGAACCGCCTTGATAATAGGGATACCTCCGGCAACTGCCGCCTCGAAGGCCACCATGACACCCTGCTCCTGTGCGGCGGCGAAAATCTCGTTGCCGTGTGTGGCAATCAGTGCCTTGTTGGCTGTTACCACGTGTTTACCGTTGGCAATCGCCTTTAACACCAGTTCGCGGGCCGGTTCGTAACCACCGATCAGCTCGACGACAATATCGATGTCCGGGTTATCAACCAGTGCAAAGGCATCATCTCCAACCTGGATACTGTCGAGACCCGGCAATCCGGCCGGATCATACTCACGTGCCGCTGCGTGCGTAATCTCTATTCCGCGGCCTGCGCGGCGGGCGATTTCCTCTGCATTGCGCTTCAGTACATTAAACGTACCACCGCCTACCGTACCCAGTCCCAGCAGTCCTACTCTTACAGGTTTCAAGAAACCCCCTCGTCCGCAGCTGCGGCTTGTTTTTCATCATGACGGAACATGTCCCGGATACCGCGCACAGCCTGGCGGGTACGATGCTCATTTTCGATCAGGCCAAAGCGCACAAAGCCATCGCCATATTCACCAAAGCCAATACCCGGGGACACCGCCACTTTCGCTTCCTGAAGCATTTTTTTGGTGAACTCCAGTGAACCCATAGCCCGGTACTGTTCCGGTATCGGCGCCCAGACAAACATGGTTGCTCTGGGTTTTTCCACTGCCCAGCCGGCACCATTCAAGCCGTCACATAAAACATCACGGCGACTGCGGTACATGTTGACGGTGTCCTGCACGCAGTCCTGCGGCCCTTCCAGCGCAGCAATGGCCGCCACCTGGATGGGTGTAAACATGCCATAGTCCAGGTATGACTTCATACGGGTCAGTGCCGCTACCAGGCTTTTGTTCCCGCACATGAACCCGACACGCCAGCCCGGCATGTTGTAGCTCTTGGACAGCGAAAAAAACTCAACCGCAATGTTCTCTGCACCCGGCACCTGCAAGATGGACGGCGCCCTGTAACCGTCATAGACCAGGTCCGCATAGGCGAGATCGTGTACCACCCAGATTTTGTGTTCACTGGCGATAGCAACTACTCGCTCGAAAAAATCCAGGTCAACGCACTGGGTGGTCGGGTTACCCGGAAAGTTGAGTATCAACATTTTGGGTTTCGGCCAGGAATCCTTGATGGCTTTCTCCAGTTCGTCGAAAAACGCTTCATCGTCTCCGATTACCGGTACATGGCGGATATCCGCACCCGCGATCACAATACCGTAAGGATGAATAGGATAGGCCGGGTTGGGCACCAGCACCGCATCGCCGGGTCCGACCGTTGCCAGCGCCAGGTGGGCAAGCCCTTCCTTGGAACCGATGGTGACAATAGCCTGTGTCTCGGGGTCCAGATTCACGTCGTAGCGTCGCTGGTACCAGTCGCAAATTGCCTTGCGCAGGCGCGGAATGCCCTTGGACATGGAGTAGCGATGTGTGTCGCTGCGCCGGGCGGCTTCGGTCAGTTTGTCGACGATGTGTGGTGCCGGCGGCTGGTCCGGATTTCCCATACCAAAATCGATGATATCCTCTCCGCGCGCACGAGCGGTGGCCTTCAACTCATTGACAATGTTGAAGACATAAGGAGGCAAGCGCTTGATTCTGGGAAATTCGTCCACGGAAAGGTCTTCTGGTGTTTGTAAATTGCAAAAAACAGAGTCCGCAGGGTACTGAAAATATTGGAATGTAACAAGCCGGGCACGTATTCTGCGCGCTATGCATTTTGTAGCCGACAACTGTAACAACGGCCTGGCAATCCGGGCCTGCGACACCGGACAGGTCACCATAGGCCCGCAAAACTACCAGCGCAGCCTGATACTGACACCGGAACGCATTATTCCGGACTGGCGGCCCCGGCAGGTCGCGGATATCACCGAGCAGGATTTAGACAGCCTCCTGTCGCTACAGGCGGAGATTATATTGCTTGGAACCGGTACCGGGTTGTGTTTCCCGTCTGCGCAGCTGACAGCCTATGTGCTGGCGACCGGTACCGGTCTTGAAGTCATGGATACTACCGCGGCTTGTCGCACTTACAATATTCTGCTGTCTGAAAACCGTAGTGTGGCCGCTGCGCTGATACTGGGTTAGCGACCATCCTTAAAATAGTGACTCTCGCCAAGACGCAAAGATCGCAAAGTATATAAATTCTTTCTTGGCGCCTTTGCGCCTCCGCGAGAAAAATATTTTCTTTATATGGACGGAGATCAGGTTAACCAAACAACGCATCAGAAGAGAAGCCTTCGCTTTCCAGTATTTCGCGCAGGCGCTTGAGGGCATCCATCTGTATCTGTCGCACCCGTTCCCGGGTTACGCCGATTTCCTTGCCCACCTCTTCCAGCGTTGAAATCTTGTAGCCGTGCAAACCAAAGCGGCGTTCCACCACTTCGCGCTGCTTTGCCGACAACTGTGCGATCCATGTCTCCAGATTGGCCAGTACATCTGCATCCTGCAACAGATCGCTGGGGTCGGGATTGCGTTCATCGGGTATCGCATCGATCAGTGTCTTTTCGGAATCCTTGCCGATCGGTACATCGACCGAAGTCACGCGCTCGTTGAACTTGAGCATGCGTTTGACATCTTTCAGCGGTTTATCCAGCAGGTCGGCTATTTCTTCCGCATTGGGTTCATGGTCGAGCGACTGCGCCAGGCGACGCGCTGCCTGTAAATAGCTGTTGAGCTCCTTGACCACATGGATCGGCAGACGAATGGTACGCGTCTGGTTCATGATGCCACGTTCTATGGTTTGCCGTATCCACCAGGTGGCGTAAGTGGAAAACCGGAATCCGCGTTCCGGATCAAACTTTTCAACCGCTCGAATAAGACCCAGGTTGCCTTCCTCGATCAGATCCAGCAATGCCAGCCCACGGTTGATATAACGACGTGCAATTTTAACCACCAGGCGCAGGTTGCTTTCTATCATGCGCTTGCGGCCAGGGTCGTCACCCTTTTGCGCCAGGCGTGCGAAATAGACTTCTTCTTCTGCGCTCAGTAACGGTGAGAACCCGATCTCGTTGAGATACATTCGGGTTGCGTCAAAATGTGTTTTTGATTCGGGCGGTCCGGCAGAGTCTTTCGCGGTCGCCGGCCGCGATGGCTTCCCGATACGACGTTTGGATGCAGTCGGCGCCCGGTCCTGGCTCTGGTGTTTTCTAGCCATACGCTGCTCTTTCCTGGTTGTTGCACCAGCGAACCAACACTCGCTGGAGTTACTCTGTTCTGTGACAGTTATCGTTTAGGTAGATAGCGGAGAGGATTGACCGGGCGACCCTTCTTGCGGATTTCGAAATGCAACTGGGTTCTGTCCGTACCACTGCGCCCCATGCGGGCAATAATTTCGCCCTTCTCCACCCATTGCCCTTCCCGGGCGATCAACTTTCGGTTATGTGCGTAAGCACTTAGAAAGTTCTTGTTATGTTTGATGATAATAAGCCTCCCGTAGCCACTAAGTCCACTCCCGGAGTAAACCACCTTACCAGCCGCCGCCGAACGCACCGGATCACCTGATTTCCCGGCAATATTAATCCCTTTTTTACCTGTGCTTTTTGTATCGTAGCCACTGATAAGCTTGCCGTTAACAGGCCAGGACCAGATCACATGCTTGCTGACAGGTCGGACCCGTGTCTTAACGACGGGCGGCGTGGCAGCCGGTGCCGTTTTGGGCCTGGATGGAGGGTAGTAAGGCTTTGGCTGACTGGCCCGCGGAGCCTTTCTGGCCGGTGTAGCGGGTTTGGGCAGAGATTTTTTAACCGCAACGGGTAGTGGTCTGAGTCGTAACTGCTGGCCCTTGAAAATGGTGTAGGGGCTGGACAAACGATTCCAGGCAATCAGCTCGTCGACGCTATGGCCATAGAGAAAGGCTACCGAGTACAGGGTGTCTCCCTGCCGTACGCGATAGCTCTCGGGGTTTCCGGCAAACGGCCGGCTGTAATCGCCGACCGGCGCTTTTATCGGTTCCGAAGCACAGGAAGACAACAGACACAATAGCAGCAGCCAGGTCCAGCCGGGTACAGGTTTATGCACGAATGAGCAGATACGCTACAACTCCCAGCCCGACCAGTGCCCAGCCAATACGTTCTATATACTGCCGAATACGCTGCTCCATCGATGCGCCACCCCAGGCGAGCAAACGTGCTACCAGGAAAAAGCGCGCGCCACGCCCCACGGCTGACGCCAGGACAAAGGGCACAAAGGCCATCGACAACGCGCCGGCCGCAATGGTGAACACCTTGTACGGGATGGGTGAGAATCCGGCGATCAGTATCGCCCAGAAGCCCCATGCCTGAAACCAGTGGGAAGCCTTGCTGTAGGCGGAAGCCCAACGACCGCCCTCCTGGATCAAAGGTGCAATCAGATCCAGGCCAAAATAGCCAATCGCATAACCCGCCATACCTCCGGCTACCGATGCCAGCGTGGTAATGGTTGCGAAGCGCATGGCGCGCTCCGGTTTGGCAAGGCTCATCGGCATGAGCATGACATCCGGCGGAACCGGGAAAAACGATGATTCCGCAAAACTCAGGGCGCCGAGATAACGTGCGGCATCAGGGTGCCGCGACCACCGCAGGGTGATATCGTAGAGGCGCGTAAACAGGCCCATTAACCGGCGCCTCCAATCAGGGGAACAAAAATGACGGGTTCAAAATCCACCCGCTCGTATACCGTCGGCGTGCGGGTAACGGTTACCAGAGTCTGCTGCACCCTGCCACCCAGCGGCATAACCAGGCGTCCACCTACCGTCAGCTGTTCCAGCAGGGGCTTGGGAATATCTTCACCACCAGCAGTCACCATAATCGCATCGAACGGCCCGAAGCGTGGCCAGCCCAGCATCCCGTCGCTGTGCTGCACACGTACATTCCGGTAACCCAGTTTACGAAAGCGCTGACGTGCCTGGCCGGTCAGCTCCTCGATACGCTCGGTGGAGTAGACTTTATCGACCAGCCTGGCGAGTATTGCCGCCTGGTAACCGGAACCTGTGCCGACCTCGAGTACCTTGTGGGGCTCTACTTCCAGCAACAGTTCTGTCATGCGTGCCACGATGTACGGCTGTGAAATAGTCTGCCCGAGGCCGATCGGCAGCGCGGTGTCCTCATAGGCCCGACTCGCCAGTGCTTCGTCGACAAACAGGTGACGTGGTGTTGCGCGTATAGCTTCCAGCACCGCTGGATTCTCTATACCTTCAGAGCGCAGGCGTTGCACCAGCCGGTCGCGGGTACGCTGCGAGGTCATACCAATACCCTGAGACTCCATCATGCGCCGATACTTTCACCCAGACAGGCCCTGACCTGATCCAGCACATCATAACGGGTCAGGTCAACGTGAATCGGCGTCACAGATACGAAGCCGTTACGTACTGCGTGAAAATCCGTGCCCGGGCCGGCATCCTGCTCACTGCCGGCCGGACCGACCCAGTACATCGGCCGACCGCGCGGGTCGGTCTCACGAATTACCGGTTCTGACTTGTGCCGGTGCCCAAGGCGTGTCACCTGCCAGCCTTGCAGCTCTTCGAACGGGAGGTCCGGGACATTGACATTGAGAATGGTTTCCGGCGGCACCGGCTCACATTTGAGCCGATCAAGCAACGTCAGAATGATCCGGGCTGCGGTATCGAAGTGCGCCATACGTGTTGAAACCAGGGACACCGCAATAGCGGGAAAGCCCAGAAAACGGCCTTCCATCGCCGCCGCGACCGTACCGGAATAGATGACATCATCGCCCAGGTTAGCGCCGGCGTTAATCCCGGACACCACCATATCCGGCTCCTGTTCGAGCAAGCCGGTGATGGCCAGGTGAACACAATCGGTGGGGGTGCCCTCCACGCAGGTATAGCCATTTTCCGCCTCGCGCGCCCGGAGTGGACTATCCAGCGTCAGGGAGTTACTGGCGCCACTGCGGTCCCGGTCGGGAGCCACCACGGTAACCTCAGCCACCGCTTGCAGCGCATCCGCCAGGCAGCGCAGGCCGGGGGCGCGATAGCCGTCATCATTACTGATCAGAATATGCATGGAAAACGAATAATACCGGAGTTAACTCGCGACGCCCATTCCCCATTCCGGTAAAAAGGGTTTGAATGATCGGGAATTTATCCTTACCGTCGGGGGATGAAGAAACCCAGCAGAGAGGATACCGAGCTGTTCCGCAGCAGCGTGGGCAAGGTCAAACCGGTGGGAAATGACCGCGTCATGCCGGTACGGCAGCCCGTCAGCCCCAGGCCTGTATTCCGCGAAATGGACGAGGCTGAAGCCCTGCGCGACATGCTGTCCGAACAATTTGACCCCACCGATATGGAAACCGGTGACGAACTGCTCTATATCCGCCCCGGCTTGCAGCACCGGACGCTAAAGAAACTCAGACGTGGCGTGATAGTGGTCAACGCTGAACTGGATCTGCACGGCATGACTGTGCCGATTGCGCGTGATGCGATCGCCGGTTTTCTGCGCGAATGCCGGCGGCGGCGCATTCAGTGTGTACGCATCATCCACGGCAAGGGACTCGGCTCAAGACACCGTGGTCCGGTCCTGAAACAAAAAGTAGGCCACTGGCTGCAGCAGCGGGATGAAGTGCTCGCCTACTGTTCTGCACGTGCCTACGACGGTGGCACCGGAGCGATATACGTACTGCTCAGGCGTACCAATAACCGCTAACCTGTTCCCAGCAGCCGCTGCTGCCCGGCCATAAAACTATCAGGGTGAAACGGCCGCTATTTCCAGAAGTCCTCCCGGTGCAGCAATTCGTTCCAGCGTACCTTTATCTATAAAATCTGGAATCACGATGTTCAGCCAGCCCAAGCTCAGATTCTTAAAAAATAGGGCAATACCACTAAAGCGGTACAGACAATTACAAGTATATACAGGTTCGATAAAAAATAGGGGACGATAAACAGAGCAATGCCGACAAATAATGGAACTACCGCCTTCTGCTTTTTCCCATAGACAAAGTATCCGAAACCGATCGCGCCGAATACCATTCCCCAGATAATTTGCGACTCACCTTGCATCTTCGCTTTCCGCCTTATGTGTAAATACGGGAGTTTTCGAAATCAGGCTCTGTGACCAAATAACGCCTCACCGACCCTGACCATTGTGGCTCCTTCTTCAATGGCCGGCTCTAAATCTTCGCTCATACCCATCGACAGCTCGGAAAATGAGTTGCCGAAACGGTGCCGGCATTGTTCGAGCAAAGCGCGCAAGCCTGCGAAGGCGGTACGGGTTTCGGTTTCATTCGCGTTGCGCTGACCAATAGTCATGAGACCTCGTAGCTTAATGTTTTTCAGCTGTTCTTCAAGCAGGGTGTCGACGAGCGGAAACAGGTCACTCTGTTTGATGCCGTGCTTGGCAGGATCACTGGAGATGTTGACCTGAAGCAGTAAGTTAACCGACTCTCCGGCTTCTTCGACAGAGGCCGCAATGCGTCGCGCCAGCTTTGCACTGTCTACGGTATGTACCCAGCTGAAGTTATTTCCGACGTAGCGGGTCTTGTTGGATTGCAGGTGGCCGATAAAATGCCATTCGACCGGCTGGCCGTGCAGATACCCGATCTTGTCGACCGCTTCCTGCATCTGGTTTTCGCCGAAGTCTCTCTGGCCGCACGCTATCAGCGATTCGATAGCTGCGACCGGCTGGCGCTTGGAAATTGCGACGAGGCGCACGTCATCAGCGCTGCGGCCGGAACGTTGTGCGGCCTCGGCGATGCGTTGCCGTACGCGGCTTATGGCATCATCCGGATTCATCCGCTGTCTTTACCTCGAATAACTCGTACAACAGGCTGGTGGCATAACTTCCGGCGGGCAGGCTGAATTCCAGCAACCACTGTTTTTCTGCTTCCTGCGACCAGACAAGGTCACCTGGAATGACACGCAGTGCGCGGCGCGCGTGCTTCATACGAAAGGCGTCCAGGCCATCGATCCAGTCACGGTACGGTTCCAGCGTTGCCTGTTCAAGATCGGCAGCCGCTCCGCTCACCATAGGGTCGCCACTGCCGCATAGCGGGCCGGTGGGGTGGATGTCGCCGCAGGAGGCGCGCGCCTGAATAGCGTCATCAACCTCGGGCGCGCTAAATACGGCTGATTTGCCTTCGAGCTGAAAGGCATCACCCGCAAGTGGTGTATTCCAGTTACCTGCCTCGATGCGCGTTGCGAGTACACGGTTAAACAGCGCAGATCGCACCGCCGACAGCCAGATACTGCGTTTGTTGCGCGACACCCGCGCTTTTGGCCGCGCCAGCAGCCGTTCGGCCTGTACCAGGTTGTCGCCATCACGCCCGAAACGCTGCGGCCCGAAACTGTTCGGCATACCCTGCTGCAGATTTTTCAGCCGTGCCTCGATCTGTGCGGAGCCGGCAACGACCCCGCGCAGCCGCAGCTGAAAGCGATTACCGCGCAGTGCACCGGTTTTCAGTTTGCGGCTGTGACGCTTTGCTTCCAGCACTTCGAAGTCATCATTGTCAATAGCCTGCCAGTCCGGATCGGCCTGTCCAGGGAGCTGTACGGAGAACCACTGTTTGGTAACGGCATTGCGGTCCTTCATACCGGCATAGCTGACTGATCTCGGTGAAACACCGGCAAAGTCGGCCAGCTGGCTTGCCACCCATGGGGTATTGCTGTTGCGCTTGCGTATATATAACCAGCAGTGTTCGCCCTCGCCGTCTGGTGTAACCAGCGGGATTTCGGTCACCTGGAAATCTTCGGGGGCTGTGCGAATAGTAGCGGAGCCGAGTGCATCTCCATACGCACGCGGCAAGCTCAGTGGAATACGTTTATTCATCCAGCAGGACTACAGCGAATGCAGCGATACCTTCCTTGCGACCGGTAAAGCCGAGGTGTTCTGTGGTAGTGGCTTTGACATTGACGCGTGCGGCGTCTACCTGCAGATCCTGCGCAATATTATCGCGCATATTGTCAACGTGTGGCGCCAGCTTCGGCTCCTGTGCCACCAGCGTCAGGTCGGCGCTGCTGACTGTCAGACCACGCGTATCGAGCTGTGCCATGACCTTGCGTAACAGCTCACGACTGTCTATGCCGCCAAAGGCCGCGTCGCTATCCGGGAAATGACGACCGATATCACCGAGCGATGCCGCACCCAACAGGGCATCGCACAAAGCATGCAGCAGTACGTCACCATCCGAATGCGCGATCAGGCTGTGTGTATGCACGATCTCCACACCACCCAGAATCAGTGTCCCGCCTTCCTGCAAAGCGTGTGCGTCGAAACCCTGGCCTATCCTCATAAACGCCCCTGTTGTTGTAGGAAATACTCGGCCAGCGGCAGGTCTTCAGGCCGCGTTATCTTGATGTTGTCGACATGTCCTTCCACCATCAGCGGCCGGTATCCTGCGTGTTCCATCGCTGAAGCTTCGTCGGTCACTTCATATCCGTCTTCGAGTGCTTTCATCAGCGCTTCCCGCAACAGCCCATAGCGAAACATTTGCGGCGTGCAGGCATGCCACAGGAAGTTGCGTTCCACTGTCTCAATGACGACACCCTTAATGTCGGTTTTTTTCATGGTGTCGCGAGCGGGTGTTCCGAGCAGACCGCCTACTGCGTTGTTTGCCAGTGTGTCGATCAACAGGTGCAGGTCCTGTTGGCGGACACAGGGACGAGCGGCATCATGCACCAGTACCCAGTCGTTCGCCAGCGCGGAATCCGACAAGGCGTTCAATCCGTTTAACACTGAATGACTGCGTTCTTTTCCACCTTCGGCGCGAATCAGGTTTTGCTCGTAATGCCGCTCTATCAGCGAAGCCAGCGCCGGATGCCCGTGGCTAACCAGTACCAATCCATCCAGTACTATGGCACTCCACAAAGACTCGAGGCTGTGCTCCAGAACCGTACGTTGACCCAGTGCCAGAAACTGTTTGGGCGTCGATGTTTCCATGCGACGCCCGGTACCCGCAGCCGGGACAACGGCCCAGAAAGCAGGTTTGGTTTTCAAGGCGAGGGCTTATTGCTGTTCATCTGTTTTGACCGGTTCTTCGATGACCTGGTAAAAGATTTCACCCTTCTTGACCATACCCAGTTCTTCCCGGGCACGTTCCTCGATGGCTTCCAGTCCCTGCTTCAGATCCTGAACTTCGGCCTCCAGCGCCTGATTGCGTTCGTGCAACTGCTGATTCTCTTCGCGCTGCGCCTCCACCTGCTGATACAGGTCCCACACTTCGGCAAAGCTGCCGTCACCCACCCATAGTTTGTACTGTAACAGCACCAGTAAAACCACCAGCAGCCAGATCAGCCAGCGCATGACAGATCAGGGGAAGTGACTAACCGGCATCGAGCTGATTAAAACCACCCGGCCCGGCATAACTGGCTGCGTCACCCAGTTGCTCTTCAATACGCATCAGACGGTTGTACTTGGCGACCCGGTCGGAACGGGATAGCGACCCGGTCTTTATCTGGGTAGCCGCACTACCCACTGCAATATCTGCGATCACCACATCCTCAGTCTCACCGGAGCGGTGTGACACGACCGAGGTAAAGCCCGCACTGTCGGCCATCGCTATGGCGGCCATGGTTTCCGTCAGCGTGCCGATCTGATTCGGTTTAATCAGGATGGAATTGGAAATATTCTCGTCAATGCCGCGTTGCAGAATCGAGGTATTGGTGACAAACAGGTCGTCGCCTACCAACTGGATTTTATTGCCGAGTTTTTCAGTCAACAGCTTCCAGCCGTCCCAGTCATTTTCATCCATGGCGTCTTCCAGTGACAGGATCGGGTACTGCTCGACCCAGGACGCGAGAAAATCGACAAACCCGGCAGCATCGAATTCCTTGCCTTCCGATGCGAGCACATATTTGCCATCTTCGTAGAACTCGGAGCTGGCTGTGTCCAGCCCCAGGTAGATATCCCGCCCGGCCCTGAAGCCTGCTTTTTCGATGGCCTCCAGAATAACTTCGATAGCTGCCTCGTTGGAGGAAAGGTTCGGCGCAAAACCACCTTCATCGCCTACCGTTGTATTGAGACCCTGCCCGTTCAGCACAGACTTCAGCGCGTGAAAGACTTCCGCGCCGTAGCGCACTGCCTCGCGAATACTGCCGGCGCCAACTGGCAGAATCATGAACTCCTGCATATCAACACTGTTATTGGCGTGCACACCACCGTTGATGATATTCATCATCGGCACGGGTAACTGATACGAATCCTCGCCACCCAGGTGTCGATATAAAGGCATGTCATTCGAGCGCGCCTGTGCCTGCGCCGCCGCCAGCGATACCGCCAGCAAAGCATTGGCACCCAGGCGGCCTTTGTTATCGCTGCCATCCAGATCGATCATCTTCTGATCGAGATCCGCCTGATCCGCCGCGTCCACACCAACGACAGCATCACGAATCTCACCGTTCACATTGGCCACGGCCTTACTGACACCCTTGCCCTGGTAACGCGCGCTATCACCATCACGCAGCTCAACGGCTTCGCGCGTACCGGTAGATGCGCCCGAAGGCACTGCGGCGCGCCCCAAAGAACCGTCGTCCAGAAGCACATCGGCTTCTACGGTAGGGTTGCCGCGGGAATCCAGAATCTCCCGGCCCTGAATGTCTTTGATACTCGCCATTATTTCTCCAGATATACAACATATTACAAATAATTATTAATGTAAACTATGATCTACAGACAACGGGCCGCATCCTGTCATTGCAATGCCTTGACCCGAACGGGTATGGTACCCGTAATGAAGCCCGTAGGGGTTCTATGGGCGCAGCGCGGCAATCTCGTCCAGCCTGCTGCCACTGTGAGAGATTGCCGCGCTGCGCTCTTGAAGAACTTACTCCGTCATTCCGGCGAAAGCCGGAATCCAGGCGGTTTAACCAGACTTCCTGGATTC
>ENA-ORDP01001557-ORDP01001557.1-marine-sediment-metagenome-genome-assembly--contig:-NODE-1557-length-12378-cov-3.910655_pt1 | contig 12378 bp, 8 predicted proteins | sample MGYA00248627_ERZ508539 | MGnify/ENA primary metagenome ERZ508539 (study PRJEB26208, sample SAMN05571518) | marine sediment metagenome | biome: deep sea; feature: Hydrothermal vent; material...
CTCAAAACTCGCAAGCCTTGTTAGCGAACTTTCTATTCCAGACTCCTGACTTTATGGACAAGCACTAATTAGCCATGGCTGCAACAATGCTTCCGAGATGGCAACTCCAAACAAGCCGGATTCTTTTATAGCCTGGATGTCTTCTTTTGTAACTCCGCCCACAGCAATAATGGGTATATCTATTTGCAGGTCTTTCAATGCCCGATATACCTGACGGTATCCATTTAATCCGATTACCGGACTCAGTTTTTTTTTGGTTGTGGTAAACCTGAATGGCCCGAAACCAATATAATCTGCCCCTCTTAAAACTTGTATCAGGATATCGTTTAACGTATTGGCTGTGCCACCGATAATAAAATCATCACCGAGGTAATTGCGTGCCTCGTTAACAGGGATATCCGTCAGCCCCAGATGAACGCCATGTGCACTTATTCGTTTTGCAATTTCAATTGAATCATTAATAATCAATGTTCCGTTATTTTTTATTGCATACGACAGTGCTTCTTCCGATTGAGCAAGAATTTCGCTCTCTGAGCTGTTCTTCATTCTTATCTGCACCCATTTTATACCGTTTTCAAACATCAATTTTGCCTGTTCGGCATGGGTGTATTGGTCAGAATCCCGTGTTATATATTGTAAATCCTCTATTATTTTATTCATGAGTGATAGCCGAGTTTAGTATTGTTTGACTTAATAAACCTTTCCACATATAGTTTTGCCTTTGTACAAGCACTGGTTAAGGATTCTCCTTTTGCCACATAAGCTGCAATAGCCGAGGATAATACACAGCCCGTACCATGTTTGTCTTTCTTGCCTTTAAACGGCTCGCCCTTAATATCGAAGCTCTTATTCTCATAAAACAAAGTATCGACACCGGCTTTCTCTTTCCGGTGCCCCCCTTTTAACAATATGGCACAGCGCAGATTTTTTTTTACTTTCGGTATTAATTGTGTGTATTCTTCAAAATTTGGTGTAATCAGATCGACATTTTCTATTATCCTTTCAGGAAGAGAAATATCATTATGAAAACCAAATCCGGCAGAAGCTTTAATTATTGGATCCCAGATAATAAAAATTCCCGGAAATATATTTTTTAGCAGGTCTGTAGTTTGTACCAGCTGATCCAAACTTTCAATAAGTCCGATCTTTACGACCTTTACAGGATAATTTTTCAGTGGCATTACCTGCTTCTTAATCTCATTAAAACCACACCAGCGTATGCCTTTAAATTCAGCGTCATTCTGATAGGTCAGTGCCGAAACAACCCCCAAACCATAGGTTTTCAGACATTCAAAAACCTTGGTGTCAGCAATAATTCCGGCACCGCCACTGGGATCGAAACCCGCAATACTTAAGCAATATGGTCTGAATTCATGCACTTATAAATTTTGTTTAAATTATCTTCAATAATTACACTATTTCCTTCAGGGTTGTTTGTCCAAACCGCACCGAGCACCGCAACACCATCAAACATATAGTTTTTTAGTTCCTGAATTTTTGTTTCATCAATACCGCTTAAAGCAATTATCTGTGTTTTCCGTTGTTCTGACAACCAGGCTTTAACTTCTGATATGTTTAAATTACCGGTATATCCCGGTTTTGAAATACTTTTAAACACCGGACTTAAAAACAGATAATCGAAAATTCCATCCTGCGTTCTTGCTTCGGCCACCGAATGGCAGGAAGTGCTTTTGGTTCCCCGTATTCTTATGTTTTCGGCAATACTTCTGTTCATCGTTGAAAAATGAAGCCCTTTAACCTGATATTTTTGCTGTAAATTATAAGCATCGTGCAAAACAATCCTGTTATGAAACTTTTTGGGAATACTTTGCATAAATACATCATAGTCCCGATTTGATGCGCCGGGTTTCCTCAGATGAAAAATAAATTCGTATTTATCCATCAAAGAGCATAGGATATTGCTCTCGCCGGCAAAAAATTCAGGATAGGATAAAAATATCAACTTCATAATACAATTGTATGCCGGTTATAAATAAATCTCATTACCCATTTGTTTAAACTTGTCTGCCATTTTACTTGATTTTTCTGCAAGTTCACGTACTTCCATAGATGTACGCATTGAACAGAAGTTCTCGCCACACATCGAACAGAAATGGGTTGACTTATACCCTTCGTCAGGTAATGTTTCATCATGAAACTGCATTGCTTTCTCGCTATCTAATGCAAGCGAGAACTGATCTTTCCATCTGAACTCGAACCTTGCCCTGCTCATAGCATTATCTCTATACTGTGCCCCCGGAAAACCTTTTGCCAGGTCGGCAGCATGGGCTGCTAATTTAAATGTGATCACCCCTTCTTTCACATCATTTTTATCCGGTAACCCTAAATGCTCTTTTTGTGTAACATAACAGAGCATAGCTGTTCCATACCATGCAATCATGGCTCCTCCGATAGCCGAAGTAATATGATCGTATCCCGGAGCAATATCTGAAACCAACGGGCCTAATGTATAAAACGGAGCTTCATCGCAATATTTCAGCTGCTTATCTATGTTTTCTTTTACCAAATGCATGGGGATATGTCCCGGCCCTTCAATGATTATCTGAACATAATGCCTGCGTGCAATTTGGGTAAGTTCGCCGAGTGCTTCCAGCTCTCCAAACTGGGCTTTGTCGTTGGCATCTGCCAGCGAACCGGGACGTAAACCATCACCAAGAGATACCCCGACATCGTAAGCTGCCAGTATCTTGCATATATCTTCAAAATGTGTATATAAGAAACTTTCCCGGTGATGTTGTAATATCCATTTTGCCATGATCGAACCTCCACGCGAAACAATACCTGTTGTACGGTGTATGGTTTGTGGTATATGCTTCCACAACAGTCCCGCATGGATGGTAAAATAATCTACCCCTTGCTCGCATTGCTCGATAAGAGTGTCTTTATAGATTTCCCAGCTCAGGTCTTCTACCTTACCATTTACTTTTTCCAGTGTCTGGTATAATGGCACAGTGCCAACAGGTACCGGACTATTCCGGATAATCCATTCACGGGTTTCGTGAATATTTGCACCTGTAGAAAGGTCCATGATGGTATCTGCTCCCCAGCGGAAAGCCCATACTGCTTTTTCAACCTCTTCCTCAATGCTGGAAGTAGTTGGAGAATTCCCGATGTTTGCATTTATCTTAACAAGAAAATTACGACCTATAATCATTGGCTCAGATTCCGGGTGGTTTATATTTGCCGGGATAATAGCCCTTCCTGCAGCCAACTCATCGCGAACAAATTCAGGAGTAATATGTGTTTCCGGAATATGCGCACCCATTGGGCAACCTTCATGCTGAGAAAATTTTTCTTTTAGTTCATCGATACGCTGGTTTTCGCGAATAGCTACATATTCCATTTCGGGAGTTATTATGCCTTGCAGGGCATAGTAATACTGGGAAATATATTTTCCTTTTTTTGCCTTTAATGGTCTGGTGTTTACATGTTTGAAGCGGATATGATCGAGAGATTTATCGGTATGACGCTTTTTGCCGTAATCAGAAGAGAGCTCGTTTAAGATATCAACATCACCTCTGTCAAGAACCCATTTCCGGCGTAATTCAGGAAGCCCTCTTTCAATATTAACTTCAATTGTCTCATCGGTAAACGGGCCCGAAGTATCATATACTGCTACCGGAAGGTTGTGAATGGTGTTGCCATCTCTATCTATTGTATCTGTAAGAGAAATCTCACGCATGGCAACCTTGATATTGTGAATTTTACCTTTCACATATATCTTTCTTGAATTAGGAAATCCTTCCTGAGTGATGCTTTCTTTCAATGTAATATGATATTAAACGATTATTAAAAAATGTTTTCAAACAAAACAATAGATCAACCACCTTTTGTAGCTGATATAACAAGCACTTCGTCTCCCTCCTTTAATATATGAGATTTCCAGTCTCGTTTTCCGACCACAGTATTATTTACTGCTACCGCAATTCCCGTTTTTGTAACAAAATTTTTTGAAACCAACAATCTGTGTAGGGAGATATTGTCATCTGTAGCAACAGATTCACTATTAAAGTAAATATTCATTTTAATAAATTTGCGGAAGCACAAACGTCGGAAGCACATCCCTTGGCAGCATTACCTGCCCAGGTTCAAATGGTATGATCTCAGCCGTTTATTGGCACCCTTTGTAATTATCTGACAAAAGTAGTTTTATTTTTTTAGAATCAAAGCAAATAAAAGTTAAATAAATTTTGAAGTGCCGGGAAAATTATTATCAGAGCTTCATAAAAAGTATAAAAGTTTTTTGGTTTGAGAAGAAAAAAGTAAATTTCAAAATGTGAATTTTTTATAAATTCCATTCATCCAATTTGAAAAATCATTGTTGTATAGCTTTGAGAACCTTCTGTCTGAAACGCCTCCTGCCAGATTTGTATGGATGCTTCTTTCGGCCATATCCGTAATCATACGAAAGGAAGGAGCAAAGCTGGTTTTTCTTCCGGCATTGGTGTAAACCTGTCCCTGATGTACCGTTGCTCTTCCTCCCCGCAAGGGAAATGGTCCAATATCAAAGCCCAAGAATTTTGGTAACTTATTGCCAAGAAGTATGTTGGTAAGCGTGATGTTATTGACCGTTCCCCATTCTTTGGGTTCTGTTTCCAGTGCTGAATCGATTGCCTTTTGGTAAATTTCATCACGTTTCTTACCCAAAAACCACGCTGTGCTATCAGAAAGTAATATTTTATCGAAGTGTGCATAAAAATCAATAAACAAACCACTCTGGTTTTGAAGAAAATCGACCAAACTCAAGCCCAGGGCAGCACCGAACACAGCGTGATAAAGATGGCGATATATCCTTTCAAACAAAAAAGCTCCCTTTGAATCCAAATCATAACACAAATTCCATTCCTTGAGTAATTTACCGTTTGAAGAGTCCGGTAACATAGGCCTGATGATCTTCATAAACAGCTCAGCTTGTAAAGAATAAGTATCATACTGTATTTTCTTCATATCTTCTACAGTGTTCTTTTCGTTGGCCTCGATTAGCTGTTTTATTCTGTTTGCTCTATATTCGCCCATGGGCATGTTAATGGGTGCCACTTTCCCCAGATGGTTTAAATTATTATTGGCTGTAATGATATATCCTTCTCTGGGATTATAAGTCCGGGGCAAATCAGCAGGCTTATGATAACCTTGCCAATCGTTTTCGGAAAGCCAGCCTGGTAAAGGGACAAAGCCGTTAACATTTTTTCTGCGTTTGGGCATTAAACCGGACAATTGGAGTCCGATATTACCGTCGGTATCTGCCAAACCCCAGCTAAAAGCAGCCTCCAGATTACCGATGATGTTCATCCCCTCCATTACATTTTTGGCATTCCACATTTGAAAACCTGCTTTTACAGAGTTTGCTCCTGATCTTTCGCCGCTCCATTTGGTGCATAAATAATATCCCTCTTCATAAGGGTTTCCATCTAAAACACCATGTTCATTTTCATAATAGAGGACTTCAACGGCTTTCCCCTTTTTTCGTTTTATCACCTCTTTTCGTTCTCGAAACGCATGCCATTCATTATCCTTCAAATAGTTGCCATCTCTGCATTGTTCAATCCACGAATCGGTTGCATCCATAAACGAATAAGTTGTACCCCAAGACAGATTATTATTTCGGCCTAACAACAGAGTCAAAATTCCCGGCATGGTGGCGCTATGAGCATGTTTTTCGCCTACCTGGACAGCTATTTCATACCACACGGAAGGTAACCTGTTTATTTCCAGGTGCGGATCATTTGCCAGAATAGGAGAACCGGAACTTGTTTTTTCTCCGGAAATTACCCAATTATTAGAAGCCATAGCCCGAACACCTGAGATATTCCATTTCACAGCATCGGGAACTATTTTCTCATTGAGCTTTACCTGTTTCAAAAGGTTTTCGTCATAATCACCTAAAATGTCCGGGAAAAGCTCATTGAGTAAATTTTTGCTCACTCCATTCTGTACCATCTGTACAAATAACCTTTCCATTTCGCCCTGAGACTGTGCCAGGGTTAAATATCCGACCATTCTGGCCAACAGAAAGACATCTGTTTTTTCCCATTTAAAGTCTTTGAATCCGAGGAGCACTTTAAGTTCCCATGGCTTTTTCTTTGCAAAAGCTGCGTTGGCGCCATCGCAATAAGCTTGTAACAGGTTGATTTCGTTTTTGCTTAGTTTCAGGATTTCTTCCTGTAGATGGTCATGCCAGTTCATCTTCCTGAAAAATTTATCAATTTCAAGCATATCATTATCTCCACTTAGATGCTCTGATGCTGTTCCTGTACCCAATATTTTCATCACCATCATTTGCATGCCTCTGTCAACAGCATGACAATACCCGAGTCCATAGTACATATCACTTTCGCAATCGGCCTTAATGAGAGGAACACCTCCTGTTATCCTTTCGATAACAATTTTGCTTGTTGCTTTAATTTTCATTACCTTTTTCATAATAGATTTCTCCTTATACTTTTAATTAGAGTCTGTCTATAAAGTCCGCTAACTTCGTTATACTCGTTTTTCATACCAGTCATTTACAAAAGTAAACTCCTGATACTCAAAACTCGCAAGCCTTGTTAGCGAACTTTCTATTCCAGACTCCTGACTTTATAGACAGACACTAATTAGCGAATGTATCCCGGTCTTCTAAAGCCTAAACCATCTTGATGCTATGTTCCCTTGCTTTTTTGATACAATGAATTGGTATCTCTGCAGGAGATAAATGATTTGAGAATTGATCTTACCGCTGCAAGTAGCGGTAAGATCAATTACAGGACTTTTAAAATTATAATCTCACTGATTTAAAAATCATTTAATAACAAATTTCTTTTTGATAACAGTCTGATCTACTTTGAGAACTGCAATATAAATACCTTTTTTCAATTGTCTTAAATTCAGAGTATATTCGTGAGAACTATTTCCAATCCTGTCTTGCATCTGTTTTACCAATTTTCCCTGCATATCAAAAACAGAAATTTCAAATATTTTTTTTACTTCCGGCACGTAAAAATGAACAATACCTGACGATGGATTTGGATAAATCTTTATTCCGATCTTATCCGGATGTTCAGTCACAGCGGTAACCGGAATTCCGAGCCATTTCCATATTCCCCGGGAAGTTGAATTTTCATTAAAACCGCCAGCCCAGCCCACGGCACTATTATAGAATTTAACCGTAGTATATTGAATAGAATCATCGAGCATAGTCCAGGTATTCCCTTCGTCCAATGAATAAGCAGAGCCACTCTGAGCCAAATCCTGAGAGATGCCTGTAGAAATTAACAACCCGGGAGCCTCAGGAACCACGGCCATATCCGATTTATAATATTTTCCGGAAGGCGTTACAGTTGACCAGACAGTACCGCCATTCAAGCTCTTTACCATATGGAAACCTATTATCGAATCCCCCGACTGACTATACTTTGTGTATGTAGCAATTCCTATACTATCATTATGGAAACCAAGAGTAGAAAGGTCTGCCAGCCCGGTAGATGACACTGTCCAGTGAAGTCCTTTGTCTTTAGATTTAAAGACTCTCCCTTTATTAGTCCCAAACCATATTGTGTTGCCATAGACGGCATATAAATTAGTATAACCATATTCGCCGGAAAGTGAAATAGGAATGTCTGCGGAAGGAACCTGTGTCCATTTTACTCCTCCGTTAGTGGTAGTATAAATTTCAAAATAATTATTGATAGGATCTCCCATACATACACCATTCCGGCCATCCCAAAAATAAACAACATCAGGAAAGGATTTCGTATTGATGAAAGCAGCAGAAGTTTGCTGAGTCCATGAAGTTCCTCCATCAGTGGTAACAAAAATTCCGTTTTTTCCAACCTTACCTGATTTTTTATACATTGAAATCCAGGCTGTATCTTTACCTACAGCAGTAATTGATGAAACAACATTATTGATGGGTACTCCTGTATATTTACCTGGTTTCCACGTTTTTCCACCATCAACTGTTTTAGTAAACTCTTGTACGTTTGCGCCATTGACAGAACCGTCATAAGCATTTGCCCAAACCACATCAGGACTTACAATAGAAATATAGTTAATCCCTCTGTATTGAGCTGTAAAACCTGTGGCCTGGGGCAGCCAGGCACCTGAAACGAGAGGATACACTAAAATGAAATTGGTTTTGGTTTCCGTGTTAGTTTTTGTGCCGTTAGAAACCGTCAGAGTTACCGTATAAGACCCTGGTGACGAATATTGGATATTCGAAGGATTTTCCAGGGCAGAATGAGAAGGAGTCCCTCCTACAAAGTCCCAGTTCCAAGAGGTAAGATTTCCTGAAGATAAATCGGTAAAACTCACATCCCCTCCCTCGGGAACAGAAATGGTGCTGGCTTTAAAATTAGCAATAATCGTATGTAACGCCATACTATCTTTTACAGCTTCTAAGGCTTTGAATGCATCGATACGTCCGGCGCCAAGCTGACCTACATAGTTTGGGTTTTCTGCATCTATATTATCACAGGTAGCCTCCAGGATGGCTGTAAGTTTCTCCGGTGTCAACAGAGAATCTTCAGAAAGCATCAACCCGGCTAGACCGGCAACTATGGGGCTGGCCATGGAGGTTCCCTGCATATAGCTATATTTTGCCGCAATCAAATCGACAGTGCTGTATATCCCGTAGCCATTTGCATTGCTGCCACCGGGGGCACAAACATCTATGGCCTTTCCATACTGTGAAAAGGAAGATTTTGTATCATCAGAATTGGTAGAAGCTACCGCAATTACATGATGATAATCAGCAGGATATAAAAGGCTTGTATTGCCGTCGTTTCCGGCAGAAGCCACAAGTACGCATCCCTTATTATAGGCGTAATTCACAACATTTTGGCCGGTTTTATAATAGCCGGGACCTCCCCACGACATATTTATTACGTTAGCACCGTGATCTGCCGCCCAGACAATTCCCTGATAGCCATAGGACATGGTTTTCCCATTAGTCGAATCACTGGAAATTTTTACAGCCATCAGACTCACATTAAAGCCAATGGAGGCAATGCCAATGCCATTATTGGTAGCGGCTCCGGCAAGTCCCGAAACATGGGTCCCATGCGACCACTCCAATGTTTGTTTGGGCGGCGTGGGATTGTCATCGTTATTCGCAAGGTCTATCTTGGCAACAATTTTACTCTCTAAATCAGGATGTTCAACATCGATGGCATTATCGAGAATAGCAATTTTGATATTGGGATTCCCCTTTTGAATATCCCAGGCTTTCCCGGCCTGTATGACATTTAAATACCATTTATAAATAGGATTGGAATTATAGTCAGGGTCATTGGGCGTGTATAAAATCCTGAACAATGGAGATTTTTCGGCATAGACAACATTTTTATTCTTTTTTAAATTACTGATTAAACTGTCAACATCATGAATATCTTTAAAATAAAGTAAGTAAGTCCGTTGTAATTTAGAGCTGGTAGCTTTATAAAAGGGGCGCGTTACCCGTGTAACAGCATAGGTTTCTTTCAAACCGTTTATGAAAGCTAATTTATTGACATTGACAACTCCGTTAATACCCTGATGTTTAACTGAAGCCGCAGCCTTAAGCTGAAAATAAATCTGACCATCCACGGCATTAGGATCAACAGTCTGGGCAAATAGTGACAGATTCAAAAAAACAACGAGAAAAGAGAGATAAAAGATTCTGATAAATTTTTTCATAGTATAGTTGATTAAAAAATAAAAAATAAAAAGAGACTATCCATTACGAAACAGCCTCTTTTTGTTCAAATACCTTGATAATAGGGAAAACCTATTTAAGATAACTCATGGTTTCTGCCACCACATTTTGGTGTAGATGGTAGTTCTCGGAGTATTTTTGTTGTACAATCTTTCAGCCGTAGGATAAGGATATCTGTCAGGAATACCTCTTGAATTTACAGGGGTAAGTACCGGGAAACCGGTTCTGCGATAGTCAACAAACGATTCGGGTTGTAAGTAATCGGCAACGTATTTTTGATCAATAATTTCCTTCAACGAAGGCGAGTCAACCGTACCGGTATAAGTAGCAACTTTTGCAGTGAGCCATGCATCTGCAACAGCATCATAAGCAGCATTATGAAGGCTTTTATATTTATTTATGCTTGAGGTAATGCCTTTGATGATATATTCTTTGGCCATAGCATAATCACCGGTCTGATGATAAGCCTCGGCAGCAATGAACATCAATTCGCTATAGGTCATAAGTTCAACAGGCGAATCTTTTTCTCCGTAATAAATTCCGGCAAAATAATCTCCCCCGTCAGGTGTATGCTTATAAATAAGACTCCGGGGATCGTTATTATCACTCGCAAGAGAAGCAAAGAATCCAGGATTATTTCTCATATCACCTCTTTGATCTTCATATTGATACATAGGATTTTGTGCGGTAGGACCTGTACCGAATTTAAAGGCCAGATCGTCTGAGTTACCGGTCATAATTTTCTTGTTTTCGATAATATTAATTATAGCGGCAGCCCATGTACTGTTTTTGTTTGATAAATGAAGTGTATATCTCGCTTTCAGTGCCCAAGCGGCTTTGATCCACTCGGTAGCGTTCCCTCCATAGATATAATCGTTTGTTCCCAAATTTATATCAAAGGCGGTAGGGGGCTGGGTCAAAAGGTTGATGGCGCTGGAGAGCAGACTTTGAATGGTATCATAAACCTGCTGTTGCGAATCGTATTTTGGCGTTAAATTAGCTTTCCCTTTAAATGCCTCGGTATAAGGAACAGCTCCCCACAAATCGGTGGCATTCCCCAGCCAGACTGCCATACAAACTTTGGCAATACCGGCATATATTGGAGCATAAGTTTTAGGATTCAGGGATTTATCCATCAAAATCTTAACATTCATCATGCCTCCCTGATAAAAGGCATCCCATACATTATCCACATCGGACGGTCTGTAAATATAGCCATTTATGGCTGCACTCTGGCGAGCTGCGCCAAAAGCATATTGGTCCCACATAGAAGTTGTTCCGACAACATCCATTCCGCCGAGAATATATCCCATTTGGACTTCAATAGAAGGCAATAAGATATATCCGGGGACATCAGTAACTGCATCAGGATCCTTGTTTATAGATGGAGCCAACCACTTTTTTTGGCATGATGTAACAGAGAACATCAGGAAAATAAAAGTGGCGATCGTTATAATATTTAATTTTTTCATAATCAATAAATTTAATAATTTAAACAATAATTAAAATCCTACTTTTAAACCGACAGTATAAGATTTTGTGCCAGGCATATTAAAATAATCAAAACCCTGTGCATTGGAAGCTCCCAATAAGCTTGTTTCGGGATCAATGCCTGTATAAGGTGTGGACAACCATAAATTGTACCCGGTGAAGTAAAGGCTAAGATGCTTTATCCAGGTAACATCTTTTATAACAGTTTGCTTGAAATCATAAGAAAGTGTAATCGTCCGCAAACGAACCCATCCGGCATCCTGGATATAAGGCGACGAAGGGCCTGTAAAACCGCTACCGTAACCATCCCAGAATCTCCAGTTTTCATCTAATTTAACTTTTTGGGTGTTGGGGGTGGTGGTGGCAACAACAGCTCCGGTAGTAGGATCCACATGTCCCATAACTCCTTTCCAAACATAATCTTTGTTACGATTTTCTGTTGTTTTACTCATACCAAAGTAATTCAAAGCGCCGACGGTTCCGTTCCACATCTGTCCGCCATGTTTAATATCAATTAAAAATGAAAGACTAGCGCCTTTATATGTTAAGGTATTGGTAATACCCATGGTCCATTTGGCCTGAATAGAACCTAACTTGGTAGTAGCGGCAGCCGGAATAGGATAACCGTAGAATTCAGCATTCGGATTGTCCTGAATAATTAAATTACCCTTTTTATCTCTAACCCAATCGGTACCGTAAATACTACGATACTGGGTTCCTGCAACAGCTCTTACCTGAGGCTCTGTAAATCCACCGAGAAACACGTTAGGCACACCAGTGGCAAGTTTTGTAACGACAGAATTGGGATTTGACCAGTTTACAGTAACATTCCACAACAGGTTATTCGTTTTCACAATATCTGCCGACACTAACAGCTCAATTCCGGTAGTTTTCATTTCGGCAGCATTCATATATCTTTGGCCATAACCAATAGAAGGTGGAGTAGGAACATTCAACAGCAAGCCGCTGTTTATACGTTGGTAATAGTCAGCATCTACTCTAAAACGACTTTTCAAAAGACGGACATCGAATCCGACTGACCATGATTTGGCTTTTTCAGGTTTCAGGTGATTGTTTCCCAATGTATAACCCATGGAATATCCATTCACACCCAAAAACGGGAAACTAATACCATTAGTCCAGCCATCTCCGGCACCACCCTGATAAAAATAGGTACTCGTACGGTACGCACCGGG
>ENA-ORDP01001558-ORDP01001558.1-marine-sediment-metagenome-genome-assembly--contig:-NODE-1558-length-12375-cov-2.576218_pt1 | contig 12375 bp, 9 predicted proteins | sample MGYA00248627_ERZ508539 | MGnify/ENA primary metagenome ERZ508539 (study PRJEB26208, sample SAMN05571518) | marine sediment metagenome | biome: deep sea; feature: Hydrothermal vent; material...
TGTTATCGAATCAAGGTCGAAATATACTCGACTGAAAAACGTAAAATCGTCAGGCGGTTCCAGTCAGCAAATAATTGATGATGCCGAGGCTGAGATGAAGGCGGCATTAACCCGTAAGCAAGTAGCCAAAGCGGATCTGAATGTTGCCAGCATCCAGCGCGAGAAAATACAGGTTCGTGCGCCCTTCGCCGGGGTGATAACCGAGAAAACTACCGAAAAGGGCCAATGGCTGGAAGCGGGTAGTAAGTTGTTTACCCTGGTTGCACTTGAGGGACGGGAAATTGAGGTTAAAGTGGATGCCGGTGATAGTGGTTCCATTAAAATGGGTCAGCTCGTCGATCTAACCTGCGATGCTTATCCTGGCCTGGTCTGGCAGGAAAAAATTCACTGGATTGCTCCCAGCATCATCGAAGATGAAAACAATGATGCGGTAAATACATTTTCGGTGCGAATTAGTTTAAGTTCGCAAGCCCCTAAATTATTGTTAGGTCAACAAGTTGATGCCCATATTGTGCTTAATTCAAAGCAGAATGTGTTGCGTTTACCATATGCCGCTGTACAGGGCGAACTAAACAAGTACAGTGTGTTTGTCCTGGACGATCAAGCTGTCAAATTAAAATCGATCAAAACGGGGCTGGAGGATGATCGTTATATAGAAATCACGGAAGGCTTAGAAGAAAATGATCAGGTTATTCTCAGCGAAGGTAAACCCTTAAAGGTTGATCAACTTGTACAAGTCATCGAATGATAAACCTGCAGGGCATACGTAAGTCATATCATATGGGGGATGTGACCGTGCCGGTACTAAATGGTATCGATTTATCGATAGAAACGGGTGAGTTTGTTGCGATTATGGGGCCGTCAGGTTCCGGCAAAACCACATTACTTAATATCATTGGCTGTCTGGATTCGATTGATGCCGGTGAGTATTCTCTGGCCGGTGAAATGGTCAATACGCTGGATGATAAAAGCATGGCGCGTATTCGATCACAACATATTGGATTCATTTTTCAGTTATTTAATTTAATACCCCGTATCAGTGCGCGCCGTAATATTGAGCTACCCATGATCTATGCCAATGTAAATAAAGCCGATCGATATACCCGCACCTCAAAGGTATTGGAGCGTGTTGGCTTAACTGATCGCGCCAGCCATGTCCCGACTCAACTTTCAGGCGGACAACAGCAACGTGTGGCGATAGCCCGTGCGTTAGTCAATAATCCTGATCTACTGGTGGTCGACGAACCAACCGGAAGTCTGGATTCAAAGAATGGAAAAGAGATTATGCAACTCTTTAAAAAATTGAATACTGATGGCGTAACGATAATCATGGTGACACATGAAACCGATATAGCCGCCTACGCACAACGTCAGGTGCGTTTACTTGATGGCATAATTGATCAGGATAAAAGCTAAATGGGCTGGCTACAGTTTTATTACGACCGGCTATTACAGGCGTTTTACGCGTTACGGGATAATCGTTTACGCAGTGTCTTGAGTGTGCTTGGTATCGCGGTTGGCATCGCAGCGGTTATGGCCGTGGGTGCGGTCAGTAAAGGCGGCAGCTATTTAGTCTTTTCAGAATTAGAAACCTTCGGTTTAAATTCGGTCTGGGTCTATCGCGATCGAAACGACAAAGATCCAAATCGTCGCGTGCGCAAGGGTTCGGGGCTGGATAATTACGATTATTACGCGATGAAAGAGGCGTGTTGCAGTGCGCTGGATAAGATTACTCCGATGGTTTTTAATCGCGACCGTAATATTATTCAAACAGGTAATCGCTATAGTAATGCTCGCGTGTCGGGTGTGAACAGTGATTATCTGGAAATAAATAATGATCGTCTTATTCACGGGCGAAATTTTCGCAAACTCGATATTAAACGCCGTCGGGCATCCGCAATAATCGGACCGACGGTGGTAGAAGATTTATTTGGCAAGGGTAGCAATCCGGTCGGCAAAGATATTCGAATTGGCATACGACGTTTTACCGTAGTCGGTGTGCTGGAAGAAAAAAGTCGGGATTTCCTCGCCAGTATTGGGTCGGCCGGAGGGCAGGATGCCAATAACCGAATATTAGTTCCGTTTACCCTGTTCCAGCAGATGAACGGTTCGAAGGCGATAAATTTTTTTCATATGAAAGCGCGCAGCCTGGACGATGCGGATTTGTTGGCCGGGCAGGCCAAGGCATTTTTAGAACGGCGCAATGGAAAAAACTATAAATACAAAACAGATACCATGGCGACTTACATCGGTACGGCCGATAGGATTCTATCGGGTGTGGCTTTGATTGGCGTCATTGCCGCATCGATCTCATTATTGGTCGGTGGTCTGGGTATTATGAATATCATGAGTACTTCCGTGTTGGAGCGCACGCGCGAAATAGGCTTGCGCAAGGCGATTGGTGCCAGTCAGGCGGATATTCTAATGCAGTTTTTACTCGAGGCGATCGTGATTAGCACGCTGGGCGGGATCATTGGGCTCATCCTGGGAGCAAGCGCCAGCATTATTCTGGCAACGTTAACCGGCTTTCCCCTGACGCCAACGCCATTGGTGATTACGATTGCGTTGGTCGTGTCCATTATGGTGGGGGTAGCATCCGGTTTCCTGCCGGCCCGACGTGCATCGAGATTACATCCTGTCGAAGCCTTACGTTACGAATAAGCATTCAACGGTATTGAATCCATGACGATTGAATATGGCGTAATATATTTATTGCTCGGTGCCTTTGCGGGGTTACTCGCGGGTCTGTTCGGCGTCGGTGGTGGGCTTGTTATTGTACCGGTGCTGGTTTATTTATTTAGCGTACAGGGTTTTGACTCGGGTGTGCTCGTCCACCTTGCCATCGGTACTTCACTCGCTACTATCATCGTTACCTCACTATCATCTGTGGTTGCCCATCATAAACACGCTGCTGTACGGTGGGATATCGTGCGCCAGTTAAGCCCGGGAATTATTATCGGTGCGTTGCTTGGCGCGGTGATCGCGGACTTATTGTCTTCAGTTTACTTGCGTCGCTTCTTTGCCGTGTTTGAATGGCTGGTGGGTGTTCAGTTGTTATTGAATATGAGAAGCAGGGCATCACGTGTCCTGCCGGTTGGTTGGGCTTTATTTTTTGCCGGCAAGACTATCGGATTCGTTTCATCCATTGTGGGGATCGGGGGCGGTACGATGACGGTCCCCTTTTTGGTGTGGTGTAATATTAAAATGCGTCAGGCGGTAGCCACTTCGAGTGCCTGTGGCTTACCGATTGCGATAGCCGGTGCGGCCGGGTTTGTGGTCATGGGGCAAACTGCGCAGGCAAGCATCAACGGCAGTTTTGGCTATTTCTATCTTCCGGCCTTTGCGGGTATTGTTGTTACCAGTGTCCTGTTTGCGCCACTCGGTGCCTGGCTTGCCCATCGCCTCCCCGCGGCTTTACTGAAACGCATTTTTGGCCTATTTTTAATAGGATTTGGCAGTTATATGTTCCTGAATGAGTAGCATGAAAATAGTTTTATTAATTCGATATCACACATTAAAAGTGTGATCTATATCCCGGAAAATTCACTTGTCGAATTAATTTATCTTTTAAATCAATGATATATAGAATATGAGGCTCTCCGCTCAATCTTCAAGTGTGATTGAAATACACACACAAATAATGTTACATTATGTGACGTTGTTCACATATTAATCGATTTAGGGGCACCAAATAATGACATTCATTAACCGCTTACGCGCATTATCTGTTTCCAGGATTATGTTGCTTGTGACGGTTACGGTTGCGGTGTTGCCCGTACTGATTCTTGGTATTCACCTGTACATCTCCGCATGGGAAAATGGCTGGAGTGAGATCGAGGAAAAGCATCAACTCATTGCCCAGAATCTCGCGATGCCAATTTCAACTTATGTTAACGACCATAAAGGTATGTTAGCCATTATGTCAGAGACTATCTCTATGATAGGTCTGCGCAGCAAGAAGATTCAGCCACTCATCGATAAAACATTAACGAGTATACGTGGCTTCCGTTCTCTTATACTGCTGGATTTAAACGGTAAGATTATGAACTCGGCCAGTATTGGTGCGCAATATACAAAAAAATCTGCCAACATAATGGCGAATGAAAAATGTTATTTAAAAATCAAAAAAACGGGAAAATGGGCAATCTCAAATGTTAAGCCTCATCCTGTAACCGGACAACCCACTATTTTTATGGGACAGCCTGTTCGTAATAGTAAATCACAGATAATTGCGGTGTTGATTGGAGAGCTACGGATTGATTACATAGAAAAAATTCGACAACAGGTTAAGTTTGGTGAGAAAGGGCATTCGGCCATTGTTGATCGGACCGGGCATGTGCTGGCGCATCCGAATCCAGACTGGATGGCGGAGACAAAAGATCTAACCAGCTGGCCCATAGTGCAAAAAATGATGGCCGGAGAAACCGGCGTGACCACGTTTTATTCAAGCTTTATGAAGGAAGATATGGTGGCGGGTTACGCCGCGGTACCCGAAATAGGCTGGGGAATCATGGTACCGCAACCAGAATCCGAAGTAGCAGAGCAGGTGAATAGACTGATGCGTCAGCATGTACTGTGGGGTATTGCCGGGCTTATTATCGCGATATTACTGGCCCTGGTCGTTTCGCATTGGGTAACCGGCCCATTAGACAAGCTGGCCAAAGCGGCGCGTGAGTTAATGCACGAAGGTTTAGATGGAAACCTGCCGTCTATCACAAGCCATTCTCCAAAGGAAATTAAGCAACTGGGTACGGTGTTACGGGCATTGATCTCATCATTACAATCATCGCGTGACGAAGTACGTGGGCTTAATGATTCTTTACAACAACGCGTTGATGATGCTACGTTTAAACTTCGTGAAGCCAATGAACGTCTTGAAGTGGCCGCGCAAAGTGATTATTTAACCGAGATTCCGAATCGGCGCTATTTTGAGGACTGTCTGCAACAGGCGCTGTCACGTCGTAGCGGTGATGGTGATCATTTTTGTGTTATGTTGATAGACGTTGATCACTTTAAACAAATAAATGATTCCTATGGCCATGCTGCAGGCGATGCGGTATTAAATCAGGTTGCAAGAATACTCGAGCGAGAGATGCGATCTGGCGATCTTATTGCACGGTACGGCGGTGATGAATTTGTTGCCTATATGAAATGCACACGAGAAATAGGTCGACTTCGTGCTGAAGAGATTCATTTGGCTATTCAAGGCGGTACAGTATCATGGAATGGTAAATCGTTACATATTACCGCATCGGTTGGACTCTATTGCCAGGTGATGGGCGCTGACGAAAAGCTAAAAGATGTATTGCAGCAAGCCGATCTGGCGATGTATGAGGCTAAAAACCAGGGTCGAAATCGAGTTATTGACATTAGTGAGGCAAAATCTTACCCGGGTATTGCCAACAGTAATATGTCAGATTAACCTGTGACTTTTGCACAATGACATGTATTTATTTCTCGGGTGTATATTAACGGGTATATAACTCGCTATTTCTAACGACGCTATTTAATGGAAAAACATGTATATACGTTATAGTTTATTTCTAGTTTTACTTGCCAGTTTCAATATTAATGTACTTGCACTCGAGGTCATGGCGGGTGAATGGGAACTAACGGTTAAACAGACTGTTGGTGGAATGCCGATTGGCATTCCCGAGCAAAAACACCGGGAATGTTTTTCAGATTCCGATCCAATACCAACCAGTTTTTTAAAAGCGCGTAGTTGCAATGTTATTAAACAAAAAGTACGTTATCGAACGGTATCTTATAAGGTAAATTGTTTTACCGAGAACGGATCGATTATTAACATTGGTGAGTGTTCACTACCGCAATAGAATAAGATTATCTAATCTAATTCACTACTCTTGCTACTTATCCGGGCAACAGTAGTCGATGTAGGAGCGGGCTCAGATCGCGATTAGATTTCACAAATTTCATACTTATGTATTGCGGTCTGAGCCGAATGGCACTAAGTTATGCCTTAAATGTAATAAATGCCGTCATACCCGCGGGAAAAGTGCCCCGTGGGTATGACGGTTGTGGCTAAATTAGCGATATATAAAATAATTTGGCTTAAGTAAGTGCCATTACGGTCTGAGCCTGCTCCTACAAAATACCTCCGATGTTAATCAAAATAGCTATCTTTATGGAACGTTTGTTTAGCCATCACGGTATACTGTGGCATGTTTAAAATTATACGCCACTGGCTAGATCAAAAAATAATCCAGCGTTCCGAAATAACAGAGGAGCAATGGCAGAATGCTTTTAAATCATTACCTTTGTTAACCGGACTTAACACTGAAGACAATCGGACTCTGAAAGAATTAGCTATACTGTTTTTACATCATAAATCGTTTGAGGGCGCACAGGGGATTGTGGTTAGCCAGGCGATGGCTTTGATCATTGCCCTGCAAGCGTGCCTGTTAATTTTAAAGCTGGATTTTAAGATTTTCTCCGGCTGGTATTCGGTGATCGTATACCCTTCGGCCTTTGTGACTAAAAGAGTAGTAACCGATGAAGCCGGAGTAGAACATGTTGTTCGCTCAACGCTGGCGGGTGAGGCCTGGCAAAAAGGGCCGGTGGTACTGGCCTGGGATGATACTGAAAATGCGGGCATCATTGATGGTCATAATCTGGTGATTCATGAATTTGCCCATAAAGTTGATATGCAAAATGGGGTGGCGAATGGCTTTCCACCGTTACATGTCGGGATGGATACCTCCTCTTGGGTGGAAGACTTTAGTGCTGGCTATAAAGATTTTCAGCATAAATGTGAAAAAGGTCAGGACATCGGTATAAATTGTTATGCGGCGAGTGCTCCGGCTGAATTTTTTGCGGTGCTCAGCGAGTTATTTTTTGAGCGTCCGGATGTGATAGTGAAACATTACCGAAATATTTATCATCAGTTACGCCAATATTATCGTCAGGATCCGTTACAACGATTAAAATGAGGCTGGTAAATCGGTATAAGTTATGCGAGTCTAAATAACTAGCGATATGAAATAAAAATATTCTATATAATATAATAACCCATGGAACACCTTACCTGGATAAACGAGACTGCAATGGAAGAATGTATTAAAAAACTGGAAGCCAGTGGTGACTACAAAGTGATTCGTCGCTTTACTCCAGTACAACATTATCAGGCCGATAATGGCAGCGAAAAACGCCTTGGAATCTTTCTGGATACAGAGACGACCGGTCTGGATTTTGAAGATGATGCCATTATCGAATTGGCTATGGTGCCTTTTGAATTTGATTCGGAGGGAAATATCTATGGTATTTTGCCAGAATATAATGCCTTGCAGGATCCCGGTATGCCCATCCCAAAATTAGCCACAGATATTACCGGCATCACAGATGAAATGGTGGCGGGGCAGGCGATCGATAAAGAACAGGTGACTAAAATGCTAAGCGATGCGGCTATCGTTATTGCGCATAACGCCCGCTTCGATCGTCCCTTTGTTGAAAGTTTTATGGATGAATTCAAAGACATTTCCTGGGCCTGTTCGATAGCCGATATAAACTGGAATGCGGAAGGAATGGAAGGCGTCAAACTTGAATTTTTGGCCTACAAATACGGTTTTTTCTTTGAAGGTCATCGTGCCTCGATAGATTGTCAGGCCGGTATCGAAATCCTTAGTCAAACTTTATTCAAGAGTGGTGACAGGGTATTAAAACGTTTACTGGAAAGTGCACGGCGTACCGATGTTCGACTGTGGGCCGAAGGAGCACCGTTCGAAAAGAAGGATGATCTGAAGAAACGCGGCTATCGTTGGTCGCCCGGCAACGGCGGTAAACGCAAAGCCTGGTATCGCGATATAGACGAAGAATTATTAGCTGAAGAAATGATCTATTTAAATGATCATATCTATCCGCGTGCGATTGCCGAATTACCGATGGATCGTTTTAATGCCAAACAACGATATTCGTCGCGAATCTGAGGGTTATTACCTAATCGAGTCAACAGAAGACCAGCAAGATACAGCGTAACAATTAGTAACAAACTATATATATTCAAATGCGGTCTTTTTGTATAAATCCCTCAATCCGTGACTATAATTCAGTGTGTAAATGTTGATCCTTCGACGTTGCCTGGGGGCTAGATGTACACACGACCACTAATATCTCGAGGTTCCATCCATTTAATATTTAGTTCTTATACCCTTAGCGGGCTACTATTATTTGTTTCTAGTATATCGCTTAGCAGTTTCGCCTTTGGATTTAGCAATAAAGTTACGGACAATATCGAACCAATAGTTTCTGTTGAGTGGCTGTTACGACACAACATTAGAAACTATTTGTTGATTGATGTGCGCGATGAAAAAAAATATAGGCAAGGGCATATTGAAAACGCAATTCACATACCCATCGAGAAAACATTTAATCAAGCTGGAAATACAACTCGAATTGCGCCAATTTATCAGGTGCAAAACTTTTTAAGCGCAGCCGGGGTAAAGAATTCAGATATCATAATTGTTTATGATAATGGCGGCCTTAAGAATGCGGCACATTTATTCTGGTTACTGGAGACATATAGCCATGAAAAAGTAACGGTACTGGATGGTGGTTTTCCTGCCTGGGTAAAAAATAAAGGAAATATTTCAATTAAAGCCAGGCGGCTACCGGTAAGTAAATATATTGCAAGTATCGCCACAAACAGCCTGGCAACAAAACTTTCTACTCGCCTGGCGATCGAAAATACGAATTCACTTATTCTCGATTCCAGAAGTCATGACGAATACATAGGTCTGAAATCAAAGGCTAGCCGTAAAGGTCATGTTCCAAATGCCATCAATATTCCCTGGAGTGATAATTTTAGCGCGAATGAAAATATTGAAAGTGTACGACCAGTAAATGAACTAGAGGAACTTTATAATACGGTGGATAAATCAAAGGACATAATTGCATATTGTAATCGTGGAAAACAGTCTGCTGTTACCTATCTGGTATTAAGAAACATGGGTTATAAAGTTTCTATATACGATGGCGGGTGGTTAGAGTGGGGAAATGATCCAGTTCTACCAGTAGATACGATAAAATAGTTGCTTGCATCATGAGAAAGATTCGCAGCAAAATATCGATTCGAACTTTACTCACTCTGGTAATCTTCTCGGCAAGTTTATCCATTTTACTACTAACTGCACTGGTTATCCTGTTCAATAAAACCGAAGAGATAAAACAGGCTCATACTCGTGAGGCAGGTACGGTTGCGCGTATACTGAGCCAGGATTTTCTACGCATCGTCCTGTTACAGGAGGCTGATGTTACTATTGATATGGTGAAGAAAATAGAGGCTTTTCAAGATATTGCTCACGCAAGTATATTAACTAAGGATAATATTTTAATATTAAACTATACGCGACCCGAATATAAAGCTATTGATGTTACGGTAATTGATACAGAATTATATGTAAAAGATAAAAATCTACACAGTATAATTTCATCACTGTCATACAACGGTGTAGTTTATGGAAAAGCGCATATATTTTTTATAAATAAGTCTTTAAACGAAGAATTTATATTATTTCTCGAGCAAACCTGGTATTTATTTCCAGGATTATTAATATTATCTATTCTAATTTCATTCTACTTCCAGAAAATGTTTACTCAACCCATTCGCGAGTTAACAAAAGCTGTCGAGGGTATGGAACATAATAATGAATTGATACTCAACTTGAAACTTGCAAATTCGAAAGAAATGACAAGCCTGTTTTCGGGTTTTCAAAATATGTCAAATAAAATCAAACAAACTAGATTAACGCTTGATAACCAAAAAGAAAGACTGCATGTTATGTTAGAGTCCATAGCAGATGGAGTGATAGCGACGGACCAATTTGGTGTTGTTTCTTATGTAAATCCTGCAGCAGAACACATTACTGGTTGGACTAAAATAGAAGCAGTTAATATTGATGTGCAAATAATATTTCCTATCGTCGAGGATGGCACCGACGTATCATTGAGCGGTATTATTGATGAAACACTTATGACGGGAATAATCCACTTCAATCTTGACGATACAACCATAACAACGAGAGATGGAGAGAGTATTCCGATTAAAAGTTCAATATCACCAATTCGCGATCAAAACGATAATATTAGTGGGATGATTATAATATTTCAGAATGTTTCTGAGACGAGGGCTCTTGCAAACGAGCTTCGACATCAAGCTTCACATGATGCGCTAACTAACCTGGTTAACCGAACTGAATTTAAAAATCAACTGGTAAATTTAATTTCATCTGCTTCTGATAGATTTCATCACGCATTATTATATCTTGATTTAGATCAGTTTAAGATTGTCAACGATACCTCTGGACATACGGCAGGTGATGCATTACTGAAGCAGGTGGCGACACTCTTACGCGAGGTTATACGTGATGCTGATACTATTGCCCGTCTGGGCGGGGATGAGTTTGCTGTTCTGTTGCAGCATTGCACTTCCATTCAGGCACTCGAAGTTGCTGAAAAAATTAGAGAGAGTATAAGTAGTTTTACATTTTTCTGGCAGGACAAACCATTCAAAATAGGTGTGTCGATTGGGGTCGTACCCATTGAAGAATCAGTACGTACCGCAGATGATTTGTTGCGTGATGCCGATCTTGCCTGTTATGCCGCTAAAGATAGTGGACGTAATAGAGTTCACGTATATCATATTGAAGATAAAGCATTGGAAATGCGACACAGTGAGATGAGTTGGGTTTCAATAATCCGTACTGCTATAGATGAAAATAAGTTACAACTCTATGCTCAACAAGTACGCTCACTGGATACCGCGGAAGGATTCGATCATTTTGAGGTTTTAGTTAGATATGTAGAAGATGATGGTAATATAGTATTACCAGGTGTATTTTTACCTGCGGTAGAGCGCTATGGTCTTGCGCCAGAGCTTGATCGTTGGGTTATTCAGAATGTTTTGGGTGTAAAAGAAATTGTCGATAAATTAAAAGATAACGCCAGGTTAAGAGTAAATATTAATATATCGGGTCTAACCTTAAATGATCCATCAATAGTCGATTTTGTTGCAGCTGCACTTGCGAGAGCACAGTTACCCCCAAGAACAATCTGTTTTGAAATAACAGAGACAGCCGCTGTAGCGAATCTTATTGCAACAGCCCAATTCATGCGTAAAATAAAACTACTAGGTTGTGAATTCGCTTTAGATGACTTTGGTATTGGAGTGTCATCTTTTGCCTATTTGAAAAATTTACCAGTAGACTATTTAAAAATTGATGGAAGCTTCGTCAAGGATATCGACACGAATCTGGTGAACAGGGCCATGGTGACTGCGATAAATGATATCGGTCATGTTATGAAAATTAAGACAGTGGCTGAATTTGTGTCAAATGCAAATATATGCAATGTTCTTCAATCGCTTGATATCGATTATGTTCAGGGTTACTTTGTTCATAAGCCCTGTCCGATTCTTGATGTATTTAAGTATTTTAGTTTACCGGTCAATCCTTCTGTTTGTGCCAGTAAATAGATAGTTGTTAATTATCTTTAGGCCGCGAATTTAACTCTATTTCTGCCTGCATGCTTTGCTTTATATAGAGCCTGATCAGCACGGTTCAGTATATCCTTGAAGCCATCATCCTTTTTGCTTATCACTGCGACGCCGAGGCTGGCGGTTATATTTATTAATTGTTTACCCGCAATGTATGGATATTTAGTAATACGCTCGCGTACCCGTTCAGCAAGGTAATAGGCTGATTTAATTGGAGTATCGGGTAACAACAATGTAAATTCTTCTCCTCCTACTCGACCTAATATATCGGTATTACGAATTTCTTCTTCAATGGCTTCAACAAAAATCTGTAAAACATGATCTCCCGCGGCATGGCCATATAGATCGTTTACGTCTTTAAAGTGATCGATATCGATCATCATCACTGATACAGGTCGGTTGTATCGTTTAGCGCGGATAAATTCTTTTTCGGCATTCTGCATGAAGGCCGCGCGGCTGAGTGCTCCGGTCAGCGAATCAAACAGGGCCATGTTGGCAAGTTGGCGTTGCATTTTTTTGTATCGAGATAGATCGCGTTCGATTGACGCGAAGTACTGTAGATTGCCGTCGTCATCATGCAATGGCACGATGTTCATATCCAGCCAGTGGGCCTGACCATCTTTAGAATATTTTTGTAGCTCGGTACGTATACCTCTACCTTTGCGCAAGGCTCGATTAATTTTATAGCGTGTTTGTTTATCCGTGTTAGGGCCGTTTAACAGGTTCGGCGACTGGCCGATGACTTCCTCGGTGGGATAACCCATTAACTTTTCAAAGGCGGGATTGACGTAGACAATGCGGGGACCGCCATCATCAAAATTGGCATCAAAGACGACGACAATGTCATCAGTCTTTGTGACTAAGGCTTC
>ENA-ORDP01001559-ORDP01001559.1-marine-sediment-metagenome-genome-assembly--contig:-NODE-1559-length-12371-cov-2.648750_pt1 | contig 12371 bp, 12 predicted proteins | sample MGYA00248627_ERZ508539 | MGnify/ENA primary metagenome ERZ508539 (study PRJEB26208, sample SAMN05571518) | marine sediment metagenome | biome: deep sea; feature: Hydrothermal vent; material...
CAAAAAACGGATTATTCTTTAGGCTCTTTATGTGTTTCAGGTTGTTACTAAAATGTCATTCTGAACGGAGCAGAGTGATGGGAAGAATCTCCCTTCTACACAGGGATAGAGATTCCTCCCTCGAAGACTCACTCAGAATGACACACCACCAACCTGGAATCCATATTGAGCCTTAACTTATTACAAACTCACCTTAATTATACTGTAAAAGATAAGTGAATGCAAGTATTTTATCCAAGATCGGTTATTTAATACACCCCTGTCGAGAATTAAAGGATCCCTTCAATAATCCCTGAAAAGGGTTGACAATCCCATAAGAATCCACTATTTTTATGCCTCAAGTTTGAGATTCAGGAGAGATGTCCGAGAGGCCGAAGGAGTACGCTTGGAAAGCGTATGTAGTTTAGGCTACCGGGGGTTCGAATCCCCCTCTCTCCGAAGACTACTATCCACAAATCGACTCATGAGTTGTTTTATGGTGTTAATCCGCCAGGCCTTGATCGGAGCAACGGGCCATCATAAAAGGCGTTGTGAACCCCGGTTTCGGGTAGTGGTCTCAATTACTAATAAAGTACGTGTCAGACGTCAAGCCATTATATCAAAAGTTCTTATGATCTGTATAATCCCCCGTAGGGGCGGGGTGACCCCGCCCCTACGGGGGTATTTTTCTAAACTAATCTCCAAGTAACGAGTCCATCATGTCCTATCAAGTTACGGCAAGAAAATGGAGACCTCAAACCCTCGATGAACTTGTGGGACAGACTCACATCGCCCAGTCCCTTAAGAATGCTATCCAATCGGGTCGTATCGCCCACGCCTACTTATTCTCTGGCCCCAGAGGAGTGGGTAAGACTTCGGCGGCTCGTATCTTTGCTAAATCCATCAATTGCGAGAAAGGATCCTCTGCTCAGCCCTGTCAGGGATGCAGTAACTGCGTGGAGATCTCTAACGGGACTTCCTACGACGTCTTAGAAATTGATGGTGCCTCAAATCGGGGGATCGATCAGATTCGTGAACTCAGGGAGAACGTCAAGTATGTTCCCAACAAAAGCCCCTATAAGATATTCATTATAGATGAAGTCCATATGCTGACTGACCAGGCGTTTAATGCTTTACTCAAGACCCTTGAAGAACCTCCGGATCACGTGATCTTTATTTTTGCCACCACTGAAGTCCATAAGGTCAAGATCCCTATCCGATCACGGTGTCAGCACTATCATTTTAAACGTATCCCTACAACTCTTATCCAGAAGCAACTCCAGGATATTGCAAAATCAGAAGGCCTCACTATTGAGGATAAAGCCCTTTTCCTCATAGCTAAAGCCGGTGATGGGTCTATGAGAGATAGTCAAAGCCTCTTTGATCAGGTGATCGCCTATTCCGATAAGGATATCACCTCTCAACAAGTCCACGAGATTCTGGGTATCCTGCCGGAGGATTATTATCATCAAAGTCTGGATCACCTTGTGGAAAAGGATATTATCGGTCTCATCCAGCTTGTTGCTCGTCTAATAGAGAACGGTGAGGATTTAAGCCACTTTACATTGGGTCTCATAGAGACATTTCGTCATCTACTTATAATCATAAAATGTGGTGAGAAGGAAGCCGGTCTTCTGGAGGTTCCCTCTGAAACAATCGAATCCCTTAAGAAATATACAGATCATTTTTCTGATCAGCAAATCATCGAAATACTTAACTTACTTATCCAACTCAATCAGGACTTAAAGAAGAGCATTCATCATCAATATCTCTTTGAGTCGTACTTGTATCGCTTGGTGAACTACGAAAACTTTATCCAACCGTCTGTTCTCCTGAATAAATTGACGGAACTGGAGGCCAGGATTTCAGCGTCTCATCCTGGAACATATGTTGAGGAAGTTAAATCCAGAAAGCTTGAGACCCCTATTGCCTCTGAACCGCCAAAAACGGATGATGATATAGAAGACGTAACGGCTCCTAAAAAGAATCAAGATAATATTATTCCCATTTCATCTGTGGCAAAAAAAAGCATCCCCAACAAGTCGGAAAACCCTCAATGGGATACGTTTAAAGAAACCTTATCCAAGGAAAAGCCCATGCTGGCCTCCTTTTTAATGAATACTGTAAAAGTAGAACAGCTCAGTGGCGAGATCAAGCTTACTTTTAACGAGAGCTTTTATTTTGAGGAAGTGACGAAAGCAGAAAATATAGACAAAATGGAACAACTTTTTACCCAAATGTTTGACAAGAAGGTTAAATTTGATTGTATTCTTATAGATAAAGTTGAAAGCGATTCTAAACCAAATACCCAAAGAAAAGATGCGATTACAAGTGTTCTGGACACCTTTAAGGGGGAAATTGTCTCAGGGGATAAAGACAGCATTTAACAGATTTGGGTATTTTTTTATCAAAAAACGGAGGTCTTTCCATGAAAGGAAATATGAAACAAATGATGAAGCAAGTCCAGCAAATGCAAGGCAAAATGAAGCAAGTCCAGGATGGTCTAGGAGATAAAGAAGTGGAGGCCAGTTCGGGAGGCGATATGGTTATGGTGAAAGTCAATGGCCACCAGGAACTTAAGGAAATTACCATCAACCCTGAAGTGGTGAATCCTGAAGACATCGAAATGCTTCAAGACCTGGTGATTGCCGCTGTCAACGAGGGATTAAAGAAAGCCGGTGAGATGGCGTCTGATGAGATGGGTAAAGTCACGGGGGGATTGAGCCTCCCACCCGGTATGGAAGGGTTAATGTAAGGAATGAGCTATTACACGTCCTCTCTGGAAAGGGCTATCCATGAAATATCCAGGTTCCCGGGGGTTGGGGTCAAGAGTGCTGAAAAGCTGGCTTTCTATCTCCTGAAAACAAATCAAAAGAATGTTGAACTTCTCTGCCAGTCCCTTTTGGATTTAAAATCAAAGACTCGCTTTTGTGAGAGGTGCTTTCATCTTACGGAAGAACCCATTTGCTCTATCTGTCAGGATAGCCAGAGAAATCAGAAGATCATTTGTGTTGTGGAACAGTTTAAAGATGTGATTAGTATTGAGAAAACCCTGGAGTACAAAGGCTTGTATCATGTGCTGATGGGGCATATCTCTCCCATTGAGGGGATTGGCCCTGGGAACCTGAAGATCAAAGAACTGATCCAACGAGTCAAGGATTCCGAGGTCGAGGAAGTCATCCTGGCGTGCAATCCTAATGTGGAAGGAGATGCTACGTCTTTTTATATTGCGGATGTCTTAAAATCCTTTCCTGTGAAATTATCCCGTATTGCCAGGGGCTTGCCCATTGGTGGAGACCTTGAATTCGCCGACCCCCTGACTTTATCCAAGTCCCTATCACGTCGCGAAGAGCTTTTATCTGAATGACTCCAATCCCTTAAGGATTTGGAAAAAAGAAAAGATTAAAATAACGTGAGTTCAGGACATAAGAATCTATCTGACAAAAGTTTAACCTGATAAATTGACACCTGTCGAGCTAGGAAGCTCGACCTACAGGTAAATGAACTCTCCCTGCAAAAGCCTGTAGGTCGGACTTCCTAGTCCGACAGAGAGTTAGCATTTTAATTTATTCCGAACTCACGTTAAAATAAGTCCTTTTTAGGTGTTTGTTAGGGAGTACGAAATTCTTTCCTGGGAACAGAGATTCATTAAGGTATTATGGAAAAGATAATTAAAAAACAAGTGGGTCAAAAGAAGAAGGAAAATCCTCTCGAAAGGCTCAGGAAAGTGAATCTTGCGTTACAAAAATTAGGATGCAATTTTGATAAGCCTGACAGGACTTATAGAAAGGTGGTGGGCCATCGAAAAAGAAACCCGATTGATGTTTTGGCCCTTAAAAAGATTATGGAGGATCAGAAAAATACGTGACATTTCTATGATTTGTGGCTAAATTCAAGGATATGCCTATCAATATCCCTTCTCATCCGCGTATCGTGATCTCAGCCCCTGGACGGAGTTCCGGGAAAACCACCGTGACTATAGGTTTGTTAAGGGCTTTGACCCGGAAAGACTATACAGTCCAGCCTTTTAAGAAAGGACCCGACTACATTGATCCCATGTGGCTGACAGCGGCATCCGGACGGGTTTGCTACAATCTGGACTTCTACCTCATGGGAGAAAACAATATCATTGACTCTTTCCAAAGGCAAAGTAAAGGTGCTGATCTTTCAATCATTGAAGGGAACATGGGTCTATATGATGGACCTGACCTTATGGGGAGTGGGAGTACGGCTCATCTTGCCAAGATATTGGAATCACCAGTCATCCTTGTGATCAACGCCCGCGGGATGACTCGTGGGGTCGCAGCTCTTGTTCTGGGCTACCAACAGTTCCAACCCGATCTTGATATCACTGGCGTCATCCTCAATCAGGTGAGGGGAAAACGTCATGAGTCCAAGCTTATATCGGCTCTCGAACACTATTGCGACATAGATGTTCTGGGGGCTATCCCTGGTGACACAGACTTTGAGATCCCTGAACGACATCTTGGCCTTGTCCCCATCGGGGAAAACAATGAGATAGATGGGGTTTTAGACCGGATTGAAAAGGTTGTCCGAGATCATGTTGATCTGGATCGCTTTCTCGAAAAGGCCAATGTAAATCAAAAGCCTGTTAAACCATCTACTGAAGGTGACCCAAAAACTCCGACTATTAAATCCAGTCAGCCAAAGGACACCGTAAAGATTGGTATCGCCAAGGATCAAGCCTTTAACTTCTATTATCCCGATAATTTAAACGCCTTAGAAAAGTCCGGGGCTGAACTGATCGCCTTTAACACCCTTGAGGATCAGGAACTTCCTAATGTGAAAGGTCTTTATATCGGTGGAGGGTTCCCGGAAGTCTTTATGAAAGAGTTAGAGAAGAATATATCCCTCAGAATAGCTATCAAAAAGGCTATTGACAACGGGATGCCTGTATATGCCGAATGCGGCGGGTTGATGTATCTCGCCCGAAGCATCATATGGAACAATGAAACAAGGAAAATGGTCGGGGCGATTCCCTGTGACATCCATCAGACGGATAAGCCCAAAGGCTTTGGATATACTGTTTTAAACCCCACCGACAGTGAGTCGTGGTTTCCAATGGACAACGAAATGAAAGCCCATGAGTTTCATTACTCTGAGGCTGTGAATATGAGTGATATGGATTGTATCTATAGTGTGAAACGGGGTTATGGTTTAGACGGCCAGCGGGATGGTATTCTCCATAAAAACGTACTGGCCTCTTACGTCCATCTACACAGCTTTTCATCCCCAAAATGGGCGGAGTCTTTTGTCCGCTTTGTTCAAGAGATCGATTACTCATAAAAAAGGAGGAACATATGGAAACCTTGTTACAGGTGGACATTGAGGAACTTGAAAATGGTGAGTATTTGGTGACGTCCCATGACCTGGCAGATTTAATAGCCCAGGGAAGGACTGTAGCAGAGGCTTTAGAGATTGCCGCGGATCTTGCTCGTAAGCTTTATGAGTCTTACAAAGATCGTGAATTGCCTGTTCCACCCATCTTTACCCAGTCTAAACCCCTAAAAAAGGCCTCTATTCCAGTGAATATACCATGAAAGCCTCGGAACTCATTAAACTGCTGAAAAAGCATGGTTTTCGTTTTGACCGTCAGGAAAAGGGAAGTCATGAAATCTGGGCGAACGATCAGACAGGACGTAAGCAGTCGTTCCAAATTGTGACCCAGAATAAGGAGAAAAGCAAATGAAAACTATCTTGATCCTCTTAGTCAGCCTGTTTTTACTGAGTGTGAACACGGAAAGTTTAGTGAGTCAATCTTCTGAAAAGAACTTAGAAGCCACACAACGCTGGCTCAAAGGGCTGGGTAAAGTTTATACCATAAAACAACTCAAATCCCTCCAAATACTTGATCTAGCACAAACAAATGTGACCGATGGAGAATTACGTCACTTAAATGCCTTAAAATCCTTGAAGAAGCTTCTCCTGTGGAGTACCCGGGTGACAGATGCTGGCTTAGTCCACTTAAAGAACTTAAAATCCCTCGAATTTCTTTTCCTTTTGAATACACAAATAACAGATGCTGGTATTATCCACTTAAAGAACTTAAAATCTCTTCGAGTCCTCAATCTTGATGGTACATATGTAACAGATGCTGGATTGCTCCATCTACAAGCCATAAAAACTTTGCAATATCTTTCTCTGCGAGAAACACAAATCACAGATACTGGCTTGGGTCACTTGAGAAGCATGATGTCTCTAAAAGGCCTTAGTATAGGAAAAACCCAGGTAACAAATGCCGGTTTACTTTATCTGAAAGGCTTAAAATCCCTAAGATATCTTGACCTTGAGGGTACGAAAGTGACTGACCATGGATTGGTTCACTTAAAAGACCTGATTGCTTTACAGAGTCTTAATCTTTCATATACTAAAATGACTGGCGATGGTTTCATTTATTTAAAGTCGATGTTATATCTAAATAGTCTTAACCTTGGCTGGACAAAGGTAACAAGCGATAAATTAGTCTACTTAATAGTTCTAAAAAGACTTAAAAACCTTGATCTTTATGGTACAGGAGTTTCAGACAACGGTTTAGTTCATCTAAAAGCTCTAAAATCCCTACAAACTATTGGTCTTTTTGATTCCAAGGTGACGGAAAATGGGATTAAAGAATTACAAAAAGCTCTTCCCAAATGTCGGATATATTACTAAATTTAATCAGATCCCAGGAGTTGTTGATTGAACAATAGAATCTTCATTGGGCAAAATGAAAAGATCGTATAACCTGATGGGCCGATTATATTAAAGTTCATCCATTGGAGGATTAAAATGAGCCAAAAGTCAGAAAAAGTTCAACATGCCTATATCGAGTCAAAAGACGGGTATTGTGGGGGGAGGCCAATCATCACTGGCACTAAGTTTCCCGTGCGATCTGTTGTCGCTTATGTCCTGTATCAGGGTCTGACACCTGAAGAACTGGTTCGGGAATTTGCTCATATAGAATTGTATCACGTATACGACGCCCTTTCCTATTATTACGACCATAAAGACGAAATTGACAGGGATATAGAAGAAAACACCGAAGAACGTCTGAGTAGGGGTTTTGAGTCAAAAACCTGACAGGTCAAGGAGTATGAGCAAAAGGGCAAAAGCTACGGTATTTTAGTCTCCAGACAAATGAATATCAAGGATCTTCTACGCGTTGTTTTGAGATGTCTTGCTGATCATTCCACGAGTGACTTGGAGAACAAGTTTATTTGGCTTCATAATTATAAGTAAGTTTAAGAATTACAAAAAGCTCTTCCCAAATGTCAGATATATCGTTAACTTTAATATGGAGACCAATATGAAACCCAAAACTTTACAGGCCCATTTTGACGGTGAGCCTATTTGTTTAGATGATCCCATTGAACTGAAGGTGAACACAAAGCTATTAGTTACTGTTTTACCGGAACAGACATCCAATGATGAGTATGAGGCATGGATGTTCCTGTCCAGAAAAGGATTAGAGGACGCTTATAATAATAATGAACCCAACTACTCCATTCACTTGATTAAAGAACAGAATCCAGAATATGAAAGAAAGTGATATTGTTTAACGCCAATCGAATAAGATTCCATTTGGAGTGTATGAATGAGAAAACAAGCTGTCGGATACGTTCTATGTCTCGCCTTACCCTTCGTTTTTACCTTTGGGTACAGCGATACGGGAAAAGCAACGGGTAAAAAAGAGGCTGTAAAACAGGGTGAAGACCATGCTCGTGAAGATATCCGTTCCCTGCCAGTTGTTGGCTTTAAGGACCTCAAGTTAAGTGAGGGTGGTAAAGTCCTTGGCAATGAAACAATAACCCTTGCCTCCACTAAAAAGGGAGTCCTGGATGTGACTGCCATTATCCTCGATCCCAACGCTGAAGTCAGGATTTATAACAATAGCTCAGAGTTCCCAACATCAAGAGAGGGAAATAAGGTCAAGGGAAAGGTGATCTTGTCCAGTGGAAGAAATTATATCTGTCTACTCACCTATCACAATGGCTTTCGATACAGTCGGAGTATTGGCTGGCTTGTCCACTCAACGGTGCGAGATTCCAAAATACGCTTTGAGTTGACCTGGAGTGGGAAAGGTGATTTAGACCTCCATATCGACGATGTCAAGAGCAAGATACACTGTTTTTACAGTAAGAAACACGTGACTCAGAACCAATGGGACCTGGAGCTTGACGTGGATAACACCACCAGAAAAGGCCCTGAGAATATACGTGTCTACTCAGCCCCTTCCCAGTCAACGATACGGTGCTATGTCAACTACTATGGGGGAAGCACTAATCAGGAAATCACCGTACGGGTTTATCGGTTTGGTGTTCTATCCGCTGTTTACCATCATACCATACTGATACGGGATGCGAAAGGGAAGAATGAATTCGATCCCAACACCTCCTGGATCGTTGATGAGTTCAGGTGGTGATTTTCTTAAACTTAAAAGCGAATATCCCCCACGTAGACGGTCTCCTTTTCGCCTGTGAGCCTTAGAGTGATGGACTTTCGCTTTTCATCGGGACGACCGTAATTCGTGAAGATATCGACCTGAAGGGTCACAGCCCCCAGTATTTTAGCCGATGAACTCCCGTAGTAATTGGCCTCTATTTTGTAAAGCCCTTTCATGGCTTTCTTTAAGACATATTCTTCCGGCCCGTAGCCCTGAGTGAAGTCACGGGAGACCTTTCCACCAATCACTGTTTTGGGATGGCTGTAATAGGCTTTTTCCCCGGATGGTTCTGTCACCCAGAGATCGATATCTGTGCTGTCTGTGTCCCATGTGAGAATGATCCTTAGATCCACGTCAAGGACTTTGACCAAACGGGGATCGACAGGTATATTCTTGACTCCCACCTTTTTAGCCTTGGAAATCAGGCGATTGAGTTCCATCAAAGTGATGCTTTCTATTTCAGCAAATCGATCCCAGCGATTCATCACCACGTGATAGAGTAATCGGATGGCTTTCTTATAGTCCTTATATGTATTAGAAGGGGTTTTGACGGGTTCTTTAGTATTGATATATACTGAAGCTTTAGTTATACTAGATAAACGATTGTTTAGATGTCTCAATCGCTCTTCTTGCCTTCTAATCATTGCTTCATTTGATTTACTCTCAGAGGATAACCCATTTTTCAAACGACGATATTCAGATTCTAACATTCCACGTATTCTTTTGTTATCATTCTCTCTAGTCTTTGTACCCAAATCGGCACGACGGACCAAGACCAATGCCAAGTCTCTATGGGACTGGGGTTCCTCAGGTCGAAGCCTCAGGATTTCCTCAAAGAGCAGGACGCTTAAATCCAGGTATTTAAGTTGAGCCAACCTGTGGGCCAGTATTCGCAATAATGAAGCGTCCTCAAGATCAAGTTCAGCAATGTTTGAGAGTATCTGAAGGGCTAAATCAGTCTTCTGTCTGCTGATGAAGAAGTCGGCACAGTCCAGGAAGAAGGCTGGTGAACGATTATAGTGTTTACGCTCTGCCATGTACACCGTGAAGTAATCCTTCTCGCTGGCGGCTTTAAGCTTCTTCAGATAGGGTGTACCGGGTTCTTGAGCTTTGATTATGATATTAGAAGGTGTTTCGGATGATTTCCCCTTTGGAGAATCGTAAAATGTATAAAATCCCCCTTTTCCGTTCCCATAAAACCTTCCGTGACGTGTTCTATTCACATTACGGGTTGTTGTCTCCCTACTATAGGTTGATGGACGATCAATAAGTTCTTTGGTACCTGGAGCAATATTTGGCTCAGTTCCTGCAGGCCCCTCTGGAACTAAGGCTGGGCCTTCAACGGTTTCTTCTGTTTTTTGTTCAGAAGTGATAACACCCTCTCTAACTCTCTCTCTATCAAATTCAGCATTTGGCGCCCTCTCTTTTGATTGGTTTATTTGTTCTGAATTATATGTTTCACCTTCATTAATATTCAATTCACGATCAGGCCGACGAGGACGATCTACCCTCTCCCTGTCATTAGACAATCTGTCAATGCGGCTTTCATCATCAGAGGATCCTTCACTGTTAGTCAATTCTGCATGAACATGTCGCCCACGAGCATAGTTTACCTCATTATTCTTTGTATACTTAAAGTCTTTTGGGTATTTAAAATCCTTGTTCCACCAATCCACACGCTTTTTCCACAGGGACAGGATGTAACCTATCCTGGCTTCCTTCTTCTTAAGCTCCCTCTTGCCCAAGTGTGCGATGGTCTTATGATAGGCTTTTCTCATTCGAGGGAGGGATTCAGGGGGTACAATCCTGTTTTCCACGTACTGATTCAGGTTATCCAATACAATCAGCGATGTTCCCTTTGTCACCAAGCCGTATTCTTTGCCGGTGCTTACGATCTCTTTTTCACTCTTCTTTGGGAAGATCATAAGGTCGTCAATCTTCTTCTGCGCCCAGAAACGTTGTATGAGATCACCGCTTGCTCCTTTCCCACGACTCACCGTATAGGTCACCTCCCGCATCACCTTATCCTTAAAGCCATACTTTATTTTAATCGTTCCCTGATTCTTTAGGAGTCTGCCTGTCAGAATAAAGTGACCGTGTATGGGCTGTGTGATTTTGGGATAAGTATCAGTGATTTCACCTTTATCTGCTGTAGACGATAAAAATGAATAGGCCTGAGTCCCAATAGCCTTTAGAACCATGGAATCCTTCAGTCGCTTCAGGTTAAAGTACTCTCCACCTGTGCTTAAAGCAAGGTATGTCAGGAAAGAATGATGGACAGCTTTATCCGATGAGAAGACATAGACAGGTTTCTTGAAACCATGAGGTTTTTCCACCCCAAAGTTGGAAATACCATCAGTAAAAAGTAAGTGAAAGTCCGCTGGATCCGTTGATTCCCCGGGAGATATACTGGCCATCTGTGTCCCACCATCGTATTGAACCTTTTTAAGCTCATGAATCAATGACTCACTCCCGCCATTTTTAATCACAAACTGTCTGGAGACCCCTCTCTTATGGCGAAAAAGCACAAGGTCAACCGTCACCTGGGCCTTCAAGCGGGAGAAATAAGCCTTCAAGAGACTCAGCTCACGTCGGTGATCCTGGTGACCTCGTGATCCGGAGGCATCCCAGAGGATTTCTATTCGTTCAGGAGCCTTTGGAGAGGCCATTTTAGGGGGCTTAATGAAGTCATTAATATAAAAATAGCTAAAACCATCCTTTGCTTTTTCCACATAGACTTTTTGCTTGTTAACGCTCGGAAGGGCGATGATCATATTGTTTGTGAGCCTGGCGTTTCTCATCCTGCTTTCCGCTATATAACTCTCACGCCACGCTTTGAACCGAAATCGAGAGAGACTGGACTGAAGGATCCTGGGTTTGATAGTAGCTTTCACTACTTCGACCCGGATAGAAAAATCTTTCACGGGGGATTTGAAGTTCAAGGGTAAATGATAGAGAGCCTCCCCGTTGTCCAGGACAAGGTCACTCACGTATTTCACCATAATCGTTCGTGTCCCCTTTGCGGGGATGGGGAACACACGGGTTTTGAAGTGATTGCCCTTGACCCACTGGACTAATCCCGGATCAATGCCCCTACGGACGATCTTCTCATAGACCTGTCGGGCTTTTTGCTTTTCGATCACCACGGCATCCACCATCCTGCCTTTGATATCCAGGGCGTAGCCACTGATCACAGCTCCCTGAGGTAAGGGAAAGTAAAAATCACCGGCCAAGACCCTGTTATTGGGGTTTCTAAAGGTCAAGGTCATTTTGGTTTCAGCAATAAGCCCCATGATACGGACTTCAGTAGACACTTTTGTAACCCTGAGAGCCGTTGTCTTTCTTTGACCCTTAGTTCCCTGATCTTTCTGGATTACAAGGGCTGGTGACACTTCCTGAGCCCATAGTGTGTTGCAAAATAGCAGTCCTAATAAGGCGATACGCCATGTTTTCATGATGGAACTCCAAATCGATAGATGGGTAAATGATAATTTAAGAGTCTGTAAAAAGCAAGGGAAATCTTGACTTTCTCAACGTAACAGATTAACTTAGTTTTTCTGAATCACTATCGGCAAGTCTTTATTTTGGCAGTAATAAATACCTGTAGGGGCAGACCCATGTGCCTGCCCGATTCAGAGAGTCATACAGGTGCCAGAGGGATGAAATCCAGCTATCCGTACGGGTTCAACATGTTGAACCCGTACGGATAGCTGGTGGAAAGACGAACACATGGGAATCTGTTGAATTGAGGCTTTTTAGCACAAACGTCATTCTGAACGTAGCGGAGCGAAGTGAAGAATCTCTCTTCTACACGGGAAATAAGATTCTTCGCTCGAAGACTCTCTCAGAATGACGCGTCAATTCAACACTCTCCGCCGGGTCGCTTCTACACATCAAATGAGCTTTGAAGGAGCACTAGATTATATAGATTCAGTTGTACCAGGCTATT
>ENA-ORDP01001560-ORDP01001560.1-marine-sediment-metagenome-genome-assembly--contig:-NODE-1560-length-12359-cov-9.181648_pt1 | contig 12359 bp, 16 predicted proteins | sample MGYA00248627_ERZ508539 | MGnify/ENA primary metagenome ERZ508539 (study PRJEB26208, sample SAMN05571518) | marine sediment metagenome | biome: deep sea; feature: Hydrothermal vent; material...
TGGTTATCCTTATAAGGTAATAAGACTGGATCCATTTAAGGGTGAAACCGGATCTAAAGTAAAGATATGTATTTTCTTGGTGCTCCTGGCGCTTTTGCGAGAGTTTAAAAATATATACCCAGTGTGAGGGGTGAGTAGTTGCCAAAAGATTATGCACATGATGCCCGTGTTGACAGGGGAATTTCAAAACTCACCTGCATCCCTCCCGTTGTACCGGACTTTCTGAAATGAATGTCGCCTGAATACTGGCGAATGATGTCTTTGACGATGGCCAGTCCCAGTCCATGACCGTCAGCACTTTCATCCAGTCGCAGGCCGCGCCGGGTGAGTAGATTGAGATGGGTTTGATCGACGCCGGGGCCATCATCCTCGATGGTGCATCTGAGGATGCCCTCGTTAACACAGAGTGTGAAGCGGATGTGTTGCTGGGCCCATTTTCCGGCATTGTCCAGTAGGTTGCCGAGTAGTTCCAGCATATCTTCGCGATCCAGCGCCAGCCTGTCAGGCAGAGACTCGCTGGGGACAAATTCGAATTCTTTTTCCTTGTGCATATGTTGCAGGGTATCGAGCAGGGCAGGGATGTCATCGTGGGTGGAAAAAGTGCTGCCGGCCGGACCTTCACCGGCGAGACGGGCGCGTTTGAGGGAGTGCCTGATTAAGCGCAACATTTTATCGGTTTGCCGGGACAACATTTTTTTTATGTGGTTATTGTCTGACAGGGCTTCATCATCGGCCAGTTGCCGCAGCAGGGTCAGCGGTGTTTTCAGGGCATGAGCAAGATCGCCCAGCGTGTTGCGTGAACGTTGCAGACGTTCGGCCATCAGTGAAAGCAGCAGATTAACCTCAGCCACCAGCGGTTTTATTTCGGCCGGAACGTTTTGACTGAGTTTGTCAATGCCACCCCGTTCGAGTTCCTGCACTTCGGTTTGCAGTTTTTCGAGCGGTTGAAAGCTGCGTTTCAATAACCAGTGCTGTAGTGTGAGCAATACAAAAAAAGCCAGCAGTGCGGTAAGTGCAAAATAATGCTGAAAACGTTTCACATCATGTTCAATAGGTGATAGATCTTCGGCAACGGCAATCGTTAATCTGACACCGGACTTGACATAACTGGCGACATAAAGAAGCAGGGGTTGTTGTTCAGGGCCGGTAGCATGCAAATTGATAGCCTGCCCGGTTGTAGGCGTGTCAAATTTGAGATTCTGATCCCAGAGTGAACGGGAACGCAGCAGGGTGATTCCGGCCTCATTGATCTGATAATAGTGTCCGGAAAACGGACGCAGGTAAACAACGTTCAGCTTGGTGACATCCAGAAGGGGCTTATTTTTAGCGTCAAAGTGGACAGCAGCAAGAAGGCTTTCCACATCGTTCTGTAAATGTGAGAGAACATAGCCTTCCGTCAGGGTGCGAATGGAATGGCTGATCAGAAACCAGAGTACGATAAACACCATCATCAGGCTCAGCAACAACCCCAGGCCAAGCTGTAGTTGCAGTGAGTCTGTTTTCATCATATTACATTCCTGAATATATACCCCTGCCCCCAACGGGTTTCAATTCGTCGTTTGCCGAGCTTTCGTCGCAGTTTGTTAATATATACTTCAATCACGTTACTGTATTTCTCCGAATCATAATCATAGACATGTTCGGTGAGGGTTGCTTTGGAAATAATTTTCTCCGGGTTGAGCATGAAATATCTCAGTAGTCTGAACTCGGTGCCGGTAAGCTCCAGTTTTATTTCCTGCTCATTATTCACGGTCTGATATTCTTCATCCAGGATCAGGTCCCCGACCTTAATGATAGAACCGGAGTGCTGCTGTTTCAAACGATGGATCAGGGCATTGATGCGCGCCACTAGTTCTTCCACATGGAAAGGTTTGCCAAGGTAATCATCGGCGCCGGTCTTGAAACCTTCGACGCGTTCATGCCATTCATCACGCGCAGTGAGAATCAGTACCAGCATACCCAGTCCGGCGCGGCGCCAGTTTTTCAGTACCTCAAGACCGCTACGTTGTGGTAGCCCCAGATCCAGAATGATCAAATCATAGGGTTCGGTTTTTCCAAGGAACTCACCATCGATACCGTTATCCGCCAGATCAACAGCGAAGCCGGCCTGGTCAAGATTTCTTTTCAGGTTGCAGGCCAGTTCCACATCGTCTTCGATCAATAACAGTCGCATAAAACAATTTCACTTTTTGTTGTTGGCATTCAATAGTTCAGCGGTCTTTGCATCAAAGTGCATTTCCCAGACGTTGCCTCTTGTATCCACCGTCTCAATCTCATAAATATAGCGTCGTTTTGCCCTCTCCAGTTCAACTTCCAGCACATGGCCCGCATGCAATTGTTGTGCTTTTTCAAGAATTTTTTCAAGCGGCAGAATGTCGCCTGCCTGCTTCAATTCCCGAGCAAGATCATGATCGTTGTCGTGATCGTTCTCGGCCAGTGCCAGTGTTGGCGTAAGTACCCATGTCGGGTAAAGGATACAAAAAAGCCAGAGCCATCCGGTTTTCATACTAGTGCTCTTTGCTATTATCCGTCTGGGCGCGCTTGTATCCGTTAAACATGGCTTTCACCAGGTTTTCATGGTGCAGCCGACTTTCAAATATGACTCCGCCAACGTGGGCCACTATCAGAAACAGGGTGAAGTTGGCCAGAAATTCGTGGATTTCCTCGGCAGCATCTTTCCAGAACTCACCCGGGTGGCCGACCAGGGACGCCAGGGGTCCTGCATGTTTTTCGATCCCATAGATCGTCAGCCCGCTAAAGGTGGTGAGCAGCAGGAAGATAATCAGCAGGACGATCATCGCGCCGCCGGCCGGATTGTGTCCCAGATAGCGTTTGCCCCGGTATGCTAGAAGATCCTCGATGTGGCTCTTGATAATGTCGCGGGAATAGACAAAATTGCTGAATCGTGCATAGCGCGATCCGACAAAGCCCCAGAAAATACGAAACAGAATCAGCCCCAGCACGAAATAGCCGGCCCAGACATGCAGGTCGAGTAGATCCTCCTCAGTGAAATAGGCAATGGTAAAGGCCAGTAGCAGTGACCAGTGAAACAGGCGTACTAGAGGATCCCAGATTTTGATCATTTCGGATTGCGGCATGGCGATGTACTCCTTCAAAAAAATTTTGCTTTTCTACACCTGACAGTCTAGAACATAAATCTTAAATCAAACTTAAAGACGTTTGAAATTTGCTGAAGCCTGGCGAAGTGGACAAGTGAAGGACGTGCCTGTGATTCACGATTTTTGTGCTTGCAGGGAATACCTTATAGAGAACACTCGGGGAGTAAGCCCCGGAGATTTTTGGGAGGTTTGGTTTATTGGGGAGTCATCCCCCGCAGCGTGAACGTGCTGCGGGGAGATTTACCCGGATCTTTCCTGTTACTCAATGTCAATTTTTGCGTGTTTACGTAAGTTGACGATGTACTTCTGAACACGCTGGTTTTGAAGCACCATGCGCAACTGAGCTTTGATGTCTTTGAATTTGGGGGGGGTGCGCTTGCGTATATTCTCCAGTTTGATCACATGCCAGCCGAATCGGGTCTTGACCGGTTTTTCGGTATACTGGCCTTTTTTCAGTTGAGCGACAGCCTGGGAAAAAGGAGGGACCATTTGTGCCGGATTGAACCAGCCCAGCTCACCGCCATCCTTTGCGGAAGGACCGGTGGATTTTTTCTTTGCCAGATCTGCAAATTTTGCCCCGCTGTCGAGTTCGGCAATGACGGTTTTGGCTTCTTCTTCGGTTTTCAGCAAAATGTGGCGGGCCTTGTATTCGGTCAATTTAGCGTTTGCGATACGCTTTTTGTATTCCTTTTTAAGTTCTTTATCCGAGATTGGGTGATCTTTCGATATTTTGTTGATCAGTCCCTGGATCAGGGCATCGACCTTGAGCTGCTTAAGCTGAAAGGCCACGGTATCGTTATTTTCAACTTTTTCCTTGATAGCGGCCTGGTGCAGCAACTCGCGGTTGACCAGTTCATTGATGACGGCCTGACGATTAACGCCGCCCCGGCTTTTCTGCTGACCACGGCGATGCATGGCCTGCTCCAGATAGAAATCATAGTCTTTCTGGCTGATGGACGTGCCGTTTACCGTGGCGACGGGCTTCCCTGCAAAGGCCCATGGGGCGGCAGTCAGCATCAGTCCGGCAACAAGAAAACCTGGGAGTATTTTATTCATGATGGAAATATCCTTAAGTAGTGGTTTTAAACAGATTGAAGGTTAAAGGCGTTTAGGGTAATACTTTGTTAAAGGGTTTGATGATAACGTGGGCATAGACGCCTGCTTCAAAATAAGGGTCGGCATTTGCCCAGTGTTGTGCTTCTTTTTGTGAGTTAAACTCTGCGACGACCAGCGATCCGGTAAACCCGGCCGGGCCGGGATCCGGGTTGTCGATGGCCGGGTGTGGCCCGGCTATCAGCAGGCGGCCTTCGTCCTGCAAGGTTTGCAGACGTTGCAGATGCGCCGGACGGGCAACCTTTCGCTTTTTTAATGAGTCTTTCGTATCCTCTGAAATAATGGCATACCACATATCAGCTTCCCTGTTCCTGCTCGGCCTCTTTCAGACTGGTTGACTCCTCATCCTGGACGTGACGGGCCAGGTAAAACGCCTGACCCACCATAAACAGGATAGTCAGGCCCAGCATACCAAAGAGTTTAAAGTTAACCCACTGTTCCTCGGCGTCTTTGGTAGTCTGGCACAGGCTTAGCAGCCGGCCACTGAATTGTGTCGCGCAGTTATCAGCCGCCACCGGCGCATGCGCGGCGGCAGTCAGCGCATCATGTGCCACAAAATAAAAATCAGCAACATAAAGGTTAGCGAAGCCCATAGCGATAAAGAAAACCACCCAGCTCATATTCAGGCGCCGCCAGGCTAGCTGCGGGATCTCGATGGCGTGGCTCATCATACGCTCGACCAGGGTTTTTTCTCCAAAGAACTGGCTGCCGATAAAGGCCAGGGCGAACATCCAGTTTACCGCCGTAGGTTTCCACATGATGAAGGTTTTGTCCTTCAATATCAAGGTGGCGCCACCGAGCACGATAATCAGGGCCAGGGTGATGAGGTGCATATTTTCAAAACGCCGATGCTGGAACCAGAACACGGCATTCTGGATCACGGCTGCCCCAATGGCGACTGCTGTGGCGGCATAAATGCCGAATATTTTGTAGACGATGAAAAATAGCAGAATAGGAAAAAAATCGAACAATAACTTCATGGCAGAGTACGTTTATTTAGTGTTGTGCTGGTTCAGCTTTCTCAATGTAAGGTCGGGTTATTAGTGGCATGATAATATTTTTCCATGACAATACGCGCATAATCCGGATAATCGACGATCTGCATTTGTTCCATGCCTTCACGGAAGAATTCGGCTGCATCCTCGGGGAAGCGCTGAATGATATTTTCATAGGCCTGTTCCATTATGGCAGGCTCCAGACTGCGGGTGGCGATAATACCGTAATTGACATTCAGTAGCCGCCAGGGGCGATGAGGATCGCTTTTGTCCCGATCCGCCTTTATGTCTGGCTTGATAGCATCGATGATTTCACCCACGACCGAAGTCAGATCACTCATCGTTTCGGGTTCAGACTGGCGGTTGGCATAGTCCGAAACGGCATCCACCAGCGGTGTCAGTGTACTCAGATAGCATTGCTGACGTGCGCACCAAAGCGCCACGCACAGCGTGAGTTCTTCCAGTTCGCCCACCGTCCTTTCCAGTTGCAGGTGGATAGCCCAGTGACTGAGTGTGTGAATAAGCTGCAAGCCCATATTGGCCATCAGATCTCGATCGGTTTGCGGGGCTGAATCGGTAGTTTGAACCGGATATTTCCCACTTTGGTGAACAAAATCGATGAACTTCAGAAAACGGTCGATATCGGCATCCAGCTGATCCGGCTCGTGACGCTGGCTTCCGGTAAAGGCATGGCTACGCGCCTCAATCACATAGTCAGCGACCCTGCTGAGTGCTTCCGAGAGTGTTTGTGCATCCATTTCCAGATCTGACATGGGATTCCTGCATGGTATCCATTTTTATAAATCAGGCACTCTAGCATAGCTGCAGCATGACGGGCACAGTTTTTCCAGTCAGATCCTTATGAATGAATCAGGTCGGATCGCTCATCGAAATGAAGACCCTATTTTTCGCAGGAAGTTCCGAAAAGTCAATGCTCTTGTGGGGCTGATCGGCTAGACTACGCAACCGATGTCTGTTCAGTATGATTTACATTCCCATTCGACCGCTTCCGACGGCAGCTTGCGCCCATCGGAACTCGTGCGGTTGGCAAAATTGCGTCACATCGATGTGTTGGCGCTGACGGATCACGACAATATCGACGGCATTAGAGAGGCGCAGTTGGAAGCCGGCAAAGTGGGCTTGCATCTGGTGGCCGGGGCCGAGATCTCCGTGAGTTGGGGTCGTAGCGAGACCATTCATATCATCGGACTCAATCTTGATATCGATAATCCTATATTACTCAAGGGCTTGCAACGGCTTTGTGAATTTCGCCAGTGGCGTTCGGAAGAAATCGGCCGCCGTCTGGCGAAAAAACACATTGAGGGCGCCTGGGAGGGCGCACGCGCCTTTGCCAAAGGCAATATCATAGGCCGGGTGCATTTTGCCCGTTTTCTGGTCGAACAGGGCCATGCCAAAGACATGAAGCAGGTTTTCAAACGTTATCTGGTGCAGGGCAAACCCGGCTATGTGCCCGGCGACTGGGCCACGCTGGAAGATGCGCTGGACTGGATTCATCGCGCCGGGGGTCAGGCGGTGATTGCCCATCCGGCCCGTTACCGCCTGAGCGCGACCCGGCTGCGCCAGTTGCTGGGGGAATTTCAGGAGCTGGGCGGCTCTGCACTGGAAGTCGTCTCCGGCAGTCACAGCCGGGATGAAATTCAGCATATGGCGCAGTTGTGCTGCGGTTGCGGGCTGCGGGCGTCGGTCGGCTCGGATTACCATGGCCCGGAAAACCCTTATATGGATATGGGCAAGCTGCCCGCGATGCCCACCATCTGCGTTCCTGTCTGGGAAAGTCCTGCCTGGAGTTCTTCCCGGGAGGTGCAGCAGGCTGCAAGCGCGCCAGATACCTTGCCCCTTGCCCTATGAGCCAGTATTTTCAGATCCATCCGGACAATCCTCAGCCGCGTCTGGTCTATCAGGCGGTGGACATGATTAGAAATGGCGCGGTGATCGTTTATCCCACCGATTCAGCGTATGCGCTGGGCTGTCATCTTGGGGATAAAAAGGCGCTGGATCGTCTTCGTCATATCCGCCAGGTGGATGACAGGCACAATTTCACCCTGGTCTGCCGCGATTTATCCGAAATCGCCAGTTATGCCAAAGTGGATAATAGCGCCTACCGTTTGCTCAATGCCCATACGCCCGGTCCTTATACCTTTATATTGAAAGGCACGCGCGAGGTCCCGCGGCGTCTGATGCACCCTAAACGCCGCACCATCGGTCTGCGCGTGCCGGATAATGCCATTGTCCGCATGCTGCTGGCCGAGCTGAATGAACCGTTGATGAGCAGCACCCTGATCCTGCCCGGCGAGGAGATGCCCATGACCGATGCCTATGAAATCCGCGAGTCGCTGGAGCATCAGGTGGATCTGGTTATCGATGGCGGCCACTGCGGGATTGATCCCACGACCGTGGTGGATATGACCGGCGATGTGCCGGTTATCCTGCGTCACGGCGTAGGAGCGCCGGATTTTATTGCCTGACGGGGATTCATTCATTCATTCATGCAGAGACCCCAGGACGCGGAGTCCACATTTAGATCATATAATGACTCACTACAGGGGTTTGGCCAATTGCAGTATAATCCCACAAAAAACAGATATAGATTTCCCACATATCAATCGTGGCAACAGTATTTGCATCATAGCCCCTCTCCCTCTGGGAGAGGGTGGGGGTGAGGGGATAAAAATACATGCAAATACTTATGCAACGATTGATATAAGCGAGTGTTCCAGCACAGCGACAACGAACAAAGAAAACGCCTGTGTTATGCCATATTTCTTCGATATTAGGCAACCCGCTCTTGAACTCCTAATAGGCTGATTTATAATTATTTAATCCTTAAGAACTAACGTATGACGCACAATTAGGTTCGAGTATTCTCTTCTACTCGGAACAAATTTGACATTTCTTATCGGAAGGGGTTAACGCAAGGAGAAAATAATGCTCTCAAAAATAATCGTATCTTCATACGCTGTCTTTATCGAGATATCACTGTGGTTGTCATTGCTATTGTTTGTGATTGGAGGCTGGAATTTCAGCAACCCCATGACAGGAGAAGGGGGTGGCTTCATGGGTGCAATTATCGGTTTAATAATATGGTTTGTGATTGCTGTAGTCTTCTTTGGAGCTTTTTTGATTCTTGAAGACATCAGAATATCTGTGAAAAGAATTGAAGAAGCAAAATAAAGACGAGTCAAATGCACTGACAACCAAAAGCTGGGGCTTTTGCAAAAATCCTGCAAAAGCCCCGCCAGCTTTGAAAGCCCCTGATGCAGGCGTTATGTGAAGAAAGAAATATCAGACCAACATAAACGAGCCATCATTTCGCTGTAATCAGGTTATGAAAAATTAAATACAAGCAGATATTAATCGTTGCATAAGTATTTGCATCATAGCCCCCTCTCCCTCTGGGAGAGGGTTGGGGTGAGGGGATAAAACACATGCGAATACTTATGCAACGATTGATAAGGAGAAACAATGGATTCTGAAAAAATAATGAGCGGCATTTCAAATGAAATATTCACTACGTTAAAAATAATGGAAAAAGCAAAAACTCCAGAAGAGAAGATGATGTACAGTGAAATAGTAAAAAATTTGTGCGATTCACTCGGAGTATTCCTTAGTTATATGAGTGACATAGCACTATATGAAGATGATGAGCCAATTCCATTTTAACAAAAATTACAAAGGTATAAAATTGAGTTCTACAGTATTTAGAAAAAGAATGGGCTATTCGACGCACACCATGAGAATAGGCGGCAATGGTTTTGGGTTGTAAGCCTTTAAGCTTCAAATGCTTACAGAGCTGTGAATAATACTGGTTGTATTTAGTTTCAATTGATGGTGTCATAAACGGGTAACCTCATGTTGTTTTATTTGAGATCACAACTTACCCGCTAATGCCTTTGAGGGGAATGAGGTGACACTTATTTTGGTCTGGGGGTTTTTCTCCGCGTTAGCGGCTTCGTCCAAGTGTGCCACGAACAAATCCGTGAGGATTTGGAGCTGTTTATAAGATGAAGGTAGGCCCTTCGAAATCGGCTTTCGGAAGCAGGTTTCAAACCACTTAATGCTGCTGTGATAAAGAGTCATGGTAGTGAGCGATTAAGAAAAGGCATGGTTAACATGTCAGGTGAGTACTCAAGAGGCGAACGTAAGTGAACCATTGATGAGGTATCGAAAAACCGACAGATGTCGTCAAAACTGGGGTTCTTGGACTACTCCAGAATAAGCAGGGTGGATATCCGATTACGGACCCTGCGGCGACCGGTATAGAGATGGCGCGAAGTGAGTACAGGCTTATAGACGGAACGTGGGAACCTGTCGTTTTGGTGTTAAGGGGAGAAACTCGAAAGAGTAAGAGTACCCAATACAAGGCACAGGGGCGGATCGTCTCGTAGTAGTGATGAAGGTTCTGTAATGGGGCTGGAACGAAGGGGACGAATCATTCTGTTTTGCAAATTGGACAACGGGCAGTTTGTCCGGAGGAACCTGTGAGTAAAACAAAGTCGTTTATTATTTCTAAACAAGCGGTCTGGGATAGTTACCTGAAGGTAAAAAGTAACCACGGTGCAGCCGGGATAGATCGATGCTCGATAACAGCATTTGAGGAAGATCTTAGAAACAATCTGTACAAGATATGGAACCGGATGTCATCAGGGAGTTATATGCCGCCGCCAGTTTTGCGTGTGGAAATACCTAAAGGTGACGGGAAAATGCGAGCGTTGGGTATTCCAACGGTAGCAGATAGAATTGCCCAGATGGTGGTCAAGAACCATATAGAGCCAGAACTTGAAAGCATATTTCACCCTGACTCCTATGGCTATAGACCGAAACGATCAGCAAGGCAGGCCGTATCGCTTGCCCGAAAGCGTTGCTGGAAACATGATTGGGTTGTCGATATAGATATCAAAGGGTTCTTTGACAACATACCGCATGACCTGATGATGAGAGCGGTTAAAAAGCATACCAACGAGCGTTGGGTATTGCTATATGTGGAAAGATGGTTAAAGGCACCCGTTCAGATAAGGGATGGAGTCATTGAAGAACGGACTCAGGGAACGCCTCAGGGAGGCGTGATCAGTCCGTTGCTGGCAAATCTGTTCTTACACTACGCATTTGATCATTGGATGCAGAGCAATTACCCAGGGAATCCGTTTGAAAGATATGCTGACGATAGTGTTGTCCACTGTGATACAAAAGCACAGGCAAAGAGACTGAAGTCTGAAATAGCAAAAAGAATGGAGCGGTGCGGATTAGAATTACATCCTGAGAAAACGAAAATCGTTTATTGTCAGGATGCGAACCGTACCGAAGAATATCATCTTCATCGCTTTGATTTTTTGGGGTTCTGTTTTCGGCCAAGGCTTTCACGCAATAAGTATGGACGGTACTTTGTTAATTTCTCCCCGGCAATAGCCCCAAAAGCGAAGAAGGAAATTTTTGCAGAGATAAGGCAGTGGTGCTTGCATCGAAGAAGTGATCTTTCAGTGAAAGAAATCGCCAATAAATTGAATCCTGTTGTTCGCGGCTGGATTGAATATTATGGTGCATTCTTTGAGTCTGAGTTGATTTTTCTGGTGCATCATCTGGATAAACTGATTTATCGATGGGTGATCAGGAAATACAAGAAGCAGGGTAGTAATTTCAAAAGAGCAGAGAATTGGGTGAAGCGCATAAAGTGCAAGTCCCCCAATTATTTTGTACACTGGGGATTGCTACGTGCTTGACCGAATGATAAGAGCCGTATGAATCGAGAGGTTCACGTACGGTTCTGTGAGAAGCTTGGGGGGAGGTTCCCCTTGCTTACTCGACCAAATTCATCCAGCGGACAGTCAAAAGCGTCACGATTTTTGCATTCGCAAAAAATCACGCCCCTTTTTCCTGCCCCTGAGCTTCGCGATACCCGCATACCAAATAATATTATCCAGGAGTTATAAAATATGGTTACTTCAATTGTTCTGATTAATGTGGATCGATACAAAGTTAACGAAGTTGCACAGCAACTAGCCGATATAACTGGTATTACAGAAGCATTTTCTGTCAGTGGTAATTATGATTTGGTTGCAATTGTACGCGTGGCAACAAATGATGAACTTGCTGATCTTGTAACAAATCACTTAGTGAAAATAGGTGGAATAGAAAAAACAGATACAATGCTTGCCTTTAAGGTTTATTCAAGACATGACTTAGAATCTATGTTTTCTATTTAGGTTTATAATTATAATGGCATAACAAGGCAAATTAACTCGGACTTTTTGCTACGTTGCGCTTCACAAAAATCCGGTTATTGGCGACGTTAGCTTTAAGCATAGAGACATAACCTATGGATGATTATCAAAATCCAAAAGCAGGGGAAACATATATTAGTCCATCGCTAGAATCATTCGGCGATAAAGATAGAAAGGTTCGTATTGCTTCAAAGGTTCTTCCATCTTCTGATGGCTACGAGTATGCAAAAGAGCGCGATGAGATCGTTCTTAGAAAAAAACCTGATGCTGCAACTTATATTACGGCTAAATTCCTAGAAGATTCTACGTATGAGTTAGAGCTACATGTTGCTGCGGAGAAGCCTCGATCGAAGTGGATGGTGAACCAAAGATTCACTTGGTATGCCATTGTAACGACTGCAAGAAAAGAACCGGCAGCGCGTTCGGAATATCAGCTTACTTTTCTGACTCGCAGGTAAGAAGCAAAAGTGGGGAAATGGGAATTTATGAAATTAACAACGACTCAACTCAGCAAGAAAGATATTTTTGTAAATCATGTGGCACTACGTTGTATTGGAAAATTTCAAAATTCCCGGCTATACCCGGTATTGCCGATATGACTGGCATTGCTGGTGGTTGCTTTTTCGATAACCCACTACCGGAACCAACTATCACAGCAACCAACGAAAATAAATGTGTATGGCTTGAAGTACCAAGTTTGAAAATTGTTAGCTAATCCAAATGTGTAGGCTGCTGGAAACGCATAACAAAACAATTCAACACGGACGATTTTTCAATGGCCAAAAACCGGCCGTTGAAAAATTGCCTGTTAATTCAATTTGGGTAAACCACCGCCTCTGGTGGTGAGACTCGAAAAGGCTCTGCCGTTCCGTCGTGCAGAGAAGGGAATAGTTTTT
>ENA-ORDP01001561-ORDP01001561.1-marine-sediment-metagenome-genome-assembly--contig:-NODE-1561-length-12354-cov-7.811367_pt1 | contig 12354 bp, 15 predicted proteins | sample MGYA00248627_ERZ508539 | MGnify/ENA primary metagenome ERZ508539 (study PRJEB26208, sample SAMN05571518) | marine sediment metagenome | biome: deep sea; feature: Hydrothermal vent; material...
GAGGACTTTCAGTCCGAGGAGCAACCTATGGACTTTCAGTCCATAGTCGTTGAGTGAAAATAGGGACTGGCGTGAATCCGCCGTGGACCGAAAGCATATTGGACATTTAGGCCCACTACTTAATAGTTATACGATAAAAGCCCATTAGTCCCTTGACACGTCCCAAATGGACTCTATAATGTCCAATATTGACTATCTGATTGGAGCGTGTCATGTTGAAATATGTATTTTGGAATAATAAGGGCGGTACAGGAAAGACGAGTCTAATATTTCAGTCTTTATGTAGTTATGCAAAAAAGTACCCTGAAAAGAGAATCTTAGCTATAGATGTCTGCCCTCAAGCTAATTTCTCCGAATTGTTGCTTGGTGGGCTAGTGCATGATGGAAGCAGTAATTTATTGAAAATACAGGGAATGGTGCCTCGCGCAACAATCGGTGGATATTTCCAGCTTAGATTACCATCCCCATATTCAACCCCAAATTTCGATGCAAACGACTTTTTAACCCATCCAATAAAGAGTAACGCACAAATTCCTAGGAACATAATGCTTCTGTGTGGTGATCCACTTTTGGAGCTCCAGTCAAATGCAATGTCGACACTTGCAAACAACCAAATTCCTGGAACAGACACATGGCTTTCTGTTATTGAGTGGCTACTGGATTTTTTGGAGCAAATAGCCGACCAATTTGATGTCGCCTTTATTGACACAAATCCAAGTTTTTCCATATATACACAAATAGCTTTAACTGCTGCTGATCGGATCGTACTGCCCGTAATGGCTGATGATTCTTCCAGACGTGCGATACAGAATGCATTTTCTTTAATCTATGGGTTAAAGTTACCGTCTGAGATATATTCAGAGTACGCCTTTACAAGGAAACTAGAAAAGGCTGGCCGTGATTTGCCAAAAGTACATCTGGTTTTGAAAAATAGAATAACCCAATATATGGGTCCCGCATCTGCCTACTCGGCTGTCCTTCAAGCGATTGAGAATGAAATATCAGATTTGCTAGATAAGCATCCGAAGATCTTTACATTAAAAAACGTAAAAGATGGGATAGTAGAAATAAGAGATTTTCAAACAACGGGAGTTGTCGCCTTCGCTAAAGGTGCTCCATTCTACAATCTTAGATCTGGCCGATTAAATATCCATGGTCATAGGGTGAGGGTCAACGAGGAGTACAGAGTAAATTGTGTGGAAACAATCGATGAAATTGTTTCCAGATTATAAGGATTTCGTATAACAAACTCATCCAGAGGGCGTTAGGTAATTAAATGACAATCAATTTTAGATTTAAATAAGGAATATTATGATAGCAGGATTTGAATTAAGAAAAACTTCTAAAAAAGGAGAGGGTATTTTTGCCACTAAAGCATTTATTATTGGTGACATTGTAATGATTGGTGTTATTGAAAAAAGACTTAATGGTAATCACTCTCATGCTTCACAGATTGGTAAAAATGCGTACGTCCTTCACGCTGGAATGATAACTAAAGTTAATCACTCCTGTAGCCCCAATTGCGGTATCAGTGTTAATGAAACGGGTGCCCATGATTATGTCACGATAAAGAATATCAGTATGGGTGAAGAAATAACGTTTGATTATGCGATGAGAAATTATAGCATTGATTATTTTCCGGATAATTGTATATGTGGCTCAATAGAATGTCGTGGTAAGATTACTGGTTGGCGGGGGTTATCAAACGAGAAAAAGAAAGTGTATGAAGGCTTTGTAGCTCCTTATCTACTTGAGTTAGATGCTGCTGTTAATTATACGGTTAAGCGGAATGCGAAATACCTAACAAAAAGTTCAAGCCTGACTCCGTAACACGGCACTTTTTTTGCAAAGAGCGCAAAAAACAGTAAAAATAGGGGTCAAGTCACTTGCTTCATGATACTCGCTGATCTGCACTTCCCCCATGCCCAGGCCGCTACGCATTGAATACGAAAACGCCTTTTATCATGTGATGAATCGGGGCCGGGCAAGGCAGACGATTTTTCATGATGAACGTTATTATCAGGCATTTCTTGATACGCTGTCTGAAGCCCATAAACGATTTCACGGCATCATCCATGCCTATTGCCTGTTGGGAAGTCATTATCATCTGTTACTGGAAACACCCCGTGCCAACCTGAGCCGTATCATGCGGCATATTAACGGTGTCTATACACAGCGCCACAATCGATTGAAAAAGACCGATGGCCCTGTGTTTCGGGGGCGCTATAAAGCCTTGTTGGTGGATAAAGAGGCCTATCTTCTGCAACTGTCCCGCTATATACACCGCAATCCCCTTGATATGAAACGACCCTTGGTCAAGGATTTAGCCACCTACCGCTGGTCCAGTTATCGAGCCTACATCAACAAAGCCAAAGCGGCCGAATGGCTGTATCGGGAGAAGACCTATCAGATACTAGGGCACAAACGGCGCTATCAAGGCTATGCCCGCTATGTGATGCAGGGCATGGATGACGACATCTTGCGGTATTATCAGCGAGGGAACCTAGCCTCGATTATTGGAGGAAAAGACTTCCGCTCCTGGGTATATGATAATTTACTGCCTGAACTGGAAGCACAAGAGAAGGGGCGGCGTATTCAACCCGATATGACAATGGCTATGATTGTAAAAGGTGTGGCTCGATTCTTTGATACCCAACCGGAAACATTGAGGAAAGTCATCAAAGGACCGCAAAAAGGGAATGAGGCACGAAAGATCGCCATGTATCTGTGTCAGGAAATGGCGGATGTCAGGCTCAAGGACATTGCGGAATACTTTAATTTAAACCATATAGGCTCAGTGAGTTTCATTACGCACCAGGTCAGGAAAAGACAGAACAGGGGGCTTACTCGCACAGTTGATACAGTAGTGAAAAGTATTATGAAGCAAGCGACTTGACTCCTATCGTGCCATAGATACCGCCCTCAGCGAAGAGGAAGTGGCCAAAATTCGCAACACCATTTTGGATATACAGGGCGTCAAGGCGCTGCACATGTTGCGCACCCGCCGCACCGGGGGCCATGCCCTGGTGGACGTCCATATTCTGGTCGACAATAAGATTAGTGTGTCTGAGGGGCACCACATCAGTGAGACCGTGCGCCTGCGCATTTGTGAGGTACTCGACAGCGTGAGTGACGTGATGGTCCATATCGACCCGGAAGACGATGAACTGGCCTCACCCACACTAGGCCTACCCCTACGTCAGGAATTTTTGGGTGGACTCAACCGCAAACTCATCGGTATCCAGGAGGCCACCCAGATCAAAAAGGCCAGCCTTCACTACCTCAACGGCCAGATTCATGTGGTGTTGTATTTGCCGGTGGACATCGTCCAGGGCGAGACACAGCGGGCACTGCTGCTGAAACGCTTTCGTGATGCAGTAGAGGATGATCCCCAGATCGGCAGCCTGGACCTGTGTTACCAATAACGCACCAGGGGGCACGCATTCAAGGACATTACGGAGCTTCACTGAGCCATATAGGCTCAGTGGGGTTTTTACACACCAAGTCAGGAAAAGACAGGACAGGAAGTTTACTCTCACAGTTGATACAGTGGTGGAAAGTATTGTGAAGCGGGCGACTATGCCGCTGTTCTGGTCCCTAGAAAGAAAATAGGGAAAAACTAAGGAATAATTATGGCACATGGTATGTGCATGTGCCATAATATCGAGCATATCTTGATTAAGGAGATTATCGATGTCAGCAACCCCCCAAATACTCAAAAAAAATGGTACCCCGATGGAGCGCAAGCCCATCCTCATGCCCATCGATATGGTTGCGCGAGTGGTGTCTATGGCCACGCAAGCTGGTAAGAAAGAAAACCGATCCGTATCATTTGCAGAGATTGTGCGACGTGCAGTGAATCAATACGACCCCATAAGTAATCAGGATGACGAAAACCAACTGCTAGAGGCCATGGTAGACACTTGGTTGGCATCGAATAGGAAAACTATAAAAGCCATCGATGAGCTAACAGTGAAGCTCAACAAAACACATAAACAATTAGAGGAAAGTCGTCGTGGCCTGGATGGATAAAATTATTGATGCAATCAAAGAAAGCGTAGTGATTAATGAGCGTGTGATGGAACTGACTAGGCTGGTAGATCGGTTAGATACAGATGTGCGTGATATTGATAGGCGATTAGTTCGCATAGAGACCTATGCCGAGATAGCACAAAAACAGATAGTGAAAAAATAGTGTTGGAAACCAAATAAAAAAGGGTCTTGTCTTTTGCCTATGACTGGCAAAACTGAATTGATGGCAAGGCCCTTAAGAATTGCATTCAGAGGCGAGTTGTATCTTGTCACCTCCCGTAGCGATGGGCGCGACGATATTTACTTTTCCGATCAGGTTCAGCGTCTCGATGTTTTGGTGCATGTTTGCGAGCGTTTCAACTTTTCCGAACCAGTCGCATCATTAATAATGGGAGTGGGGCAAAAGACAAGACCTGACCCCCTTTACCTCCCAACGGGACCGGTAAGTAGCCCGACTACTGTGGAATTTCGTAGGCACGAGATACGAGTTACAACTCATCGGCTTCGTGTTTGAAGGATACAAATCTGACGTTCGTAGATTGGACGGCCACCGGCATGGTCGACGGCCACTCGCCAACGCTCTGGAGCATCTCCTCCATGTCGGCTAGGTAGTGGGAGTATGACCTCATTTCGCAAAAAGAATGTCGTAAAACTGTGTACGAACCATTTAAACAAACTGCATAGCAAGACTTCCTGTCTTTCTTGCATGAATGACACTTTGCTCTAGAAGGGTTTTTTCTTCATCATTTAGGTAAAATTGTTTTATCTCTGCTTTTTTCCGGCCAAGAATACAAGGAACTGTAGCAAAAGAATCAAAACCATATTCTCCTTCACATAAAACAGTGCATGAAATTATTTTTTTTAGATCTTTAATGATTGATTCGGCAATCTGCATTATACACGCTCCTGTTAGTGCAGGTGAATATATGCCAGATAATGATTTTTGCATAGAAGCTTTTCTGGTTTTTTGAACTATTTTCTCAATTTGATTTTTGGATAATACATCATGCATTCTTCTTCCTCTAATTGTTGTATAAGAGGTTAACGGAATAACTAAATTTCTTGTCCCTCCAATTATCAAGCCTTCAACTTGAGATGAATTGCATTTAACCTCTTCTGCAGTAAAATGTCTGTATTTTGTTGAATCAACTATTCCTCCCATTCCAATTACTTTATTTCTATCAAATTTTGAAACTTCTAAAGCAACTTTTGCCATAGCATCAACAGGATCAGTAACAACAAGTAAAATGGCATTTGGTGAATATTTTACAACTTTTTCTATAACTGATTTCATAACTATTGTAATAGCCTCAATCATTTCTTCTCTTTTCATATCTTGTTTTCTACCCATATCTATAGTAATAATAATTAAGTCGGATTTTTTTATGACTGAGTACTCTCCAGATCCTACAACTTTTGTATTAAAACCATGGATGGGTGCACATTGAGAAATTTCAAGTGCCTTAACTTCTGCCATATCTGAAACAATATCTAACAGAACAAGTTCATCTACAATATCTTTTTGTGATATGTAGTAAGCTGCGGCATCGCCAACACTGCCGGCACCGATTATTGATATTTTAGTCATAAATTAGCACAAAGAAGTGGTTTCATATTTTTGCCAGTGCATTAAATTGTAAAGTCATCCTTATCGGAATGCCGTGTACGGGAAAACCGTATGCACGATTTGATAAGGAAGCATTGATGAAAGCAGGAACGCTTTATCACGCAATAGCCGCGCGCAACTAGACATCGATAAAAGAGCCGAATATCCTGTTGATTCAGTGCTCTACTCTACTCTTTTCCGGAAAGTCTTTCTGATGTTCAGGGAACTAATTTTCAAGATTCCCTTGAGCTATGCGGAGGGCGAGTTTCCGAATTGGTCCTTTTCAAGATTGGCATAATACCTTTGAAATCTCTTGCAATTCTTTCAGAACAAGGTCCAGTCTCGTGACAACGTTTATCAGCCTTGCCAACTAATCGTTTTGCAGAAGCCAGGTTTTTCAGTTCTTCATTTTTCATAGCAATCCTCATCTTAATTTTATTGTTAATGAAAATACAATTTGGTGGTTTATTTCAATGTTTATTTCTGCATTTTAATCTCCTAATCGTGGTTGCATTAAGTGCAGATATTCGACATACATAGTAAAATCTTTCAATGCCTTAGATTTTCCATGACATGCATTTTCAGGAGATATACCGTCATAAAGAAATTGTGCCGGACAGCGATTACAAGTTAGAATGAATTCACAATCACGGCATCGCTTTAAAGATGTAATATTAAATGAAAGCAACTTATTAATTCTCTCTTCATGAAGCTTTCCACTTCTTGCATTGCCGATAACCAATGCATCAAATTTTTCCACACCTCCCCCGCATGGGGTCATAACTCCATTTGGAAGAATATCTATCGTAGATATTTCAGACGCCCGGCAACAGGATCTATTCTGATGTAAATTAATGGGCATATGCCTATATATGTCTTGATAAAAATCCTTAAATACATTCAAAAACTGACAATATTTCTCTATCCCTATTAATGACACTGAATCAGATATACAACTCTTTTGGTTAGATACAGGTTTCCATTCAACGATAGGAGTTGGATAAATACTTAATTTTGGATAATCAAGAATTCCTTCCTTTTCTAATAAATCTCGAAATTGAAAGAAATCTTTCTCTGTCATATCCGAAAAATTAATCCTTAGCACGAGATCTAATTCTTCGTCTTTTATTAGTTGGATGCCTCTAATCACATATGGAAATGAAGGTTTCCCATTTTTAAATGGCCTTTGAATATTGTGATGCTTTTGATTACCATCAAGCGTAACTTGAACAGATACACCACCTTCATTTTTGAATTCTCTAAGCTTTTTAGAAGAGATGAGAGTTCCATTTGTAAATACACTATGTTTCATGCATGATGCAGTGCTATGAGTTTGCAAAACTCGCAAAAAGTGAATTCCTTCTCTCCAATTTACAGGTAAAAAGGGTTCTCCACCAAGTAAGGTAACAGAGATTCTATTGATATCCTTTCCACACCTTTCTAGGTAAATTCTTAAATTCTCTACTGTTTGAACCGTTTTTAAAGTATCCCATTTTTCTTGACTACTTGAATTATTAAATGATGCATTTAATGTGTAACAATAGGGACAAGCAAGATTACATGCATAACTGGGATAAAATTCAATGCATAGCTCTGTGCTATGATTAGAGGGAAAATTTTTTTCTAATTTTTCCTCAACAGAATAACGACAATCAGATACCTCAAAAATACCATTTTCAATAAATTCATAGGGTAATTGAATTAATATATTTTTATCTATTTTGTCTGATTTTCTTAATTCTTCTAGGGAATCGAACATATCTTTTGTAAACAAATATGGGATATTATAAAAAGGATTCCATACGATAAAGTTATCTTTGTATGGTAAACAAGCGATATTTAAACTTACTTCGTACTGTTCTTGTTGATTGATGTGTTGTTTATTTGGAATCATATTGAGTATCGGTTTCAAGTATGTTATTTCTCTCTATTCAATCTGAACCATTAACTTAGACGTCGCATTGGACTCGCTTTGCATGGCACTCTCCTCTCCGTTCAAAATAGTAATCATTCTATGCGACCGCGTGGGACACGCGCGACGCGCATGCAGGCAGGGCTCACATTTCAACATCACTCACAACCAACCCCAGTCTACTATCAGTTTCTTATATTTCAACACCATTCGCAAGGGAATTCCCTTTAAGATGGCCTTGCCATCTTTTTCTATCACTTTGGCACCCAAACGGTGTCGGGTAATGAGCTTCAACTCAAGTTGCTGTTACCCAAGTGTAAGCAGCGGGGCATCTGTTGGCCTAAGGGAAAGAATTTAGCCGGAAATGGATGTAAAGCAGGGGGATACTCAAGCGGAGGCGGCAGAATTTGGCAAGATTCCGCGGCGATTAGGCGAAAGGTGAGCTAATCGGATTTTCAATAACTGTGGACTTTAGGAAATAGGGCTTTTATCCTCCTATACTTTATGTTCAACCTTTCAAATAGAGGAGGGGTATCGTGAAACCCCATAAGCACTGTGCTCCGAGAGTAAGCGCCCTCATATGTATATTTGCTGGTCTGTCAGCCTTCCTAATCGGCTGTGCTACCAGTCGGCTTCACCCTGCGTACGGGGAGAATCAGCTTACACCGCTCGCCGATGAAGTTGCTGGTCTCAAGGGACTCAACTGCGCGCCATTGGCGCGCCACAAGGTATTTGTCGAGTTCACGACGAATCAAAATGGGGATGCCTTCCTCGAAGACTATGATTTTGTAAAACGTAGAACCAACAAGATCTCGTATGAGGGTAACGTCGCAGAGGACCTAAAGCGAAAGCTGGAGGAAGTGCTTGTCGACTACTGCCGCGCTGTAATCGTAGCCGACCGAACCCAAGCCGACCACACCATTGCTGGCAGGATTATCCGATACGCGGGCCAGGTCGTGAAAGCGGGCAAATCGGGCTATGAAGGATCCGGAGTCTGGAACTTTGGTGGCGAGGTGCAAGCCGATATTGAGGTCGAACTCTCCACAGTTCTCACGATAGCATCACTCAGCGACAATAATGAATGGAACTATGATCACCTGATGAGACTACGGAGGGCACTAGTAGTTAAGCAGAATGTTCAAGGGGTCCCGTTTCTGAATGAGAAAGTTGACAATATTTATGCTGACAAGGTTATACTCGATTATGACGGTGTTTTCACTCTCTCGACAAGTGCATTTGTGCAAACGATGACGACCAGAGTTGGAATGGTTGCTTTTACTCCAATAAAAGTGGACACATCAGGTTCATTGGAAGTGTACGACATCGATACAATGGAAGTACGGAAGCGCGTCACCGTTGACAATACTGATTTTCCAGATCCGTTCCGTTCATGGACTAACCCCGCAACCAAAGAGTATTTCAACATGTACTCATCTCCAATAGGGAACTTCAAGTACTTGATATACGACTATATTAAACAGGCTGTGTCCCGTCTCAGCCGGGCAGCTTCCGCGTAACGAGAGAATGCACCCACCGGTAGTAGTTCCGAGTGTGCTTTCGAACGCAAGAGTTAGGACATGAGAAGATCTTCAACAGCACTGGAAAGACTCTACCGGAGGACGTTCGAGTCGCAAGCCACTGAGCATGCAGTGTTTAGGCCGGGGGCTGCTTATATAACGCCGCTACCAGAGCAGCTCGAGATAGCCTGTCCGAAGCTGTACAGGACATTTCAGCACAGAGTGAACTGTGGGATATACGCGTTCACCATGAACCCTGGTTGTCATGGAGGGCGCTAGATCGATGAGAGCCCCAGCAGCAAGCAACATCTTCATCACTGTCGCAAGATGGCAACATCCGCATGTCGCGAAGCTCCTTTTGGTGGGCGTAGGTCTGCTGTTCGTGTCGTTTCTATTTTACGGCTGCGTGCCGAATAGTTACTACAAGACGGACACGACGATGGTGGAGCTTCAACAAGAGCTGCAGCAAGAAGTGAAAGGCCTCGACAAGACCCCCGCAGCCCTAGCGAACCGTGCCACATCAGAAGAGATCTTAACCGAGGCACGCCGGCGTGGACACGCTTTAGCGAACGAGCTCGAGTCCGTACTCTCCCTCGGACCAGTCCCTTCGCACCTAGACGCACTTGTGCTTGAATCGCTTCTACCGTTCTCACGGGAGATGGACCAAGCGTTTGAGCAAGGTGATCTTCGGCGCGTACAAACTGTAAGTCGCCAGTGGCGCAGCTGGCTAAAGCGGAGTCGGCCGTACGTCGCGCAAGAGGCGAAAGATATCCTGCAAAAGCAACTTGCCCATTTGGACAAGTTAGACCGCCAACTTGGCGACCCCGTCCTGGGAAAACTTACCATGAAACTTGCCCGAGCCATCAAGCAAGAGCGGTGGGAGGATGCAAAAAATATACAAGAGTTGATTCGCGGGATGCAACCCCCGACGCTAGCGGTTACTGCTAGTCCGGTTCCCATACAGCCAACAGATACGCATACGGGCTCAGTCCGTGCCTCGGGCCGGGAGGAAGCGCGAGCAGAATATAAATCCGCGCTCGCCGCGTACAATCGGGCAATCCAGAAACGCGATAATTCGCGAACGGTTAACTCTCTCATGCGTATGAGTGCAGCCAACGAGTCAGCAAAGGGACCTGGATTGATGACAGGACTCAGTTTTCTGACCTCGTTGGTCTCTGATGCCGAGGAGCAAGGCGCGGGAAGAGAGCTTGAAATTGCCAAAGAGCGCTTGAACAGGGCGAAAGCAAGGTTGGACTCGTTCAATTGGAGATAAGAAACGCCTGAGGTCAAGAATGGGCTTGAAACGCATGTAACGCAGGGAAATATTCAAGAGAGGGCGGCGGAAATTAGCAAGATTTCGTCGCGATCAGGGCGAAAAGCTAGGAGAACGGCTGTTTAATAACCGTGGAACCGTGGACTATTGGGGAAAGGGTTTTTTCTTCTACTCAGTTGTAGTAGCTCAGACTTGATCTGACAGTTACCCGTTTTTTACGGGTGTCTGTTAGATTAGATTTGAGCTAAATTCTTTTCCACCCAAATCGATTTACCATCGAGCAAAGTTTCCAGCGGCGTACGGCCACAGCATTTCTTTCCCTGATGAGTTCGGTCGTTGTTATAGTAATCCATCCAAACGTCCAGATCTTTTTGCCCACCGGATCGGGACCGTCTACGGGAACTGTTTGCCCGATTGGAATTTAAAAACTGGTTGGCCGCCCTAGGTGGGAAATCGGGAGACACACAAGACGAGGCGGCTTCCAATCAAGCTACTGCCCACTATGAAATAGTGTTCGATGAGGAATCCTTAGACGCACTGGTTAAAGCGACTCAAGAAGACCAAGCTGTTCGCCTTCGATACCGAGACCACTGATCTCGACGTCATGAATGCTCAATTGGTGGGGCTCTCGTTTGCCGACCAGGCCGGGACCGCCGCCTATGTGCCCTTGGCCCATGACTACCCTGGTGCACCAGACCAACTGGACCGGGACACCGTGCTCAAAAAACTTAAACCCATCCTCGAAGACCCCAACCAACATAAAGTCGGGCAGAATTTAAAATACGATATGTCGGTGCTGGCCAATTACGGTATCACTCTCAACGGCATCCGATATGACACCATGCTGGAATCCTATGTGCTCGATAGCACTGCCTCGCGCCATGATATGGACAGCCTGGCACTAAAGTATTTGGGACATAAGACTATTAAGTACGATGAAGTCACCGGCAAGGGTAAAAGCAGAATCAATTTTAGTGAAGTCCCTCTGGAACAGGCTGGTCCCTATGCCGCCGAAGACGCCGACATCACCCTGCGCCTGCACCAGACCCTATGGCCGCGATTAGGCGATGCCCCGGCACTGACCAAATTGTTTAACGACATCGAGATGCCCCTGGTGCCGGTGTTGTCGCGGATAGAGCGCAATGGGGTCACCCATTAGCCCGCCCCGGTCAATAGCCTAAACGGATCCCTGCCGAAAATAGCATAAGCTTTAACTCCAGCCATCGTCGCTACGAATATCGCACCCGTTATGTCATAGTCTTTGGTATCGGATGTAAAACGATCCGCACCAGTCACCGTTTTTTGCTCCTGCAAAAACGGCATACACTACGTCCCTGTAGCTAACCCATCTGGATTAAGACGGGACCCTTTCTTGCAGTCCAGTCCTTGGCACCTCGGTACCCCACACAATCTTCGGTACCAAACCGTGTCCAAAAATATTATCACAAAATCTATGGTTCAGCCTTAGCTGTCCAGACCCGATACAGCTCGCGGTTTGGGCGAAACGTAAACAACGATGGTCGGCCAAGATGTCCAATCAAGACTGCTGGTTTAACCACACCCCTATTCTGGTTCATCTTGGCCGCCCAAACTTAACCTGGAAACATCAACCTGGCATCGTAGGGCACTTGATGCTTAATCATCATCCAAGTCGCCCTGGCCAGCTTTCGGGCAACAGCCCGAATGGCGATAATGCCATTGGTCTTGGCCTTTTTGCGTTCATAAAAACGTTGTGCCAAAGGCTCAAAACGTACCGCGAAATGCGCCGCTTCGGACCTCGGTACCCCCCTGTGGGGTAAAATGCCCAAGAGAGATATTTATTGCCTGCTTTGACATTACCTGTGCCTTTCTTTTTTCCATTGCTCATGCGTGTGCTGTCCACACAGCGGCAATACGAAGCAAAGTTGCCCGGACCGGCAAAGCGATGGATATCGCCGGTTTCCAGCATGATGGTTAGCCCCCCCTGTGTCAGGATAGATGTCACCCCATTATAATGGGACTTCAATAATATCTA
>ENA-ORDP01001562-ORDP01001562.1-marine-sediment-metagenome-genome-assembly--contig:-NODE-1562-length-12349-cov-12.678949_pt1 | contig 12349 bp, 17 predicted proteins | sample MGYA00248627_ERZ508539 | MGnify/ENA primary metagenome ERZ508539 (study PRJEB26208, sample SAMN05571518) | marine sediment metagenome | biome: deep sea; feature: Hydrothermal vent; material...
GTCGATTACCGGTTCCGGGAGCCGTGCTGAGCGGACTCATCGCGTTCGTGCCGGCTGCCGCGTCTGTCTGGTTGACGGCGGCCACCCATTAGCCCATCGCCCATCCGTATCGAGTCCGGGGTGCGCATGTTACTCAAAGGCATCAACCACATCGTGTCGGTCCCCTATTTCCGGGCCAAGCCTTCCGCTCCCAGAGCGACGAATACCCATATGTCAAGCCTGACCCCGTCACCCCGTCAAGGGCGGCGGCGCCGCTCTGGTCAGTAGGACTCCATCAACTGCAAAGAATTGATCTTCTCCTGGTTGTAGGAGGGGTACATCTTGCGTAGCAGGTCGAAGGTTTCCTGGTAGTGCAGCTGTCCGGGTGCCGTTGGTTTGCCAACATACGCGAACGTGATCAGCGAGCCTAGCGCTGGGAGGAACACTCGGCTGGCCAGACCGACCGCGCCCATACCGATGACGATCACGTTCTGGTCGGCGTGATAGAGGGTAAGGCTCGCGAGCGTTTGCAGGTGTTCGCGACGCTCCACTTGCGTTGCGATCTTGACAATATCGGCGCCCTCGGATTTCGCCTGCTCCACTAAGTCCGTCAGCTCTTGCAGCAATTCGGTAGTGTCGAAGTTATGGTGGGAGACCACGCACAGCTTTCCGGCATCGTGCGCCGCTCGGATGACCGCATGACGAATATCGGATGTCATCTCTACATCGGCCGCATCGACATACGGAAGGACTGTCTCGAATAGGGCGAGCCGGTCCTCCTCCGCGCCACGCCAGGAACCCCCTTCCTTTTGCAAGCGGATAGTGGCGATAGTCGGGATATTTCCAAATTTCCTGACTACACGCAGGACATGGTCATGATCGTACGAGGAAAACTGATCGATCCTGATCTCCGCAATGTCCAGCCCGGCGGCTTTCCCGCTTACCAGCAGGCCGGGAGCTACATTATCGCCAAAGCTAACGGCCACGCGGGGTGTGCCGTCGAGTAGGAGCGAGCCGAGTTTGATCATGAACCCACCTGCATGACCAGAAAGCAATTATGTTGCCTTCAGAACAGACTTTCCAAGAGCCCCAAAAACCAGCGGCGGGAAAAGTGCGTTTCGGCAGCAAGAATTACCGACCGCATTTCATCAAAAACAGCCTGATCTTACGCGAAACTGCCACACGGAAGAACAGTTGCACAACGGCATGATTCTACGGCAAATTCAATGCTACACGATCTACGGTAGTGCTGCTTGACCCGGTGTTCCTCGCGCGGAACCGGTTCCAGGCGGTCGCGCACACGCAGGTAGGTCTCCACCAGCCGGTCCACCTTGGCCACGTGGCGCCCGGCGACCGCGCGCAGGGCCTCGACGCTACGCGGATCCTGGGCGATAAATTCCAGCAGTTCCAGGCGATTGCAATGGGACAGGGCCTTGGCGACGCGGGTTAGTTCCGAGAATAGATGATGTTTGAGGAGGGCGGTTGACAGGGTGAGGTTTTCCTGGGATATTGAAATCAATTGATAAGTTGAATAATAGAATAAAGAGGCGGCGTGGGTCAACAATTCTCTAAGTCGGTGAAGGAGGCGAAGATGGATATCGCAGACGTGCTTATTCATGTGCCTCGGAATTTCTCCGGAGAGCAGCGCACCGAGATCGAAACGGATCTCAGTGGCTGCGACGGCGTCTTGTCAGTGCACTTCTCTCGGACGATCCCCCATGCGGTCCTTGTGGCGTATCGCCCAGAGGCGATCCGGTTAGGGGCGATTCTCGAACGGGTCCGGGAACAGGATCCGGCGGCGACGATGGTCGGCTGGTGACGTAGGCGGTGTGGCCGGTGACACCGGAACCGGCAAGGCCGGCGCCTGTGCGGATCGCGTAAGGCATTCCGGCGACGGAAGTCCGCCTTCGAGGATGAGGAGGTAAGGCGGGGTGGCCCCATGGTCGCCGCCCCCCAGGGATGTGTTTGCACCGAGGTCAGCAAGCTGGTGGGTGGCCCACCATACGGAGAATCGGAGATGTCCTTCCTCGTGATTGTTGCCGGTCTGATTACCGGTTTGCTGCTCGGAATGTTTGGCAGCGGCGGCTCCATCGTCACTATTCCGATTTTGCTCTACTTGGTCCACCTCGAGCCCAAATCCGCAATCGGGACGAGCCTGGGTATCGTCGCGGTTACCGCGGCCATTGCCGCCGTCCACCATTGGAGACGCGGCAACGTCGACTTGAAAGTGGCCGCGATATTCGGTCTGTTCGCGGTCTCCGCAACCTATGTGGGAGCGCGGATCGGCGTGGTCACACCAGTGATCGTGCAACTGGGCCTGCTCGCGCTGGTGATGTATGGGGCGGCCTGGAAGATGCTGGGTTCGAAGAAGATCGCGCACAAGTCGGCCGGCAGTGCGGCCGTTACGGACGGAGCGTGGGCCGGTGGGAACGATTTGCGCTACGGCCGCATCGTACTGCACAGCCTGGGGGTCGGGCTCCTGACCGGAGTCGTGGGCGTTGGAGGCGGTTTTCTGATCGTGCCGGTGCTGGTGTTGCTTTCCGGATTACCGATGAAACGGGCCGTCGGCACTACTCTGACCATCGTCGCCGTCAAATCGGCCGCGGGTTTCGCCGGCTATGCCGGCGCAGTCCCCATCGACTACGGGGTGCTGGCGGCCTTTACGGGCGTGGCGGTCACCGGCAGCTTCGCCGGTGGGGCGATCGCCCACCGCATCTCGGCGGAGCGGTTGAAACGCGCCTTCGGCGTATTTCTGTTGCTTGTAGCCACCTACATCCTGGTCAGGAGTGTATTACTCCATCTGCTCCATTGAGCGACTTGGAAAGAGTAAAACGCGGACGGCGGCGAAGATGTCAGATGCACGGTGAGGGACCATCACATCAGGTCTCGGGCTGCTGCAGCCCCGGGTAATGGAAAGACGCGGACGAAGGAGGCACTGAGCGATGCCCGCAGACGAGCGGATCGACACGCGTTGCGTTCACGCCGGCGAACTGCACGTCTATCGCTCCGGACGGCGGCTCGCGCGTTTCCTGACCGGCGCGCAGCCGGCGGTGGCGGGGTAGATTCCTTGGTGCGCACCCGCCTCCGCACACTGATGGTTGGTATCGCCACGCCAGCGCTGTAGCGTAACCGGGTTGGCAGTTCCACGGGTGCTGAAGGCAAGGTATTGCCGGATTTTAGTTGAAGCGGGAGAAAGGTCCTGTCGATCAAGAATTCGAGGTTCGGTTGGCTTGCCGGCGCCGCCACGGTACTTTCGCTGGTCGCCTGCTACGGAACCCTGGTGGTCATCAGCCTCCTCGGCGTCCTCGGCATCGCCATTGCCGTCAATAAAGCACTATGGGCCGGGGCGATCGTCGCCTTTGCGGCCCTCGCAGTCGGTGGTCTCGGCCTCGGTCTGGTTCGGCACCGGCGACCCTGGCCGATCTTGGTCGGCGGGCTCGGGGCCGTCGTCCTCGGCTATGCCATGTACGTGCACTATGCCCGCTTGAGCGAACTTGCGGGTTTTGTTTTGCTGTGTCTTGCCGCCTTCTGGGATTGGCGGCTTCGTCGTGTTTGTGCGCCGACGGCTCGGACTCCGATGTGAGACCCGAGGCGCCGGTACAGTTCGCGCGTCGTTTTCGGGTCTCTGGAGCTGCGGCGTGCTGGTAGGCAAGTATCCTGCAGGATGCCCACCCATCACAGTGAAGTGACCGATATGCGGGCGAAGAAAAAGATCATAACCATCAGCTTGCTGGGATTGGCCGTGGTGCTGTTCTTCGCTTGGCGGATGTTGCGGCCACTGCATGTTTTCACCATCGCCAAGCATTTCGAGTATCCCCTGACCACCAGGAAAATCCCGCCACCGCTGACCAACCTGAGCGCGACCACTTGCGGCGCCTGTCACCGCGCGATCTACCGCGAATGGACTACCAGCATGCATAGCCGCTCCTGGACCGATCCCTATTTCCGCGAGGATCGCCGCCTCGAGGGTAGCGAGCAAATCTGCCTGAACTGTCACACCCCGCTCGACCGACAACAGAAATTCAGGGTGCTGGGTTTCCATGGCGGCGACAAATTTGATCCGATCCTCGCCCCCAACCCCGACTTCAGCCCTGAATTGCGGCGCCAGGGGGTAACCTGCGCCGCCTGCCACGTCCGCCATGGCGTCATCTACGGTCCCTTCTCACAGAAGGCCATGCGCGATGCCCCGCACCCGACGGAGCAGTGGAAAAACGATAATGAGGCCTGCGCCCGCTGCCATATTGCCCCCGATAAAAGTCGGGGCGTATTCCTCAAGATACCGCCCTGCGGCACGGTGTCTGAAATCCGACTGGCCCGAGAAGAGGGTCCCAGATCCAAAATAAACGGGCGTCCACTACTGAAGATCCCGCCGCCGATCCCTCGAACCGGGGCGCGGGCCTGGGTACCGAAAGCCGGTTCCTCTTCCCCGGACCGCTCGGTGGATGGTTATCTGGGACAGCCGGTACCGCCTGGAATCGCCACCGCGAACTGCGTTGAATGTCACATGCCACGGGTGCAGCGACCGCTGATGGCCGGTTATCCTTCCCGGTCGGGACGCCGCCACCTCTGGCGCGGTGGACACAATCTGCAGATGGTTCGTCAGGCCCTAAGCATCCGATTTCGCGCTGGAAAACCGCGCCACGGCAGCGTGGCCTATACTCTGACGATTACCAATACCGGTGCCGGGCACTATGTTCCGACCGGGGTGCCCGACCGGTTTATCAGCGTTGACCTTCGTCTGCTCGGACCGGGCGGGCATACGCTGAAATACGAACATTACAAGTTGACGCGGTTCATCCTATGGCGGCCGTTCGTCATCCAGTTCCGGGATACGCGCCTGCGACCGATGGTCCCGCAACATTTTGTCATCAAAGCGGATCTTCGGGCGGATCCCGCTGCCGTCGCCGTGGAGGCCGTGGTTCGCTATCATTTGCTGCCATTGGCACATCGCCGCAAGGACAAGTTGCCGATGAAGGTCGCGCCCTCCTTCACCGTGTTCCGCAAGCGAATTATGATTCACGCCCCCGAGTCCAGGCGCCTCCAGTTCCCGGGGGCCTTTCCCTCTCCAGCCAAGGTATTTCTGGTGCGAGGCCGGTGCGTTGCCGGCCTGCCCGAGTACCTCCGTCTGCGCCGGCCGCAACTTGCTGCTGAACAAACGGAATCCGAACCTGCCGGGATCCGGTCACAGATGCAGCTTGACTCGGCACTGGGTACAAGGTTTAGGCTCCACCCTCAAGCCACCGGCTAAGGCCAGTGGAGCATTCACGCAACCTCATGGAGTAACCGACATGCAAAGACGACTGAAGCTTACGGGTCTTGCCGCGCTCCTCGCCGTCGGGATCGTGTCCGCACCCCTGTTCGCCGCCGGCACCGGCAGCGCGCCCGCCAACGGGCCGACAACGAGTGGCAGGTCCATGATGGGCGGCAGCGGGTCTTCCATGGCCGGGATGATGGCAGGGACTTCCCGCCCGCGGCAGGCGATGACCGGCCACAGGATGGGAGGCGGGATGATGGGAGGCGGGATGATGGGAATGATGGGGATGATGCAGCGGATGAACCAAATGATGGCCACCGGCAACAAGATGATGCAGCGGATGATCGCTTATAGGCCGCCGGTCCGCGGTTCCACGCCGGTCGGTGGGGCGGCACGCTCGAAATAGTCGCCGCCGCAGGCGTAGCGCCGGTCCCTTCCGCGCATGCAAGGAACGAAAACTATGGGTTCGGGAATGATGTCCGGAAACATAATGTCGGGTGGAATGACGATCATGAGGCTCGTCTCGTGGCTGGGCCTGCTGGTACTCGTGCTCGCGGCAGCGGCGCTGATCAAGTATCTCTTCACGAAACGTTGAAGGGAATCCGATGGAAGGATGCCTTTACGGGTTATCAGAGGCCCCCTATGCGTCGGACGTTTCGAAACATCCCTGTAATTCAGGAGAGGGAATCCCCATGGACCAACCGAAGCCGATCTCCCGCCGGGCATGGATGAAGCGGGCACTCATGGCCGCAACGGCACTGGTCGTATGGCCGATTATGGGACGACCGGCGCGCGCCGCCACCGAGCACAAGGCGACCAAAGCGTCCGTCCATTACCAGGACCATCCGGACAGCGGCAAGATGTGCGGGATGTGCCGCTACTTCATCCCCCCCGGGGGCGTCGCCGGCCATGGAATGATGGGCGGAATGGGCCCGGGGATGATGAAGGCCGGGACCTGCGAGTTGGTGCAGGGGCGGATCAGCCTCATGGGGTATTGCGACCTGTATGCCCCGGTGTAACAGCACGCCCGCACCGTCATCGTGCTACGCGGTAAAATCGCGTTGCGCGAGAAATGTCTTCCACAGATCCATGCAGCTTTGCAGATATCGGCACAGAGCAGAAGGTCTTTGTGCTCATTTATATACACTTCAACATCTTTTGCTTCTCCCGCAGCCTGTCGTCATTGATGAGCCAATCTCGATTCTTCCGCCTTCACTTTCCAGCGTGTCGCCAGGATGGAGCTTCATTTTCACGGGTGCCTCCCGAACCCGGTCCTTTTCTGTACGGATGTCAATCATACATCGGATGATCCATCGCTTGCAGTGCTCTGTCCATCATCATACGGACTCTCTACTCGGCTTGACGGGAGAGGTCGCAGGTAAGGGTCCGCGCAGAAATAATTGCATCCGTCTTTCCGAAGGCGAGGCAGGCGCTGCGCGCGATCTGGCGAGCTGAGACCCAAGCGGATGCTGAAAAGGCGTTTGCCGATGCCAACGAACGTCGCAACTTGTGCATCTACGCCAACTTCGCACAACGGCTGATCAGCCCAGCACGCAAGCCCTATGCGGCCGACACCTTTGGCATGGAGCTGTCGAATACCGTGTACGCACTCGATTTCACGACTATCGATCTCGCTGGCGGCAATCAGGTGGTGAAGCATCGGATAAGGTCAGTCGGCCACACGCCTGACCAACCCATGCTTCACCGGATTGATGTGGGCATGATCCATATGCGCGCGGTAGTCCGTCTCGTCCCGAAATCAGATGCTCCCAATACCACCGTTGCCAGATGCCACACTCTCCCCGGCGCACGCGCACGGCGGATAATTTCCCGCCACGTGTCAACGATCACCTCTCGAGTCCCATCAGGGCCACTCACAACGTGGCTCCATTAACCAGATCACGGGTGGCTCCAATGGGGCGGTTGGTGACAACTTGTATGTTACCAAGACAATCACTAAAGTCCTTTGCTTATTTGCGAGGTTGGGTTGGTTATTTTGGGATTCAGGAGTTCAAATATCTGTTTCGAGACCTCGATGCCTGGATTCGAAGCCGGTTGAGATCGATGCAGCTAAAGAAATGGAAGAAGCCCGGAAAATTCCAACGGATCATGATCAAGGTGGGTTTTGAACCGAAAGAGGCGTATCGAGTCTGGATCAAGATGAACCGATGGCAATCGGTGATGAGACGGCCGGTGCGTTTTGTGATGAACCTTAACTGGTTCAGGGAGCGTGGATTGGTATTCCTGCATGATTCTACGTTGGCTTTCTCCCGAATCTAATGGATTCGGTCACTGATCGAGGAGCGGTATACTTGGCCGGTACGTACCGTTCTGTTGGGAGGGGGTGGCCTACGGGCTACCTCCTACCAGATTGCGTGTTTGACGGAAAATATACTTTAATCGCCCGCAGTTCACACTTTGCCCATGGAGCCGAGCACATGAAATCCCTCAAGGTTACCCACCCCGGCGCGATTCGCAACGAGCCGAGCAGGTACAAGAAGGGCAAGAAGTTCGACTTCGAGCCTTTCTTCGGGGAAGAACCGCCCGGCGAGGCGCGCGAGCCCGATCCCGCCGTCGGTCCGCCGCCGAATCCCTCCCCGGGCGACTGAACTGCGACCGGCTGTGCGCGCGCGCTGGATCCGCCTGGGCCGGTTGCCCCCCGATACGTTCTACGCCTCGGCCCAGGCGGTTGCAGAGTGCCTGACCGAGGGGGCGTCACCCGTCGTGTTGTGGGGCCGGTGCGAGCGCGGGCATCTGTGCATAGGGGCCGGCCAGGACGCCGCAGCGGAACTCGACCTGGATGCCTGCCGGCGCCGCGACCTCGCAGTCTTCCGGCGTCCGCTCGGCGGAGGCACCGTCTTCGTCGACCCATGGCAGTGGTGTTTCTTCCTGGTCGTTCCGCGGACCGCGGCGACCCGGCCCCGGTCCCGGTTCCTGGCGCAGTGCCTGGCGCCGGCGGCCGCGACCTTCGCGGGTTTCGGCATCGTTACGAAGCCGGCGGGGGGCGCGGATCTGTGGGTGGAAGGGCGCAAGATCCTGGGTAGCGGGGCGGCGAGTATCGGGGTCGCGCAGGTCTGGGGCGCGAGCTTTCTGCTGCGTTTCGATGCCGTGGCATTCGCCGCGGTGGTACGCGTACCGCACGCCGGGTTTCGGGACTGGCTGCGGGAGGAACTGGAGGCGGGGATGACCGACTGGACCCGCCAGGGCGCGCTGCCCGATCCGGACGATCTCGAGGTGCGGTTTCGGCGCGAGGTCGCGGTCGCCTTCGGTTGGCGGGTAACGGACTCGGAGCTGAGTGCGGCCGAGCGGGGCGCGATTCCGGCCGCCCGTGAGGAACTGGCCGATGCCCTCGGCGGTGGGGGACGGCGCCGCGTCTGCGGGGGCATCAAGATCCGTCACCGGGCGTATCTGGTGGAGCGGGGCGGCGCCGGGGGGACGATTCGATTGGTCCTGCGCGACGGGCGGATCGTCCGCGTGGGGTGGTGGCCGGCCGGTGGCGGGGAGGGCGGGGGCGAACTGCGTGGCGCGTGGGCGCTGCGCCCGGGGCCGCTCGCCGCGGCGTTGCGGGGCGCTCTGGGTGCGGAGACCGCGGCGGCCGTTGCGGAGTCGGCGGCGCGGCTGGCGGTGCGGATTCTGGAGGAGGCGGACGATGAGCCAACCGACGATTGAGCAACGCCTGCGCCGGCGCTGCATCCTGATGACCTGCGACGCGGAGATGGAGTCGGCCGTCCGCGGGCGGATGCCGCCGGGGTGGGAACTGCATCGGATCACCGGTCTGGAGGAGATCGGGGACTGGCACGACCTGCTTTTGTACCGGTTTCTCTTACTGGATCTGGACGAGGTGGGCGCCTTCGACCCCTTGGACGTCATTCGCGAGCTGCGCATGGCGCATCAGATCAACCTCCCGGTGTTCTGCTTCGGCGGGGACGGGGGCCTGCGCGACGAGATGCGGCTCTCCCGGGCCGATCGCTTCTTCGACCGTGGGGAACTGCTGGAGAAGCTGCCCCGGTTCTTTGCCCAATACGGGTGGGGTGGGCCCGCCTGACTCCTTCCGAATCGGCCCCGGAATCCCCCCAGCGGGCCACTTTGCCCACCTCCCGGGCCGATCGTCCGGGGCCGGGGTCTCCCGCTGGCTCCCCCCCCCGGAAAACGGCCGGTGAATACACCACGAACCTCATGGCCCCGATCCTTCGCCTGATGGCAAGGGGGTCACGGACCCCCTATCGGGAATGCTAAAGATTCCCGGGCGGCGGCCGATGCCTAGGCACTTAATCTGTAACTCCATTTTTTTAGAGGAGAAGGGCAATGGAGTTCGATCCCGTCTCGGTCGTAAGCACGATTGCGATTGCTATCATGCTCTACTGCATGTGGATGGTGGTCTCCTTGAAGAGTCAGATCCCCGGGGGGGTGGTCGGGAGCAAGTGGAACATCGTAATCCTGCTGGTAGCCATGTTCACCGTAGGTTATATGGCCGTACCGTTCTTCAACAGGATTCCCGACAGCTTCATCCGGATGATCGTGGCGTTTGTCTTCCTGGGGGGCGCGATCTACGTCACCATTACCGTGAAGCTGATCTATGCCATCATCCAGGAACTGACCGAGTAACGCCCGCAGCCACCGGGGCCGCCGAAAGACATGGATATGGAACTGATCTTCTTCAAGACGGAGAAGGGCAAGGACGAGATTGCGCATCGCACCTGCGGCCTGCCTTTCAAGCAGCGGCGTGTCCTGATCCTCGTGGACGGCAAGTCCACGGTGGTGGGGTTGCAGGCCAAGAGCGCCAGCGCCCCCGACCTCGTGGAGATTCTCGAGGATCTCCAGCGCCAGGGCCTCGTGCAGGCGGTCGGGAGCGGCGCCCCCGCGGCGTCCTCCGTCGATTCGGTGGTGCCGGCGGGCGCCGCGACCGACCTCACACCGGCGCCGCGCAACGGCGACGGCCGGGAAAGGCTCATCGGCCTGGCCGGCGAGATCCTGGGGCCGGGTGCCGCGAAGGTGATCCGCAAGCTGCGCAAGGCCCCCGAGTCGCCGGAGGCGCTTGTCGCCTGCCTGGAGTCGTGCCGGAAGATAGTCAAACTCACCATCGACGAAGGCAAGGCCGAGGAATTGTATCGGCGGGGGCGGGCTCTGCTGCCGTGACCGCCCCGCGCCGCGGGATCGATCAGCCGACCCAGCGGCGCTCGTTGACGTCGAGGCGGATCTCCCGGTGGAAGGTCTCCCCGTCGCGGGTGACGGTCAGGGTGGCGATGCGTGTGCCGGGGCTGTCGAACCGGAACCGGCAGTCGAACGCGCCCGGCAGCGACACCTCGGACTCGCACAGCGTCCCGCCCTCCGACTCGAGGCGCGCCTGCGCGTTGCCGCTGCCGCCCAGGAACGCCTGAAGACGGAATTCCTTCCCGGGTGTGCGCCGGTAGAACTCCGGGTCCCGGTTCGGGTGGTACTGCAGATTGTTCAGCTTGATCATCGTTACCGGCTTCTGCATGATGAATGTCCGTCTCTGTCGCCGCGACCCTCCGCGGCAAGCGTTATTATACTGAAAATGGATGGGAGACGGTGATTTGATGAACATCGCGGGTGGCGCCACGCCGCGGGCCACGCAGGCGTATGTACGCGCGCTGGAGGGTTGCACGGCGCAAGGCCACTTCAGCGATTTCACACGCCGGCGCATCCGGCTGAGTTCGATCGGCGTGGGAACCTTCCCGGGCGCCGCCACCCCGCAGGTCGACGCGCGTATCGCCGTGCTCGTCGCCCGCGCCCTGCAACGCGGGATCAACGTGGTGGACTGCGCGGCGCACTACCGGTACGGGCGCTCGCTCACCGCGGTCGGTGCGGGGCTGCGTGACGCCCTTACACACGGGGTGGAGCGCGCCGCGGTATTCCTGGTCTCCAAGGGCGGGTTCCTCACCTTCGAGGGTGGGCGTCCCGAGGATCCCGGCGCATGGTTCGAGACGCACATCGTGCGCGCCGGTCTCGGCGCGCGCGAGGACTTGGTGCACGACGTGCATCTGCTCAGCCCGGAATACATCGACCACCAGATCGACCTCTCGCGCGAGCGGATGGGGGTCGAGGCCCTGGACGCGTTCCTGATCGATCAGCCCGAGGTCCATATCCCGGTGATCGGTAAGGAGCGATTGAACCGCAAACTCGGACGCGTGTTCGTTCGGCTCGAGCGCGCCGTACGCGAGGGCCGTATCGGTTGCTACGGGATCTCCACCTACGAGGGATTCCGCGTCGAGACCGACCACCCGATGTTCCAGTCCGTCCCCTCGCTGCTCGGCCTCGCCGAGCGCGCCGCGCGCGAGGCGGGCGGCGGCGCGGAGTCGGCGCGTCACCACTTCCGCCTCGTCCAGATCCCGTTCAACCAGGTGATGTCGGAAGGCTTCACGCGATTCAACTGCGCCACCGGAAAGGGCAACGTCACCTCGACCCTGCAGGCCTGTCATCAGCTCAATGTCTACGTGATGGCCAGCCACACGCTCATGAAGGGTTACCTCGCCCGGCAGTCAGTGGACGTCGTGGCTCGCGCCCTCGCCGATTTGCCCAATTCAGCGCAACGTGCGATCCAGTTCAATCGCTCCACCCCGGGGTTGGGTACGACCCTGGTCGGGATCAGCGATCCTGCTCACCTCGACGACGCGCTGGCGGTGGTGCGTATCCCGCCCCTCGAGCGCAAGGCGTACCTGTCGCTCTATTCACGGGCGTAGGTCGGGCGAGCCTTGGCCCGCCGGCGACGTTCGGGTTTCCGCACCCCTCGCGCATCGGTCCGTGCCCGGTGGTTCGTTCGTTGTATTCGCGCGCCAGCTGTGGATTCGGCGATATCCCGGTTTCCCATAGGGGTTTCCAGACGGCCGACTCAAGTTCCCCCACCCTCGGCCGCTGTCGGGAGCGGGGACACCGAACACTCCTGACAGCGGCTGGGCCACGGCCGCAACATCGACGACACCCGGATGGAGCCCACATGAAAACCAGCATCCTGCGTCGCCTGTTCCTGTCCTTTCTGGCCTTCGGTATCGCGAGCGGACTGTTCGTCGCCGGGATCACTCATTTCTTCGCGAACTGGAAGTCGGGGATGGAGTACTGGTTCGTGCTCGGCTGCCTGTTCGCCGGCGCGGCCGTCGC
>ENA-ORDP01001563-ORDP01001563.1-marine-sediment-metagenome-genome-assembly--contig:-NODE-1563-length-12335-cov-9.984283_pt1 | contig 12335 bp, 11 predicted proteins | sample MGYA00248627_ERZ508539 | MGnify/ENA primary metagenome ERZ508539 (study PRJEB26208, sample SAMN05571518) | marine sediment metagenome | biome: deep sea; feature: Hydrothermal vent; material...
AAAGATGAAAAAAGTTATCCACAGGGCGTGTTTGTGATATAGTGGGAGAACATAATTAATATAAAAAATAGCGTATGGATAAAAAAATTACCATTTACAGCACCCCGACCTGTCACTTTTGTCAGCTTTCAAAGGAGTTTTTCAAAGCACACGATGTTGCGTTCACCGATTACGATGTCGCCACCGATCTTGAGAAGCGCAAAGAAATGGTAGAGCGAAGTGGTCAGATGGGTGTTCCGGTTATCTTTATTGATGACGAGATGATTGTTGGTTTTGATCAGCAGCGCCTTTCTTCACTTTTAGGCATTTCGTAAGAGGAGTGGGCGGGAGATTTTTGCCGCCATAGTTTAATGGATAGAACGAGGGATTCCTAATCCCTTGATGTAGGTTCGATTCCTGCTGGTGGCACACTGTTTGTGCGGGTAGTGGGTTTATATTGGCACGCGCGCGCCGCGCGAAGTGTGCTGCGCGCACTTCGCGCTCGCAGCAGCTCCATGCCAGTGCCAGCACCACTCATACACACCGAGCGCCGTTTAGGATGCTATACTGATATAAATTATGGATGAAGATTTGAAGACACTGCTTGAGGAAAATTTACGGCTTGCCAAAGATAACAATCGTATGCTCCGCGCGATGCGGCGCGCCGCTTTCGTTGGAATTATTGGTCGTGTGATTTTTTGGATACTCATCCTCGGTGTGCCTGCGTATCTGTATGTTACTTATCTGGCACCGATTATCTCAAGTATTATTCCACAAGGGGCGTCGGCCGGTCAAAATCCGCTTCTGCACCTGCTTGGACTGCCTGAGCTTGGTACAATAAAACATTTACTCCATAGCGTTGCCAGCACGACGCAGAGTATATAGCAAATGGCGAGCAAGGCGGGGTAAAATATGGTATATAAAGACATACGGTACTCACTTGCCTGGGTAGCTCAGTTGGTTAGAGCATTCGCCTGAAGAGCGAAGGGTCGTCGGTCCGATTCCGACCCCAGGCACAAAAAAACACCCCGCGCGGAGCAAGCTCCGCGCGGGGTGTTTTAAGATAGCACCTTCAAGATGTCATCTTGAAGGTGCTATCTTAGGATCACAAAAGCCCCCACTAAAAAGCCGGGGGCTTTTTAGTGGGGGCTTTTTTCTATAAATCTTTAGCCCGCCTTCACGCGCAGTTTTGTTTGGCGTGTTCGGTCAAGCTTTGGAAGTGTGATTATGAGAAGACCGTCTTTGGACTGCGCTGTTGCGTTATCCACATCTATTTCTTGCGGCAAAGAAATGGTGCGTGTAAACGCTCCCCAAAAAAGCTCGCGAGTGAAGTAGTCGGAATCTATGACTTGCTGTCGCTCGCTTCTCGTGCCCTCAATGACCACGATGTCGCGACTTATGGAAACAGAAAGTTCGTCTGGGCGTACCCCGGCGACGAATGTGTGGATAGTGATATCGTCCGGCGTCTGAAATACATCAATCGGTAGCTGACCTGCGTTGGTATCTTCCTCAATCATCTGAGCTTCTGCAGCCGCGCGCGTCGCGGACGGTTCGTCATCTTGTAAATCAGCCAGCTCGTCGTCAAAATCGTCATCGCGATTGCGGGTGCGCACGGAGCCGGAAAGTCGTTCAATGAGAGAGTGTTTTTTCTTAGTAAACATACATATAGATTAGCACACATTAGCGGGTAATTTTCTGTAGGTGCGGTATTTCAAAACTTCAAAGAGTGCAAAGACAATAACCACACCGGTCCACACAAGTAGAAGCGCTTCTGCGATAGAGCTACCACTGCTACTCATTATAAGAAGATTAAATGTAGTATGCAATGCGATGGCGAGGATAATTCCAACCGTAACGAAAGCAATTCGTACCAAAAAAGATTTTTTATAGGAAAATGCAAGTGAAAAACCAATAAATGAAGACGCAACGATGTGAAGCAGAGTAGAGCCAAAGAAACGAACATTGTCTGTGATTGCACTTGTAAACATATGACCACCTGAGAGCGGATGAAGAATAAACAATGCATTTTCAACCGCCGCAAAACCAAGAGCAACCGTGATGAGATAAATGACATAATCAATCGGCTCATCAACCGCCGGTTGCCAGAGAATCACAATCGCTGCAAGTAGATATTTTGTGACTTCTTCAATGGCGGCGAGTGCGGTGGTGGATGCGATGCCGTGTGCAAGGTGCGCAAATGCGAATTCTTCAGGAGGGAGCACGAGCGGCACTGCAAGCATACCGACAAAAAATGCAAGCGCGACCATATGTCGCGGCTCAGGACAGCGCGAGTCTTCTTTCAAAAGAAAGTAGAGCCATATAAGGGACGGCACGAGCCCACCCGCGGCGGCAATTGCAATGTTACTCATCTCCATCTCTCTATCTTATCCTATCCACGCGGCAACCATAAGCAGCTTTTCCTTTTTGTTGGGGATGCGCTGCCAGATTTCTTCGGTGACAAATGGCATAAACGGATGAAGAAGACGAAGAATGTGGTCAAGCATAAGCCGTAGAAGCGCGCCGCGTGAGCGGCGCGCGCGGATGTCTTCACCGGCGAGAATTTGTTTTGATTCCTCAATAATCTCATCGGCGAGACGATGCCATACAAAATGATAGAGTTTTTCTGCCGCCAAGTGAATACGATAGGCATCCATATCACTCGTTACATCTTTGGTAAGTTCATTTAATTCGTCCAGATACGAGCGGTCGGTGTCATTTAGCGGTGTGTCAAGCGGCACGCTTTCCGTGCGCTCCAAAATAAAGCGCGTGATATTCCAAAGCTTGTTTGAGAAGTGCTTATATCCCTTTACTTTATCTTCTCTGAGTGCCAAATCAGTTCCGGGAGTATTGCCGACCACGAGTGCCATACGAAGCGCATCCGTGCCGTATTTTTCAGTGAGTGTGAGCGGGGAAACAACATTGCCTTTTGATTTTGACATTTTTTTACCATTTGCATCATTGACGAGTCCGTGGAGATAGACGGTATGAAAGGGCGCCTGCTTCGTAAGGTATAGTCCAAAGATTATCATACGAGGAATCCATTTGAAGATGAGGTCGCGCCCCGTTTCCATAACACCGGTAGGGTAGTAGGTTGCGAAATCCTTTCCGTTTGGATACCCGGTTACCATGAGCGGCCACTGTCCGGATGAAAACCATGTATCAAAGGTGTCGGTGTCGGCTTCCCATCCATCGCCCCCGGGGCGTTGCATAGAAACGACCGCTTCTTCGGTGTCGGTACCGCGATTCCGAAACCACGCGGGAATTGGAATGCCCCAAACAATCTGCCTGGAGATGTTCCAGTCAAGAGTGTTTTCCATCCAGTAGCGGAATATCTTTTCATAGTTGTCGGGAATAAAACGAACCTTGCCGTCATTTACCGCTTCAATCGCCTTTTCGGCGAGGGGAGCCATTTTTACAAACCACTGATCTTTTACTTGCGGCTCAATGAGCGTGTTGCATTTGTAGCAGTGTTTTGTTGTGTGCTTGTAGGACTCGTCTATTTTTTCAACAAGACCTTTTGCTGTGAGCTTTTCAACGATTTTCGGTCGCGCGGCAAGGATTTTCATATCGGCGAATTCTTCTGCAACCGGAAGCAATTTTCCTCGCCAATCAATGACCTGTTCAAACGGAAGGTTGTGCCGTTTCGCAATTTCAAAGTCAGTGGCATCGTGCCATGGGGTTATCGTCATCACGCCGGTTCCAAATGCCGGGTCAATCGCTTCATCTTTTATGACGGTTGCGGTGCGCGGTCCGTGAATCCATTCCAAATCAAACTTCTGACCGTGCTTCCATTTTTTGTAGCGCTTGTCGTCAGGATGCATAACTACGCACGCGTCCAGAAACTTCGTTTCCGGACGCGTGGTGGCGATTGTAAATGGACCATATTTGAAATAATAAAGCGAGGCGGTTTCTTCAACGCTGACGGTCTCAACATCAGAAAGAGATGTTTGATGCTTCGGGCACCAATTTATTATGCGCTTACCGCGGTATAGTAACCCATCAGAAAACATTTTGAGGAACACTTCTTGTACGCGCTTTATGATGTCATCATCAAGTGTAAACTTTTCACGAGACCAGTCGCACGAGGCACCGAGCTGGCGCACCTGTGTTTCCATATTTTTCTTATGTGCAAGTGTGAATGCGTGGATTTCATCGTAGAGTTTCTGTGGCTCCATATGAAAGCGCGAACGGCCCTCTTTTTCAAGTTTCTTTTCATACACAACCTGTGTTTCAAAACCCGCATGGTCAGCGCCTGGAATCCACAGTGCTCGGTATCCTTGCATTCGTTTGTAGCGAATGAGAATATCTTCCAGAGTTATGAAAAGCGCATGACCGGCATGCAAATCGCCGTTTGCGTTTGGTGGCGGCATCACAATAGTGTATGGCTCGCGAGAATTAGCATCAGGCAATTTGTCAGGATTGAAATAACCGCTTTTTTCCCAAAGCTTGTAGATACGCGCTTCGGTAGCGCTCGAGTCGTATGGTTTTAGAAATAGGTCATCCATATGGTTGTGTACCGAGAGTGTAGCAAATTAAGGATTGTTTAGAAACTATGCTCGCGCAGCCGCGCCGGGTATGGAGGACTTCGTAAGTCCAGGGGACTTACGAAGTCTCACACGAAGTCACACAAGATTGTTCAAACAATTATAACACAAACCCAAATGTGCGACTTCGTAAGTCGCACATAGTAACCTTCCCAACTTGCAGCGTAGAACTAGATTATTGTGGTGGCTGCATAGGTCTAACCTATGCAGCTTGGGGGTGTCTGCATAGGTCAGACCTATGCAGCTTGGGTATTATTTAACGCTCATACCAGATACCCGACTTACGAAGTCGGGGCGACTTCGTAAGTCGGGTATACTCATGCACGCCTCGCAAGCGAGGCGTTGCCGTCTGCAGTGAGTGTTTTAATGTCTGCAAATTCGCCGCGCGCTCGGTAGAAGCCGGCGAGTCCGATCATAATAGCGTTGTCAGTAGCAAGCGATGTGTCAGGTATGTGTAGCGAGATATCAGCAGGTATCTTTGTGAGATTTTGCGCAAGCTTGGAAGGTCTAACATTTCCAACTTGCAGTGCTTGTGTAAAGGCACTCCTAATGTGTGAGTTTGCAGAGACACCACCACCAAGCACGAGTGTTTTTGCGCCGGTTTGTGAGAGTGCGCGGAGAGTTTTTCCAAGAAGCACATCTGTGACGGCATTTTCAAATTCAAGAGCGATTTGCGCGCGCGTCTCATCATTTATATCACCGAGTTTTTGTATTAAATAGCGTGCTGCGGTTTTTAGACCGGCAAATGAAAAATCGTTTGTATCATCATGCAGCATCGGTCGCGGTAGTGTCAAAGGTGGGAAAGTCTGACTTTCCCAACTTGCAGCGCGGGCTTTTTCTGCTAGGCGAGAGATTTCCGGGCCGCCCGGATAGGGGAGACCAAGCATTCTGGCAACTTTATCAAATGCTTCACCCACTGCGTCATCGCGTGTTTGACCTATTAGCTCATACGAAAGCCACTCGCGCATAAGAACCATCTCTGTGTGTCCGCCGGAAATCAGGAGCGCAAGCATAGGGAGTTTTGCGGAGGTTATAGTGAGTGTGTCTGGCTCAATTTCAGTTTTGGTAGAAGTATTGCCAACAGAAGCACCACCATGGCGCGCCGCAGGCGCGCCATGGTGGTGCTGGGCGGCCTCGGCAGATTCTCTTCGCGCGAGCGCGCTGAGTATATGACCCTCCATATGATTTATCGCAACCAATGGTTTGCCCCACGCGCGTGCGAGAGCCCGCGCGAAATTCACACCAACCCAAAGTGCCGGAGCAAGTCCCGGACCTGCAGTAACGGCGATTGCATCAATATCCGGCTGCTCAACTTCTTGAATAAATGAGAAAAATTGCTCGGAAAGTTCCGGCTCGCGTGAAAGTAAATCAGCGATTGCGTTGTTGTCTTTTTCGGAAAATGTCTGTGTGTCCTCTCGTAAAAGTTCTGCTTCTTCAAGTGCCGCGCGAGTGATAGGCACTAGATTTTTCGCGTGCTCACGCTTTGCAAGAGTTGGAAATACTCCTCCGTACTTTCGGTGCAGTTCAATTTGCGACAAAAGTGCATTTCCGCGCACTACGAAGTGCGCGGAGACCTCATCTCCGCCTGCTTCTACCACCGCCACTGCGGTCTCGTCGCACGATGTTTCAATAGCAAGTATTTTCATACTCTTGTAGCACTGCGTTATCGCGGCGGAGTGGTATCCGCAAGTTGCCACGGCATAGTGTCGTGATAGGGAATGGAAAAAGCAGCTGCCGCAGGGTGACCGTTACCGCCGTATTTGCGGGCAATAACAGCGACATCAACCTCACCATTTCCGCGCATTGAAACGCGAATACAATCAGCTCGAGCAGAAAGGAGAAGCGCGAGCGGCGGCTGTTTTGTTGCCAGAAGATGCCCAACATCAGAAGTAAAAAAGCGTGCGGAAGACACTAAATAGCAGGTGTGTCCCTCAAAAGTAACCATTTCGGCACTCTCAGCTATTTTTTCAACAATATGCTGATGGTAGGTGTTGTAGATTCGTCCTTGTGTTATTAGTCCCGCGCGCGAAGTTTCATTTTCTATTTTTTCAACCAGCGTATCCCAGTGGTCAAATGCAAACGGTTCGGTATAAATATAAGAAAGAATCGCGTGCGAGTCTGGTAATGTAAAACGAAAAAGATCGCCATCCTCAACATAGTGCAGCATCGTTGGTACAGGCGTCTTCGGGTGAAAATAACTCCATGCGATTGTGGAGCCCGAGCGATTTTCATCAAAAACGAATTCCGGCATAGACTCAACGACATCTTTTATGCCGAGGTGGTGGTCAAGCACGCTGAGCGATGCGCTTTCAGAGACGAGCCGGTCCATAATTTCTTTCGGATAACAAAAGTCAATGAAAAATAGGTGTGCTCCCGCCAAACCTTCCGGCGGTTTCTTTCCGTGCTTGAGCGGTAGGTATTCAGCAGCATTGCCAAACTTTTTCCACGCCGAGTAGGCACCACCGAAGCCGTCGGGGCAGTTGGCGTGATAGAGCACAATAGTGCGAGTATTTGGCATTTGTTTTACTCTACGCTACGGCGCCGCCTTGCGCAAAGTGTTCGTGATGAATGAATAGTGGACTTCGTAAGTCCTCTGGACTTACGAAGTCCACTATCTGGTCTGAGCGTTAAACTCCAGGCGACTTCGTAAGTCCAGAGGACTTACGAAGTCGCCCATAAATGGTGGGGTCGGACTTACGAAGTCCTTTGGACTTCGTAAGTCCGACCATCATTCTTGGGAAGTAGCTATAGAATTCTTCGTACCACTAAGCGCCTCTTCGTGCTGCGTGCTCCACGCATAAAAGACCGTAGCTCCCGAGGCGGCGACATTGAGTGATTCACAGCGCGGGTGCATAGGGATTGAGAGAAGCACATCACAGAGCTCGCGTGTCTTTTTTCGTACGCCTGCGCCTTCGTTTCCGAGAATAAAACATGCTGGTGCATTGAAATGCTCGCGGGCGAGCGGATGCTCGCCCGCCATTGTTAGACCATATATCCAAAAGCCTGCCTCTTTTAGTAAGCGCACTGTTTGATTTACATTACCTATAGCAACGAGCGGCACTCGGAAAGTCATCCCAGCAGAAGTCTTTACCACTGCACCGGTAATCCCAACTTGGTGGCGCTCCGGTATCAAGACACCGGAAATGCCAAATGCCGCCGCCGAGCGGATGATCGCTCCCATATTGTGTGGGTCTTGCACTTCATCCAAAAGTACAATTGCCGGCGCTTTGCTCGTATCAAGTGTTTTAAGAAAACTTTCAAGCGGTACGAGAATAGCGGAAGGGTCAAGTGTTGCTATCACTCCTTGATGAACCGCACCAGCTGATACGCGGCTTGCGCCATTTTCTTTGAGTGTGGCACAAGGAATATTCGCGCTCTCTATGAGCTCTTTCAAATGCGTGTCTTTTACGCTCGGATCAAGAAATACTTTACGGATTGCTCGGGGCGCATGCGTGAGCGCTTCCGAAAGAGCGTGTTTCCCATACATATAAACCTTCTCTTTTTTTGCAGGTTTTGATTGTTGATTTGACATAGGTAGAAAATAAATTGAAAAACTGTGCGCGGTGAGGAATTCGAATCCCCGACCTTCCCCACGTCAAGGGGACGCTCTAACCAACTGAGCTAACCGCGCAGGTAAATGGAAGTATAGCAAATAAGACCACGAATCGGAATATGTCTTGCGGATCAGAATATTCGTGCGAAACACTAGGATTACTCACTTACAAATACAAGCGTTTTGAAACGCCTTTCTCTTTGAACGCTATGAGCGACTTCGTAAGTCCTCCGGACTTACGAAGTCGCTCATAGTGAGGTATTGTCATGACCCTACGGGGAATCGAACCCCGATTTACGCCGTGAAAGGGCGTCGTCCTAGCCGTTAGACGATAGGGCCTAGATTTCTTATAGTACATTTTCCGCGGCAAAATAGCTAGAGAAACGGTTGTCAGTTAATAGTGTTTCGTATATATGCGCATAGTAGGGGTTGATTTTTTGTTTGCACTATGCTATCTTCATACACATAGGTCGATATGAATTGCCAGATATCTGGAAGGTCTTCTATTCTCTTAGGGTAGAAGGCCGAACCTATACAAAAATACAATTATGGAACCAGACGAGAAGACAACTGAAGGGGAGACTCCTACTACGGAAGCTCCTACTACAGAGACCCCGACTACAGAAGGTGAGGCTCAGGCCTAACTTTCGGTCTTTTGAACACAGCCCCGCGCGAAAGCGCGGGGCTGTGTTCTTTTTGTATGGTGGAGATAGTGATAGGATACCTGCGTGCGTCAACATTTACAGGGCTCAGTAAAAAGAAAAGCATATGGACATACGGAGAGGTGGCTGAGTGGTCGAAGGCACCGGTTTCGAAAACCGGCATGCGGGCAACTGCATCGAGGGTTCGAATCCCTCCCTCTCCGCCAAAAATCGAAATGGCATTTTAAAGCCGAAACGGGGTCGCACCGTGTGCCGTCCGTCTTCGCTTTCGCGAGTGAAAGTTTCATTTGGCGGTGAGATTGTAACCCTTGCGCGAACCTTTTTTGAGAAACAATCGCGGAGCGAGTTGATAACTCGCACGCGCCGAGCGCGTGGTGATGCCCTGCCTTTCCGCTCGCCTCCGCTCCGCTACGGCGAACCAAAACAGAATTTTTTTCATTACAATTTTATTTCACCGCCCCACCCATTTTTTTTAAATCAAAAAAGGAAATGAAAAATTTTCTGTTTCCGCAATTCTGCTAACCGCAGAATTGCGGAAACACTAACTTCTTCGGTTTCTTTTTTCGCGCCTCCGGCACGATTTTTACCCCCCCCCCTTTTTTTTCGGGCTTCGCCATTTTTTTTCGGATTTAATTTAAGTAACTGTTCGTTCTTATGCGAAAAAGGTGATGACATGTGAAAACGTTTAGGAACGGTGGTTTTATCAAAAAGCTCCTTGATTTTTAAATTGAGTGAAGCACTAAATAAAAAACGTTCAGCATAGTTTATTGTAACTTTGTTTATCCATCTAGCGTGTGCAAATGGAACTTCCTTGTAACCCATAGATATTTGCTCATCTCTTTTTGGTGGTTCCTTGGAGTCACTTGGGTTTTTACAAAAAAGTGCCGTATGTGTCCCTATCGGAACCAATATGCCAGACATAAAGAAACCTCCGCCATAGAAAGCTGGCATTCCTGGATCTGGAATTAAATTTACTGGATAGTCGGAAGTTATAAGTTCAACCGATTTCGATTTCAAAATAAACATATCTTTCGTCATAATGGAAGGGTAGATATGATCACCAAGTTGAATTGCTTGTTTGAGAAAATAATTTTCATTACCCATTTTGATTGTGTATTTTTCATCAAAAATAAATTTTTTCATTTCCTCGAAACTTACATCGGGCATGTGTGGTTTTTCTTTCTTCACTTCTCTCAACACGTTGTTAAAAGCGTTTTTGTTTGAAGCAAGCATTTGCATATGCAATTTTACAAATTCTGCCGCCCGCTGCTTCAGAGAATCGCGAAATGCAGGTGTTCTTGCGGTCTGCATAGCTAGAAAATAAGAAAGCTCCGATTTTTCTTGTGCAGATATCGTAATTGATCCTTCTGCACGATTGAGCTTTTCAAAGATTTTACTAGCCACGCTCTCCATTTCCGCAAGGGCTGATTCAAGTTCTGTATTATACTGACCGTGTTCATCTGTAAAAGAATAAAGATGTCGCTCTTTCGCCGCATTATGAAAATTTACAAAAATCGGCTCTTTGTTACGCTGATGCATCCAGACAAAATCTGCCTTTTCAGAGGATTCAAAAAATTTGAGATAAGCATTTTTGGGGAGATAATGATGTTGAACTGGTTTGCTCATAAATTTTATTATTTACAAACTACATAATGTAAATACTCAACTGTTTTATTTGCTTTATAATTTCTGTTTTCCGATTTATCTGCTTTGAATCGGTTGTATTCTTTCGTAAAATGCCCATATTTACCCCGTAGACTCATTATTTCCTTAATATCTTCCAAAGTCATCAAGCCCTCATTATTGTAGCTTAAGAAGATATATTTTACATTTGCTTTTAAAATCAAATCCTTAAACACTTTTTTAACTTGCGGTCGTGAACAATACATGGATTTTTGATGTTGGTAATCCCGCAATCCAGTTTTTCCGTGGATTTTTGGATTATCGTATTTGGCAATAGTTTCAAGCAAGTGATAATTTGTCGCATATTGGCGCTGATTATAAGGGGGATCCAAATATAAAATATCGCCATTAACCTTTTTAGCCATTTCATTTATATCATCATTAAAAACTTCATGGTCTTGGTCGTTTATTATCAATTCGGCAGGCTTTAAAATTAAACTATTTTGAGCAGGCTTTTTTAATTTTTTTAAAAAAGCGCCATAAACGGAAGCAGTATTTGCATATTTATCAATTGACTCCACTAAACTGGTAATTAAAAAATAGTATTCATCATCGGAAATCAATTTTTCTTTCTTCCAGTTTTCAATTTTTTGGCGGATAGCATCGCAACGCATTCCGTTTTCATCGGAAAAATATTGTCGTTGTTCGTTTTTGTCTTTCGTGCCTGTAAGACAATAATTTTTGTAAATAAATCCTTTCTTGCCTTTTAAGTTTGATAAATAATCGCAAACAAAATTTTTCCGATTTTCTGTTTTGATTTTTGCTAATTCGTGAATTTCTTTTGATAATTTAGAAAAAGTTAATTCTTTGTGGTTGCCAATATAATGCCTGTTTAAAACATAACTATAATATTGAATGTCGTTTGCGACTATTTTATAACCCTTTCTTTTGAAATATCTTCCAACAATTCCAGTTCCCGCAAATAAATCACAAAAAGTATCGCAGTCTTTGTCGACTACTTTATTTATAGATTCATCCAAAAATTCTAACAATGATAATTTTGATCCAATATAATTCATAATTTTAGTTATGTAATAAAATTACAAAACAAGGTACCTTATAATTTTTCTCTCCTAAATTTTTATGTTTGTAGGTAAAATTAATTTCAATCGGATTATCTAAATCAGTTTTATCAATAATCTCTCTAATTTTATCAATTGAAACATCTTCATCAATATAAACAACCAATAATCTTGGGTCTGCTCCAAATCTTCCCTCGTCTTGATATTTGTAAAGATATTCCGCGACAAGTTCTGGTTTTTCAATTGCTGTTTTCCGCCAATCGTCTTTGAAATGTCTTTTAAATTCATTTGTCGGACTTTTTGCGACTTTCTGATCAAAAGAAACTCCGTTGATAAAGAAGTCAACGCCTCGTCTATGACTCAATGTTGGCAAAATGTTATTATTTTTTTCAAAAATAAGCGTTTCTATAAAATCATTTCGCACAGTGTTAATTTCTTTTATTCTTCTATATTTAACTGCGGCTGATTTTACTTTTTCATCTTTTACAAAACCATTTTCTTTTTCAGAGTTTATTCTTTGAACAAAATCATCAAAAGCCCCCTGCGAAAAAGGCCATGCAATGTCGCCTAATTTCAAAGACTCCCATTCTTTTATAAGCACATCCATTGCATTGTCAGCCTCTTTTCCATTCTTGTATTTGTCAGTTCTTCTGAAAATGTCTCTTATGATTTCCTTGCTTTCTTCATAATTCCAACTATCAACAATATTTTTCCAAAGCTCTTTTGTGCTTAAATCTAAAACTTTCTTTCCTTTATTTTTTCCTAGCCTGATAGTTTTGAATTTTAAAGACGGTATTGGTTTAATGGCATTTAATTGCAACAAATATTCTGTCGCTTTTTCTTGGCTACCGATAATTTTTCGTGCCAAATCGTCTGAAAGTTTTGATTTTAT
>ENA-ORDP01001564-ORDP01001564.1-marine-sediment-metagenome-genome-assembly--contig:-NODE-1564-length-12332-cov-11.817382_pt1 | contig 12332 bp, 7 predicted proteins | sample MGYA00248627_ERZ508539 | MGnify/ENA primary metagenome ERZ508539 (study PRJEB26208, sample SAMN05571518) | marine sediment metagenome | biome: deep sea; feature: Hydrothermal vent; material...
AACTCATCACCTTCTGAAAAAGAAGTAATTGCGTGTTTGCCGTGCAGATTTATTCTCTCAAATGCATCGCTGAAATACACTTTTGTCATTTCAACGTAGGGTTTCAATTCTTCTTCATTTTTTGTCTGTGATAATTTTGACGTTCTCAAATATGCTGATTCGCAGGCATATAATTCAATCATCATATCCGTTATGTTCATAATTATTTCCTGCTCGTCTTTTAAGTTCTGCATAAATTTTTGAACTGCTGCACCGGCAATAATCAAAATAGCTTTTTTAGCATTTGCAATCGCTTTTTTTTCAGCAGATAAAACACCTTCATCTTCCCCTCCCATTTCGGGTATAGACATCAATTCTTTCTGTACAGCCATTGCCGGACCCATCAAATCAAGTCTTCCTTTCATTGCACGCTTCATAAGCATATCAACTGTAAGCAGCCTGTTTATTTCATTTGTGCCTTCAAAAATTCTGTTAATCCTGGAATCCCTGTAAGCCCTTGCTGCGGGGTATTCTTCTGAGTAACCGTATCCGCCGTGTATCTGAACTGTTTCGTCAACTACATAGTCAAGAACTTCGGAGCCGTAAACTTTAAGCATTGCACATTCAATCGCATATTCTTCTGCAGCTTTCAGTGAAGCATCAGTGTAACTTACACCCTCAGCCTGTAATGATTTTATCATATCGTTTATCAGTCCGCTTGTTCTGAATGTTGCCGATTCGCTTGCAAAAATTTTAATAGCCTGCTCGGCAAGTTTATGTTTAATCGCACCGAAGTTTGAAATTTGCTGGTTAAATTGTTTTCTTTCATTTGCATAAGCTACAGCAATAGAAGCGTTTTCTTTAGCGCCTCCGGTCGTCATTGCACATAATTTAAATCTGCCGATATTTAAAATATTAAAGGCGATATAGTGCCCCTTACCAATTTCACCAAGGATGTTTTCTTTGGGTACTTTTACGTTATCCAAAAACAAAGCCATTGTTGATGATCCCTTAATTCCCAATTTGTTTTCTTCTTTACCCCTTGTAAAACCTTCGGAGTCGGTGGGAATGATAAAGCATGTAAATTTATCTCCGTCCACTTGGGCAAATGTAATAAGGATATCGGCAAAGCCGCCGTTTGTAATCCACATTTTCTGTCCGTTTAAAATATAATAGGTTCCGTCATCCGAAAGTTTAGCAGTAGTTTTTGCTGAAAGCGCATCAGAACCTGAAGTCGGTTCCGTTAAACAATAAGCTGATTTTAATTCGCCGCTCGCCAACTTGGGTAAGTATTTTTTCTTCTGCTCTTCGGTACCGTAATACATAATCGGCAGAGAACCAATACCCGTATGTGCAGCAAAAGAAACACCGAAGGAATGGCTTTTACCCATTTCCATTGCAAGCGCCGTATTTGTGTTGAAGTCTCCCCCCAGTCCTTCGTATTCTTCGGGAATCGAAGTGGCAAGCAAGCCGAGTTCGCCTGCTTTATCCATCAAGCTTAGGGTTAAGCCTTCCTGTTGTTTGTCGATGGCATCTAAAATCGGCAAAATTTCTTTCTGAATAAAATCATTGGCTGTTTCCGCCATCATTCTTTGTTCTTCGTTCAAATCTTCCGGCGTAAATACGGATGATGCATCTGTTTCCTTTATCAGGAATTCTCCGCCTTTTAATACTACTTCCGTTTTTTTTGTTTCTTCCGACATTTTATACTCTCTAAATTTTGTTGTAAATAATCTAATTTAAAAGTTCATAAATTCCGGCGACTCCCTGTCCGCCTCCTACACAGGCTGTAACCAGACCGTATTTTTTATTTCTTCTTTTTAATTCATTAAAAATTTGTACGGATAATTTAGCACCTGTGCAGCCAAGGGGATGACCCAAAGCAATTGCGCCTCCGTTTACATTTACCTTTTCCATATCCATACCGAGATTTCTAATTACGGCTAAAGATTGCGAGGCAAATGCTTCGTTTAATTCTATTAAATCCATATCATCTAATTTCATGTTTGCTTTCTTTAACGCTTTGGGTACGGCTGCAATGGGACCTGTGCCCATTAAAGTCGGGTCAACACCTGCAAGTGCGTAGGAAACCAAACGTGCTATTGGAGTTAAATTTAATTCTTTCACCATTTCTTCCGACATAACCAACACAAAGGCTGCACCGTCTGAGGTTTGCGAAGAACTGCCCGCCGTAACCGTTCCGTTTACTGCAAATACAGGTCTTAATTTTGCCAGAGCTTCAATTGTTGTATTTGCTCTCGGACCTTCGTCTATTTCAACAATGTTCTTTTTTGTTTTTCTTTTCCCGTCTTCTAGATAGATTTCTTCAACTTCAATCGGCACAATCTGATCTTTAAAATAACCTTCCTTTAAAGCATTGAGCGCTTTCATATGTGAGTTGTAAGAAAATTTATCCTGATCTTCGCGCGATATTGTATAATCAACCGCTACTTTTTCTGCCGTTAATCCCATGCTCATATAATGCCCGGGGTTTTCTTTTACGGTTTTATAATTTGCTGCAAATTTCCAGCCTGTCATCGGAACCATTGACATAGACTCAGTTCCACCGGCAATAACGCAGTCCATCATTCCGGTTCTTATTCTTGCAACTGCGGTTGAAATTGTATCAATGCCGGATGCACAAAACCTGTTGATTGTTACTCCCGGAACTTCCTGGGGTAGACACTGCAGCGCAATCATTCTTCCGACCTGCAGCCCTTGTTCAGCTTCGGGGAAAGCATTGCCCACAATTAAATCATCAACCCTTTTGGGATCAAGTTCGGGAACCGATTTTAATAAATGATTAATTACATCCGCTGCCAAATCATCGGGTCTGTAAAAACGGAATCCGCCCTTTTTGGCTTTGGCAACTGCTGTACGAAAACCTGCTACTATATATGCTTCTCTCATAATTTTACTTTTGTTTAATTTTTAAATTCTTTTAATTACGTAACGGTCTACCCGTTGTTAAAATACTTTGAATTCTTTCCATTGTTTTCTTTTCGCCTATAAGACTTAAAAACGCCTCTCTTTCCAGGTCTAATAAATATTGCTCGTTAACAAAAGCACCGTCCGAAAGATCGCCGCCGCACATTATATAAGCTAACTTCTGTGCAATTTTTTTATCGTGTTCGGAAATGTAATGTGCCGTTTCATAGGAATAAGCTCCCAAGAACATATTAGCCAAAGCTGCCTTTCCCAATACTTTTATATCTTCCCTTTGAATGGGTTGTGTATATCCTCTCTCGTCAAGATCGATAACAGATTTTTTAGCCTGAGCAATTAGCCGATGAGGATTGAGCACAACATTATCTCTCCCTTTTTTAAATATATCCATATCAAATGCTTCGGAAGCGGAAGTAGAAACTTTAGCCTGTGCAATGTTTAAAAATCTCCATTGAAGTTCGTTAAACTCAACCAAGCCCTGCTGATAATTATCGGATGCTCTCATGGTCAATTCTTTTGTACCTCCGCCTGCGGGAATAATTCCCACGCCCACTTCTACCAAACCAATGTATGTTTCGGCTCCGGCTTCTACTTTATCGGCGTGCAGGCAAACTTCGCACCCGCCACCGAGTGTTAAACCGTGTGGTGCAACCACTACCGGTACTGAAGAATATCTAATATGCATTGTTGTATTTTGAAATGTTCGAACTGCAAAATCGATTTCATCGTACTCCTGTTCTGTAGCAAGCATAAACATCATTGCAAGATTTGCACCTGCGGAAAAATGCTGCCCGTCGTTGCCGATTACCAAACCTCTAAAATCTTTCTCGGCTATTTCTATTGATTTGTTTATTCCTTCCAATACTTCGCTGCCTATTGAATTCATTTTTGTTTTAAATTCTAAATTTACAACACCGTCACCTATATCGTGAAGTACAGTTCCGGCATTCTTCCAAACGGGTTTATTTGCAGTGTAATTGTCTAATATGATAAAGTCATTAATACCGGGAATATCTTTGTACGCTTTGGTTTCAATATCGTAATATTCTTTTTTCCCGTCGTGGATATTATAGAAAGTATTTATTCCGCTCTCAAGCATATCGTAAATCCACTGAGCAGGTTTCATTCCGGATTCTTCCATTTTCTTTACTGTCTTTTCAACACCCAAAGCATCCCAGGTTTCAAACGGGCCCAGTTCCCAACCGAAACCGGCTTTCATTCCGTCATCTAATTTGTAGAGTTCGTCCGATATTTCAGGAATTCTATTTGATGAATATTGGAAGACATAAAAATAGAGTTTCTTTAAAAACTCACCGGCTTTGTCCTTAGATGAAACCAGCATTTTTATTCTTTCTCTTAAATCGTCAACAGGTTTAGCTGCTGCAACCGAACCAAATTTCGGTTTAACCGAAGGTCCGTATTCTCCTGTTTCAATATTCATTTCTAAAATAACGCGTTTCCCGTTTTCATCTTTTGTCTTTTTATAAAACCCTTGTTTTGTTTTATCGCCCAGCCAATTGTTCTTTATCATTTTATCGACAAAATCGGGAATAGCAAACAACTCGCGTAATTCATCTTCCGGGCAGTCTTTGTAAAGGTTATTTGCAACGTGTACGAGTGTATCAATTCCCACAACATCCGCAGTTCTAAAAGTAGCCGACTTCGGTTTACCCGTTAGCGGACCCGTTAATGAATCCACTTCTTTTATTGTAAGTCCCATTTCCTTCATCAATTTGAAAACAGCCATCATGCTGAAAACACCAATTCTGTTGGCAATAAATGCAGGAGTGTCTTTGCACAATACAGTTGTTTTCCCTAAGTAGAGGTCTCCGTAATTCATTAAGAAATCTACAACCTCAGGGTCTGTTTTTGGGGTAGGAATTATTTCGAGTAACTGCAGGTATCTCGGCGGATTGAAAAAGTGAGTACCGCAAAAATGTTTTTGGAAATCTTCGCTCCTTCCTTCATTCATAAAATGAATGGGAATACCAGATGTGTTGGTGGTTATTAAAGTTCCGTCTTTTCTGAATTGCTCAACTTTTTCAAAAACCAATTTTTTAATATCAAGATTTTCAACCACAACCTCTATTATCCAATCCACTTCACTGAGCCAATTCATATTATCTTCAAAATTGCCCGTGGTAACAAGAGAGGATACCTTTTTATTATAAACAGGGGAGGGTTTTGCTTTTAAGATATTGGAAAAATTTTCATTAACTATCCTGTTACGGACTACGGGATTTTCGAGTGTAAATCCTTTTTGTTTTTCTTTTTCATTTAATTCTTTTGGTGGTATGTCCAACAAATATACTTTACATCCGATGTTTGCAAAATGCAAAGCTATTCTTGAGCCCATTACTCCCGAGCCTAAAACCGCTACTTTATTTATTTTTCTTTTCATAATTTTTTCTTTAATAATTGGTTAATCTTTTATTTATCTATTAAATTATCTTTGTAAATACTTTCTATTTCTTTTTGATATTTTTCTTTTATTACTCTTCTCTTAAGCTTTAACGTAGGCGTTAACTCCCCGGTTTCCACCGACCAGGGATCTGCAATAAGCGCTATCTTTTTAACCTGCTGAATATGATCGAATCTTCGATTGTATTTTTTAATTTCTTTCATTATTCTATTCTTAACTCTTTCTGATTTGATCATTTCGTAATTGGATTCGAAATGTAGGTCCTTACCTTGGCACCATTTTTTTAAAAAATCAAACTCAGGCAATATTAGGGCACCTGTGAATTTTTCATTTTCACCCACGACCATTATATATTCTATAAAAAATGATTCCTTCATTTTGTTTTCAATCGGTTGAGGTGCAATAAATTTTCCGCCGCTTGTTTTAAATATTTCTTTTAATCTTCCTGTAATTTTTAAGAAATCACCTTCAACAAATTTGCCGATATCTCCCGTATGGAACCACCCTTCATCATCAATTGCTTTTTTTGTTTCTTCAGGTTTGTTGTAATATTCTTTCATAATATTCGGACCTTTGGCAAGAATTTCACCGTTTTCAGCTATTTTAATTTCAACGCCGGGTATTGTTAGTCCTACGGTTTCTAAATTGTACTTACCTTTTTCAAACCTGTTACTTGTTAAAACCGGGGAGGTTTCCGTTAATCCGTAACCTTGAATTATCTGTATACCTGCAGCAGTAAAAATTCTTGAAAGCCTTGGTTGTAATGTGGCGGAACCGGAAATTATAGCTTTTATTTCACCCCCCAATCCTTCAATCCATTTTTTAAAGACAAGTTTTCTTGCAAAGAATAACCTGAAGTTGTAAAACCAATTATTGTTTCCCTTATGGTCATAATGATTTGCTAAATTGACAGCCCATCCAAAAATAGCTTTTTTAACAAAACTAAGATTATGAGCTTTAGACATAATTCTTTCATAAATTTTTTCGAGTAATCTTGGAACGGTAATAAAATAATGTGGTTTCACTTCTTTTAAATTTTCGCCCAATTTATCCATACTTTCGGGGTAATAAACAGAGCGGCAAAGATACATATAAAAATAAACCGAGGTTCTTTCAAAGATATGACACAGGGGTAAAAAGCTTATTGTTCTACATGATGTATCGTGCGGCATAATTTCCGCAAGTGAAAGTACGTTACTTATAATATTAAAATGGGTAAGCTTAACACCCTTGGGTTCACCTGTTGTGCCTGAAGTATAAATAATTGTTGCAAGATCATCTTGAGTTACTTGCTCTATTAATTTATTGAGATTCTCTCTATCACTTTCATCCGCCTTTTCCGTTATTTCACTCCAGTGATTTACATTATCAACCTTATCAAAAGAATATATTCCCTGTAGATTCCTGTTCATTCTTTTTTCAACATTCTTAACTTTTTTATACAAGTCTTCGTTCTCAACAAAAACGATCTTTACGTTTGCGTCCTCAAAAATATACTTATAGTTATCTTCACTCATATTTGGATATAGCGGAACATTTACAGCCCCGATTTGCAAAATACCGATATCAACAAAATTCCACTCTGCCCTGTTGGAAGAAATAATACCGATTTTATCATCTCGTTGCAGCCCCAACTTGATTAGCCCCAAGCTTACTTTATCAACGATCTCCTTTGCTTGTTGAGTAGAATAGCTCCTCCAGCTGCCTGTAACTTTATCATTGAAAGCTTTATCAAGAGGGTGGCTTTCCATTTGGGAAGGGATGATATCAATTATTCTGTTCTTTTTTAATTTAGTCTGCATTATTAAATCTGTTTATTATAATAAGGTTGAAATTAAAAACTAATTTTTATATATGCAAGCGAATTTTCGCTAATAATGAAATTCTGCTAAATTTATTTGAAGTAGGCAACATTTTTTTTATATTAAAATGTCAACTTATTTTTTATAATTTAATAATTATTGGGCAATTAAAAAGTGATTTTGAACAACAATAACATAAAGTTGATTTTTGGACTGAAGCTAAAACAACTAAGAGTAAATAAAAAATTTTCAATTACAAAGCTTGCGGAAAAAAGTGGTGTTTCCATATCTTATTTAAATGAAATTGAAAACGGAAAAAAATATCCAAAATCCGATAAAATTGCTGCAATATCTTCCGCTTTAAATGTTACTTACGATAATCTTGTCTCTTTAAAACTCACAAAAAAATTAAGACCGATAGCCGAACTACTTGATTCAAACATACTGGAACAATTACCATTGGATCACTATGGAATTGATTTAAATAAATTGGTTGTGCTATTAACAAATGCATCTCTTCCTTTAAGTGCACTTGTTTCTACTTTAGTTGAACTGGCAAAAAATTCAGAGATGAGCGAGCAAAATTTCAGCAGAACAGCGCTGCGTACTTATAAAGAATTTAATGAAAACTATTTTGAAGATATTGAAAAGAGTGTCGATAAATTTATAGCCAAGTATAAAATCTCGCAAAATGTTATTCTTAAAAGCAGCCGGTTAATTAAAATACTTACCGAAAAATACAATTACATAATTGATAAGGATACTCTAAATAAATATCCTGAGCTTTCGGGCATAAGGTCATTTGTAATTCCCGGTAATAAAAACAGGATTCTGCTGAATAAAAATTTGAGCGAATCTCAACTAACTTTTACGTTAGGAAAAGAATTGGGATATAATTATTTAAACTTGAAAGAAAGAAATTTCGCCTATTCACAAATGAAAGTAGATTCTTTCGATCAATTACTTAATAATTTCAGGGCATCCTATTTCTCATCAGCATTGATATTGAATAAACAAAAATTAGTTAAATATCTAAAAGTTTTTTTCAACAAGAAAAAATGGGATCCAAAATCTTTACTTGAGTTATTTAACAAATACAATTCTTCACCGGAAATGACATTTCAAAGAATTGCTGCTTTGGCTCCAAAATATTTTAATCTTAACAGTATGTTTTTCCTTCGTTTTAATACTACACAATATAATCGCGAGTATAATCTTATTAAAGAGGTAAGGCTTAATGTGAATGAAAATCCGGGGGGTTACGCCACAGAAGAACATTATTGCCGCAGATGGGTATCCTTATCTGTCTTGGACAAAGCAAAAAAACACGGTGTAAAAAATAAAGCTAAAAAGTTATTTATAGATGCTCAAATATCAGAATTCTACGTTTCCAAAAACAAATATTTCTGTGTTTCAGTCGGCAGTACAAACGCACCTTTGAACGAAAATTACTCAAGCATTACATTGGGGTTTTTGCTCAATGATAATTTTAAAAGACATGTAAATTTTTGGAACGATCCGGGGATTAAAGAAAGAGAAGTTAATGATACTTGTGAAAGATGTTTAATATCTAATTGCAAAGAACGCGCAGCTATGCCTATAAAAGCTGAAGAACAAAAGAATGTAGAAAAGATACGGGAAACGATGACCGAAATGATTGAACAGTTAAATAGAGATAGCTGATTTTCTTTTTCAGCTGAACAGAACTACAAGCCTCGATACTAATATTTATTTTCTTTTGTGGCTAATTTGAAAGCAGCAATAAAAACCAGAATTGAAGATATTGATTGGATAAACGAAGTAACAAAAAAAAGTCCTTCTCCAAATAGATGAAGAAGAACTTTTGCAAGTAGTATATTTGTTTTATTTAATTCAGAACCGCCCAAAACGATTAAATAAATAATCAGTATCCTTATTTTGTTTTGGTCGGCAATGATTTAATTAGTAACCGAAAGCAGCTCCTGTAAGTTTATAACTGCCATCCCATCTGTCTTTAAAAGCATCTCCGATATCGCCTCTTGATTTCATCCAATTGTAGGCTTGTTTATAATAACCTGTACCTTTTGAAAAAATCATAAACCAGGTTCCGTCACCGTAGGTCATATCGGTAATTCTATATTTATCATCCCAGCGGTCTTTAACTTTATCAATTGCGCTGTCAAAACCTTTCTGAGTCCAGTTGTATGCTTGGGTAGAATAACCGGTACCTTTTGAAAAGATCATAAACCAATAACCATTGCCGTATTCAAGATCGGTTAAGTCATAACCATTATCCCATCTTTCTTTAATTTTTTTGGCAGCATCTTTAACACCTTTTTTTGTCCAATTGTAAGCCTGTTTTGTATAACCCGTTCCCTTTGAAAAGATTAAGAACCAAGTACCGTTTCCGTAGGCAATATCCGTAACGTCGTATCCGTTATCCCATCTATCCTTTAGTAGATTTGATGCTCTGCGGATTCCTTTTTGAGTCCAGTTATAAGCCTGTTTGGAATAACCGCTTTTTTTAGCAAAAGTAATTAGCCAGGTATCATTTCCAAAAGCTAAATCGACAACATCATAATCTGCATCCCATCTGTCTTTAATTTTACCGGATGCGTTGCTAACACCTTTGGCTGTCCAATTATAAGCCTGAGGTCCGAAACCTGTACCTCTTGAAAAAGTTAGCATCCATCTTTGGGCAAAGCTCTCTGTTCCCAAAGCCAAGAAACTAATTAAAAGTAAAAGCTTTAACGAGTTGTTTAGTATTTTCATTATTACTCCAAAATAATGTTTGTTAGATATTAATTATTTAAAACTTTAATATTTCTTTTCAATATGGGTGAAGACCATACGATTTTAAAATCAAAAAATAAAATTTATTTGTTATATCAAGGACAAAATAATCTTCTGTATTTTAGATGAAAAATAATTCGTTAGCATAATGAATTGCAATAAGGCAAATGACGTATTTTTAAACGAGATGGTTTGTAAATGGAGAGCTTATGTTTTTCACCGTCAATCACGGTAAAACTACCAGTTGTATAAATTATCTGAATTGTGTGTCCGTTATTTATAAAGTTTAAATGAACCGGTTTATAATTAAGGCTAATAGTAAATGTGTGTTATGGTTTCATAATATTATGAATTTAACAAATGTATTTCTAATAAATAAAGTAACCTTTTTTAACTGAATGAAGTCTAATAATGTATAATAATTTTTAGGAGATAATTATGAAAAAGAGAGAATTTTCTTTATTACCTTTTTTAATAATCTTAGTTGTTTTTATTACTACAACTGCTTTTTCTTGCGAATATAACGATTACATCAAAGATAATTCTAATTTAAAAACTCTACAAGAAAAAACTTTTAAAACAGAAGCAGGCAAAAAAATAAAAATTAACGCATCTATGGGAGATGTTAATATTTCATCCTGGACAAAGGATGAAGTTTACATTAAAGTGCTTGGGAATAATAAAGCAGAAGAAAAACTTAAATTTGATTTTGAAGAAAATTCCGGGGACATAATTGTTACTGCTAAAAAGAAAGGTTTTTTTACAAATTGGTTCAGTAGCGGAATACGTTTAAGGTTCGAAATTAAAGTGCCGGATAAATTTAATACCGAAACTCACACAAGCGGAGGGGATATTTCTTTAATAGGAATTGATGGGAAAAACAAACTTAAAACATCGGGAGGCGATATTAACCTGCAGGACATTACCGGGGATGTATATGTTTCAACTTCCGGCGGAGATATTATTGGAAATTATGTTAAAGGTAATATTACTCTTAAAACTTCCGGTGGGGATATAAAAACTTCTAATGTTACAGGAAATCTTGTTGCACAAACTTCGGGAGGCGATATTACATTTTCAGCAAGTTATGCAAAAATTGAAGCATCAACCTCGGGTGGAAATATTTCGGGAAGCTACTCTGGTAAAAATTTGGGAATAAGTGTTAGCTCTTCGGGCGGAGATATATTATTAAAATTACCAAAAGATTTTAATGCTTCGGCAAGATTAACTACTTCCGGTGGTTATGTAAACTGTGAGTTAAATCTTACAAATGTTGAAAAGAAAACCAATTCAAAAATCATTGCCGACATAAACGGCGGCGGACCAAATTTAAGAGCAAGTACTTCCGGGGGAGATATCGACGTTCTTAAAAAATTATAAAAAAAACACTTTTGTGGGAATATTCAGGAACCCAGTTTCTAAAACCGGGTTCCTTATTTTTTAAAAACACGTTGCAAAAAGCTCCTTTCTTTTATACCTTTTCAATAATAAAAAATTAAATTTATGCAAAAAAGACTTATTTACAATTATCTTTCCGACGACGAATTACTTCGGATTTCTAATAAAATTAAAGAGGCTGAAAAGGCAACAGCCGGTGAAATTTGTATCAGCATTAAGGAAAAAAGATCTTTCTTAAAATCTTCTATTTATGATTTGGCTAAGAAAGAATTCTATAAACTCGGTGTTGCCAAAACCAGGGATAAAACCGGAATTCTTATTTTTATCCTTTTAGAAAAAAAGCAGTTTTATATTTTAGCCGATGAGGGTATAAATAAAATTGTTCCTGAAAATACCTGGGATGGAATAAAGGATGAAATGCAAAGAATGTTTAAAGAAGGTAATTTTTGTAAAGGGGTTATTCATGGAATAGATGAAATAGGTTCCCTTCTAAGTAAACACTTTCCTATCAAACCGGATGATACAAATGAACTTTCAAACAAAGTTGTTTTAGATTAAACTTAAAAATATAATAACCCCATTTTAAGAACTTACCAAGCAACAGTAGCTTTCAGAGCTTTTTAAATTCCAATACGTAATTAAATTCGTATAGATCATATTTATCAACGAAAGTAAATTCCGACAATTTTAATTCCGTAATTAATTTTTCTTCGGTTATGCGGTGTTCCAAAGGCGGACCAAAATCCATCTTTTTGTAACGCCAATCAATAACAAAAAGCTTTCCACCATTTTTCATTATTCTGTTTAGTTCCAGGTTGGTTTTTTTTCTGTCGGGAAATTCATGATAGACATTTGCTAAAAGCACATCATCCAATAAGTCGGAGTCAATCGGTAAAGTATCTTTCCCGGTTTTAATGTAAACTATGTTAGATAGATTAAATTCTTCTGATCTACTTTTGCAAATATCCAACATCTCTTCACTGATATCCGCAGCAAAGATCTTCTTTACTTTT
>ENA-ORDP01001565-ORDP01001565.1-marine-sediment-metagenome-genome-assembly--contig:-NODE-1565-length-12321-cov-31.637453_pt1 | contig 12321 bp, 8 predicted proteins | sample MGYA00248627_ERZ508539 | MGnify/ENA primary metagenome ERZ508539 (study PRJEB26208, sample SAMN05571518) | marine sediment metagenome | biome: deep sea; feature: Hydrothermal vent; material...
AGTCGCCCCCAGGTCTATCGTTGATGAATCCCCACCTGGATCGGGCACACCGCTGTGGACCAATCTCGAGCTAATCAAAACTGACTACCGGGCTCCGCCAAACACGCTTCACGTTCACCGTAACTTCTTCACCATCATCTTCTCGCCCGACGGCACCATCCGGGTTGGCCGACCGGTCCTCATCCACGACCACACCGAGACCGACCGTGGCGGCATTACCGGCCTCCCCGTCGCCTTCGCCAGCAAATACCAGAACATCGCCGACGGCAGTTTCCTGCCGTTTGAAATCAACCGTCCTCTGCCCAAAATGATCGTCAACGTTAGCGAAAATGAAGCGCTCACTTTCCCCAGCGTCGACGGCGTGTTGGTATACGACGACGCGTTGTTCAGGGATCATGTGAAAGCGGGGGATGACGGCGTCGTAACCCAACGGCAATTCCTCATACGGAACGCTCGTCCGTTGTATATCAGCCGCCAGACCGGCGCCATCGTTCGAGGCCCCCTCGGCGACGAGGCGAGCTAACGCAACCGCCCCCACCGTCGCCCCCAGCCCTTCGCCAGCCGCCGGACTCCCTCGCCGGCGGGCACGATTTTTGACACCCCGTTCCGCGCCGTGTAATAGAATCCCCAATATCACCAGAATGACACGGCAGGCACGGCGCGGTCCGCTATCGGCGCGCCAATCAAGGAGACCGCCCATGACCACCGTCCGCTCGCTAATGACGTTCTTCTCCGTCGCGCTCGTGTTCGCGCCGCACGTGTCGTCGGCTCAGGAATCCGCGCCGCCCGCCGCCGCGAAGACGCCCGCCAAAAACCTCCTCGACGTCATCCCCGACGACATCTGGGCGATGATCTATCTTCCCAGCTTGGCTCAGTTGGACGAGAAGGTCGGCATGTATGCCCAGCGTCTCAACCTGCCCATGATGTTCGCTCCGACGATGATGGCCAGAATGATGACAGGCCTCTCCAATGGCGTTGACGACCGTCGCGAGTTCGCCGTCGTGCTTTTTCCCGTTAGCGACACGTCGAAGGTCGGGGACTCCACCGCCATCCTCATTCCGACCACCGACCACGGTTCTCTCATCGCGCTCCTCTCGCCGGAGGACGTCGGCGATGGAGTCAGCAAGATCACGTTGATGGACAAGCCCGCGTTCACCGCCTCGACCGGCGGCTATTCGATCATGGCGCCCACGCGCGACGTACTCAACCGTCTACTCAAAGCCACCAAGACCATCCATTCCAAGTTCAACCGTCACCAGCTCGACCGTCTAGCCACCGACGACGTTACGGTTTGGGCCAACTTCGGCGCGTTGGTTTCGAGTGACTTGTTCGCGGGGTTCGTCAAGATGGCGGAGGCGACGGGCTCCTTCTATGGCCTCGGTCAAATGCCCGATTTCAACACCCTTGCGGTCTCATTGCGCCATGAACCAACCGGATTGGCCCTCGGTTTCTACATGGACGCAAAGCCCGACACCGAGATGCGGGCAGCGCTGGCTGGAATGCCGAACACCACCGACTCCTTGCTGAACGGCCTGCCGGGCGGCCCGTTTCTCTTCGCCGGCGGAGAGATCAGAAGCAAAGCGATCAGCACCCTAGCCGCCAAAATGTTCGATGAATGGCTGAGCGATTTAGACGACCAATCGCCCAACGAGACTGAGAAAACCGGCGCCGTCGGCGGGAAGCAAACGGGCAGAGTGCTCAAACGCGTCCGCGCACCCATCAAAACGCTAATCGAGAACTTGGCCCGAATCGCCATCAGCGTGTCGCCGCAACCCGAAGGTTCGGACGGAATGGTCACGGTCGCCAAGGTCATCGCCACTCACGGTGACGCCCGACAAGTGTGTTCCGCCCTCAAGGAAGTCCTCGACGGAGTCAAACAGGAATTCGCGGACGATGCCGACACAATGGAATTGCTCAGATGCATCGAGTACAAGGTTGCCGCCGAAAAGGCCGGCTCCCTGAACATCGATCACCTCGTCATCAAATTCCCCGAGCAGGTGAAAAACGAAATCGGCGAAACGGGCATGGCCGCGATCAAAGCTGTTTTGGGATCCGATCAATTTCTCGTTCGGATCGCCGTGGTCGATGACCGGCACGTGGCCATCACGCTCGGTGGCGGCGTGGCCTACATGGGCAAGGTTATCCAAGCCGTCAAAACCAACGCCGCTCCTTTGTCCGACGACGCCGGGATCAAGCGAATCGCCAAGTTTCTCGCCAAGAAGCGCAACTCCGAAGCCTACTTCGCAGCCGATCGACTCATCAAGCTGATCGGCAGGATCAGCAAGGCTGTCGGCGAGCCTTTTCCCGTTACCATCGCGGATCTCAACGCCCCGGTGGCCATGGTCGAGGGCAAGGTCGCGCCGGCTGGCGCGCAGGTTGACGTCTACATTCCCATTGAACTAATCAGCGCTATTAAGGACGCCTTCACCAAAGCGATGGGTCAGCAGATGAACGCCGAACAGCCCGTTTCGTGATCCCGCGCGTGTCGGAGCATCGTAGGGTCCGCTGTGCGGACCGAGAATCGTAAAACTCCGGTGGCCCGCACAGCGAACCCTACGACTGGGATGGATCTCTCCGGCCCAAACGAAAACGGCACGGGGACAAACCCGTGCCGTCGCGCACGTTGCTGAGGTCGAAACAGCGTGCGAAGGTCTCGTCGCGTCGCAATGGCTAGTCGATACGCGACAGCCGCTTGCTGACCAGCTTGGTCATCTGGAACATGTCGATCTTGCGCTTCCCACCGAAGACCGCTTTGAGTTTCGCATCGGCGTTAATCATCGTGCGTTTGTTGGCATCCTGGAGATCGTTCTTCTTGATGTACGCCCACAGTTTCTTTGTCACCTGCGTCCGCGGGATCGGCTTCGATCCGACGACCGCCGACAGAATGTCATCCGGCTGAACTGGCGCCATAAACGCCGCGTTCGGTGCGCGCTTCTTCGATCTTGCCGTGGTCGAACGGCTGGCGGCCGCGCTGCTCGTCGAACGTCCCGTCGCCGAACGCTTGGCCGTCGCGCGACTGGCGGTCTTGCTCGCACCGCCGCGTTTGGCCGACGCGGCCGCGGACGTTTTTCTAGCCGACGCGCTCTTCTTTGCGGTGCTCTTTGCTCGGCCTGTGGTTTTGGATTTCGCGGTTGTTTTGCTTGTTCGTCTGGCTACTTTGGCGGGCATGGGTTTCGCTCCTGGGCACGCGTCTATCGGTTGCTGGCGGGATCCTGACGGACCGGGCTCTGTCGAGAGCCTGTGCAGCATTCGCTATCATGTTGTCCCTGACACAACTGATATTTTCGGTCGTAGCCGCATCGAAGTTGAGTCCAATGCGCGCCTCGCGCGAAAAGTCAGTTCGACGGCGCGGCGTCGGCTTCGGAAATGACGTGGCGAAACTTCCCCGACGGCGAAGCCTCGATGTGATCGACTACGCGCAAACTGGCGTCGAGCTTGTCGCCGACGCATGCGCGAACACCCTCCAAAACCCGCTCTCGATCCGTCGCGGTCAACGTGCGGTCCGCCACCACGCGAACGTCCACCGACCGATTCCGGGCCTGGTGAACCTGAAACTGGCGAATCGCGTCGATATCCCGTAGCTCGTAGATGAGCGAAAGCGCGTGGCGATGCGTGCCGTCGTCCGATACCAGATGGTCGGTCCGCCGCCCGGAGATCACATCCATCAATTCCAGACCCCGTCCGCACCGGCAGGCGCCGTCTCGCAACCGACCGATGTCACCCGTCCGGTAGCGAATAAAGGGCGTGGCTAGGTTGTCGAGATTGGTGATGACGATCTCGCCGGATTGCCCCGAAGGTACCGGCGCTCCCGTCTGATCGACGATCTCCATGATGACATGTTCGCTGGTAACGTGCATCGAACCGTGCGGGCACTGATGTGCACAGAAACCCGAATCACGCCCTCCATAGCCATTGGCGACGGGTACCCGGAAGTAGGACTCGATGACCCCGCGCTGCTGATCGTCGAGTACCTCTCCGGTGACAAATACAGCCTTTAGTAGGTCGAACCGAAGATCGATTCCCTCCGCCTTGGCGAAATCGCACAGTTTCACGATGCTGCTCGGGTAGCCGAAAACGCAAGCCGGCTTGTAGGTCTCCATGCGCCGGAGGTAGCCGCGCATCGCGTCGTGTGACAGGTCAAAGGCACTGAGCAGAAGGTGGTTGTGGAAAACGTCGCGAATGGCACGAAGCCGATCCTGCCGACGATGCCGGTCGGGCACGCCCCAGATGTAAACTTCGCGGTCGCCCGGTTGCACACCGAACCAGCGATAGCTCCTCATCCGCGCCGCTTTGTCGTAGGCCTCGCGAGTCCGATCGACATGAAACGTAAGCGGTTCGCCCGTCGAGCCGCCCGTGCTCATCCGTCTCACGCCCCGAATTCGCCGGCCACCGTGGCGATCCCGCTCGCTCTTGCGAATCGAGCCTTTGTCCGAAAGTGGTAGTCGTCGCAGAAGCGTCGGAAGATCGTCGCCGAGGTCGGTCTCCGCGTACTCCCGATACACGGGCCACCCCGTCGAGACTTCGCGCAGCAGCCGCCGCAGCTTCGTGGCTTGGAGCGACCGAAGAAGATCCGGTCCAAGCCACTGCGATCCTTCGAGTTCGTTCAGAAGGTGAAACGTACGCCTGCCGAGCAATCGCTCGTAAAGAGGGTAGGAAAAATGTCGAACCAGCCAGGGATTCATCGCTCAACGGCACGCGCGGCGAGGCTGGTGACCCGGACTCCGTCGGAATCCGCGAGTAAGCCCCGCCCTCAATCCGCCGATCCACTTGTCGGATCAAGGGACGCTTAAGTTGAGTAACGTCACCGCCGCCCCGTGATCTGGCTGGCGACTGACGATTCGCACGTCGCGTCAGGCGTTGAAACTGCTGCCGCAGCCGCAGGAGCTGGTCGCGTTGGGATTACTGAACACGAACCCGCGTCCCATCAGCCCGTCTTTGAAATCGACGACCGTACCCTTCAGGTACATGAGGCTTCGCGAGTCGCAGATGACGTCGATCCCGTGCACGTTCCAGCGATCGTCCTCCTCGCCCGAGTTTTCGGTGACGTCCAGCGTATAGCTGAACCCGCTGCAACCGCCGCCCTTGACGCCTACGCGGAGGAACATCGGTTTCGGCTCGCCGTCGCCGTTCTGTTCCTGCTGTTGCTTGATGATCGAGAGAACCTCGCTCGCGGCTTTTTCCGTCAATTCAATGGACATCTGCCATTCGCTCCCAACAAAACCATGTGACCAGCACGACACTCTTGGCCGCCGGTCGCTCGCGTCCGCATTCCCGCAGCCGACGCCATGTTACCCGAGGCAACGACGATCCGCGATCGCCGCCACCGACCAGTTCCAGCGCAACGCCGATGCGGCCACGGCGCAGCTCAATCTCGAGAACGGCGCGCTCACCTCCGTGGTCAACGGGCTGCAGCGCGCGCATGACCTCGCCGTCCAGGGGCTCAACGGTACCCAGAGCGCCCAGACACGCCAGGGCATCGCCATCGAGGTGCAGCAGCTCCTGGATCAGCTCGTGAGCGTTGCCAACACCCAGGACGCGGGTGGCCAGTACCTGTTCGCCGGTTCCCAGAGCGGTTCGCCTCCGGTCGCCGCTACCGGCAACCCCTATGTCTATTCCGGTGACGCCGGACAGCGCTTCCTGCAGATCGGCCCCGGCCGCCAAGTGGCAGCCGGGGATCCGGGCTCCGCCGTGTTTATGAACATCCCGGCGGCGGGCGGCGGGACCCAGAGCGTGTTCAAGACCCTCTCGGACCTGGTTGCGGACTTGAAGGCCAACAGCCCCAGCCCGAATTCCCTGACCAACCTCAACAACGCCCTTCAGAACGTGCTGACCGTCCAGACCCGTGTCGGCGCGCGCCTGAACGCAATCTCGGACCAGAAGACGCTCAACGGCAACTTTCTCCTCCAGGTCCAGCAAAACCGCTCGCAGCTCTCCGGCCTCAACCTCGCCCAGGCGGCGACACAACTCAACCGGCAACTCGTGGCGCTGCAGGCCGCGCAGCAGAGTTTCGCAAGGATCCAGGGGCTGTCGCTGTTCAATTTCTTGCGCTGATTCGACCAGTAGCCGAAAAAAAGCGAAAAAAGGGGGACGCCACCCTTTCAAACCGTGATCTTGGTTTCTATTGCATCGTAATCCGTACGCACGCCGCCGCCCGTGATGCCGGGCAGCCCGGTGGTCACCAGGGTTTGGGTATAGCGTCCCCTTTCTACTCTGATACGGACCTGGAACAGAGGGCTCCGATAATCCTTCTGTTACGCTGCTGACCTTGGAGCGTGCCGCCAAGGCGTTGGGTAAGCGTATCCGGATTGGACTTGCTGCATAGGCCATCCCCTTCAAAATTATTTGGCATGCAAGTTGCTGTTAATCCGGTATGGGTGTTTCATTCGCAGGAGTGGATGAATGTCAGAGTACAACTTCAAGTCGGTTGGCGAGAACTGCACTATTTATCCTCTTGCCAAAATCGTGGGAGCTGAAAATATCGAGATTGGCTCCAATGTCATCATCGATGATTTCGTGTTCATTATGGCGACAGGCCCCGTATACATCGGCAACTACGTGCATATTGCCTCTTTTGTGTCCATAACCGGCGGCGGAGCGTGCTGTCTGGAAGATTTCTCAGGTCTGTCATCGGGTGTTCGGGTCATTACCGGCAGTGACGATTTTCTCGGCAGGGCGCTTACCAATCCCACCGTCCCCGACGAATTCAGGCGTGTCAATCGGTCTTCCGTGGTGATAAAGGCGCACGCCATTGTCGGTGCAAACAGCGTGATATTTCCCGGTGTTACGATAGGTATTGGTGCTGCTGTGGGTGCAGCCAGTGTGGTTCGCAAGGATCTGGAAGAATGGGGTGTATACACGGGCATCCCAGCCCAGCGTATCCGAGCGCGTCGAAAGGATCGTATAGAGCGATACGAGCAGGAGCTGTTCAAAACTTACGGCAGGCCGCTGCGCAGTTTTCGGGATATGCTCTGACTCTACAGCGGAAGTCGATGCGTTTATGCTTGCCCAGGTGAGTCACTTTCGTCCCCTTGATATACAGCTGCAGGCTGGCCTTACATTCCGCACATCGAAAACTCAATTTCCCGGCAATTATCGAGTGCATGGTTTAGCCGTTACCCCTGGGTCGTGTAGGCTCTCCGAGAGACGCCGAGCAGATCGAGGAAATACACGAAGAACAACGCCTCGATGCGCCCCTCGTTCTTGAGCAGCACCGGGGCGATCTCGAAGACGTTCTTGACCTGCGCGAAGCGTTTCTCGATGCTCGGTTGACGTTTATGCGCCTCGAACACCTGGGCGTTCGACAGCGAGCAGTCGTTGGTCAGCAGCGGATACAGGCTGTCGGTGTTGCGCGCGTAGGTGATGGCGTCCTTGTCGAGCGACCAGCGCAGCTGCCAGAACTTGCGTGCTTTGCGCACATAGCGGGTGTTGGGACCGGGTCGCCCTCGGGCGGCCTGGCGGAAGTGGTGCTGCTCGGCTGGGTAGAGCTCCACCACGAGAAACGCCTTGACGTGGTGCTCGCCCAAGATCCCCTTGATGTGCTGTTCGAGCTCGGCGCGCTTTCGACGCCGCGCCCGTAGGCCGGCGAGCTTGGTGTTGAGCGCGGAGAGCTCCTCACCGGCGCGCGCTCGGGCCGTACGAGTGGAACCGCCGCCAGGACGGGCGGCTGGTGCATCGAGTGATATCGGTCGAGCGGGCCCGGCGTGTCCAACGCGCCCTGGAGAACTATCGCCAGATCCGGACGTTACTGGCGCAGTGGGAGCAAGAGACGGTCAAAGAGCTTCTCGATCCGGATCCGGATTGAGATGCCAAGCACTTGTTGTTCCGAAGGAAATGATCAGCGGAAATTGCCGATAAATCATCGTCGAGAAGTGCGGAATGTAGGGCTGACTTGTTGTGGGATACTAATAAAGCTGGTGCATCGCTTGAATGGCATATTGGTTGAACGGTGCTCGTTTTCCCGTCATAAAATTGGCGCACCTTTTAAGATCTCTCATAACTGCATATAAAATAAAGAGATAAAAAATAGGCACTGATATTGCTTCACTCCCTGACGTGTAATGATTTCGAGGGTGGAACATCGTGTCTGAAGACGGAAAAGGACCACTGGCCATATTTGGCGGTAAGCCGACATTTCCCAAACCACTGCATGTTGGTGTTCCGAATCTGGGTGACAGAGGCCGTTTGTTCGCTCGTATTGAAAGCATGTTGAATCGTAGGGTGCTCACCAATCGCGGGCCGCTGGTGGTCGAGTTTGAGGAGCGCATTGCGGACCTCGTCGGTGTGAAGCACTGTGTCGCAATGAGTAACGGAACCGTTGCTCTGGAGATTGTCACCAGGGCCCTGTGTTTCGAGCACGAGGTCATAACACCGTCGATGACTTTCGTGGCGACGGCGCATGCCCTGCAATGGCAGAGAATCACGCCGATTTTTTGCGATATTAAACCAGGAGGCCATCACCTGGATCCGGCACGCATCAGGGGTCTTGTTACACCACGGACTTCGGGCATTCTTCCTGTGAATCTATGGGGCCGACCAGCCAATATCGATACCATTCTGTCGATCGCCAGACAATATGAACTCCCTGTTGTATTTGATTCGGCGCATGCATTTGGCTGCAGCTACAAGAGGAAAATGATTGGTGGGTTTGGTAAGGCTGAGGTATTCAGCTTTCACGCTACCAAGTTTATAAATACCTTTGAAGGCGGCGCTGTCGTTACTGATGATGCTGAGCTGGCTGAGAAAGTGAGGCTTATGCAGAACTTTGGTTTTGAAGGGAGGGAACAGGTTACCCACGTTGGAATAAATGGCAAAATGACGGAAATAGAAGCGGCGATGGGCCTTACTTCTCTGGAGTCCATGGACTGTTTTATTAAACACAACAAGGAAAACTATCTTGCTTACAAGGAAGGGCTGCAGAATATTCCTGGTGTGGAAATCATGGAATATGATGAGGATGAGTCTTGTAACTACCACTATATTGTTATTGAGATTGATGAGTGTATTGCCTCTGTTTCCTGTGGCGATTTGTTGGAAGTACTTAGTGCTGAAAATGTTGATGCCAGGCGCTATTTCAATCCCGGGTGTCATCGAATGGAGCCCTATCGATCATATTTTCCCAATGCGGGGATGCTGCTTGAAAATACCGAGCGATTGCTGGACAGGGTGCTTACTTTACCCACAGGTACAGCTATCTCTGTTGATGAAGTAAATAAGATTGCCTCGCTTATAACCCGGGTTATCGAGTCCGGTCGTGCCGTGAGATCACGTCTAAGAGCGCGTTCTGGAGCTCTGCATAATATTGCCGAAGGAGGACTCGCGAAATGCGCGGATGGCCATTGATAAGCGTTGTAATTACAACATACAAACAGGAAAAGTTTATAGGAAAGGCGATTGAGAGTGTTCTGTCGCAAGGTGTCGATGATCTGGAGGTCCTCATCCTTGACGACTGTTCTCCGGATGCAACTCAGGAAGTTGTTGCAAAATATCTGGATGATGAACGTGTCCAGTATGTGAGGCATTCTGAAAATCTTGGTGATCATGGGAATAACGCACTTGCGCTAACAAAGGGGCATGGGAAATATCTGGTTTGGTTGCATGGAGACGACTACTTGCTACCGGGCCATCTGCGTTCTTATCTGGATGTTATGGAAGCGCATCCCGAGTGTGCGCTTATATACAGCCCCTGCTACTGGGTGGATGAAAATGAAAGGATATTGAGACTGGCTCGACATAAAGGCCATCCTGGTTTTGACTATGCTGGTGGCCGAAATGAAGTGGCTGAACTGCTCGCATGGGATAATTATATTACGCCTTCCTCGGCCATGTTTCGTCAAGCTGATCTCGATAGAGTCGGGACGATTGATCCCGATACAAAATGTTATGATTGGGACCTGTTTATACGCTTGGCTATTCATAATTCAGACTTCGCGTATCTGAATACTCCATCCACTGCTTACCGAATCTGCAGTGGCCAGGGATCTAACGCCTTTTATGCGTCAGCGGATCCATTAATAGCCCATCTTCATGCTTTAAATACGGCATTCGAGTCGGATGCCAGGGGGCGTCTCTGGGAATACAAAACAGAAATTGCGGAGCACCTTGAGCGCAGGATTAAATCTTACGATTCAGAAGAGGTGTCGCCCTATTTGGATAGCATAAAAACGGCGTGTGCACAGCTGGACTCGATTGGGATGATTGACTTGGCTTGCCATTTGGATGTCCAGCCATTGGTTAGCGTTATCGTTCCGACCAAAGATCGACCGGATTTGTTGCAGGACACACTCAGATCTATTAATAACCAGAACTACCAAAACTGGGAGGTGGTTGTTGTCAATGATGGTGGTGAAGATGTCGGGGCTATGGTGCGCGCCCTGGATTGTCACAACCGCTTTAGATATGTCCAGCATAAAACTTCCAGAGGATTGCCATCTGCGCGCAATACAGGTATACGACTAAGTCGTGGCGATATACTGTGCTATCTGGATGACGATGATACGTTTCGGCCTCAGCACCTTGATACGGTTGTCGACGCACTGGCACGAAGTGGGGCGTCTCTGGTGTACACGGAAGCCGAATACATACAGGAACGAGTAGAGGGTGGTATCCGCAACGAGCTGGGTCGCAGCCAGCCATACTCTGGTATCGGATACTCCAAGGGCAGGTTGCACGTAGCCAACTATATCCCGGTGAATACCTGGGCACACCGTCGTGAGTTGCTGTCGCAGTCTGGCCTGTTTGATGTTGAACTCAATGCCTTTGAAGACTGGGATCTGCTGATCCGGTTCTCCAGGCTGGTTGACTTTGTTCATATTCCGGAAATCACGGTGGATGTCCACATGCGTCCGTCATCCGGACACGATCAGATGAGCCGGCGCGAGCGCAAGGATTATCCATCCCTCTATCGGAAAATATATGCGTGCTATAGCGTGGAAGGTGATGAGACGCTATTGCGCAGGCGTGAGCGTCAGCTAGCAGCGCTGGACGAAGAACAGAATCAGACAGGACAGGCGATCGGCGGATACCAGAAGTGGGTCAAGGAACATAGCGTTACCGACCGTGACTTTAGGCATTACGCAAAGCGAATGGTGACAAGTTGGCAAGTCCAGCCATCGTTTCACGTCATTGTGATCCATGTCCGGGGTCAGGAGGAGGCGCTTGCCGATACGCTGGACAGTCTCAGTTCCCAGCTATACGGAGGTTGGGGCCTGAGTGTTGTCTCCAACGAGCCATGCCCCGATGAGAGTTTTACGCAACTGGAAATGCTTGAATGGTTGCAGGTTGACGGAGAATTAATGCCGGCAGTTAACGGGGTGGTAGATGAATCTGTTGCAGACTGGATGGTTATGGTCGAGGCAGGCACGGTTTTCAAACCGAATTTTCTCTATGCCGGTGTTGAAGCATTGCACCAGCACCCTGAATTCAATTTGCTGTATACCGACGAAGACTGGATTGACTGCGAAGGTCGGCGGTACGATCCGCTGTTTAAACCGGATTTTAACCTCGAGCTTTTGCGTAGTATGCCTTACCTTGGTGACTTTCTCCTGGTAAGGCGAGATGCCCTGATGGCGATAGGTGGTTACTCGCCTGTGCTCGGTGCAACGGCTTATGCAATGGCTTTCCGTATCATCGAACGCTGCGGGGCAGGGGCTATCGGTCATATTGCCGATATCCTTATACACAGCCAGGACCGTTTCCGGCGCGCGGGCGACGATGCGGAGGTCGATGCTTTGTGTCGCCGCGTGCTGGCAGATCATCTGTCGCGTTCCGGCATCGACGCCGTGGTTCGGGACGGGAACTTGGCCGGTACCTTTTTCGTGGACTACGCCGCCCCCGTGGATACCCCGCAGGTCGAGATCTTCATCGACGGGGATGCGCCGGCCCCAGTGCTCTCGATGACCCTCGAGCACCTGATCGCAAAGACCGACTACCCGGCGCTTCGGATCAATCTGCTGGTGACTGAGGGGTGCGAGCCGAGTTGCCCGGAGGTCCGGCATGAACGGGTGCGGTTGGTGCCGTACGATACCCGTCAGGGTTGCCGGCTGACGATTGAGACGCGCGTCAAAGTCACGGATGCGCCCTACCTGCTGTTTCTGAGGCTCGGCGTGATTCCGCTTCAGGGCAACTGGCTTGCGCGGCTGCTGGGGCCGATGCAGCGCACCGAGGTGGCGGTGACGGCGCCGCGTCTGGTATCGACCGGGAATCGGGTAATCGACGGCGGTATCCTGCTCGGCGGCGGCGGTTATTCGGTAGGGGCGGTCGCACACAGTGGCTTGGCACTGGATGCGCCCGGCTACATGGGCCGCGCACAGGTAGCACAGGAAC
>ENA-ORDP01001566-ORDP01001566.1-marine-sediment-metagenome-genome-assembly--contig:-NODE-1566-length-12321-cov-2.436573_pt1 | contig 12321 bp, 10 predicted proteins | sample MGYA00248627_ERZ508539 | MGnify/ENA primary metagenome ERZ508539 (study PRJEB26208, sample SAMN05571518) | marine sediment metagenome | biome: deep sea; feature: Hydrothermal vent; material...
ACGGAAAAAGGCGATTATTTTTTAAGCGGCGGGGGGACGTTCCGTTACCGCCGTGAGACCGTGCCGGACAAGGCGCGGAAGAAATCCGGCAAAATAAAAGCCCTGGCGGGGGATTTGAACGAGACGGAGGCGGCGTTGTTTCTTTCCCTTAAGGACTTGCGCCGCCAGATCGCTTTCGAACGCGGCGTTCCCGCCTATATCATCTTTCCCGACCGGGCCTTGGAAGACATGGCCCGGAAACAACCGCGCAGCGAAGCCCAATTTGCCACCGTTCACGGCGTCGGCGCCGCCAAACTCAACGACTTCGCAACGGCTTTTCTGGGCCGCATCGCCGAACACCTGGGCGCGGAGGACTAAAATCCTGATCCTAGAGACCGAGTCTTTCGTGGAAAAAATCGGCGAGCAGGATAAATTCTTCCTTTCGTGGCGAGGCCGGGCGCCAGGCAAAGCCTATTTTCCGGAAAAATCCTTTTCCTTCGATCGGGCGCATTTTGATCTTCGTCGCCTTGGAAACGCCTGCGTCCACGGCCATTTGAGGAAACAAGGTGAGGCCGAGCCCGTTATCGACCATCTGGGCCAAGGTATGCAGGCTGGTGGCCTGGAATTCGGCCGAGGCGATCTCTCCGGCCAATCGGCAGGCGCTCATGGCTTGGTCGCGCAGGCAATGTCCTTCCTCCAAGAGCAACAATTCCTCTCCTTCTAAGTCCGCGCCCCTTAGGTGTTCCATGGCTTCAAACCGGTGACCTTGGGGGAAGGCGGCCAGGAAGGGGTCTTTGCCGATAAGGTGGGTTTCCAGGCCGGGCGTGGGATAGGGGAAAGCGAGCAGGATTAAATCCAGTTCTCCGGCGTTAATCCCCTCGATCAACCGTGCCGATTGGTCCTCGCGGAGGAAGAGTTTCAAATTGGGATAGGACTTCCGCAGCGACGGCAGGATCCGGGGCAGGGCGAAGGGGCCGATGGTGGGGATGACGCCCAACCTTAGAGGGCCACTCAACGGGGGGCCGGACGCCTCGACCAGGTCGACGATTTGTCCGACGTCGTTTAATATTTTTCTGGATCTGTCGACGACATCCTTCCCCAAAGGGGTTAACATGACCGTGCGCCGCGTCCTTTCAATAAGAACCTTTCCGAGAAGGGATTCGAGTTCCTTGATACTGGCGCTAAGGCTGGACTGGGTGATGAAGCAGGCTTGGGCGGCCCTTCCGAAATGTTTGAAATCGGCGACGCCGACCAAATGACGGAGCTGTTTCAAGGACGGCAGCCGTTTTAATTTTAGCATGGGTCTAAACTTTTATTAATCGAAAAAATCAATCACTATGACAATAATAACTCATTTTACAGATTAATCCAGCCCCCCTATCTTTCCAGACATAAGGCGGGAACACTCCCATCGAAAAATGTTATTGGACAAGGAAATTGATGATGACAACAGTACCCCAGGCGACCTTTCAGACCCGTGTGCGCAACGACGCCCTCGGCGGAACGAACCCGTACGAATGGCGGGAATTGACCACCGATGATGTCTTCAAGGGAAAGAAAATCGTGCTCTTCTCGCTTCCCGGCGCCTTTACGCCGACGTGCTCGACCAGCCACCTCCCCCGTTACGAGGAACTCCATGACGCGTTCAAGGCCCAAGGGGTGGACCGGGTCGTCTGCCTTTCGGTTAACGACGCTTTCGTTATGTTCCAATGGGGCAGAAGCCAAAAGGCCGATAACGTCTTCCTGTTGCCGGACGGAAACGGCGAGTTCACGCGGAAAATGGGCATGTTGGTCGATAAATCCAATCTTGGCTTTGGCATGCGGTCTTGGCGTTATGCGATGGTCGTCGTCGACGGCGAAATCGAGAAGATGTTTATCGAGGAAGGGTTTATGGACAATTGCCCCGATGATCCTTTCGAGGTTTCCGACGCGGACACCGTTCTTGACTACTTAAAGTCAAAATAATAACAATAATCGATACTGGTCGGGGCGGGGAAACCCGCCCTGATTGGGTGTTTAGGGGGGGGATGCCGAAACTTAGATTTCGCAGCGGCGACGTAATTTTCAGGGAAGGCGATCCCAGCGATTTCGTCGGATCGATACTTTCCGGCGAAGCCGAGGTTCTAATGAAGCACGGCGAGGACGCCGTCGTCATCGGGGTCGCCCGGGAAGGGGAATTCATCGGCGAAATGGGGGTCATTGAGGGCCTTCCCAGAAACGCCACTCTTTGCGCAAAGGGGGAAATGACCCTCGATCTGATCGACGAGGATACTTTCCTGAAACGCATTAGCGAGGACGGGGACACGGCCTTGCAACTGCTCACACGCCTTAGCGAGCGTCTGCGCCTGACGTCTTGTCTTCTTGCCGAGGCGAAATTGTCCCTCAAGGAGGCCCCGGCGTCTGCAATCTTGCATACCCCCGCCGCCGTTCGGCAGCCTGAAATACGCGACGAAGGCGCCGTCACGATCTTTCCCGAATCCGATGATATCGCCGCCGAAATTCCGGGCGAAGGCCTGAAAGCCTCGAACTTTCCGTTTCTTATAGGGCGCGCCGGGAGCGGGGAAAATGGTTTGGGGTCCAGCCCGGTCGTTCATCTAAGGCTCAAGGACGAGCGGCCGTTCCGTCTATCGCGCGTTCATTTCGGCCTTCAGCGCCTTGGCAATGGCAAATACACAATCCGGGATTTCAATTCCACACTGGGAACCGAGGTCAACGGCCAGTTCCTGGGGGCGAACTTTCCCCGTGATTGCGTGGAACTCCAACCTGGCGAGAACAGGGTCGTCGCGGGCGGGGCGCAATCGCCGTTCGTCTTTCGTTTTCACGTCACGTAGAACGCGACGGGGCCTTCTCGTACCAAGCCCGGGTGTTGTTGACGATTTTAACGACGGAAAGCATGACGGGTACCTCGATCAAAACGCCGACGACGGTGGCCAGGGCGGCCCCGGAATTCAACCCGAATAAGGAAATGGCGGCGGCGACGGCAAGCTCGAAGAAATTGCTCGCCCCAATCAGGGCCGACGGCCCGGCCACGCAGTGGGCGACCCCGAGCCGCCTGTTCAGCAGGTAGGCGATCCCTGAATTCAGATAAACCTGGATCAGAATGGGGACGGCGAGAAGGGCGATGACAAGGGGCTTGTCGATGATCTGGTTGCCCTGAAATCCAAACAGAAGCACGAGGGTCGCGAGCAGGGCGGTAAGCGACAAAGGTTGAATGACGTGGTGAACCCTGGCCAATCGCCGCGGCCCGCCCGAGGCGATTAACCGGTGCCGGATTCCCTGGGCGATAAGCACCGGTATGGCGATATAAAACAGCACCGAAAGGAGCAGCGTTTCCCAGGGGATGGTGATTGATGAAAGGCCCAAGAGAAGGGCGACGATGGGGGCGAAAGCAAAGATCATGATGACATCATTCAGTGCTACCTGGGTCAGGGTAAAATGTGGCTCGCCACGCATCAGGTGACTCCAGACAAAAACCATAGCCGTGCAGGGGGCGGCAGCCAGCAGAATTAATCCGGCGATATAGGAATCAATTTGTTCGGCGGGCAGATAAGGCGCGAAGATCCAACCGATGAAAATCGTTCCGAGGGCGGCCATTGAAAATGGTTTTATTCCCCAATTTACCAATAGTGTGACGCCTATACCCCGCCAATGTTCCATGACTTGGCGCAGTGCGCCGAAGTCGATTTTCATGAGCATGGGAATAATCATAAGCCAGACCAGAATGGCCACGGGTATATTTACCTTGGCGATTTCAGTGGCTCCGATCGTTAGGAATGAATTGGGAAAATAATGGCCGAGGGCCACTCCGGTGACGATGCACAAAATGACCCATAGGGTCAGATAACGCTCGAATATGTTTATGGTTGGGGCTTTGCCTTGAAGGGTCATAAGGGGGAATCTCCGCCGCCGTTCAAAAGCAGGCCGTTCAAGGGGGCGCAGGCTTCGGGCCGTCCTTGGCAGCAGTCCTGTAAAAGAAATGCGATCAGGTCGCCCATGCCCTGAAAATCGGCCGAATAAACAACCGAGCGTCCATGGCGAACCGAAGCGATCAAGCGTGCGTTTTTAAGGATTGAAAGATGGGACGACAAGGTGTTGTGGGGCACGGTCAAGCGCCGTGCAATTTCTCCGGCGGCCAGACCCTCCGGAGCGGAACGGACCAGAAGGCGGAATACTTCCAAGCGCCTATCCTGGGCTAAGGCGGAAAAAGCTTTGATGGCGGTATTTTTGTCCATATGTCTAGACTTATCGACATAATACCGTCGCGTCAACGCCAACCTCGACTTCCCCCCGCTAGGAAGAAAAAGCGAGCGTTCGGTTGACGTCGATCATGGCTTGCAAGGTTTCGGTGTCGTGGCCTTCGATCAGGCGCGCCGTCGATTTATCCATGAACAGGCTGAGGCTCAGGAGTTGCGCTTTAAGGTCTTCGGGCAGAGCGTTTTCCTTATCGGACAGATCGGCTTGAAACAGCGTCCAGAGCTTGAGGTTGAAACGAAGGGCTTCGCCGAGCGCCACCGGATCGTTGGTCCGGGCCCGCGCCTTTTCCAGTAAATGGGCGGCCTTAACAAGCGCCTCGGACTCCAGGATGGGACCGCTTAGGCTTGAGGTGTGGGTTTTGGCATAGGCGGCAAGGGCGGTTTTCATGGCGGCTTACCGGCCCTGAACCAGTTCGAGGACGAGTTGGTCCGAACGCGCTGCGATGCGTTGGCCTTGTACGGACAACTGGTCGCGAACATTTGCCGAGAGGAGGCGTGCGCCTTCGGCGTTGAGGTTCGCGGCGATCAGTTTATCCGCCCCGCTTTGCAGGGTATCGCTCAAACCCTGGGTGAAGTCTTCCCGGACGCTGAGAATGGCGGCATTGCCGACGATGGAAAATTCCTGGGATTGAAGGGTCGATAAGGCGCTATCGAGCGCCGTGATGGCGTTGTTGATGTCCGCCTGGGTGGCGAAACTTCCATAGCGGGCCGCGGCGCTTCCAATTCCAAGGCCCGCCGAGTCTGCGGCCTGACCGGCGATATCGAAGGTGTTTCCCGGTTGGTCGCTGAGGGAAACGCCAAGGGTGTCGGGCGGGTTGGATAAAAGGTTCACCCCTTGATAGGAGACATCTCCGACCAGATTGTCCAGTTGTTGGCGCACGGTGTCGAACTGTTTGGCCAGATCCGCACGGTCACCGGCTTGGGCGCTTTGGGCCAGGATGGCGAGGCCTTTGAGTTGTTGGCCCAGTTGCCCCGCGGCCTGAAGACCGGTTTGCGTGGCCAAAAGAGAGTCGATCCCTTGGGTTATGTTGGACTTGGCCTCAAGCAGGGAACTGGCGCGATTGCTCAAGGCCCTGGCGCGCAGGTAGTCGTGGGCGCCGCCGGAAATTTTGGAGATCCGCCGTCCCGTGGCCAGGCGTCCCGATGCCTCGTTGCGGATGCCGGCAACGTTTCTTCGCGCCGTCAACGCTTGGTTCTGCGCCACGCTTAAGGTGATCGATTCAACCATCTCCGGAGCCACCTTCCCTGGGATTGAATGTTACTGTCATGGAGCAAACTTACAAGGAACGGCGGCCTTTGAAAGTGATCGCCGTCACCGTCACCCTGAATTAATCGTGATTGGGGTTACACACAGCCTGTGGGCTTTGGCAGGCCGCCCCATTTGCAAATTAATTTCATGGGGCCGGTCTCGAACGAGATGAATAAATCGGCCTTTGAGACATTCTGGGCTTTGCAAAATTTACGCAATGGCGGAACGATTCCCTGCTCATGGAACATCTTGCGGGCGGCCTCGATATAAGCCATGTGCTCATCGGTGAGGTCCCGACCGTCGTTCGTCGCGATCTGTCTCGCCGCTTCGTTGGTCCAATCGTTCGGGTCAACGAGGAAGCCTTCGCCGTCTACGTTTAAATTCATTGTAAATCCCTCTGGGGCTAAAAAATTATATATTGGCTGTGATATAAGAATGAAAATAGGAATAGTTCTAAACAATATCAAGGGGAGGATTGAAGGTTGCGCTATAGTAGTGAAGATCAGATATTGAGAATGTTTAGAGCGTATCAAAATTGGCTGAAATCGCTCGATCCCGATACGTTCTAATTACGGCGATAGCCATAATCCGCTGTGAAAAACGGACATAAGTCTGCGTGGCGTTTGAATGCGGACTGGTCGCACAAGAGCAATCAATACGGATATGCTTTAAGGTAAACGGTTGATGACTAAATATAATTCAAGCGGTCATGGGAAGTTCCGGGATCTTACGTTTTTCGGTGAACCGGGAACGTGGATTTTCCCTACGGCTCTTGCCGTCTTCCTTGTCGTCGTCAGCCGCTATGATTTTCTTTTGTTCCACACGTTGGCGGAATTTTTCGCCATCACCGTCGCCATCATCATGTTCGTGGTGGCTTTGAACACCTATGCCTTTTCCCGCAACCATTACCTGATGTTCCTGAGTTGCGGTTATTTCTGGGTCGCCGTCTTGGATCTGGTCCACACCCTTGTTTACAAGGGGATGGGAGTTTTTCCCATGTCGGGAGGGAACGTGTCCGCCCAGTTCTGGATAGTCACCCGGTATTTCGAAGCGGTCTTGCTTTTCGTCGCACCCTTTTTTCTAACCCGGTCTGTAAAGCGGGGGATGTTGTTTTTCTTTCTTGGGGCCATTGCGGTCATACTGTACGCCCTGATTATGACCGGTAAAATGCCCAGCGCGTTCGTCGAGGGCCTGGGGCTGACTCGTTTTAAGATCATCAGCGAATACGTCATTATCGCCATCTTGGCGGGGGCCCTGGGACATTTGGTTTTTCGGCGTTCCCTGCTCGACCCCCGGATATTGGGCCCGGTGGCTTTGTCCATTATCCTGACCATGGGAGCGGAACTAACCTTTACGTTTTATGTCAATGTTTACGGTCTGTCGAACCTTGTCGGCCATATCTTTAAGCTGTTTTCCTTTTGGCTTATTTATCAGGCGATCATCCGCACCACCCTGGCCGAGCCGTTTAAAACCCTGGCAAGGGGCGCCAGCAGTTTTGACGCCGTGCCCGAACCCACCATTATCGTCGGCCACGATGGGATCATCCGTCAGGTCAATAAAGCCGCCTGCGACATGTCGAACATTCATGAAGACACATTGATCGGCAGTTCTTGTCACGACATCTTCCATCCCAATGTCTTGGAATGGGAAGAATGTCCCCTTTGCGCAAGCATTCAAGACGGTAAAACCATGGACGTCACCGAATTCTATTTTTCCGGCTCCGGGCGGTGGGTGGAAATTTCCCTGTCTCCCTTCGAGACGGCGGGCGTTATGGGAGGATTGGTCCAGGTCAGCCGCGACATCACAGACCGCAAACATACGGAAGCGGATTGGAAAAAGCTGAGCGCCACCTTCCAGGGCATTCTGGAGCATATGCCGACGATTTTTATAAAAATTGAACGCAATGGGAGGATATCCGAATCGCGAGGGGCCGGCCTGTGGCGCCTCGGCTTAAAAAACGGCGAAGAAGTGGGGGCCAACGCCTTTGAAAAATATCCACATGCCGTCCTGGAGTTCCGCAGAGCCTTGTCCGGTGAACTGGTGGATATGGAAATCAACGGTTACTCGGCCAACGCGCCCTGGAGCTTCCAGATGTTTTTCGCCCCCGACAAAATAACCGGCGGTGTAACCGGTTTTGGAATCGACATTACCGAAAGAAAGAATGCCGAACAGGCTCTCCGCACCAGTGAAGAACGTTTCCGCATGGCCGTGTCGGGGTCGACCAGCGGCATTTGGGATTGGGATTTGGAAACAGACGATGAATATTTTTCTCCCAGATGGAAGCAAGTCCTCGGCTACGAGGACCACGAACTGGAAAACAGGCTTGAAACCTTCAACAATGCCCTTCATCCCGATGACGCCGAGCGTGTAAAAGACGCCCTTCTGGCCCATTTCTACCGTCAGGATCCCTATAACATTGAATTCCGCCTGCGCCATAAGGACGGACATTACATCTGGGTCCATTCCCGGGGACACGCCATCTGGGACCGCAACGGAAAACCCATCCGCATGGCCGGGGCGACAACCGATATCAGCGGACGTAAAGAGGCCGAGGAAAAACTGCTGAGGGAAAAAGAACGTACGGAAAGATACCTCAATATCGCCGGGACGATGATTCTCGCCTTGGACAGGAAGGGAAAGGTGACCCTTATCAATGACAAGGGGTGTGATATTTTGGGCTATACCAAGGGTGAGGTTATCGGAAAGGATTGGTTCGAACTCGCCGTTCCCCCGGAAGAAAGGGATACGATCCGCCGGCATTTCAGAAAAATTATTTCCAAAGAAGAAGACTTTTTCGAATATTTGGAAAACGACATCCTGACCGGGAATGGCGAACGCCGTTTGATTGCCTGGCACAATACAAGAATGATCGACGAGGATGGCGCCATCACCGGCATCCTTAGCTCCGCCCAGGACGTTACGGAACGCAAGGAAGCGGAAGAAAAAATCAGAACCCTGTCCCAGGCCGTGGAACAAAGTCCGTCCATGGTGGTTATTACCGATATCAAAGGCGATGTCGAATACGTCAACCCCAAGTTCGAAGAGGTGACGGGATATGAACTTATCGAAATTATAGGGGAAAACCTTCGTATCCTTAAAACAGGACATACGAAACCCGATGAGTACCGGCGGATGTGGAACGCGTTGACCACAGGAGAAGAATGGCACTGCGAGTTTCGCAATAGAAAAAAAAACGGCGAGGAATATTGGGATCTTTCCTCCATCACGCCAATCAAGGGGACCGATGGAAGGATCACCCATTACCTTGCGGTAAAAGAGGACATTACGGAACGAAGGCAGACGGAAGATGCCCTTCGCCAAGCCCAGAAAATGGAAGGGATTGGGCACCTGACCGGTGGGATCGCGCACGATTTCAACAACCTTCTTGGCATTATCATCGGCAATCTGGAAATTCTTGAGGAAGACCTTGAAGGAAACGAAGAATTGGTCGAACAGGCCGAGGCCGCTAAAAAGGCGGCCCTGCGCGGGGCTGATTTAATCAAGCGCCTGCTGTTGTTTTCCAGGCAGGAACCGATCCAATCAAATCCCGTGAACGTCAATGACATTATCGTCGGAATGCACGGATTTTTATTGAAATCCCTGACCAAGGAAATCGATATCAAGGTAAACCTGTCCGATAATATTTGGTTGACCGATATCAATCCCGGAGATTTCGAAACCACGCTGGTCAATCTTGCCGTCAACGCGCGCGACGCCATGCCCGGCGGTGGAATTTTACAAATCAAAAGCCGGAACAAAATTTTTAAAAAAGGCGATGCCGGACTTCTTCCCGATATGGCCCCCGGGCCCTACGTCATGATTTCGGTTCGCGATAACGGATACGGTATGCCGAAAGAGATTTTTGCATTGATTTTCGATCCCTTCTTTACAACCAAGGATAAAAGCAAGGGAACGGGCCTGGGACTTAGCATGGTATATGGTTTCGTCAGCCGTTCGCGGGGGCAGGTCGGCGTGGAATCCGAGTTGGGCAGAGGAACCGCTTTCCATCTTTATCTTCCTAAGTCGACAACCGAAGAAGTACAGGAAACGCCTCTTATGGAACCCCGAGAGGAACTGCCCCGGGGCGACGAAACGATTCTGATCGTCGATGACGAACCGGAATTGTCCGGACTGGTCGTTTCCATTTTGGAAAGTTTGGGTTACAGAACCCTGGTGGCCGAAGATGGCCCCGAGGCCATGGATGTCTTGAAGGCAAGGGGAAGTGAGATCGACCTGCTGTTCACCGATGTGATTATGCCCGGGGGCCTGAACGGCTTTGAACTGGCCGTTCAGGCCAAGTGGCTGATGCCGGACTTAAAAATTGTCATTGCTTCGGGGTATCCTTTGAACCAGGAAATGAGAAACGATGCCCGCGAGGGAAATCCCTACCAAACCGTACTCGCCAAGCCCTTCGGAAGGTCGTCTCTTTCCATTGCGGTTCGCCAAGCCCTTGATGAATAAGCCGGTCGTGGTGTGGGATTCGGTAATTAAGTGTACGGTTCCGGCCGGTTGCGGGGGAAGAGCGTTAATTGGAAACGCCGACGAAGGGAATCCCCGCCAGATCGGCCATTTCCCGTTTCCAGGTCGCTAAATCGTCGAGTGAAAATTGGTTCAGGTGGTTGTGTCCGCAGGCCCGCGCCAGCACCTTCATCAGGTCCGTCGCCGAAGTCAGGAAAGTGGCCAGGCGTTGCGCCGATTTTTCAATATCTAAGCGCGCGCGCAGGTGTTTTTTCTGGGTGGCGATCCCAACCGGGCAATTATTCGTGTTGCACGCGCGCATGCCGATGCACCCGATGGCCTGCATGGCGGAACTCGACAGGGCAACGGCGTCGGCGCCAAGGGCCAAGGCCTTGACGAAATCGGCAGGCGTTCGCAATCCCCCGGTAACGACCAAGGTTAAATCGCCGGGGACCAGATTCAAGCCGTCCAGATGCCGCCGCGCCCGGGCCAGGGCGGGAATGGTCGGCACCGATATGTTGTCGCGGAAAATTGCCGGGGCCGCCCCGGTGCCCCCGCCCCGCCCATCGAGGATGATGTAATCGAGGCCGACTTCCAAGGCCGCGTCGATGTCGGCTTCTATGTGCTGGGCGGACAATTTATAACCGATGGGGATGCCCCCGGTGGCCTGGCGCACTTCATCTGCGAATTCGCGAATTTGCGCCGGTGTCGTCCAATCGGGAAAGCGGGCCGGTGAAACGGCGTCCGTGCCCGGCTCAAGACCGCGCACCTTGGCGATCTTGCCCTTGACTTTGGCGGCAGGCAGGTGGCCGCCGGTTCCGGTTTTGGCCCCCTGGCCACCCTTGAAATGGAAGGCTTGGCAGAGCTTGACCTTGTCCATGGAAAACCCGAAACGGGCCGAGGCCAGTTCGTAAAAATAACGGGAATTGCTTTGCTGTTCCCGGGGCAACATGCCCCCTTCACCCGAGCAAATGCCGGTTCCCGCCGCCTCTGCGCCCCGGGCCAGGGAAAGTTTGGCCTCTTCCGATAACGCGCCAAAACTCATATCGGAAACAAACAAGGGGATTTCCAGCTTTAACGGCTTTTCCGCTCTTGGCCCGATAATCACATCCGCGCCGACCGGGGCGTCGTCGAGCAACGGCGGCTTGGCCAATTGCGCGGTCAGGATTTGCACGTCTTCCCAGAGCGGTAAACCGGTGATCGGCGGCCCCATGGCGACCATGGGACCGTGGTGGCCGTCCTTGAGGCCATTATTGGCCAGACTGTGAACCAACCCCATATAGGGTTCGTCGGGGGTTCCATGGATATCGGCATAGGCGCCCAGATAGTCGTCCCGGTCATAGGGCTGGGGATTGTGCCGGGCCCAGTCCACCAACTCGTTCAAGTCAACGAAGACCTCGCCTTTTTCGACCCAGGCCGAGAATTTTTTCAGGGTTTCATCATTGTTGTATTCGCTGACCCCACTGTCACACCTGAAATCCCAAAAATGGACGCCGCAGATAAGGTTGTCGCCGTTGACGTGACCGTCGGCCAGCAAAGCGCCCCGGTGCGGGCACCGCCCGTAAAGGACGGAAACCTGATCGTCGAAACGAATGACGACCAAATCGATATCCGCGACCAATAGATGGTGTGGCTTTCGATCTTTCAGGGCATCCCAGTGGATAATAACGTGAGGTTTCATTATTCCTCCAGCCTTGTGCCGCCGCAGTATATCAGTCCCAATACTGCAAATTTAATGGGATTCATAGAATTAACTTTCCCATGTTTAGCGCCAAGGCAAAAAAGGCCCCGCTTTAAAAGCGGAGCCCTTCATTATTTTGTCGATCTCTTAAACGGCGAGTAGACGGGGGCGTTTATTTTTTCGCCTTTTCCATGATGATGTCGGCCTTGATGATGTTTTGATCCAAGGCCGCGTCTTTCTTCGGGTCCATGCCGAAGGCGACGGCCATCAACTGGGTGTGAAAAACGACGGGGATGTTGAAATCGGTCCCGTACTTGTCGTTGATTTGCTTTTGATAGACCTCGACGTTGGTCTGGCACAACGGGCAGGGGGTGGCGATCACGTCCGCGCCCTTGTCCTTGGCCTCGTCGAGGATCTTCTTCATCAGATGCAGGGTCTTTTTCGAATCGATGACCGAAACCGAGCCGCCGCAGCACGACGTCGCGTTGTCGAAGTCGACCGCCTCGGCCCCGGTGGCTTCGATGAAGTTATCGAGGAATTCCGGGTTGTCGTAGGTATCGTAGTTGCCGCCGTGTTCGGTCCCGGCGAAGGGCCGCACCGTCTGGCAGCCGACATAACCGGCGACCTTCAGGCCTTCGAGCGGATTGGTCACCTGTTCCTTGATCTTGTCCATGCCGATGTCGTTGACCATCACCTCGCAG
>ENA-ORDP01001567-ORDP01001567.1-marine-sediment-metagenome-genome-assembly--contig:-NODE-1567-length-12317-cov-2.768635_pt1 | contig 12317 bp, 9 predicted proteins | sample MGYA00248627_ERZ508539 | MGnify/ENA primary metagenome ERZ508539 (study PRJEB26208, sample SAMN05571518) | marine sediment metagenome | biome: deep sea; feature: Hydrothermal vent; material...
CGGGGTGGGGCACAGCTACGCTACGAGGCCACCGTCGGGGCGGGTTTACCGATCGTCCAGACCCTGCGCGATTTGATCGACACCGGCGATGAACTGATTGCCGTCGAAGGGGTTTTGTCCGGAACCCTGGCTTGGTTGTTCAATCGTTACGATGGCCGACAGCCCTTCTCGGAGCTGCTCGGTGAAGCGCATGCCCAAGGCTACACCGAGCCTGATCCACGCGATGACCTGGCCGGTGTTGATGTAGCCCGTAAGCTGGTCATTCTGGCGCGTGAGGCCGGGGTTAGGATCGAACTTGAGGATGTCGCGATTGAGAGCCTGGTACCCCCTGCATTAATGACGATTGATCGTGAGCAGTTCCTGCAACGTCTACCGGAACTTGATGCCGCGATGGCGGCACGTTACGCCCAGGCTAAAGCAGGTCATCGGCATTTACGCTATATGGCCAAAGTCGATCAGCACGGTGTAGCCCAGGTTGGGCTGGGCGAAGTCACCGATCAGCATGCCTTTGCCCGACTGCGCTCTACCGATAACATCGTCCAGTTCACCACCCGTCGCTATTGCGACAATCCCCTGGTGGTACAGGGTCCTGGTGCGGGTCCAGAGGTAACCGCCGCCGGGGTGTTCGCGGATCTATTGCGAGTGGCCGCCGGTTTGAGGAGGGGCCCATGAAGATCCAGGCCATGGCCCGTGCCCCGGCCAGTGTTGGTAATGTCGCGGTGGGTTTCGACATCCTCGGGCACACTATTGACGGGCCTTTTGATGAAGTCATCGTGCGCCGTGTCGATACCCCAGGAGTACGTATTATCGCTATCCATGGTGCTGACAGGCCGCTGCCACGAAAAGCTGCCGACAACACTTCAGGAGCCGCACTGCTGTCATTGTGTGCGGCTTTGAATCCGAAGTTAGGATTCGAGATAGAAATCAACAAGGGCATACCCTACGGATCCGGGCTGGGAGGCTCAGCCGCATCAGCCGTGGCCGCACTGGTGGCCGCCAATGAGCTGCTCGACACACCGCTCACCCGCCAGCAGCTCTATACGTATGCGCTGACCGGCGAGGCCGTCGCCAGTGGTTCGCGACATGGCGACAACGTTGCTCCCATGTTGCTCGGGGGACTGGTACTGGCAACTGCTGAGACACTGCTACGTCTACCGGTACCGGACTGGTTGTATGCCGTCGTCGTCCACCCACACTACGTTTTGGAAACCCGTCGGTCTCGCGAAGTGTTGGTCGACCCCTATCCATTGTCCCGCTACGTTGAACAGAGTACCCACCTGTCCATGATGCTGTTGGGGTGCTTTCGAGGTGATCCCGAACTGCTGCGTAATGGACTCGTCGATGTGCTGGTGGAGCCCCGCCGAGCGGCTCTGATTCCCGGTTTTGCTGAGATCAAAAAAGCGGCGCTTAACTCCGGATCATTGGGGGCCAGCATCTCCGGTGCCGGGCCCAGCGTCTTCGCCTGGTGCCGTGGTGCGGCGAGCGCCGCCATCGTTAAGACGGCTATGGGTCAGGCATTTGCTGAACGGGGGCTCGCTAGTGAAGGCTGGATTTCCCCGGTCGCCGGTCCCCGCGCGGAGGTTGTCTCATGCGCTTCGTGAGCACTCGGGGGCAGGCTCCGGCGGTGTCTCTGCCACAGGCTATCGCAGCCGGTCTTGCGGCGGACGGCGGATTGTACATGCCCCAACATCTTCCGGTCTTGAATCTTAGGCATTTTAGAGATGTGCAGACCCCCCCAGCGGTAACCGCCCGTTTGCTCGAACCGTTCTTTGCGGATCTACCGTTGCAGGCCGCGCTGCAGGATATTTGCAATGAGGCACTGCAACAACCGCTACCTCTGCGGACCATGGATACCCCCGGCGACTATCTCCTCGAATTGTTTCATGGCCCGACTCTAGCGTTCAAAGATATCGGCGCCCGGTTTCTTGCCGCATCACTGGCCCGCCTCCGTCCGCCCGCAGGAGCGTTACAGACCATTCTAGTGGCGACCTCCGGTGACACTGGGGCAGCCGTGGCCGCCGCCTTTTACAAGGTTCCCGGTTTCAGAGTGGTCATTCTGTATCCCCAGGGTCGCATTGCGCCGCGCCAGGCCCACCAGCTTGGAGCCTTTGGTGAAAACGTATTGGCATTGTGTGTGGAAGGTTCCTTTGACGATTGCCAGCGCATGGTCAAGTCAGCCTTGCAAAACGCGGGGCCGGATAGGCCGTTGAGTTCGGCCAACAGCATCAGTCTGGGCCGGCTACTGCCACAAATGGGTTATTACGCCTGGGCGGCTCTGCAACACCAGCGCGAATACCAAAGATTACTTTCATTCGTTATACCAACCGGTAATTTGGGCAACGCTTTGGCCTGTGTGCTGGCGCGCCAAATGGGCTTGCCAATCGGTAAGATCGTGCTGGCCACTAATGCCAACGACGTATTGCCACGCTTCTTCGCCGGGGGGAGCTATGTCCCCCAGACCAGTCAGCCGACTCTGGCTAATGCGATGGACGTGGGCGCACCTAGTAACTTTGAGCGTCTACGATGGCTGTATGGGGACGACATGCTATTGCGCCGTGGGCTGAGTGCTTACGCGGTGAGTGATGCGGTCATCCGTGAGGTTATCAAAGCCAGTGCCACTCATACCGCCCCTCCGCCATGTCCCCATACCGCGACTGCCCTGCAGGTATTGTCACAGTTGCGCAAGCAAGGTGACACGCGTGACTACGCGGTAGTGGCCACCGCGCATGCGGCCAAGTTTGCCGAGGTGATCGAGCCACTGGTTGGCCATGCCATCGACACCCCGTCGCCATTGCAGCAACTGCTGTCACGCCCTACAGAAAGTGAGCCTATGATTGCGCAGGACACGGCGCTGCAACAGCGCCTGCTGAGACTCGCCGCCCATTGAGTCGCACTGGAATCCAACTATCGAACAGCCCCCATCATTGATCAGCCGACCTATTTAATGTGTGCTTCTGGTTCGAGCATCCCGAGTGCCGCGCTGCTCACTCTTCGGACCAGCACGCCGTAGCCTGGATACCACGAAGTGCAATCCGGGGACCCATCATTGCCCCGCTTATCCCGCCCGGATTTCGCTCACGCTTCATCCGGGCTGCGTTGGCTCGAGATGATACCAACAAGCGAGCTGATCGCCGGACAGGGGCTACAGCACAACGATGTTTGCATGAGTCGTACTTGGGCCAAAGGGGCCAACCAGGGCGGCGTGCTCGCCATCAAACAATCCGCAAAGGATCTGAGGAGTTCTAACGGGTTACTCGGAGCCCTCCTGGCACACCTTGTGGTGACAGGGTGAGCTGCCACAACTGGTCACGACGGGCTCGAAATACAGCAGTCGAAGTTGCCAGATAGAAGTGCCACATGCGCTGAAACCGTTGATCATAGCGCGCGGCAAGCTCGGGCCAGGCCGCATCGAAGTTCTGCCGCCAAGCACATAACGTGCGGTCGTAATCCGTCCCAAAGTTATGCCAATCCTCGACTACGAACAGACCTTCCAAGGCCTTAGCAACTTGACTTGCCGCCGGAATCACCGAATTCGGAAAGATATATTTTTGAATCCAGGGGTCGGGCTGACTGGGTGAGTCATTGTTGCCGATGGTGTGCAGTAACAACAGCCCTTCAGGCTTGAGACAGCGGCGCGCCAACTCGAAATAGCCACGGTAGTTACGAGCCCCAACATGTTCGAACATGCCGATGGAGAAGATGGCATCAAAGCGCTCGTCCAGTTTACGGTAATCTTGCAAGCGAATTTCCACAGGAAGGCCTTTGCAAAGATCTCGCGCGTAGCTGGCCTGCTCTGCGGATATGGTGACTCCAACGCCCTCAATACCATAGTGCTCAGCAGCAAACTTTAACGCCTCTCCCCAGCCACAACCAATGTCGAGTACCCGCATACCGGATTTCAGCTGGAGTTTGCGGCAAGTAAGGTCGAGTTTAGCTTGCTGGGCTGCATCAAGGTTGTCAGCAGTCTGCCAGTAGCCGCAACTGTAAACTAGATACTTCCCCAGCATGGCCTGAAAAAGATCGTTACCAAGATCGTAGTGCTGGTGGCCAACCTCCCAGGCATGGGCTCCACGCTGCAGGTTGAGAAAACGAGCCCGCAGATGAGCGACCAAGGTCTCGATATTGTGCAGCCGTTCCTCCAGACGCGCACTCTGCACCCGATAGAAAAAATCGGTCAGATCTTCCGCATCCCACCAGCCATCCATATAGGCTTCACCGAGCCCCAGGGAGCCGTGATGAAAAACACGAGGGTAAAGCCGCAAATCGTGGACTTGAGGGTCACAGGGATTGGCGCCGTCAGGAACGATGCCAGCCTGATCTAAAAGGTGGGTAGCACGTGCTTGCAAATCTAGCATCGGTAGTTCTCATCGAAGGCTATACCCATGAAGAATAGCACCATGTCTGGGGGGTTCTGCAAGACTAGGTATTGACACATAACGCCCCCAATGTATGATCAAAACACAACTGAAGGGCGATGGAGTACCGCCCGGAATGTCCCAGTCGGGGCTGATGGCTCCTACGAGATTTCATCTGGAGAGGTGCTATGACTCGTAGGCGATCCCTACAACATTATTTTTATCGGTTCCGTGTTCGTTTCTACCCACGGAGCCGTTCGCATGGCTGACATTCTGCTGCAAATCGGACAAGTACTCACGGTGCTTTTGCTGGCGCCGTTGTTGCAAGGTTTCATCCATCGTTATGAAGAGCGTTTGCAGCGCGCTACCGGGCCAAGTCTGCTGCAGCCTTATCGTGATCTGTTCAAGTTATTCGGCAAGCAGATCGTAGTTCCGGAGTCCGCCAGCTGGGTATTCTGGATTGCTCCGGTGGTGGCCTTCACCGCCATGCTGATTGTGCCGTTACTGATCCCGGTGCTGACTGATTTTCCGTTGCCGCTTTCGGATATGGGTGACATTCTCGGCGGCGGTCTGATTCTCACTCTCGGTTCATTTTTCATCCATCTTGGGGCCATGGATTCAGGTAGCAGCTACGGTGGGATGGGAGTGAGTCGATCGGTACTTATCGGCATCCTGGCTGAGCCTATCCTGATTTTGGTTTTCGTCGGTATTACCTTGATGGCCGGTTCGATGCTGCCCTTTGTGGTGAACCACCTGTTGGTTCGTCAACCCGAGGTGTATTGGAGTCCCACCCACCTGTTTCTGGTGGTGGCCTTTTTCATTTTGTTGCTGGTCGAAACCGATCGCCTGCCGATCCACTCCAGCACCCATATTGAGGTGTACATGATTGAGGAGGCCCGGGTACTTGAGTACTCCGGACCGCTGCTTGGCTTGTTGCGGTGGGCCTCGATGATGAAGCAGTTCATTCTCTACACTATCTTCTGCAACGTATTCATTCTGCCTTGGGGCTTATCACATCTGGGCAGCTTCCCAGGTGTTATCGGCTCATTACTGGCCACTGTGATCAAGTTTGGCTTGGTCGCGGTGCTGGTGATCGTGGTCGAGACCGCGCAAGCGCGGCTACGTTTTTATCGTTACCAGGAACCGCTGGCAGCCGCCTTCGTGTTCGCATTACTGGCGATGATCGCCAATCAGGTGCGCTGAATATGCTGCATTTTGCTGTCAATCCCGTAGTCGCTTCAATTTTTGCCCTGCTGGCTATCGGTAGTCTGGTTCTTTCCTTCGTAATGCTTGGCTCACGCTGGCTGAAAGATTATCTGCACGCCTTCGCTCTGCAGTCCTGGCTGATCGCCGGTCTGTCGGCAACCATTGCCTGGGTGACCGGATTTCACGAGTTGTATTTCGTGGCCGTACTCACTGCGCTGTTCCGCGGTCTGGTACTGCCATGGCTGTTGCTGCGCATTTTGCGACGCCTGCATGTAGATCGTGAATTGCATGAAGTGGTGCAGCCTGCAACGGCACTTTTGCTGGGTGCACTATCGGTGATATTCGCCGTCGTGGTGGCCTATCGCATCGACCAGACAGCGAAGATCGACACTCAGATAGTCACCATGGCCTTGACAGTGATGCTCTCGGTGAAACTGATTGGTTTTTTGGTGCTGGTGATTCGTCGTGAGGCAGTCAGCCACATTCTTGGCATCCTGCAGATCGAGAATGGCATTTTTCTGGGCTCGCAAATTTTGGTTCCAGGTATGCCGATGATGATTGAGCTGGTGCTGCTGTTCGATTTACTCGTAGCCGTTGCCTGTTTCGGAGTACTGGTGCGTTACCTGGTTGGCGTGGTGGGTGCCACAGATAGCAAGGCGCTAAGGCGCTTGACGGGATGAAGATGCCTATTGATTGGTACCTCGCCGTATTATTGCTTGCCCCCGTGGCGGCCATATTCTGGGCTTTGCTGGTGCGGCGAGCCAGCGCCTGGGTGAACCTGCTTGCCGCTGTGGCCGTAATGATCGCTTCGCTATTGTTGCTGCCGCAAAGTGGCACTCCACAGATCACAGCTGATGGTTTTCTATACGTTGATCGGCTGGGTGCCTGGGTCGTGCTCTGTATTGCAGTGGTGTATCTGCTGGCTTCGCTACACGCGGTCGACTATCTGCGCCACGATCCTGAGCAGAAACGCAAGCCCATGTTTTACGCACTGTTTGCCGGGTTCGCATTGGCCATGCTGGTGGCAAGTTTGGCCAATGATCTGGGGGTGTATTGGATCGGGATTGAGATGACCACCCTGGTCAGCACCTTCTTGGTTGGCTATGAGCGCCAGGTCGAGAGCCTGGAGGCAGCGTGGAAATACATCATTATCGTCTCGGCAGGTTTGAGTCTGGCCCTGCTCGGTACGGTAATCCTGTATTGGGGCGGCAGTTTTGTGCTCGGCCCAACCTACACCCTGAACTGGCTTACATTGCAGGCAATAGCTGCGAAAATGCCGGCGTCTTTATTGCGCCTGGGTTTCTTTCTGGCCCTGATCGGTTATGGAGTAAAGGCCGGCTTGGCTCCTATGCATACCTGGTTACCGGACGCACACAGTGAAGGCCCGGCTCCGGTGTCGGCCATGCTCTCGGGCGCGTTACTCAACACCGCAATGCTTGGCATCGTGCGTATTCTTGCGGCGACCGATATTGCCGGGCAGGGCACATGGCCACATCGGGTGCTGATCGGTCTGGGTTTGCTGTCGGTGTTTGTCGGGGCCATGTTCATCGTGCGGCAGCGGGGTATTAAACGGTTGATGGCCTATTCCAGCGTCGAGCACATGGGGATCATTGCGCTGGGCTTCGGTTTTGGGGGGCCGCTCGGTATAGCAGGTGCTCTTTATCACATGCTCAATCACAGTCTCAACAAGTCGCTGATGTTCTTTGGCGCCGGCAACGCCATTCACCGCTTCCGCACCCACCAGATGAAATCCATGCGCAATATGGTTAGAGCCTTGCCACGCAGTGCATGGATCTGGCTGGCTGGCGCCATAGCGATCACCGGGGCCCCACCGTTTGGATTGTTCCGCAGTGAGTTGGCAATTTTGCGGGCCGGTTGGCATAACAATACCTTGATCGTTGCGGTACTGCTGCTGGTGCTGTTGATCGTTATCTTCATAGGCTTTCTCAATCATTTCCGGGCCATGTACGCTGGCGGCCCAGAAGAACCCCTGCCCGATGGACCGGCACCGGGCTGGCTGGGCGTGCTACCGATGCTGCTCGCCCTGTTCGGGCTGCTGGTCCTTGGCCTATGGTGGCCACCTGTACTGCAAACCTGGTTTGCTGGTATCGCCCATTCACTGGGAGCCACACCATGAGCGGGCAAGTGCAGATGCGCCCCATGTTGGTCGACGACCTGCCGACTGCATTGAACACTTTGCTGGCTACGGGTGGCCGTATGCAGATGGCCTATGCCTGGTTCCGGGATGGGCAACCCCAGGTGTGCTATCTCGCTGCACCCGGTGCGGGCCAGGCCTTCGAATGCTGGAGTGTGGCAGTGCCTGCCGAAGGATTGCCGAGTCTCGCTCCGATCGCCCCGCTGCTGGGCTGGTATGAGCGTGAAATTCAGGACCTTGTCGGAATCGTGTTCCGCAATCATCCTGAGCCCCATCCGCTGGTTCTCGAACGGGGAGAGCACACTCCACCCTTGTTGCCGGGTGCGGAAGGGGTGGTGACAACGACCGCTCCGCATGCCTTGCCCGAGGTAGAAGGCGAGGATATTCAGGAGCTGGACTTCGGCCCGGTACGCGCCGATGTTCTGGAATCGGCACAGTTCCGTTTTTTCTATATCGGCGAGCGTATTCTTCGCTATCAACCACGCTTGTTTCTGAAGCATCGCGGTATGGAACGGCGTTTTCAGGGACTGACTCCCGAGGCCGGCGTAGTCGTGGCTGAACGGGTTTCTGCTACCGCGAGCCTGGCTCATGCGCTGGCCTACTGTCAGGCCATTGAGGATGCCGCCGATTGCGAGCCGCCGCCACGTGCGCAGGCTTGGCGCTGTCTGCTGGCCGAGCTGGAACGTATCTACAATCATCTGCATTATTTCGGACACCTTGCCGACGCCACCACCCTCAAGGTTGGTCAGGCGCAGGGCCGCTGGCTGGAAGAACAGACCAAACAATTGCTAGCTCGCGTTTGTGGTAGTCGGCTGCCGATGAATCTACTTACGCCGGGTGGACTCCGGCGCGATCTGCTATTGCCGGATGATTTCGCTGGGCAGTTGGCGGCTATCGAAAAGGAAACCCGGCATTACCTCGACATGCTGTCTGACACCAGCAGCTACATCGATCGCCTGCAAGCAACCGGAGTGCTGTCACAGCAGGTTGCTTTCGACAAAGGAGCAACCGGACCGATCGAACGGGCTTCCGGTCTGGATCGCGATTTGCGCCGTGATCATCCCTATGCCGACTACGCGGCACTGGTACCTGAGATTGCATTACGCGAAGCGGGTGATGCATTGGCCCGCGCCGAAGTCAGGGCTGATGAGTTGCGGCAAAGTTTTGCCCTGGTAAAGGGTGCCGTGGATCGTCTTGGAGCCGGCGAGGTTTGTCATCCCTGCGCTCCAGAGCCGGGAAGTTTCGGTCTGGGTTGGGCCGAGTCACCACGTGGGTCTTTGTTCTATGCCGTGTCTCTGGACACTCAAGCACACTTGGCTTGGGCCAAGATCAAATCGCCGTCGTATTCGAACTGGCGAGTATTCCCATTCACCGTGCACGACACCAACATGATGGACTATGCCATCAACGAAGCCAGTTTCGGGCTGTCGGTGGCAGGTTGCGATCGCTGAGGTATCACCATGGCTCTTTGGACATTGTTTGGATTGCGCAAGGGGTCGGCCAGCACCGACTGGCCAAAAGCGGGGAATAATCATGGTCAGCAGGGCGTTTGGGGGATGCCAAGGGTCTTGGATGGGGCCTGTGCAGACAGTTGTGAGGCCTGCATAGAGGTTTGTCCCACCCAAGCCATTGGGCGTCAGGAAAAGGCGTCTACATCGGGTATTGTTATTGACTACGGCCGTTGCATTACCTGCCAGCGGTGTGTGGAAGTTTGTCCCGAGCCCGTTCTGCAAGCCACTGATACCTGGGCATTAGGGGTTCGAAATCGTGATGACTTACGTTGGCAGGCTGCTTTGCAGACCCCTGAAGCGGCTGAACTTGGTCAGCGTATTCAGACCCGCTTCCAGCGCAGCCTGCATATCCGGCATGTAGATGCCGGTTCTTGCGGAGGCTGTGAGTCAGAGTTGCAGGCTTTGAATAATCCGTTTTACAACTTGCACCGCCTGGGCATATTCTTTACGGCTTCGCCCCGTTCCGCCGATCTGCTGCTGGTAACAGGGGCACTGACTCGTTCGATGCTGGGCCCGCTGCATGCCGCCTGGGAAGCCATGCCCGAACCGCGTTGGGTCATGGCTATCGGTACTTGTGCAGTAAGTGGCGGCATTGCCGAGGGGGGCTACACCTGCGGACATGGTCTGAATGAAGAGCTGCCTGTCGATGTGTATTTGCCCGGATGCCCACCCAACCCGGCCGCCATCATCCACGCGTTGCTATTGCTGCTTGGTCGATCAAGTCAACGTGTGCATGCCGGGAGACTGACATGAGCATACTGTTTGCTCTGGGAGTACTGGTTTGGCTGGCTACGCTATTGCTGGCACCGGTATGGCCTTGGCCGCGGAGTTTGCGCGCGGGGATTGGTGGGGGGGCCGCGGCCATTGCAGTAGCTTGTGGCTGGGCTCTCTGGCAGGGTACTGCGCTACTTGGTTTGCCGGGGATATCCAGCTTTGGTCTGGATGGTGCCGCACAGTGGCTGGTTCTGTTCGGCTCACTGCCGGCAGCCTTTGCCGGGGTGCCATCCAGCCCCGGTGCGTCACCCCGGGTCTGGAGTCTGGGAGCCAGCTCCGCGTTATTGGGTGCTCTGGGTGTATTTGGTCTGGATAGTGGCGTCGGTTTTCTGATTGCCTGGGAAGTGATGAGTCTGGGCGGCGGCCTGATGCTGCATGCCGATCACCTGCAGGATCCTGGGGAAGATGGTCGATCGGTGTTGCGTATGCTGGCAATGCTGGAGGTGGGCGCTGTGGCTCTGATTGCTGCCTGGCTGCTGCTTGCTGCACATGCTGGGGGCTCGATGAGCTTGCCGGGTTTCACCGCAATGGCGGCATCTATGGGTACCGGCCTGGCTTTTCTAATCGGGGTGCTGGCACTCATCGGATTTGGTGCCAAGCTGGGCTTGTTGCCATTCTATGAATGGTTTGGTGGCGCCTATGCCAGTGGTAGTGGGGCCAGCGGAGCGCTACTTTCAGGGTTAGTTCTGAATGCTGCCTGGTACGCCCTCGCACGTTTATTGCTACGCTGGTTGCCAGCCAGTTTAGACCTGGGCTTGCTGACTCTTGGGTTAGCTGGGCTCAGTGCAATTCTTGCCGCACTTTATGCCTTGCAGGCTCGTGACTGGCGGGTGTTATTAGGATTCTCCACCGCAGAAAATGCCTCCATCGCTACCCTAGTATTAGCCGCTGCCGTGTTGTTTCATAGTGCCGGTTTGCAATCTTTGGCCGGTATGGCTTGGCTGGTGGGTCTAGTATTTCTGGCTGGTCACAGTCTGGCCAAAGGCACGATGTTGCTGGGGGCTGATGCGGTGCATCACGCACAGGGCAGCTATCGTTTGCATCCGGACGGATTGTTGCGAACCAGCGCCTGGCCGTTCGGCCTCGGCATGGTATTTGCGGGCATGAGTCTGGCCGGTATGCCACCCCAGGCCGGATTCGTTGGCGAATGGTTTGCTTTTCAGACCCTCTTTCAGGGCAAACATATGCCCGGCCTGGCGGGGCGCCTGGGACTGGCTTTGGGGGGTGCTGCCTTGGCGTTAACCGTGGCTTTGGCGCTGGCTACATTCGTAAAAGTGTTGGGCCTGGGATTGCAGGGGCGGGCGCATAATTCACATACCACTCCGGTACCGAGAGTGTATGCATGGCTGTGTGGCACGCTGGGATCTTTGGTCTTGTTACTTGCAGTAGGTATGCCTTGGTGGCTGCCACGGCTGGGTCTGGTAACCCGACAATGGTTTAATGTGGATGCGGCCAACAAGCTTGTGCATGGCCTGCTGCTGGTACCCCTGTCAGCGGGATTCGCGTTTATTTCACCCAGTATGCTGGTAGTTATCGGCCCCTTGCTGGCACTATTGCCACTGTTGTTGCTGCTACTTGCGCGCAGGCGCTACGGGGTACGGCGTGTAGCCGTCTGGTACGGCGGAGAACCGGCTTCCCCACGTGCGGCAACGACCGCCTTGACCTTTGCACACGCCATGAGGGTACTGTATAGCTTCGTGTATCGGCCACGAACAGATATGCGGCATGAGCATATCGAAAGCGAGTATTTCGTGCACCGCATCCGCTTCGACCAGCAGATGGCCCCGATTTTCGAGACGTGGTTGTTCGGGCCAATAGTACGTAAAGTGCGCAGACTCTCCGAATGGCTGGCAGGTCTGCAGTCCGGTGATATGAACGTATATCTGGCACTGATCGGCTTGCTGTTACTGATCTTGCTCGGCCTCGCCGCATTCTGAGCCCAACAGAGTTGCCGTAGGCGACAGCATGACCGAACATCCCGGCCGCTCAGAAAACGGAAAGCGAGTATTACGGTTGACCGGAATCGGTAGCATCCTTAAAATAACGCGTTTCGGGCGGTTAGCTCAGCGGTAGAGCACTGCCTTCACACGGCAGGGGCCACAAGTTCGATCCTTGTACCGCCCACCATTACAAATCAATCATATACGCGTAGTTATTAAGGCTCGACAATAGGTCTGAGTAGAGGTCGTTACCTATCGGGTACGGCGTTGTGATGCAGGCCTGACTTAGCCAGGTATCGTGCCCCCCCCAAGTATCTAGTGTAAACAGTGAGCCATTTCATGCTGAGGTGGTTCAAGCCGTCCTCCGGCTTGGACA
>ENA-ORDP01001568-ORDP01001568.1-marine-sediment-metagenome-genome-assembly--contig:-NODE-1568-length-12305-cov-2.608000_pt1 | contig 12305 bp, 15 predicted proteins | sample MGYA00248627_ERZ508539 | MGnify/ENA primary metagenome ERZ508539 (study PRJEB26208, sample SAMN05571518) | marine sediment metagenome | biome: deep sea; feature: Hydrothermal vent; material...
AGAAGAAAAAGCAGTTGAAATGATAGCTGAAAGAATTGAAAAAAAAGAGCTTAATGTTTTTTCAGTTGCAAAGCCACATGGTTTGCGAGGTTATATTCTTTTGGAAGCTGAAGACAGAGAATCTGCTGAAGAAGCTGTTTTTAATTTACCATATATAAAAGGAATTATTGGACAAACAATCACTTATGAAGAAATAAAAAATATGATTGAGCCAACAGTTACAAGTATTTCAATAAAAGATGGAGATATTGTGGAAATGATAGGGCAAACATTTAAAGGTGAAAAAGCAAAAGTTTTAAGAATTGACAAGCAAAAAGAAGAAGTTGTCATAAGTTTGCTCGGAGCACTTGTTCAGTTTCCTGTAACAGTAAAACTTGATAATATAAAAGTCATAAGACGTGAAGAAGGAGAAGAAGATGAAGATTAAATTATTAACAGAAGGCGGAAATTTAAGCCCAGGACCCTCGCTGAGCCAGAAACTTGGGCCTCTTGGATTAAATATGAATAAAGTTATACAAGAAGTAAATAAAACAACAAGTGAATTTAAAGGACTTAAAGTTCCTGTTGAATTGGATATAAATCTTTCAACAAAAGAGTTTGAAGTGAAAGTTTTTTCTCCACCTGTATCTGAATTATTAAAAAAAGAACTTGGAATTGAAAAAGGTTCTGCATTTCAGAAAAAAATTCAAATGGCAAATGCTTCAATAGAACAAATTATCTCTGTTGCAAAAATAAAACTACCTGATATGCTTTCAAGAAATTTAAAAGCAGCTGTTAAAACAGTTGTTGGAACTTGCACAGCTCTTGGAGTATTAATTGAAAATAAATCACCCTCTGAAATTCAGGAAGAAATATTACAAGGTAAATATGATAAGGAAATTCAGGAAGAGAAAACACAAACAAGCGAAGAGAAAAAACAGGAACTTGATAAGTTTTTTTCAGAAGTAAAAGCTAAACAGGACTTAATAATAAAACAAGAACAGGCGGCTAAGGAAGCTGAAGCTGAAAAGAAAGAAGAATCAACTGAAGAAGATAAAAAAGAAGAAGATAAAACAGAAGAAAAGAAGAAATAATAAATTTATAAATTTAAGATATGTTTTAAATTTAAGGGGCTGTGGGCCAGCCTGGTAAGCTCCGAGGTTTGGGGCCTCGTGACCCCGGTTCGAATCCGGGCAGCCCCATAACATTATAATAAGGTTTAAAAAAGATTTTTAATAATAAATTTTAAATAAAAGTGAAATTTTAAATATGCCATCAAAATTAAAGAAAATAAAATCAGCAGGAAGGTTCGGAGCAAGATACGGAAAAAAGATAAAGGTTAAATTAGTTAAGGTAGAAGAGAAACAAAGAAAAAAACAAAAATGTCCTTTTTGTGAAAAATTAGGAGTTAAAAAACTTTCAAAAGGAATTTGGCAATGCACAAGAAAAAAGTGTAATAAAAAATTTGCATCAAATGCATATTATTTAGATTAAAATGACAACATATAAATGTTTTAAATGCGGGAAGAAAATTAAGAGCAACAGCCTTGATAAAAGATTTGTTTGTGTTCATTGTGGAAGTAAGATTTTTTACAAACCGAGAACAAAAGTTAAAAAAGTAAAGGCAATATAATTTCAAAATGGATAAAAATGAAAAAATAGAAGAAATGCAGATATTAGAGCAGAAAATCCAAAATTCATTTCTTCAAAAACAATCTTTTCAAATGGAATATTCAGAAACACAGGCATCGCTTGAAGAAATAAAAAATTCAGGAGATGAGATTTTTAAAATTGTTGGACAATTAATGGTTAAGGCAGATAAATTAAAAGTAAAAGAAGAACTTTTAAACAAGGAAAAAATCTTGGATTTAAGAATCAAAACAATTGAAAAACAAGAAGCTTCCTTGATGGAAGAACTTAACAAATTAAGAGAAGAAGTTATGAAAACAATGAAAAAGTGACAAAAAGTTGCGAAATATTTATAAATCTTATACCCCACATAAAATTAATATGGTTTTTGAAAAAATAAAAAAAGCTTTCTCAAATTCAATCAATGAATTTGATGACGAGGAATATTTGGAAATAGATTTAGGGCAGGAAAAGACAGATAAAAAAATTCTTGTCAAGCTTTTTGCATTAAAACAATACGAAGATGTTAATCAAATTCTTAATGCTTTAAGGGAAGGATATACCATAGCAATTATTGACATAAAAATATTAAAGCAAAAAGATTCTATTGAATTAAAGAGAGCTGTTTCAAAAGTTAAGAAAACAATAGATGCTCTTGAAGGAAGTATTGCTGGTTTTGGAGAAGATATTGTTATTGCAACACCTTCTTTTGCAAGAATCTACAAGGAACCAGAACCTCCAAAAGAAAAATAAAATTTAAGTTATTGAAGGGATAAAAAAAATATTTTTTCTAAAATGAAATATAATCTTGAAAATATGGTTGGAAGGCTATTTAATATAAAGCCAGAGAGTGACATTACTAATCAAGAAGTCGAAGATTATGTTGAGCAGATTAAAGAATTTGAATCTTCTATGTATTCTGAAAGATTTTTTACCAATGTTTTTGAAAAAAGCAGGATTATGGCTAAGGAATTATAAATAAAATTTATCCAAGGTATGTTCCTTTTTTTCACAAGGATGAAAGTCAGGAAGACATAAATATAATTATTATCAATTATTCACGGAAACTTTTTCAAGATTCCATTGATATTCTTATTTTAGGTTATCTTTGGAAAGGAGGGGTATCTTTATCTTTGTTAAGAGCTCTTGGAAATTTAACAATAAAAAGAAGTGAGAATCAAGATATGGTTAGTATGGTTTCTAAAGGAGTTTCAATGAAGGATATTACCAATGTTTTCAGATTTGAACCGCATAGTGTGGAAATTATTCGTTGTCCTGAAAGGGAAGAAGCAATACAAAAAGAATTTATATATTCTTAAATTTTTTCTAACTAACTTTTTCTTTTATTTTTCCACACTTATTACATTTATATTTCTGGGAGAATTTTCCTTTTCCAATATTTTTATAGCCCATAAATTTTTCCCATTTGTGATTTCCGAGAAAACATTTTAGTTTATTTGCAAATTTCATTTAAACTTTTGCTATTGAGAAAACTGTTTTTAATGCTACAATAATTGTTGCAGGTGCAAATAATGCGATTAATGCTCCAAATATAGATGTAACTGCATCGCCAACACCAATTCCAATCAATGTTCCTGTAACACTTTCTAATCCAAATTTACTTACAATTACCAAAACTGTTCCAGCTATTAAAAATGTTTGAGAGTCCTTGCCTGTAACATTCATAAAACCTACAAATATTCCCAATAAAACCAAGATAGCATAAATTTGCTTACTGTAAGCTGTTAACGCCGGGATTGAAATTAATGTAGTTGAAAGCCCTATCACAATTGCGAGAACAACACCTAATAAAAAAGCCCAGGCACCAATACTATTTTCTTTGGATTTAAGGGCCATTTTATATTAATTTTAACCTCTTTACTTTAAAGAAAAACACCATATATAAATTTTTTGAAAATACATTTCTAACATATATTTTATAAAATAGAAATCTTTATAAATCATAGTAACTCCAAAATGATTACAAAATGAAATCAAAAATATTCAGCTTGGTTGGTTTAAGCATATTTATCGTTGCTTTATTAGCTGTTTTTGTAAGTGCAGCAAGTTTTTCAATTGATACAAATTCATTAAATTTTGATAAAAATGATAGTTCTCAAACATTTACAATTACAAATAATAATGTAACAGATAATTTAAGCATTGTTTTATCTTCACAACAAATTACAGATATTAATGGAAAGAATATTACAATAAATTTCAGTTTATCTAGCTTAACTATCCCTGGAGGAAATTCAACAACTATTCAGGCAACAACAAATACCGCTGAAAATGGATTTCTTTTTGGAAGTTTTTCAAAACCTTATGTAATTTATGAAATAGGAAATTCAAGCAATAATCAAACATTAACACTTTCTTTTTTAAATTCTTTTTGTTCAAGAGGTTCTGCAAATGAGAACAATTTGAGATTAAAAGTAGATATTAATAATAAAGGACAAGGAGATGACAATGATTGGATGCCTTTAGATACAATTGAAGTAAAGGTTGGACTTGAGAATAACAAGGATTTAAGTGGTAATGGTGATTTAAATGATGTTATGTTTGAATTAGGATTATTCAAGCAAGGTTCTTCAAATAATATTATGAATGATATGATGTGGATAAGCAAGGACGATGAAAAAGTAAAAGTAGGGGATATTGATGAAGGCGATGATAAGAAATATACTTTTAAATTCAGAGTAGACCCAAGAGAAGTAAAAGATGCTAATTATGTTTTAAGAGTTAAGGCATTTCCAAAAAGAGATGAAAGTGGAACATGTATTGACTATTCTGATGATTTAGCTGATTTTGGTTCTTCAGATTATTCTGCAGATATCAGAGTATCAAAAGAAAATAGCAAGGAAAAAATGGTTGTTGTTGACAAGGAAAGTTATCCTTTGATAACAAATGCATTTTGCGGGGAGCAAGTTAGTTTGCCTGTTGATGTTTATAATATAGGTGATGAAGATTTTGACAACCAAGTTAAAGTCACACTTTTTAATAAGATATTAGGAATTAATGAAGATGAAATTGCCTCAGGTGATTTAAATGAAGGAGAAAAAACAAATGTTGCATTCTCATTTAAAGTGCCTAAAGATGCAGATGAAAAAACATATACTTTGTTAATGGAAACATTTTATGATTATAACAAAGATGATAAAACTTATGATGAAAACTCAGATAATACTTTTGGTGCCTTGCTTAAAGTTGAAGGAAATTGTATTTCTGTTTCAACAGCTTCAGTAAGTGCAACTTTGGTATCAGGTGGAAAAGCTGGGGAAGATTTAATTGTTAAAGCAATAGTAAAAAATACAGGGGATAAAATATCCAATTACTTGGTGAATGCAGCAGGATATACTTCATGGGCATCTTCAGCAAATGTAAACCCAATAACATTCACACTTAACCCTGGAGAATCAAAAGATGTTTTAATAACTCTAAGAGCAAAAGATGATGCTTCAGGAGAAGGTTTGTTTAATCTTGAAGTTCTTTCAGGAAATGAATTAGTTCAAACACAAAAAGTTTCAGTTTCAATTGAAGAAACTCCAAAAGGATTTTTTACAGGTGGAATAATTGGAAACAGCAACTTGTATTTCTGGGGATTAGGATTATTGAATGTAATTCTTATTCTATCAATAGTTTTTGTAGTTGTAAGACTTATGAGAAAGTAGAAATTTTTTTATAAATTTTTTCCCAAAATTTATTTTCTTTTTCCTGTTTTATAACAATTATTCCTATTATGTAACCAATTAATCCTCCTACAATAATATCACTTAGAAAATGAAGTCCAAAATAAACTCTTGAAAATGCAACTAAACCTGCGAGAAAAATCCAGATATATTTTAATTTAGGAAATTCTTTTGACAAAATAGGAACAGCAGAGAAAACAAGCATTGCTTGAAAAGAAGGAAATGAAAAATTCCAGATTAAATAACTCTTGCTTTGTAAAATAGGAATAAGTGAAACAATTCCTGTCTGAAAGGGTCGCAGTCTTTGAACAGAGATTTTAAGAAATAAACTTATTAAAGAAGATATTCCAAGGACAAACCATAAAGGAAGAATCCATTTTCTTTTTCTTTCTTCCCATAAAAACAAGCTTGTCAAGAAAAAGAAAATTATTATTTCAGGACTTAAAAGTGTTATTCCAAGAAAAAAACTATCTAAAAAACCATTTCTCATAAATGAAATTCCTTTGATAATTGCAGAATCAAAATAAAAACTTGCCAAAATTAATAGCAAAAGTGATGATATTATTATAACCGGACTTTTTTTCATTAATTTAAAAATCTTAAATTATTTAAATAGATTTCTTATATAATCTTATGAATAAAAAATCAGGAAAGTTATTTGATGTTTTGTCTTTTAACAAAAATTTAATTAAAGGTTTAAGTAAAGAAAAGTTTTCTTCCATTGCTTTAAGATATATGATTCTTATTTTAATTGCTTTGCCAAATCTTTGGCTTTTTTATTTTATTTTTACACCTTTGACTATTTACCCTGTTTATTATATTCTTAACTTGTCTTTTGATGCCTCTTTGCTTGGAAATATTATTGTATTAAACAAAAAAATTGCAATAGAATTAATAAGGGCATGTATCGCAGGTTCTGCTTATTATTTTTTATTTGTGCTTAATTTAGCTACGCCAAAAATAAAAATTTCAAAAAGAATCAAGATGATATTTTTTGCATTTCTCTCATTATTAATAATAAATATTTTTAGAATTGTTTTGTTAAGTTTTGTTGCTTATTCAGGATATTCTTTTTTTGACATAACTCATAAATTATTTTGGTATCTTATGAGTGTTGTCTTTGTTGTTGGAATCTGGTTTGCAGAAGTTAAAATTTTCAAGATAAAAACAATACCCTTTTATTCTGATTTGAAATTTCTTTATAAAAAATCTCATTTAAGAAAGTAAGATGATAATTGAATTATTTTCCCAGTTTGTAAATCTTTTGTTAAATTTTATTAATAGTATAGGTTATGTTGGGATTTTTTTGGGAATGACTATTGAGAGTTCTTTTTTTCCTTTTCCAAGTGAGATTATTTTGATTCCAGCTGGTGCTTTGATTGCATCAGGTGAAATGAACTTTTCATTTGTAATTATTTCCGCATTGCTTGGAAGTTTGTTAGGTGCAATGATAAATTTCTTTTTAGCATTATATTTAGGAAGAACAGCTGTGGATTTTATTGTTTCAAAATATGGAAAATTATTTTTTATAACTAAAAAAGGAATTGAAAAATCAGATAATTATTTTAAAAAACACGGCGAAATAACAACTTTTATTGGAAGACTTATTCCCGGAATAAGGCAAATAATTTCAATTCCAGCAGGATTTTCAAGAATGAATTTTTTCAAGTTTATTTTATTTACAGGATTAGGGGCTGGAATTTGGAGTTTGTTTTTAATTTACTTAGGGTATTTTTTTGGGAATAACTCTTTTTGGATTGCTAAAAATATAAGTTATATAATATTCTTTATCTCATTAATAATTTTAATGATTTATATTTTATACAAAAAAAGAAAATAATTACATTAATTTATTGATTTTTGAAAATGTTTCAGTCATAAATTTCTCTGTTGATTCTAATATTTCACAATTATTAACCTTCAAATTATAGCAAGCAGTTCCAAATTGCTCTATGCTTGTTTTATTTCCTTTTTGAATTTGTAAAAACATATAATTTCCTGATGAATCACACTCTAATGTTTTATTTTTAATAACTTTACTTCCAATTACGCTGTAAAGTTTTACCAAATTCGCCATAGCAATTATCCCGTCACCATTGCAGTTAAAATCTTCTGTTGAATTGATTACCATTTTAGGTATTAAATTAAGTTCCCCCTTAAATGTAACATTTGATTTTCTTGGGTCTTTTCTTAAATAAAAATTATAATCAGCTTTTTTTCCATCATAAATTACAGGAAGAGAAGTTTGATATAAAATTAGGCAGGGCTTTTTATCGCAAAAATTTACAGTTTCAAAATTTACCCCTTGATATTCAAAATTTCTTATATTATTGATAACTAAATAACCTATTAAAGATAAAATAACTAATATTCCTATAAAAATAAAAATATTTCTTAATATTCTGTTCTCATTTGAGATTTGCTTTTTTACTGGTTTTTTTTCTTTATTTTCAAAACTTTCAACTTTTACTATTTTCTCTTTTCCTTTTTTTATTATTTCAAAAATTTCATAAAATTTTTTCCCCTTTTTTTTATTGGAAGAAATTTTTTTCTTTGATTTTTTTCTTTTTACCATTTTTATTAAAACTTATTTATCTTTTTAAAATTAACTTTCAATTCCAAGCATTTTAAATAAAAATGCATCTGTTAATTTTGTTAAATCTTCTGCTTTTCCTGTAATAAAAACACAATTATTGTCTTGAACTATTTTTTCATTACCTTCTTTTATTATTATAAAATTACTTTCACATGTTTTAATTGGCAGATTTTTATCACATCCTTTTCTTTCAAAACATGCATTTTGCATTCTTTCAACAGATTGTGCCAGATTTTTGTAAATCTCTGATCCTGCTAAAGCATTTTCAGAATAAATATACAATGGTTTTCCATTATAGTTATTTAAATTTTTTAATTTAGAATTTATTTTTGGAATTTCATTTGGATTGTATCTAAAAATAAGATTGTTTTGATTCAAAATCCAAAATCCATTTTGTTCTGTAAATTTGAATCCATTATAATTTATTGAATTAGAATTATTGTTATTAATATTACTTTCTTCATTAGATGAAAAATCTGAAAAAGCAAAACCTAAAACACTAAAAAACAGAACAAAAATTAAAACAGAACTCACTATCCACTGGTTTCTTTTTTTCTTCTTTTCTTCCTGATGTTTTGATGTTATTTTTCTCATCATTATTTTTAATATTAAATATATAAAAACTTTTGGATATTATTTCTTAAAAACATTTAAATAATGTTTTTTTTATTAATAATTAGTTTAAAAGTGGTGAAATAATGAATAAAAATATATACCTTACTTTTGCATTGTTATTTATCTCAGTTTTGTATATTGGACTTATTTCTGCTTGGACACTTAATGGGACTATTTATAATCCTGAGGGAGTTCCTATGAATAATACTTCTGTTAATGTTAGTTTTTATCAAAATGGTTTTCAATATAAAGGTTCAAACTCCACATATACAAATTCTTCAGGAGGTTTTAATCTTTCAGTTTTGGATAATCCTTTATACCAATATAAAATTACAATAAAACATTATCAAGATAATAAAAGTAATTATGTTGATTATACTGGAGCAATACTTCCAAATTTTCCTGCCCAAGCATTTCAAGGAGGAATTGATACAACTTTTTATTTAAAGCCAGCAGGAACTCTTAACATAACTTCAATTAATGCAACAGGTTCAGCAGGGACTTTTCAATATATGATCAAAGATGCTTCAACAGGGTATAAAATTGATTCTAATTTTGGTTCTTTTATTTCAAGTGCAAGTATCATAGTTCCCAGAGATGGTAATTATTCTATAGAAATATTTCCCAATAATAGTATGCCTGTAAGCTATGAGTGGAATAATTGGAGTGATGCATCTTATAATATAACTGATTCTGGAAACTCAACTTATAATGGAACAACACATCAACTGAATAAAGTGTTTAATACTTCAATTCAATTTTATAGAATTACAGGGCAACTTTTTAATACAACAGGAGGAAATTTTACTAATTTAGATAATTTGAGTATAATTCCTTTTAATTTAGAGTCGGGAAATATGATTTTTTTAGGGTCAACCAGTGGAATGCCTTATAATCTTAGTGCACTTAATTCTGAGGGAACAGATATTTTCAATAAAACAGATGGAACTTTTGATATGACTATTCCAGGACCTACAGAAAATGCAAATATTCTTTTTATGGCCTCTATAAATGATTCAGGAAACTATTTAATTGGGTATAGAAATATATCAATTAATTTTTCAGGCCCTTCTCTCTCTATTCCTTATCAATTAAATTTTACAATGTATCCTGCGATGGGAAGTTCTATTAGACAGCTTTCACAAAGCAATGCAGGTAATTTTTCAGCATCATTTATTAGTAATGTTTCTGAACAAGCTTTTAATGTAATAAATTCAACAGGGGGCTTTGTAAATCAAGGATTGCATGTTGAAGCATCTGTTGATTATACAAATTTCAATGCAACATCATTTTCAATGTTAGTGGACCCTCAAAATTCAGGAACATTTTACCTTCCTTTGATTAATGATACAGGACTTACTTCGATAAGTATTTATTCTCATAGTTATGCTCCAAAAGATTTAACTTCGTTAACAACTTCCACAATAATTAAGTCAAATAATAATATTACTTTAGAGATTTTTAATCCCAAAGGCATTGATGGAAGTTCCTCTAATGTAAAAATGGCATTAATGAAATCAAATTCAACTTGTGACCAGCCAGGATTTTCTTTAGATAATCCTTGTTTTATAGGAAGTCAAAGAGATGGAGGAAGTAATCCTTTATCTGCAATAATTGGAGGGGGAAAAGTTAATTTTATAATGGGTATTTTAACCACAGGAGTTATAGTAAAATATGTTAATGTAAACATGATTGCATCTGGTCCTCCAAGTGCATTGTTTGATAGTTCAACAACAAATTCAACTTCATCAGGAAGTTTTAGTTCTGCAATGAGGTTTGGCTCACTTGGACCAAAGATATATGATTATGCAATTGTTTCAATTCCTTATGATAATGCATCTTTAAATGATAGTGGGCAAGTTAATATTTCAATTCCAACTTTTTATTTAGATAATTCTTCAGGAGTTATGGATTGGAATACTCCTGTTTGGAATGTTTCAGCTAATGGAACAAATGCCTCTGCATTAATTGGAAATTATTCCAACTATGCAGGAAATGAATTGGCGTGGCAAGCATTAATGAACAATAATATCTGTGATGCTAATATTTCTAATTTTAATTCCACAAATCCTTGTTATCTTGATAAGTCTGGAAGTAGAATTTGGTTAAGAATACCTCATTTCTCAGGAATTAATCCAAAAGTAACTGGTAGTGTTATTTTGACAACCACAACTACAACAACAACTTCTTCTACAAGCAGTTCAACAGGAGGGAATACACCTTTGCACGAATGGACTAAACAAAAATCAAATATTTTTACAAAGATAATTCCTGGAAAGGTTTCAATAATGAAGGGCTTTGATAAAGAAATAGGTATTAAAGAAATTCAAATTAATGTTAAGAATGAAGTAAAAAATGTTAAAATAACTGTTTCAAAATATGACAAAAAACCTTCAGCTGTTTCTGTTGAAAAAACAGGCGATGTTTATCAATATATTTACATTAAAACAGAAAATCTAAAAAATAATTTGAAAAAAGCAACATTAACAATCAAAGTTGAAAAATCATGGATTTCAAATAATAGTTTAAATGAAAATAATATTTCATTATTCAAATTTAATAATGTTTCAAAGAAATGGAATAATCTTTCTACCATTTATCAGAATTCAGATGCTACTTATGATTATTTTAATATTGAATTAACAAGTTTTAGTTATTTTGCGATTTCTGTAAAACCAGTTGTTAAAGAAGCTAAAAAAGAAAAAACCAGCATAGGCAAAAAATTATTTGATAATGCTAAAAAAGAATTAAAGAAAAAAATATCAAATAAATGGATTGTTGTTCCAATAATTATAGTTGTTTTATTAATTTTAGCAATTATATACTTTTTAAGAAAGATAAACAAATTAAAACCCCAAGTTGCTTAATAGTTTTTCTTATTATTTTTTGGGTTTAATATTAATGAATATAAACTTCTATTTTTTGTTTTAGTGGAAAAATTTTACATGGCTCTCGCCGTTTATTAAAAAAAAGAAAAAGAAAAAAAAATTTAAATTAAAACTTTACTTATGCTACAACTAACTCAGCACTTGTTGAAGTTGTTCCTTTGTATTTCTTACCAGCACTTGTATCAACTGTTTGTGTTCTTAGATACTTAGCAGCATTTACAGTGTCTGCAGCGTCATAACCTGCAACAACTAATGCTACTTTTCCTGTTGTGTATTTATCTGCAACACTTTCAATTAAGAATTGTCCAGAACCAACACCAGTTGCATCTGTGAAACTACTTCCACAGTAAGCTCCACCTAATACATTAGCAGCAGCTGAATTAATACAGGTACCACCAACAACAATCAAGTTCTTTGAACTCACAGAGCTAACTTCTGTATCTTTTACAAGAACATCGCCTAGCTGTGATGCTCCACTTGTTGATGCGGATGAACTTACAGCTGAACTTTCTTCACCAACATATACTTGTGCATATACTTGTGCTTTAGGATAACTAATTGTAACTATCTTCTGTGAAGCAGTATTAGTATCCTCTGTTACTTCTGTTCCAAACCAATCAACACTATTAGTAATGTCTGAATCGCTTTGCAATTGAACACTATCCCATAATGTTGGTGATGTGAAATACACATCATTAACACCTACAGGGTCTGAACTTGAACCAGCTGCATTAGCTTCAACATCAAGAACAATAGCTTCATAATTTGAGCTATCATCTTTTCCTTCAAACATTACAACTCCTGGTGAAGTTATTTCAACTCCAGTAGAAGGGTTTGTCAAATACAATTTTGTACTATTAATCGTTGATGTACCATTTAAGTCATAAGTCAATTGTCCAATAGTTAAAG
>ENA-ORDP01001569-ORDP01001569.1-marine-sediment-metagenome-genome-assembly--contig:-NODE-1569-length-12294-cov-10.743280_pt1 | contig 12294 bp, 9 predicted proteins | sample MGYA00248627_ERZ508539 | MGnify/ENA primary metagenome ERZ508539 (study PRJEB26208, sample SAMN05571518) | marine sediment metagenome | biome: deep sea; feature: Hydrothermal vent; material...
GCATGGCCATTATTCACACGCCAGCCGTTTGAGGGCTAACTGCAGCAGTTCTGGCAGTCGCCTGTCGACGTCGATGTCGGCCCGGTACCACATATCTCCTGTCAGTCGGACACCTCGCTCGGAGACGAAAAAACTTGGCACCTGCGGATTAGGACAGAGGCGATCGCGTTGGATGCCGTATTGTTGTAGCGCCTGCTGCGTGGATGAATGTAGTGGTATCCAGCGTGTCTTACCGAACTTGCCATCCCGCACGGTTAGGATGGCCTGTGTCACCACAGGCAAGGCGGGAATATCTATTCCATTTGATCCCGCCAGAGGTGCGGGACAAGGTTACTTTTGTGCGCCAGTTCGGGTCCAAAAATATCAGCATCGCAGCCAAATTTCAGCAGGCACGGCAACTCATCGACCTGTACTCACAGGCCAAACTGGTTTTGACATCCAGAATTCACTGCGCGCTTCCGTGCCTGGCGTTGGGGACGCCAGTCATATTTCTGCATTCCGATCTCGATCGATCAACAGATTCTGCCCGGTTGGGTGGACTACTGGAGCTGATGCGAGTATTCGATCTGCATGAACTCAAAGCAGGTGCTGACGTCCCGGCCGGTTTTTACGCAAATACTGGTGCGATCCATGAAAAGATTATTGACTGGGACAATCCCGCGCCTAATCCAGTGGATATCGACCCAATCGCAGATCGACTAAGAAAAACGTGCCAGGGTTTTATTAGCGGGTGATTGATTATCAGGGAAAAGCAGGCAGTCAGTTCTTTACATAGAATTCCACTACATCATCTATATAGGCAAACTGAACCAACGGAACGGTAGCCTGATGCCGGAACCGGTCAACGAGAATGGTGAAGAATCGACTGGTCGCACAAATCCGGGCCGCCCCTCTCTTGTCGGCCGGCACACCGACCAATACCAGCCGCTGCCCGCTCCGCATCTTGTCCAGCAAACCTTCAGCACTGCTTACACCATCCGGAACCCAGGAAAGAAACACCGTATCCGCTTTATGTACATCCGCATCGGCATAGTCAAGTTTCTGCATTTCAACAAAGCGGTGGCGAAGATGCGTATCGCTCGCCAGGACATCGACCCCGTAACCTGTTTGAAGCAGGTATTCCCAGTAGCCACGACCTGAACCGTAGGAGGATATCCCGCCATCCCCGGTAAAGCGCACGATATCACCCAGAACTTCCTTTGTCGGGATAGACCAGCTGTACACCGACGACATGACACCACGGGCGATCTTGTCGTGTGCCAGCTCCCGCGGACCAAACCGCTGCAAGGCGGATAGCCACCAGCTGGAAGGATACACCTCTCCGGAATCGAATTCCGAGAAAAGCCTGACCAGACTTTCCCTGGCTGTATCGTCTTCACAGGAATACAATCCGGAAAGTTCACTTGCCAGCATCATCGGCTCACGCGTATCGGTATACACGTGGTCTTCTTCAAGACACTCAAGCAGTCTGCGCTTTTCTTCAGAGCCACTGACACTCAAAACGGACCCCAGCCTGATCTGAGCATCGGCCGACGATGGATCGATTTCAACAGCCTTACTGCAATATTGCAGCGCTTCCGGAATTTTCTGCTGCTTCAGCAACACATCTCCCAGACTGCTGTAGGCCGCAGCAAAGTCCGGATTATTCGTGACGGCCCGTGAATAACAATGTTCCGCTTCCTCTAATTTACCCTGCTCCTGCAATGCAACACCCAGATTGTAGTTCACCTCGGCATTTACAGGATTACGAGCCAGAATTTCCTGGTACAGGGGAATGGCTTGCACACCCCTTCCCTGAAGCTTTAACAGGTTCGCAAGGTTGTTCCTGGCATCCATGGAGTCCGGCAACAGCTCGACGGCCCGCCGGCAGCACGCTTCCGCTTCCTCAAGATGACCGGCCAGGCCACATACCGCACCCAGTGTCAGCCATGCATCACCATACGCAGGATCTGATTCCACTGCCTTGCGACCGCTGGACTCGGCTTCGTCCAGACGTCCCTGGGACTGCAGGATCTTGCACTGTATATGGTGGGCCTCGGCGTAATCGGGGTCCAGTAAAACGGCTTTTCCCAGACAGGCCAATGCATCCTGCACTGCACCCAGTTCACCTTTGATGGCGCCCTGCATCATCCATGTCTCGGCATTTTTTTCGTCGAGTTCTGTCGCTTGCTCGAACAACGGCAAGGCGTGCTGTAGCATACCCTTATCAACCAGCGCAAAGCCTTCATCCAGCAGCTTGTTTACGGCTTCTACCGACATCTATCTAACCCGAATAATAAATACTAAAGTATGCCAGTTAACACGAAGTGGCGCCATAAGATCCCGTCGCATAAACAATTTAGTCATACAGTGCCACTAAAGTCGGTTATTGCGGATACACAATATGGTACGATTGGTTTGAGGCTACCGCACACTGTTTTTTTGCAAATGAACAACCAAATCACACTCATCACGGGCTGCCAACGCTCGGGAACAACGCTGCTACAGCTGATCCTGGACTCACACCCCGAAGTGCATGGCATCGATGAGATGCAGTTCAATCCGCAGCGAACGGTTGAGTACATCAATTCTCCCGGCTTTGCGCCCTGTGTTTCTTTCAAGCTGCCTGTCGCTTCACATGCGCTCGGGTTCATCGAATCGCTTCCGGATCGCAAGATACTTTGGTGTGTGCGCGACCCGCGTGATGTCGTCGCATCCATGATCCGTCTGCAATTGCGGTATTCCGCAGACACAAAACTGGCCTGGGCTGCACATCCAAACGGGGCGATTCGGGAAATTCGCCAGGCCGTTGAAGTACTGCAAGGACAGCTGCCCGGAGAACTCGCAGACCTCATGCCTGGCTACCAGGAAAATCTGAAACGTAATCCACTCGACTGGTCACAGAACGACATGGCGCTCGCGGGGGCGTTGTGCTGGCGACTGAAACAGGCCATGCCTGCGTTATACGGAGCACGGGATTTTGCCACGCGTATCGTTAACTACGAAGCACTGACCAGGCACCCGGAGCAGGAACTGCAACAAATTATAAACTTCCTGGATCTGGCATGGGACGATCAACTGCTTGAACATCACACCGTGCATTCGGGCATGTCGGTTGGCGGCACTGTCAACGACCGGCCGGTCGATACTGCCAGTATCGGACGCTGGCCCGATCTGCTGACAGCGGAAGATCAGGACATCATCCATACTGTTTGCGGGCAAACAGCGCGTGATTACGGCTATGAATTTTAATCCGCATTTCCCACCGGAATTTCGGGATATGCGTGTTTGCGTACTGAAATACAGGCCCAACGGCATTGCGCAGGATCTACTGGACGCCCTCGACGAACTGGGCAGCACAATCCGTGTATTTGATGTCGCCCAGTGCCGGACGGAAGTCCGGGGAGGTGTACGAATCGAGTATACCGTCGATGGTGAGACAGACACAGTTCCCTATCTCTACCGCCAGATCGACTCCTTTGATCCGCATATTATTCTGGTTCTGAACAATCAGGGCATGGAAGGCAATGCACTGCTGTATGCAATTGCAGATTTGAAAGAGATTCCACTGGTCAACTGGTATTTTGACGACCCCGAGTTCTTCCCGGACAGCCTGCTATCAGCCGACCCGGCATTTGTCTGCTATGCCGTCATTGACGACAACCACGCAGATCGCCTGCGCGCCAGAGGTAACAGGAACGTTGTCCTGATCCCGATCGGCGTCAACCGGCGCCGGTTCGAAAAATATGCACAAATTCCCTCAACACACGAATACCAGGTCACCTTTGTTGGCAAAAGCGGACAGACGCACATTAACCAGATCCGCAAAGAGATCGAGACCGGCATGGGTGGTATACCCGATTCCATGCGTCGCGGACTTGATGCCATTATCGAACAGGCCGCTCTCAGAATACACACAAACCCGGGTATGACAGCCCGAACGGTGCTTGATGAGATTATCGCCGTAACTCCAGGTTTTGCACAGTTCGGCGATCATCCGCAAGTTCGCCCTCGTCTGTTGTCGATTTTTGATTTCAAGGCATCATTCAGCTTGCGGCGCGACACCATTAACTCTGTTAGTAATGCGGAGGTGACTATTATCGGGGACCACTTTTGGCAGCCTTACCTGCATCCGACTGCCAGATTACTGCCATCTGTTTCCTACGATCAGATAGGCACTGTTTACCGGAACTCGGATGTCAACATCAACGTATCCCGCTATCAGCTTATCGAGTCTGTCAATCAGCGGGCATTTGATGTGCCCGTGGCAGGAGGATTCCTGCTCACCGATTACAAGACGGGTATCGACAAGCTGTTTGATCCGGGTCGCGAAATAATCTGTTATACCGATGGCGCTGACCTCGATGACAAGGTGAACTACTATCTGGCCCATCCGGAAAAACGTCAGTCCGTCATCGAACAGGGTCGCGAGCGAATACTGCAGGATCATACCTACGCAAAGCGGTTAATCAGCCTGCTCACCGAACTCGATAAATTGGGTATTCGAAAGGGTTCTGTGCCGCCGGGGGAGATCACGCAACGCAAACTTGCCCCCGGCCTTGGGGAAAAACTTGAAAAACTGGCCGGCGTGCTGGAGAAGTCCGGGCAGACAGAAACAGCCCGGCGCATAGGGCAAAAACTTGACAGAGGGACGGGGCACAGGTCTTATACCCGTTAAAATTAGCCGCTAACAAAAGCATCTGAAATGTGTCTGTCCGACAGACACAGCTTGTGCTTGATGATGACCGCACCAATCACCAGGCGCGCATCCTTGGTGGGGCGACCTTGTGTATCCGCAAGGCCCTGGTAATACCCCTCGGCCAGTGCATCCCACGGGATGCACTCGCTCAGTTTGACCCAGCGATTGTTGTCATCCAGCGCCGTTTGAAACGGCCAGTCAAATTCGGCAAGAGACAGTTGTTTGTGGCTACAGTATCGAATCATAGATGCACGCTTTTTATCCAGAAAGGCTGATTTTTCGTGCACAATTATACCCTTATTACACGCCTATTCATAATATTATCAACGCGTTAGACTTTATGAGCAGGCTCTACATACGGACAGACGCATAAAAACACAGGATACTGGAGCAACTGCATTACCCGATAAACGGGTGGCAGATATTGAAAATACGGGACGTTATCAGGATGTGCGCGAGGCAAACACTCCGTCACTACCGGTCATTGTGTCGCGATAGAATTCGACCGTCCTGGACAAACCGGTGTGCAGATTCACACAGGGCTTCCAGCCAAGCAAACGGGCTGCCTCGCTGTTATCAGAAAAATACTTCATGGTCTCACCGGGCCGGTATGCCAGTTCCCCGACATCGAGCAGTTCTCTTGCGCCGTCGCCTACCAGGTCCGCTATTGTCCTGGCCAGATCAAGAATCTTCACCGGCTCGAAACTGCTCACGTTAATAACCCGACCATCCGTGTCCAGACAGGTTGCAGCCAGCATGATCGCTTCCACAAGGTCGTCTATGTAGACAAAGTCCCTGGTCTGTTCACCGCCTGACATCGCGAATCTTCTGTCGGCAAGCAGACTTTTGATCAGGGCCGGAACAAACATACTGTCATCCTGGCCTGGCCCATAGGCTAGAGAAGGACGTACGATTACAGCCGGAAAGCGGTACACATGATGGAATGTTTGCAGCATGTGTGAAACAGCAACCTTTGAGCAGGAGTAGGCGCTCACCGGCGCTTCCCGCATCGATTCGGAAAAAGGTGCATTTACACCATACTCCTCGCAAGTCCCGACTGAAATGAATTTTACTTCCGGGACAGTGCTCATGCAGGCTTCAACAAGGTTCAGTGTGCCCATCAGGTTAGTTTCCAGGCAGTGGCGGAAATCTGCAATGGATGCATACCTGGACTTGTCAGCAGCGAGGTGAAACACGTAACCTGGCTTCACCCTGTCTATAACCTCCAGCACAAGCTCCCGGTTTGTTATATCACCGACAATGCTGTTACCACTGACCAGTTCGCTTGAACGCCTGCGCGAAAAACCAAAAACCTGCGCACCGGAAGCCTTGCACGCACGAACCAGATGGCCTCCTATAAATCCGCTTGCCCCGGTAATCAACACCGGGGCATCCACGAATGACCCCACTGACTCAGACATATCCGGGATCACACCGGAAAAGACGGACAGAATAAGTAACGTAGACTGGCATCAGGAAATTACTACTGCGTTAATAGCCAATTTATTACCTTCTTATCGTTTTATTCGGGTTACCGTAATCCCCTGTAACGTGGGGTAAATCCTGTTTGCGGATGACGGCACTTTACAGAAGCGCAGGTCACCTGTTCCACACTACGGGCTCGCCCGGTCCGGAGAACTATACTCGAACACAATGGGAGTCTGAAGTTTTCACCTGTTAACGGGCAGTCGCGCAAACAGAATCATGCTCGCCAGTTTGCACTCCTTATTTATATATAGCCAACGAACTGCTAACATTCCCGTACCCGCCTGCCAGCGGCAGGCACAGGGTACGGAACCCGGTAACACAGGGCAAGCGCAACTGAAAGCGGCGCATGATATAATTATTTCGCACCGAAAATAACATAAAAATACTTAATAAATAATAAGATATAAGGATGGAAAATGAATAGACATAACATTCTGGTCACCGGTGGGGCAGGCATGATTGGCTCCAACCTGGTTAAACGGCTTGTGCAGCAAGGTCATAACGTCAGCGTGGCTGATAACCTGTGGCGCGGAAAAACAGAGTATTTACTGGGTAACGACGGCAACCCGGTTATCGATCTGGACCGGAATTTCCACAACATCGACTTATCGCTGGCCGATACTCTCGACCCGCTGCTGGAGAATATTGACTACATTTATCACCTGGCCGACATCGTCGCCGGCATCGAATATGTATTCAGAAACCAGGGAAGCGTGTTTCGGCAAAACTTCCTGATCAACTCCAATGTGATTAACTCCGTGCGCAAGCACCCGCACCCTGTAAAGGGCTTCATTTATGTAGGCACTGCGTGCAGCTTCCCCGCCTCCCTGCAGACCGGTGTGGATGCCGCACCGCTCAAGGAAGAGGACCAGTATCCCGCGGAGCCCGAATCCGGTTATGGATGGAGCAAACTGATGGGGGAGTACGAGGCTTTTCTCATGGAATCAGAAACCGGGGTCCCGGTATCGGTGCTTAGCCTGCACAATGTGTATGGCACACCCAGCGACTATGACGAACTGAGCGGGCAGGTAATTCCCTCTCTGGCGAGAAAGGCGATACGTTACCCTGACGAACCATTTGTCGTGTGGGGCAGCGGCTCCCAGGGCCGTGCCTTTGTCCACGTCGATGACATCGTGGACGCCCTGATCGCAGCCCGTGAAAAGGGATTTGGCAAAGGTGTTATCCAGATAGGACCTGATGTCTGCACATCCATTCGCGAAATAGCAGAGGCCATCGTAGAGATATCCGGGAAAAATATTGATCTCCAGTACGATACCAGCAAGCCAGAAGGTGACCCGGGGCGTTGTGCGAATTATTCAAAAGCGCAAAAGGAGCTGGGCTGGCAGCCGCGTGTAGATCTGAGGGACGGACTGGCGCGCCTTTATGACTGGATAAGCAACTCGATCGAGCGGGAACAACAGAAATAATCATTGCGGGGTCACCCTCGCACCGGCAGCCGGGGTAATTCAGACATACAGTACTGTTTGTGACTGATATAATCAGTACCACTTGCGCCAATACGCCTGGATCACACAAGCATAATATGGTCATCACTTCCCGCTCTTACCTCAAGCAAGGCCTTGTTTAACCAGACCCTCGTAGTCTACGCCGGTATCGGCATGCGCGCGGCACTGGCCGTGGGTCTGAATATTCTCATTGCCCGCTGGTTCGGTCCGGAACAGTTCGGTGTTTACCAGTTCTTTCTCTCCGTTGTGATTTTTTTCCAGGCCCTGTTTGGAGAATCCTTCGATGTCAGCGTGGTCAAGTTCTTCGCCGAAGACCATGCCAGGGGTGAGGGGCAGGAGTACAACGTAGTGGGTAACGCTATAATGGTGCGTCTCTTTCTGGCAGTCCCGATTACCCTGATCGGCCTGCTTGCAGCTGCAGATATCAGCGAACTGTTTTTCTCCTCTGCGAATTACGCACTGGTAATCCGACTGGGACTCATTGCCGCGTTCCTGGTCGCATTCAACAGCCTGTTTTTGTCTCTTCTGCAGGCGCGTATGAAGTTCGTTATGCGCTCCCTGCTGTTTCCACTGGCCAATTTCATTCGCACGATAACAATACCGCTCCTGATTATTTCAGGCCTTCTCAATATTGAATCACTGATGTGGCAGTACGTTGCCGCCACCCTGGCAAGCGGGATGGTGGGTTTCTGGTTTGTCCGCAAGGATATTGCAAGGGCCCGTATCAACCTGCCCCGCCTGCGTGAATTTGTGAACTTCAGTAAGTGGAGTGCGGGATCCTATTTCGTTTTCATTATTTCAACCAGCCTTGCGGTTCCTGTACTTGCGTATTATCACAACACAGAATTATCCGGCTATTATGGAGCGGCCGTCTCGATTGTTCTTGTTGTTGAAATGCTGATCGGTGCCGTAATGGTGGTACAGCTGCCCAAATTGAGCAGCGCCCCGGAGCCTGACAAACTGCGCCAATATGTACTGCGCTCGTTGCGGATACTCGCTGTGATCGTACTGCTGTTGCTGCCTGTACTGCTTGTTGCCAGGCCGCTGGTTGTTTTTATCTACGGTGCAGAATTTGCCGCAATCGACGGGGTTTTTCAGTTGCTGTTGCTGGGCGTACTGGTCAGTCTGTTGAGTCATCCCCTGTCACAGGTGTTTTATGCGTTGAATCTACCCCATTTAACTTTTTTTACTGCGCTGGCCGCAACCGTGATCTGGGGCCTGTGCGTATTGTTGCTGGTGCCCGGGCAGGGGCTTATTGGTGCCGGCATTGCCATGCTGGTCTCACGGGTTAGCACGGCTCTCATCATCGCCTATCTGATCTGGCGTAAACTGTGGTCTGTACAGGCGCAGAGCGGTTAGGCCATCACGGGGATAGCATACGGGCTGCGAGGGGACAAGGTTACGGGCGATTGCATATTCAGGCCCGCATCCTAGTCAGATGTGGTCTGTGCCTGTAATGAATCCTTGCGCAGCAGTCGTGGAATTACCGCAACCAGACCGGCACCCATTACCACTGCCCTGGCAAACAGGATAAACGGTGCAGCCAATTTAAGATCCCATCCCGGAACTTCCAGTTTCACTACAAAAGACAGGCTCAGTACCAGGAGCGCTATGGCCGCGACCGCACTCACCCACAGACTACCCGGTATCCATAACGACAGCACCAGCGACAACAGCAGTACACCGGCAAGCAGGATCTCCAGTTTAAGAACCTGGGGTGTATAGGTATCCGCAATCGCTTTTTCCGGGTATCGTTTGTAGACCAGCATACGCCAGTAGGCACGGGAATATTTCTTGCGCAGGTACCACCCCAGGGTATCGGGATGATGGTGATAGACAATCGCCTTGCGGTTAAACACGATACGGTGTCCCGCTGTTGCCAGGCGGTAGGATAGATCAGTATCTTCATTATCGGCCACCGGGAATGCCGGATCATAACCACCTATGTCACGAAATACCCTGGTACGAAAACCAGCAGAGTAGGAAAACACCACATCCACATACCTGAACCTGTCCAGCAAGCGGTAGCGATCTTCGAATTCGGCCTGGGCAAAGCGGGCCGCCAGTTCCTTCTGACGTGTCTTGTAGGCACCCTTGACAGCCGAGACCCCTGGCTCCTTAAAGGGTCTGATCATTTCTGCCAGCCAGTGACTATCCGCCACACAGTCAGCATCCGTGAACAAAACAAAATCCCCGTCGGCCTCCTGCGCACCGCGGTTGCGTGCCGCTGCGGGTCCCTGGTTTTTTTCCTGGCGGAGTATACGAATCCAGAATCGTTCACCGGACAATTCTTCTCGCCAGTATTCAAGGCGCTTGACGGTTTCATCCGTCGAGCAATCATCTACCACTACGACTTCCACGTTACCAGCAAAGCCTTGCTGTTCTACAAGGCTTTCCATGCAGGCATCAATCGTTGCAGTAGCGTTGTATGCAGGAATGACAACGGTGACAGAGGTTTGCACGGTGATCAATATTCCCAAGGGTAATAATTTATGCGTAGTGGAACGGTAGTGAGCATAACATATTGCCTAAGTGATTTGCGCAGCAGGCCTGATTCCAGTGAATGCGGGACACAGGGCTAGGGGGCGAGTATATTCCAATCCATAAATGAATGGCACTTAATTAAGCCCCAGCTTCTTATCATGGCCTCGTTTTTTTATGCTGTCACGTGCTTCCTGCCGAGGCACTTGCATACGAGGATAAGGCTTCGGCCTACGTTTAACCACACGCGGTTCCACTCTGCCAGGGCGCTTTCCGACCTGTATTTGGGCAATCAGCAAGAATAAGGCAGCGATGTCTTCCTTACCATCGGATAAAAACTGACATCGATTCCAGGCTATCCAAACTTGCAAGGTGTGTTTAAAACTCAACGCGCGCGGTAATACATCCGCCGCCATTGCCGCTTGTGCCATCAGTAAACGGATCAGATTATAGGCTAATAGGTAAACCCACATTTCTTTCTCGCACATCTGAGCCGTCAGGCAACTCAATGCTTCCATGCCCAGCGTCGTCTTTATGTTCCTCAAGTCCAACTCGACATGCCAGCGTTGCGTGAACAGGTGGCCCAGCGCTTTTTTTGAGGTCTTGCGGGGTGACAGAAACGTGGTGACAAGCACTTTCTTACCCACCTTGACTTCCCGAACCTCAACCTGATCCGGATGGCCGTCATACTCTTCCACACGCATCCAGGACGGTCTGGCTGGCTTGACCCAGTAAACCCTATGATCGCGCGTGCCGAGTGGCTCTCCACGACGAAAGTCCGTGTTCCGCGCTCCGTGTTGTTCAAACAACACATCAACACCACGGGCCTGCAGGTCGGCAATCAGAAAATAGCTGCAGTAATAGCTGTCCGCCAGCATGATGTCGCCTCCGTCAAAGGCACCCCTCAGCCGCCGAAACAAACCGTATTCGCCCGTCCCTTTCCCTTTATATGCCCCCATCGCCGCATCAATCACAGCCCCTGTAGACAGTGACATCACGCCAACCAGACGCGCCAAGGGGAAACCGACGCCCGGTATTTGCATGCCATGTTGAGGATAATGCGCCTGATTGTCCTCGCTATCAGGCATCAACACCGTGGTGCCGTCCACGAGCTTGACCGGCCGGCCACGCCATAACCAACCCGGCGGTGCCTGCATCGTGAGTCGTTTCCCCGTCTCCCGGGCCAGGCTGCTTATCATCTCCAAAGGCAAGCGTTTCCGGGCGCTACAATAGCCGCCAGTACGGCTGCTGGCCGCTGGCAATCCGCTCAACCATTGAGTGACGTTGGCTTCATTGACCGCATTCTGGCAGGAGCCATCGGCACTCATGGCTTGCCCCAAAAACATCGACAGGGTCGCGGTTGGCGGGTACTGCCGCTCCCGGTGGTCGGGTAAGTGCGCTTCAACCTGATCCAGCAACTGTGGGCTGGTCAGTAGATTGAAAAAATGGTTGCTATCGACTCGCTGAACCTGTTTTGCAACACGGCGTTGTTGTTGGGCAGAACTCGCGTTAAAGTGATTCATGAAGACTGGCCTCGGGCGTGGTAGGACGATATGTTTTGCACCAAACATCTTACCTGTTCCTGCCAGTCTTCTTCTTTTGTTTCAATTAATTGCCTCTGCCTCTCTGATGTGCTTTGGCTTAATTAAGTGCCATTCATCCATAAATGAGTCTGGAGAGAGGGTGAGAGAGTCATCTGTCAGCCGGTATTCAGGGTCCGCTCATGTATGGTTTTAAAGAGTGCCTGACGAGCCTTTTGTAACTGGTCCGCCGCCTGATTGTCGCTGATCTGGTAAGCGACCTGGCCAAGTATTTCAAAGCTGAGCCCCGGTTTCAAATAGTCTTTGGCGTTGGGCAATGATTTGAGCTTGTCATAGGGCGTCATCATATTCTCGTAGCGGTAGATCTTGCGCTGTTTCCCCTTGTCATCGGTACGGGTTTCCGGGAAAAAACAGGGCCGGTGGAAGTTGAGATACGGGTTTAAATACTGCTGATTGAAGTCATTGATAAGCGGTGCCCAGCGCTGTGGGATATGACTGTAACCGAAGTGTTTTCTCACCACAGCCCCATTTTTGCTTTCCGCCAGAGCGTTGTCGTTACTGTGCCGGGAACGTGACTTGGTGAACTCAATACGCAGCTTCTCCAGCAGTTCAGCGACGCATTTGTTGATGTATTCCGAGC
>ENA-ORDP01001570-ORDP01001570.1-marine-sediment-metagenome-genome-assembly--contig:-NODE-1570-length-12286-cov-7.899191_pt1 | contig 12286 bp, 14 predicted proteins | sample MGYA00248627_ERZ508539 | MGnify/ENA primary metagenome ERZ508539 (study PRJEB26208, sample SAMN05571518) | marine sediment metagenome | biome: deep sea; feature: Hydrothermal vent; material...
AGCCTGTCGAAGGAAGCCCTTCGGCTTTGCTCAGGAGAGCCTTGTCGAAGGACAAGCAGACTAAAAACTCTATTCTCAGCATTTCCGCGTTCATGGTTCGACCTTTCGATTCACTCATGACTTCACCACGAACATGGATGTTACAAGTGTTCTGATATTAGACACCGTTATTTAATCGTCAAGCAGGGCCCGGGCTTCGGCGACTTCATGCCGGTAGGCTTCGAAGATCCCCCGCAGGGCGTCTTTGACATCCATCGTCGGTTCCCATCCCAGTTCTTTGCGGGTGTTTTCAATCCAGGGCACCCGGGTCTGAATATCCTGATAGCCTTTGCCGTAATATTTTTCGGAGCTGACTTCAATAATTTCGACTTGATCGGCGCCCGGTTTGTACTCGGGAAATTCCTGGGCGATGTCCAGCATCAACTCAGCCAGCTCACGAATGGAGAGATCATTTTTCGGGTTGCCGATGTTATAGATGTTGCCGGTGGCACAGCCATCCTTGTTTTCGATTATTTTCATCAGTGCGGCCACACCATCGGTTACGTTGGTGAAGCTGCGACGCTGTTCACCGCCGTCTACCAGTTTGATGGGTTCGCCACGGGCGATATGCCCGATGAACTGGGTGACGACGCGGGAGCTGCCTTCCTTAGGTGTGTGCAGACTGTCGAGGCCGGAACCGATCCAGTTAAAGGGGCGAAACAAGGTGTAATCCAGTCCCTGCTCCTGACCATAGGCGGCGATGACGCGATCCATTAATTGTTTGGCGCAGGAATAGATCCAGCGTGGCTTGGTGAGCGGGCCAAGGATTAGATTGGATTCATAGGGATGGAACTCACTGTCGCTGCTCATACCGTAGACTTCAGAGGTCGAGGGGAAGAGAATGCGTTTTTTGTATTTTACACAAGCGCGGACGATGGGCAGGTTGGCTTCGAAGTCCAGCTCAAAGACGGACAGGGGATTGGTCACATAGGTGGCGGGTGTGGCAATCGCTACCAGCGGCAGGATGACATCACATTTCTTGACATGATATTCCATCCACTCATGGTTGATGGTGATATCACCTTCAAAAAAATTGAAACGTTCATGATCGATGATATCGTCCAGGCGATTGGAATGCATATCCATGCCGTGAACCGTCCAGTCGGTGGTTTCCAGAATGCTTTTGGAAAGATGGTGTCCAATAAAGCCATTGACACCCAGGATCAAAATATTCATTGCGTTATTTCCTGTTCGTAAGTAAGGGGTAATTCTGTTGTTGAAAAGTGTTGTTGAAAACCTGCTTCATCTATTTCGCGGTCATTAATGGCCATGCGGGTCAGGCAAAGACGTTTGCCATCGATGCAATCTGCCCAGCAGCGTTGCTTTTCCCAGTAGATACGCGGCGACTTTCCGGCTGCAGGCAGGCCACGATAATAACTGCCGAGGATCTGTATGCGGGTATCCTGGGTATCAAAAAAAGCGCCGGGATAAGGCGGCGCCACTGCGCGAATGAGATTATGGATCTCCCGGGCGCTTTTATTCCAGTCAATGCGCCCATCCTCAGGCCGGCGGCCGGAAAAATAACTTCCGGCTGAAAGGTCCAGCGATGTTTCCGTTGCCTGTCCCTTGAGTAAGGCGGGGATACTGCGCAGCAGCACGGTCTCGCTGGCGCAGACAACTTTTTGGAAAACATCATGCGCCGTGTCGTTGGCTAAAATGGCAACTCTTGCCTGATCAATCAGAGGCCCGGCATCGGCTTTTATTTCCATTTTGTGCAGGCTGGCACCCGTTTCCCGTTCGCCATGGAGCACGGCCCAGTTAATCGGTACACGACCGCGATACTTCGGCAACAGCGAGCCGTGCAGATTATAAGCGCCTCTGGCTGCCAGGGCCAATATATCCGCGCCCAGCATGTGGCGGTAATAAAAGGAAAACAGCCAGTCAGGCCGGCAGGCTCTGATTTTTTCGATAATTTCAGGCGTATTGGGATCGTCGGGCGTGATCACGTCGATGTCATTACGTACCGCCAGCTCTGCGACGCTGTCGAACCAGATATTTTCTTCGGGATTATCCTGATGGGTGATGAGCAGACGGATATCAAGTTTGTTTGCGAGTAACACGGAAAGGCCGCGTACGCCGACATTATGGTAGGCAAAGACGACCGCTGCACTGACGGGCATTATGAATCTGTATCCCGATGAGAGGGTTGTTGCTCGAGTACGTCACGAACCAGAAAACGCGGCCGCTCGCGGATCTGGACATAGATCCGGCCAACATATTCACCCAGTAAACCAATACCGAACAACAGCAGGCCCATGAGAAAGAAGGCGATACCGAAGAGAGTGAAAACGCCTTCCACTTCCGGGCCGACCAGAAGGCGGCGAATGGCCAGATAAAAGACGAAAATAAATGATATGACCGCAACCCCCATTCCGGCCATAGAAAAGAACTGTAGCGGAGCCAGGGAAAAGGAAGTCATGAGATCAAAGTTCAACTGGATAAGCTTGAACAGGGAGTATTTAGATTCGCCTGCCAGGCGTTCTTCGTGTTCAACCGTGACTTCGCAAGGGTTGCCGGCATACATATAGGCCAGCGCAGGGATAAAAGTATGGCTCTCATGTGAGTCCAGCACCGCATTGATAATGTCACGGTGATAAGCGCGGAACATGCAGCCCTGATCAGTGATCTGGATATTGGTGATGCGCTCACGCAGCTTGTTCATGGCCTTGGAAGCCCAGTGCCGCCAGAGACTGTCACGTCGCTGATGGCGGATGGTGCCGACGTAGTCATGTCCCTTGTCCAGCTCGGCGACCAGTTTGGGCATTTCTTCGGGCGGGTTTTGAAGATCGGCATCCAGCGTGACCATATAGGTGCCACGGGCATATTCAAAGCCCGCCAGAATGGCGGCATGCTGGCCCGCATTGGCGCGCAGATAAACGACGCGGGTGACATCCGGGCGCTGTTGATATTGTTCACGTAAAAGTGCTGCGGAACGATCGCGGCTGCCATCGTCAACGAATATAATTTCATAACGGCGTTGCAGGGCATCCATAGCGGGATACAGACGCTCGAACAGGGCGCTCAGCACCGCCTGTTCATTGTAGACCGGGATGATAATGGAAAATTCCGGCACCTGTTCGGGAGCCGGATCAGACTGTTTTTGTTCGATGTTTTCGCTCATGGCCATTAATTTGGAATAATACTGTTCAGCGCATCACAGACCTTGTCGACATCGTCCATTTCCATGGCGGGGAAGAGCGGCAAGGTCAGGGTCTGTACGCCGATGCGTTCGGCGTTCGGAAAATCACCTGGTTTATATCCGTAACGCCGGTATAGCGGAAACAGGTGCATGGCGGGGTAATGGGTGCCTGTGCCGATGTCTTGTTTCTGTAAACGTTGTTGTATGTCTGCGCGGTGTGTTCCGAGGCGATCATGATCGATGCAGACACAGAACATGTGCCAGCTGTGGCCTTCAGCATGGGCCGGTAAAACCAGTATTTCAGATTCGTGCAGCTGTTGAAAGTAGCGTTCGGCCAGTTGCCGTCGTTTCTGATTAAAATCATCCAGCCGGGGTAATTGCGCCAGGCCCAGCGCCGCGCCGACATCCGGCAGGTTCATTTTCCCGCCCCATTCCGTGACCGAGATGCTGCCATCGTCGGTACGTTCGATGCCATGAAACCGAATGCGTTCAATGCGCTGGATGAAGTCTTGATCATGGCTGGCAATCGCGCCGCCTTCGATGGTGGTCATATTCTTGTTGGGGTGAAAACTGAAGCAAACCGGATTACCCGAGCTGCCGATCTTGCGGCCTTTATATTCCGTCCCAATCGCCTGGGCGGCGTCTTCAATCAGAACCAGATTGTTGTCCTGCGCCAGTTGGTAAAGCGGATCCATGTCGACCGCCAGGCCGGCAAAGTGGACGGGTATCATTGCGCGGGTTTTTTCGCTAATGGCGGGGGCCACTTGTTCTGCATCGAGATTACGGCTGTGCAGCCCCACATCGACAAACACGGGCGTTGCGCCGACTCGCAGGACCACGTTGGCGGTGGCCACAAAACTCATGGCGGGAATAATGACTTCATCACCGGGGCCGACGTCGGAGGCCAGCAGGGCGGCTTCCAGCGCACTGGTGCCGGAGTTCAGCAGTCGTATCTGAATATCATTGCCGATATAGTCTTCAAGGGCCCGTTCCAGCGCCAGGGTGTTGGGACCGGTCGTGATCCAGCCGGATTCCAGAACTTTACGTACAGCATCGAACTCTGCCTCGCCCAGGCTGGGTCGGGTAAAGGGCAGCACGTTCAGGACCTCGCCAACACATAAACACCGATAAGGATAATGCCGATGCCGGCAATGCGGCCGGTACTCAGCATTTCACCGAACAGCGCCCAGGCGGCAAAGGCGTTGACCACATAGCCGATGGATAACATGGGGTAGGCGATGCTGACATCGACACGTGACAGCGCGAGTATCCAGACGGTGACGCTAATGACATATAAGAATAGTCCGAGCCAGAGCCAGGGTTCACCGGCCAGACGCAACGTGACCGGCATAATATTGTCCACACTTAGCTGAATCGCACCCATGTCGCTGACACTGGCTTTCAGAGCTAACTGGGCAACTGCGTTGAGCAGCACACCGGTAAGAATAAGCGCAAAGGCGGAAAGGGTCATGGTTTTAGCACCGCGATAAGTTTGGGGGTCTCATAGATGGGATGCATGGGAAGAGATTGCTGTTTGAACTTTTCATACCGGTCCGGACTCATTACCGCCACAGCGTGGCGTGTCGCCAACCACTGCTGTTTAAAGAGATCAGCATTTTTAATCCAGCGTTCAGGTTCCAGCTTGATTCCCATGGCTAACTCCCCCTGATAGTGAACCAGGGTAATAGTACGCTGAAGATAAAAAGGAAGCGACTGCGGGTAGTAAATTTCAACAGAATATATTTTCGTATCGGCCTGCAAATAGGGGCGAATGGCGTCAGCCAGTTGCCTGCTGGACTTAATCGGACTCAGTACCTGAAATCCCCATGACAGCATCTGGATAGCTAACAGGACAAGCAGCCCGCTGGTGGCCAGGGAGTGAAGCTTTTGCCGGTTTGAACGAAAAAAGAGTATGGTGCTTATCATCATCAGTCCCGAGGCGGCATAAAGCCAGGGACGCAGATGCAGATCTATCTGCAGTTGAAATGCATCCGTTACTGTTTTCGGAATGATGAAGACGGTAGCCAGAAAACTGACCGCCATGACCAGCATCAGCAGGGCATCAAGCCGGTTCCATTTATCCCAGGTTTCGTTCGCCAGCCGCTTGCCCGCCAGCAGGGCGAGAACAGGGAACATGGGCAGGATGTAAGGCGGCAGCTTGGAACTGCTGAAGCTGAAAAAGACAAAAACAAATATGCAGAATACCCAGAAAAAACGTTCGGAATTAAACTGGTTCTTATTTCCCTGCCGCCAGGAAAAACCGGGCTGGACAAGCGTTCGCAGCATAATAAAAAACCAGGGCAGGGCGCCGAGAAAAAAGTTGGCGAAGAAAAACCACCAGGGTTCGACCCGATCATGTCCTATTGGGGACAGATAACGGTCGACATGTTCATGGATAAAAAAGAAGTGGGCGAATGTCGGATTTTTAATACTGACGGCGATGAACCAGGGCGCCGTCATCGCCAGGACCAGCAACAGCCCCTTGCCCAGGTGCAGATGTTTCCACAGAGCCCAGTCCCGTTGCCAGAGGCTGTAAAAAAGCACCGCACCGGCGGGAAGAACCAGGCCAATCAAACCCTTGGTCAGGGTGGCCAGCGCCAGCGCGCCCCAGCCGAGCAACATCCAGCGGCGCACATAGGCGGGATCCTCCCGCCGTGACTGTGCCAGCGCCAGGCAACCAATCCCCATGACCATGAAAACCGAGACCGCCAGATCCAAGGTGATAATATGACTGAGAGTGGCATAGAACAGGCAACTGAGGGTAAGAATAAAACCAATAAACCCGGCATTTCGGCCATAAAGCCGATCTCCGGCAAACCAGATAAAGAGGGCGCCGAGAAAACCGATAATGGCGGGCCAGAGGCGCGCCGTAGCGTTACTTTCGCCGAAAAGAACAAAGCCCGCAGCAGTGGCCCAGTATTGCAGCGCGGGTTTTTCAAAATACTTGAAGCCATCCAGGCGAGGCGTCAGCCAGTCGCCGCTGGCGACCATTTCGCGGGAAATCTCAGCATAACGGCCTTCATCCGGCTCAAACAGATCACGATAACCCAGCAGCGAAAACCAGATAATGGCGGCGAGGGCTACCAGTAGAAATTGAGAGCGTGAAGTCACAGTGTGTATTATTCAAGAGATGCAATATATGCAAAAAAACAATGGGTAGCTATCGTTGTTAGCGCTTCGATAATTTAGTATCAGCTATGTTCCCTGATATGGTTTGACCTGTCAATGCGCGGGCAGGATGCGGGGGTTTGTGGCGGGGCTGGTAAAAACAGGTGGGTCTGTGTACTCTTTGATTTTTCCCATTAATCTTAAAGTACAGGCGTCCGTTTGATCATTACCCGCTATTTGCTGAAAGAGATCTTCAGTACCTTCCTGGGCGTGATGCTGGTGTTGACGCTGATTGCCTTCAGCATACAACTGGTTGGCAGTCTGGGTAACGTGAGCGCGGGGGTGATTCAGCCGGGTACTTTGATGCTGGTGCTGGGCCTGAACATGTTCAGTCTGACCACCTATATTCTGCCGCTGGCGCTCTATCTTTCTATTTTACTTGCCCTGAGCCGTCTTTATCGCGACAGTGAAATGACGGCCATTGCGGCCTGTGGTATCGGGCCGTTTCACGTTATGCGAACGGTGCTGATTCTTGCGGTCATTTTTACCCTGATTCAGGGGGTGTTTACGGTGCTGCTGGCACCCTGGGCGGAAAGTCATTATTCCCAGCTGACCGAGAAGTCAAATCGAAGCAGTCATATCGAAGGTGTCATGCCGGGCCGCTTCAACGAACTGAGTGGTGCGCAGGGTGTGATCTATGCGCAGGAAATCGACAAGAAGGGCGAGCTAAAAAATATTTTTCTGCAAATGCAGCAGAAACCGGAGTCAGGGAAAGATGGGGCCAGCCAGTTTACGATAGTGGCCAAATACGCCTACAAGATTCGGGATAAAAAAACGGGTGAACAATTTTTGATTCTCGAAGAAGGCTCCCGCTATGAAGGTGTGCCCGGCGATCCGAATTTTGCGATACTGGATTTTAAGAAACACGGCATTCGCCTGCAACAGCAACCGGTGGTGATCCATAATCGCCGCTATCGCGCGATTCCCAGTCAGGAGCTGTTTGATTCGAAGCGGCCCGACTATCAGCTGGAATTGCGCTGGCGCATTTCCGCCGCCCTGTTCTGTCTCGGTCTGGCGATGCTGGCGGTACCGCTGAGCCGCACCTCCCAGCGTCAGGGGCGTTACGGCAAACTGGCTCTCGCCATGTTGTTCTATATTCTGTTTTCCAATCTTCTTAATGTGGTGCGCGCCTGGATCCAGAATGGCAAAATTCCGTTGGAGCTGGGATTTTGGTGGGTTCATGCCCTGCTGATTATTTTAGCCTTGGGTCTGCTGCTGGGCCAGTCCGGCGCCTGGGCACTAGTGTTGCGCCGCAGACCACGGAGGGCGGCATGAAAATACTGGATCGATATATTGGTCAAGTGGTGACACAGAGCGTGCTGGGAGTGGTATTGGTGCTCGTGGTGCTGTTAGCCATGGTTGGGTTTGCCGACGAGATGGATAAAATCGGGCAGGCCAACTACACCGTTGGGGTAGCGGCTATTTATACCTTGCTGTATTTACCCATGCAGATTTATCAGCTGTTCCCCTTGAGCGTTCTGTTGGGCACCATGATGGGGCTGGGGTTGCTCGCCAGTCATGGGGAACTGGTGGTGGTGCGCACTTCCGGCATTTCCATCGTTCGCATCATCGGATCGGTGGTGAAGGCGATGAGTCTGCCCATTGTGCTGGTGATTATTATTGGTGAGGTGGTGGCGCCACCCGCCTATCAGTATGCCGTGCATGCACGGGTTAAAGCCATGGCGGCCAAAATCAGCCTGAATACGGATTATGGTCTTTGGGCGCGTGATGGTAGTATGTTCATCCATGTGCGGCGAGTGGAAAATGATGGCCGTCTGATTGGCATTCAGGTGTATAATTTTGATAAGGACATGCAAAAAATGGACTTTGTATTGAGTGCGGAAAGCGGCGTATTTGATGGTCAGAAGTGGTTGTTGTCAAAGGTGCGCAAGGGGCTGATTGAAAAGGATCGGGTGGTGCTCAAAGCGTTTCCTGAACTTAAATGGCAGACCCTGCTGGATCCGGATCTGATCACTATCGTTTCAGTGAAACCGGATGAACTGTCGTCCTTTAAATTATGGAACTACATCCAGTATTTAAAAGATAACGATCTCGAATACGCACAATATGAGCTGGCGTTTTATAATCGTCTGTTGATGCCGCTGTCGATCATCGCCATGGTACTCATTGCCGTCCCCTTTGTGTTTGTCTCCCCGCGCCACAGCAGCATTGGCCAGAAGGTCGTCACTGGTTTCCTGATTGGTATAGTCTTTTATATTGCCAATCGTCTGATCGGGCAAATGGGGCTGGTCTATAATTTTCCGCCGATATTGGCGGCAGTCCTGCCAACCCTGCTGGTAATAATGGCTGCCGGGTTATTGCTTCGGCGTCTTCGCTGAGTTCTTTTCTCCACGCATATCCACTACCTGGGATTGGGTAAAACGATCACGCCATGAATTAGGCCAGTGATCGATTATCAGCCATAAAAAACCGGGGGCGAGAAGAATCAGACAGGGCAGGTTTTCCAGTTTTTTCAGGGCGGCGGGCAGGTGATTGGCGGCGGGAGCGCTGCAGATAAAGATCCCGAGGCCAAGTACGGCCCAGGCGGGCAGGCCAGTGATGAAACGCAGCAGCGCCTGCCACAGCGTGATGACCTGAGTGTTTGTCTGCTGCAGCCGGATTTTCCAGGCGCGCATGCCCAGCGTTTGGCCACCGTGGATCCAGAACCAGGTGAAAAACAGGAAGCTGACCATGAACAGCCAGGTGCCCACAAAGGGATTACCACTCTGAGTGGCTTGACCATGAGTAAACATGATCGCGGGTACAGTGGCGAAAATCAGCACAGCGAGCAGCAGCAGGCTATCGTAGATCATGGCGGCGAAACGGCGCAGCAGACCGGCATAGTTGACTGGGGTTTGGACGGATTTTTTCATAAAGCGGGCGGGTGTCAGGGGTGATAAGGATTCCGCACGTATGGTACGGTTTCTTGATAGGTCTGTATAGTCTGTCTGAAAATCGAAAATCGGGGGTCAGGTCGCGAATTTCGAATGACATAAGGCATCCGGAAATTCGGGTCTTAGCGGTCTGTCCATAATTTGTAATGGGAGCAACTGAATTCGCGATTTGCGACCTGACCCTTCTTATTATCTTCTTATCTCGCTTCTTATCCTTCTTATCTCGACCTGACCCTTTTTATCTTATCGGTGTTTTAACCCCATATTTACCCTTTTCGAGTGGGGGGGGGGTTCCCCCATTAATCGAAAAATAATCAAGATTTTTATCATAAAAAAGACTTGACATGGAGTTCACTCCAGTTTCTATGATTAGCTCAAGTCAAGAAATTGAATGACTTAAGCAAAAACAGAGATTCATTTTTTTAGGGTTATATGGACGAGGTAGATGATGCTTTATCAATACAAAACAAAATTTGGACTGGGGTTGATACTTTTATCCAGTTTCCTTCTTAATACCGCATTTGCACATGACCCTATTTTTGGACAAGGGCCACACGTTGTTTTTAAAAATGGCGTTGAAGTCGCAACTGGATTAGAGACATCCAAAAAAGGCACTGAAGTTGAAAATAAACTTGGGCTGGAAGTGACTTATGGTTTAACCGGTGACTGGGCAATGGGAATCGATATTCCGTATGCAATTAAAGCCGATAATGGGAATGCCTCAAGTGGTTATGGTGATGCAGGCGTGTTTACCAAGTACCGTTTCTGGCGTAGAGATTCATTGGGGTTACAGAAAAGTGCTGCAATTTCATTAAAACTGTTTGGTCCAACGGGTGATAAAAACGCAGCCCCTGCATTAGGAACGGGCACCACAGACAGCGTGGTTGGCCTGTCATACGGTTACGAGAGTCGTTCATGGTATCGCTGGGCGAGTGTACGTTATCGCCAGAACGGTACCAATAATGCCGGTTTGAAACGTGGTAGCAAAACCCGGGTTGACTTTGTCGTCGGTATGCGTCCCAACCTGACCAGTTACACCGAACCGGATATGGTCTATTTGCTTGAGCTCAATGGTGAGTTTGGCGACCAGGCAACACTCAGTGGTAATCGTGTTGCCAATACCGGTGGTGACGAATGGTTTATTTCCCCCGGGTTTATGTGGTCGATAACAAACTTTTCCATTAGGGGTGGTATACAATTGCCCATAGTCAGCAACCTTAATGGTACGCAGGAAAAATCCGATTATCGTGCCAAGATCGGTTTTGAGTGGCATTTGTAAAATAGAGTAAACATTTTTAACGAGACAGGAGTAATAAAATGAAAAAGATATTATTAATGAGCATTTTTGGCGCCATAGCAATATTCAGCTCAATGCAAGCAAGCTTTGGAGCGGCAGGAACGAATTATACTATTCGTGTTGATGGTTTAGCCTGCCCGTACTGTGCTTATGGTATTGAGAAAAAATTCAAGAAGATGGCAGGCATCAGTAATATCAGAGTAGATCTTGATAAAGGTTTAGTGAGTGTTGATGCAAAAGAAGGTGTGCAGCTTAAAAAAGCTAAACTGAAAAAGTTATTCAATGATTCAGGCTTTACTTACCGCAGCATGAAAACAAAACCGATTAAATAGATATACAGATAGCACCCTGTCATTTCCGCCTTCGCGGGAAAGACGAGTATACAACTTTATTTTTAACAGAATGAAAAGTTTGTAGTCACTTATTTAAATATTCGGAGTTAGTATATGGTCGAACAAGTATCAAAAATTAAAGATAGTAGTGTAACCATCTTTACATTATTTACAACGACAGGCACACTGGTTTGCTGTGCAATACCGATTATTTTTGTCACGCTGGGTCTGGGTGCAACCGTTGCTGCAATGACCAGTGCATTTCCTTTTTTAATTGTTTTAAGCAAACATAAAATTTGGGTTTTTGCATTCTCAGGGTTGATGTTAGCCGTATCAGGCAGGTTAATGTATCGACCAGGTCGTTCATGCCCAACAGATCCGGCATTAGGTCAGGCTTGCAGTACTGCACAAAAATGGAACAGACGCATATACTGGAGTTCTGTTGTAATCTGGAGTATTGGTTTTACAGCCGCTTATATATTGCTGCCGGTTAGAATATGGATGGGTCTATAAAGATGAAAGAGAGGTGAATGAAAGTAAGATGAAAGCATTAAGATGAAAGCATCGAAAACGGGGTCAGAACACAGAAAACGGAAAACGGGGTCAAACGGAAAACGGGGTCAGAACAAGGAAAACGGGGTCAGAACAGGAAAACGGGGTCAGAACACAGATTCGACTAATATACTAAATAAAATAGTAAGCAACCTCATCTTCTTTAATTCTATGTCGACCTAACGGTTTTGGCCGGGTTTGTCTATGTGTCATCTCTTCTATTTTATCTTTAAAATCATCACGACCAAGCACGAGCTGTTGGTTAAGTGCATCACGTATCGCATGAATTTGATCGGACTCTAAATATATACGAAATAATTCACGATAAGCAAACTGACGCTGCTCGGCTGTTTTATCGAGTGCTGTATAAAGGGGGTGTTGTTGAATTATCGCATCCAGTTTACCGTTTGCATTGCATGCGTAACTAGACCAACGGTATTCGACTGGATGTATAACCATATTGGCACGAACAGGATTGAGTTCAATGTAACGCATACAGGTTAAAAGATAGGCATCACTATCCACTAAGCTCGCTTTAAACCGACCTTCCCATAACGTACCCGTTCTTTTGTATGTGTGATTAATATAGCGAACATATTTTCTTCCTAAGTCTTGCATCATATGGGTAATGCTATGTTCTTGTTGTGGAGTAACTAATAAATGAACATGGTTGGTCATGAATACGTAAGCATGAATGATAGCCTGATTTTTCTTGGCTGCTTCAATTAAATTATATCGATAACGCTCATAATCTTCATCTGAATAAAAGCAGGGTTCGCGGTTATTACCTCGTTGAATGATGTGTTGTGGGATACCCGGTATAGTAAATCGCGGTTGTCGAGCCATTGTCCACCTCCTTGTGGAT
>ENA-ORDP01001571-ORDP01001571.1-marine-sediment-metagenome-genome-assembly--contig:-NODE-1571-length-12286-cov-3.970894_pt1 | contig 12286 bp, 9 predicted proteins | sample MGYA00248627_ERZ508539 | MGnify/ENA primary metagenome ERZ508539 (study PRJEB26208, sample SAMN05571518) | marine sediment metagenome | biome: deep sea; feature: Hydrothermal vent; material...
TGTGGAATACCACCTTACCCGACTCTGGTTTCTTAAGACCGAACAATGCTTTTCTAGCCTCGGTACTCATTGTAATAGCGGTAGTTTGTCCAGGCCGGAGGGTATCGAATCGGGCTTGTCTACCAACGAAACCAGGGTTACTCCAGGAAACGGCTTTATGACCTGCCGCAAGGGATGCAGCCGACTTGCCTTCATTTAATTGCTGTAACAGTTGTTCAGCCAGGAGCGTCACCTGCTGCTGAGCCCGTTCCTGTTTCAGTTGGCGTTTAGCTATTAGCTTTGTTTCTTCAAAGGATTTTTGCCTCGTAGGGACATGTTCGTTAAGTCGCAATACAAGCAGATGATCTTCACTGAGTTTGATTACATTACTATTCAGCGACTCGAACAGGACTTCTTCACTAAAAGCCTCAGCAAGCACATCAGGATTTCTGAAAATCTGCCCACCGCCGGCCCGTGTAATAAATGGACTCGTTTTAATGCTAATACCCAAGGCCTCTGCCGCCGGTTCCAGTGAATCCTGATATTGGTACGTCAGGTTTTCCAACCTGGTCTGATTCTCGTAAAAAATTCTTTCTGCCTTCTGGTTTTTAAGCTCAAGCGCCAAACGGGCTTTTACTTCTTCAAAAGGTTTTGCCTTGCCGGTAAAAATTTTATCCAGCTTGATTAAGTGATAACCAAACTGTGTACGAACAGGGTCGCTAACCTCACCTTCTTTCAGCGAGAAGAGCACATTATCGAATGCTGGATCATTTTGACCGCGGCTGACACGATCCAGACGACCACCCTTTTTTGCGCTGAATTTATCTTGTGAGTACTGTTTTGCCATATCTGCAAAAGAGGCACCTGCTGCCAGTTGACGTTTGATATCAATCAACTTTACAAGCGCGGCCGCTTCGTTGGTTGAAGCATCCAGTTTGATCAGGATATGGCTGGCTTCGCGTTCATCACTTATGGTGTAGCGTAACTTGTTCTTCTTGTAATATTCCCTGACTTCCTCCTCATCAACCACCTGACTCTCAGCTAGTGCTTTGAGACTCAATTCCAGATAGTCGACCTTGATTTGTTCCTGAGTCATGAACTCGGTGGCATGTTGATCAAACCACGCCTTGATTTCCTCATCACTAACATCGATAGTCCGACTAACCTCGGCCTGACTAATGGTCAGAAAACCCATCTCCCTTTGCTGCCGAGTTAAACGTTGAAAATCAGTAACCGAAGACATTGGCTCAAAGGCAGAATCGTTAATGCCCATTACAAATTGCTGATCGGATAGATTAATTGCCTGCTCCATCGCATAACCTTCGGAGGTATAGCCATACTGCGCAACGACATCTGAGAATTTCTGGTTGGAAAATTTACCGTTTTTATCGAGAAAGGCCGGAATTTTTTTCAATGACGCCTGAACCTGATTGGCGCTGTTACGAAAACCGGCTTCATGTGCAAGCTGAGTCAGCAATTCAGATTCGACCAGACCCTTGACGACCGATTTCCGTAACAATTTTTCATTGAAAAACCGTGCGAAATTATCGCCTAATTGTTGCTGGAGCTGAGCTTGCCGGTTATTAAAAGCGAGCGTGTACTGTCGCTGAGAAATCTCGACACCGTTAACCTTGGCAATATAACTTTTAACATCACTGCCGAGGTAGGAGCTTAGAATGAATGATGATAAACCGAGGATAATGAAACCGACAATTATCCAGATAATCACCCCTTGTGCATTGTCACGAATAGTTTGTAGCATTCGATTAGTATACTTTTTTTCAGACCAATAAATTTTAAATTTTTAACTTTTCTCAGGCAAATAAAAAGGCACAGTTTTTACGCCGCACCTTATTCATTATGCTAACTATTGAAAGTTGGCGGACCGGACGGGACTCGAACCCGCGACCTCCGGCGTGACAGGCCGGCATTCTAACCAGCTGAACTACCGGTCCATCCCGTAAGCTTCGAACCCAACATATTCAAGCAGCAGAACTACCCGCAGGATGCACGTCACTGCACCCCAACCGCTCATAATAATTGGTGGGTAGTGCAGGATTCGAACCTGCGACCCTCGCCTTGTAAGGGCGATGCTCTACCAACTGAGCTAACCACCCACTTCGAAGGCGCGCTAGTTTACGGCATCCTTCAGGGCTTTGCCAGCCTTAAACGCAGGATTGTTTGAGGCTGGAATATTGATGGTTTCGCCGGTACGAGGGTTACGACCCTGGCGGGCAGCTCGTGGACGAACCTGGAATGTTCCAAAACCAACCAGGGTTACCTGGTCACCATTTCTCAATGTATTCGTAATGGAACTTATAACGGTATCTACGGCACGTGTTGCAGCCGCTTTTGAAATATCAGCACCTTCAGCAACAGCATCTATCAGTTCGGCTTTATTCACTAGGAACTCCCCTTTTTTTGTGTTTTGTTAGAAAAAATGCCACTCTCTTCCGCAAGAGCGGCTGTATTATTGGATTTGCCTAAACTTATACCAACCGGATAATTGAGGTCAAGCACGACGGTTGCCATTTTGAGTAAAAAATAGTTTGACTAATGGGTTCGTATCGTACCTCGTTTAGTGTCCTTCTCTTTACTCTCCTTCTCAACGACCGGCCCTTTCTCCGATTCTGGTAATGCCTCAGGCATATGCGTCAAGGCAACCTCAAGGACTTCATCGATCCATTTAACCGGCCGGATGTCCAGATCCTCTTTCACATTGTCAGGAATCTCCACCAAATCACGTCGATTTTCCTCTGGAATCAGAACTATTTTAATCCCACCGCGTCGAGCCGCAAGCAGCTTCTCTTTTAAACCACCGATTGGCAGTACCTCGCCACGCAGGGTAATCTCACCCGTCATCGCCACATCCGCACGAACGGGAATACCCGTCAGTACGGATACAAGCGCCGTACACATGCCACCACCGGCACTGGGTCCATCCTTGGGAATCGCGCCCTCGGGGACGTGGACGTGGATATCATTTTTTTCAAAAACGTCCGGGTTAATACCCAGAATTGATGACCGGCTTCGCACCACGGTCATCGCGGCCTGAATGGATTCTTTCATAACATCGCCGAGTTGCCCCGTCACGCTGTGTTTACCTTTACCCGGCATAATAGCGGTCTCGATGGTCAGTAACTCACCACCGACCTCCGTCCATGCCAATCCAGTGACCTGACCAACCTGATCCTTTTCTTCTGCAAGACCAAAACGGAAGCGTTTAACACCAAGATATTTTTCGATATTACTGCTGTCGATCACGGTTTTGGCGTCGGTTGGATGTAACAGAACTTCCTTGACGACCTTACGGCAAATCTTCGCGATCTCACGCTCAAGATTACGCACACCCGCTTCACGGGTGTAATAACGGACTATATCAAGAATTGCCGACGCTGTAATTTCAATCTCTTCCTCTTTTAAGCCATTGTTCTTGATCTGTTTTTGCAGCAGGTAACGCTGGGCAATATTGGTCTTTTCATCTTCCGTATAACCCGATAAACGAATAACTTCCATACGATCCAGTAGGGGGCTCGGGATGTTCATGGTATTTGAGGTGGCTACAAACATGACTTCTGACAAATCGTAGTCCACTTCCATGTAGTGATCGTTAAAGGTGTGGTTCTGCTCCGGATCAAGCACTTCGAGCAAAGCAGATGCGGGATCGCCACGAAAATCCATCGCCATTTTATCAATTTCGTCTAACAAAAATAACGGGTTGCGCGTACCCACCTTCGTCAGATTTTGAATAATCTTGCCCGGCATTGAGCCAATGTAAGTACGACGATGGCCACGAATTTCGGCTTCATCTCGTACCCCCCCTAGCGCCATGCGCATAAATTTACGATTGGTGGCACGTGCAATCGATTGACCCAGTGACGTCTTACCCACACCAGGTGGCCCGACCAGACACAAAATCGGCCCTTTCATTTTCTTCATCCGGGTCTGAACGGCAAGGTATTCAAGGATTCGTTCCTTAACTTTTTCCAGACCATAATGATCCGCTTCCAGCACTTCTTCGGCCTGGGCAATATCATGACGAACCTTGGTACGTTTTTTCCAGGGCACACCCACAATCCAGTCAAGATAATTGCGCACGACGGTTGCTTCGGCCGACATCGGCGACATCATCTTGAGTTTTTGCAATTCGCTATTGGCCTTGGTTTTGGCCTCTTTCGACATACCGGCTTTTTCGATCTTGCCCTCAAGCTCTTCAAGCTCATTCGGTACATCTTCCATTTCACCCAGCTCTTTTTGAATGGCTTTCATTTGCTCATTCAAATAGTACTCACGCTGGCTTTTTTCCATCTGGCGTTTAACACGACCGCGAATACGTTTCTCAACCTGTAATAAATCGATTTCTGATTCCATCATCGCCATCATGTGCTCAAAACGATCACGCAAGTTTTCTATCTCGAGAATCTGTTGTTTCTCTTCGATCTTTAACGACATGTGTGCTGCAATGGTATCCACCAGACGACTTGGTTCATCAATACTGGAAAGAGACGTCAAAATTTCAGGTGGAACCTTTTTGTTTAACTTTACGTATTGATCAAACTGGGTGACGAGTGAACGAACCAGCACCTCACCTTCACGTTCATCTGTTTCTTCTTCATCGAGCGCGACGGTTTGTGCATTAAAGTATTCGTCATTGGCAACAAAATGCACGATGCGTGCACGTCGAACACCTTCGACTAAAACTTTGACCGTACCATCAGGTAATTTGAGTAGTTGCAGAATAGTTGAAACGGTTCCAATCTCATAGACATCTTCTGGATTAGGATCATCTTCGGCCGCGCTTTTTTGCGCAATCAACAAAATCTGTTTATCTTTTTCCATTGCCGATTCAAGTGCCTGGATCGACTTATCGCGTCCTACGAACAGGGGAATAACCATGTGTGGGTAAACCACCACATCTCTTAAGGGCAGGACGGGAATGGTAATGAGTTGTTCATCAATGACGTTTGACATAATTAATCTCTAATGAGTTCTGGTTGCTGTATCTACTGGCTATATGCAGCCAAATAGATGCATTTTCAATACCAAACGGTGAGCTTTTTCGTCCACCTAACGTCTGTGAGGGATTACGTCAGACCGCGTTTTACCGATCGTCAGAGGCAGCAAGTTGATCCGAACTCTCATAAATGAATATGGGTTTACCATCTGCATTGATGACATTATCATCAATCACGACCTTCTCCAGATTTTCAATCGACGGTAAGTCGTACATGGTATCGAGTAACACCTGCTCAAGAATGGAGCGAAGACCACGTGCCCCCGTTTTCCGTTCCATCGCTTTAAATGCCACAGCCGCCAACGCTTCTTCACGAAATTCCAGCTCGCATCCTTCCATATCGAACAATTTTTGATATTGCTTGGTCAGCGCATTTTTAGGTTCAGTCAGGATCTGCATCAACGCATCTTCGTCGAGTTCACTCAAGGTCGCAACCACGGGCAAACGTCCGACAAATTCCGGAATGAGCCCATACTTGATCAAATCTTCAGGCTCCACAGTATGCAGCACATCGCTGATACTCTTCCTATCATCTTTACTCTTCACTTCAGCTGAAAAACCGATACCCCCCTTCTCAGAGCGCTCACGAATAATTTTTTCCAGACCCGCAAAGGCGCCACCGCAAATAAACAGAATATTGCCTGTATCGACCTGCAGAAATTCCTGTTGCGGATGTTTCCGCCCACCCTGTGGCGGCACCGAGGCCACGGTACCTTCAATTAATTTCAATAGCGCCTGTTGCACGCCTTCACCTGAAACGTCGCGGGTAATCGATGGGTTATCGGATTTGCGCGAAATCTTGTCAATCTCATCGATATAAACGATACCGGTCTGCGCCTTTTCAACATCATAGTCGCATTTTTGCAAAAGCTTCTGGATGATATTTTCAACATCTTCGCCCACATAACCGGCTTCGGTTAGTGTCGTTGCATCCGCAATCGTAAAGGGAACATTCAGTAAACGCGCCAGCGTCTCGGCCAGCAAGGTTTTACCACTACCGGTAGGCCCGATAAGCAGGATATTGGATTTGGCTAGCTCGACATCGTCTTTGCGCTGGCCCGTCTCCAGTCGCTTGTAGTGATTGTAGACCGCAACCGAAAGGACCTTCTTGGCCCGCACCTGACCAATAACATACTCGTCCAGGATCCCGTTGATTTCATGGGGGGTAGGTAATTTACTGCCGCCCGCCGATGAGGCCTGCTCCTGCACTTCTTCACGGATAATATCGTTACAGAGTTCGACACACTCATCGCAAATGAAAACAGAAGGCCCCGCAATTAATTTGCGGACCTCGTGTTGACTCTTGCCACAGAAGGAACAGTACAGCAGTTTGCCGTTTTCGCCCGAACTGTTCTTGTCGTCACTCATTTGCCACTACTCCTATCTCTGAATCATACAATTACTGTCAACAATGCATCCAATTAAGTGTTTTTTCAAGTCCTTATCTGCCCCCGTTTGCATGAGTACAGCCACTAGATAACTACATTATAACCACATTGACCATACACCATATTTCATGATCTGGCCTGTGAGTCAGGTCGCTTTATCGTCTCTATTTTTTCGGATCCTTCTCTGTGACAGTCCGTTGCTCCAGCATCTCGTCTATAAGCCCGTATTCGACCGATTCTTGAGCACTCATAAAAAAATCACGATCCGTGTCCCGGGTGATGGTCTCCAGCGGCTGCCCGCTATGTTTGGCAAGAATCGCATTCAAACGTTCCCGGGTGCTCAAAATTTCCTTGGCGTGGATCTCGATATCCGATGCCTGCCCCTGAAAACCACCTAGTGGCTGGTGGATCATGGTCCTGGAATGCGGTAAGGAAAAGCGCTTACCCTTGGCACCTGCAGTCAACAAAACGGCGCCCATACTGGCTGCCATACCCGTGCACATGGTGCTTACATCGGGTTTAATGAACTGCATGGTGTCATAAATTGACATGCCTGCGCTGACCGAACCCCCCGGTGAGTTGATATACAGGTGAATATCCTTATCCGGATTTTCCGATTCAAGAAACAGCAGTTGGGCAACAATCAGGTTGGCCATGTGATCTTCAACCTGTCCCACGAGAAAAATCACGCGCTCTTTTAAAAGCCGCGAATAAATATCGTAGGAGCGCTCACCGCGTGCGGTTTGCTCCACGACAATGGGAACCAGTTGGTTGCTTATATTGTTGCCTTGCCATTCCATATCATGAGTTCTATCGGTCACGTGCTCACATCCTTTAAGAGGTAATTAATAAGGGTAATTCAAGTTTATTTTTGGCCATTCGGATACATGATCTCTTTAAAAGTCATAGGCTTGTCGCTTAATTTAGCCTGTGAAAGTACCCAGTTAACAACTTGTTCTTCTATCACAAGTGATTCAATCTCGGCCAGTCGTTGCTTGTCGCTGTAGTAATACTGAACAACTTGCTCAGATTTTTCATAAGGCTCGGCAATTGCTTCAACCTTTTGTTTTACAGATGTTTTATCGGCCTTTAGCCCTTCTTTCTTAACTATTTCTGCCATGATCAGACCTAGTGTGACTCGGCGCCTGGCTTCCCCCTCAAACATCTCTGGCGACAATTTTGTCTGCTCGGCTGGCATACCTTGCTGGCGCATAGTGTTGATCATTTGCTCAGTTAAAGCCCGTGCCTCGTTCTGGATGAGCGCCTTGGGAATTTCAACCTCATGTGACGCCGATAAAGCCTCCATCACCATCTTTTTAGTCTGGTTTTCCAGGGCATTGGCCAGCTCGCGTTCCATATTACTGCGAATTTCTTCCCGAAACGTGTCCATATCACCGTCATCCATGCCCATTTTCTTTGCTAATTCAGCATCGACGGGTGGCAAGACTTGCTCTTCAACCTTCTTCAACGTGACCGCAAATTTTACGGGTTTCCCTGCCAGGTCTTTCTGCTGATAGTTTTCAGGGAACGTCAGATCCAACGTCTTCTCATCCCCTGTTTTCAGACCAACAAGGCCGTCTTCAAAACCCGCAATCAGCTGGCCTTTGCCTATCTCAACGGCCATATCCGAACCCGTACCGCCTTCAAAGGCCACATCGTCAATCGTGCCGATAAAATCAATACTCGCCTTATCGCCCTGTTTTACCGCTCTATCGACCGGCTTCCAGGCTGCATGCTGTTTTTGAATGGTCTCCAGCATGTATTCGAGGTCTTCGTCTGTAATCTCCGTCACTGGCTTTTCAATACTGACCGCGCTCATGTCGCTGATGACCACTTCAGGATAAATCTCGAAGGTCGCCGTATATTCAAGCCCATCCCCAGGATTAGAGGGTTTGGGCGCAAAATCAGGCATCCCGGCTGGTTTCAGCTCTTCTTTTGTGATCGCTTCGTAAAAACTGGATTGAATGACGTCACCGAGAACCTCCTCACGCGCCTGGAGGCCATAGTGCTGTTTGACCACCTTCATCGGCACCTTGCCGGTACGAAAGCCTTTCAGCTTGACCGTCTTACTCAGGCTTTGAAGCTTCTTCTGGACGGCTTCGTCAATTTGATCTTCTTCCACTGAGACGGTGATCCGTCGCTCAATGGCATTGGGCGACTCTACTGAAATCTGCATGTCCAATCCTCATATAACATATTGATTATAAATAATAACCGTGGATATGGTGCGGATGGAGAGACTCGAACTCTCACGCCTCGCGGCACCAGAACCTAAATCTGGCGTGTATACCAATTTCACCACATCCGCAAAAGACGGCGATTATACCGATAGTTAGTCATTGAATCTAATCAATAGATAATATTAATTATCAGCATATTGAGAGAACTGAGCCAAATGATTTGGTAGGCCGTATAGGGGTCGAACCTATGACCAATGGATTAAGAGTCCACTGCTCTACCAGCTGAGCTAACGGCCCATAGACGGGAATTTTAACACTAAAAAAACCGGGGTCAGAGGCGTATAAATTGCACAACTCTTGAGCAAGTTAGAAATACGTCTCCGATCCCTGTTTTCAATGCCATCCCTTGTAAATTAAAAATGAGGGCATTCAGCCCAGTTTACCGTCATCCTATAATTGAATCAGCTTGCTACGAATTTTATCATTGAGCAATCGTATCCAATGGTTATAGCGCTTATGAATCACGGTACCATCATAACGCAAATTGCTGCTGTCTTTATAGGTGATGCTAAATGTGGTTGCCGTGTATTTAATATCAATCTTGGCCATGAGGTTTGACACCATTATCTCGGCCTGAATAAGACCCGGTTTAACATCCTTCATTTGCCAGCCTTTTTCCGTTCCAGCAAGCAGAATGGCCTTTTTGACCTGCTTCGTTTTCACTTTGTTGCCTGAAGCCGTGGTCACCGGCGTGCCCGTATAGTTAAGTAACGGTGCCGTATTCCCACAACCCAGAAAAAAGATTGCGCTCACTAGCAGAGGAATGATGGTTAAATTTTTTAGTGACATATATATATCTCCATATAAGCTTGTCGTGGCGAAATTACCAAAAGGTATTGCTTTTAAATTTGGGGTGGCTGAAGGGACTTGAACCCTCGACGACCGGAATCACAATCCGGGGCTCTACCAACTGAGCTACAACCACCATCGGTAGAAATATTACTAAAATTTGGCGCGCCCGGCAGGATTCGAACCTGCTACCCTCGGCTTAGCTTACCACTACAGTTTTCACTGCTAACCCCTTCGTGGGTTATTTGTGGTCTGGACCATCTCTTCACCATCTCAGGTGCTGCACGTATGGCCTCTACGGAACCCATTAACGTTGCTACCGCCAGGAAATCGGGCCATTTGCAACGTCATGATTAAGGATCGCGCCTCGATAATCAACGGTTTCCTCGGGATTGCCATCAGCCCTACTTGGTTAAATAGGCTATTAAGGTTTCCCCGATACAGTGCAGTCCACTCAACAGGTTTTGTTTCCCTGGTGAGGCTCCTGATTGTGGCTATAAATACAGCCAGCTTAAAGGCCGATGCTCTATCCAAATGAGCTACGGGCGCACTACTTTTTCAACGTCACCACAAATACATTTGCCATGACAAGACTTTGGTCGGGGTAGAGAGATTATTCGGGCTAACGCCCTCACCCTCCGGGCCATCCTCGCTCTGCTCGGATGTTCCCCAAATCTCCGATTCGTGGTCGAACTGCCGATTTATTTCGTCGGGAGTTCAAATCTCTCTCCACCGGCTCAGCATAAAATAGCCATATTGGCTTATCTCACACCGAGTTACAAAATTTGGTCGGGGTAGAGAGATTCGAACTCCCGACATCCTGCTCCCAAAGCAGGCGCGCTACCAGACTGCGCTATACCCCGATTTACAAGGACGGCGATAATACGCTGGCAAGCGGATTTGGTCAATCTTATGGGGTTATACTTGGCTAACAAGCCTTTACCTGCGATCATCGGCTTCTAAAATTAAGGTACATTCAAAAAATGGGTGCAAAATTAATCGACGGCAAGGCTATCGCGGCAGAATTGCGAGCCGATATGAAAAAACAGGTTGCCGAACGTACCGAAAAAGGACAAAGCACGCCCGGACTCGCGGTTATCATGGTCGGCAGTGACCCGGCTTCAGCGGTCTACGTGAAAAATAAGCGTAAAGCCTGTGAAGAGGTCGGCATTCGCTCATTTGCCTATGACCTTCCCGCCTCAACACCCCATAAAGAGTTGATCGACCTTATTGACGAGCTTAATGAGAATGACGATGTACATGGGATCCTGGTGCAACTTCCCCTGCCTGAGCACCTTGATGATCAGGCCTTACTGGAGCACATTAAACCCTGCAAAGATGTCGATGGCTTCCACCCCTACAACATCGGCCGACTTGCGCTACGTATGTCAGCGTTACGCTCATGTACGCCCCGCGGCATTATGATCATGCTGGAGAAAACAGTGGGTGATGTAAAAGGGATGGACGCCGTTATCGTCGGTGCCTCAAACCATGTCGGGCGGCCGATGACGTTTGAGTTACTTCTTGCCGGGGCAACCACAACAACCTGCCACCGCTTTACGAAAAATCTGGAAGCGCACGTTAAACGCGCTGATCTGGTCGTCGTCGCCGTCGGCAAACCCGGCATTGTCAAAGGCGACTGGATCAAACCCGGTGCCATTGTGATAGATGTCGGGATCAATCGGCTGGACGATGGTCAGCTAATTGGTGATGTTGAATTTGAATCCGCTCGCAAACACGCGAGCTGGATCACCCCGGTCCCCGGCGGTGTCGGACCAATGACGGTAGCCACGCTCCTACAGAACACGGTGGATGCAGCGGGTTAATCATTATTGAGGCGATAAATATTTACCTGCCTCTTCGCGCAACCCTTTAAAGCACGCTTTGTAATCCGGTTGTTCCATACGGTTTGAATATCCGTCAAGTGCCTCGGCGATCTCATCTTCATCCAGCAGAAAATTCACTTCCTGACCTTTTAATTTACCCACACATCGTTCGCCGACACGATCACCGGATGCATCAAATGTTCTATAGGCCGTCAACATACCGTTATAAACATGGAAGCTGACGAGTGTCTGGACTGGGGCATTTCGATAGCTGGGCAAATAGGCGGCGACATAGTCACGAATAACGTGGCCGTTTTTGTCGTGAATATATACTTCGATGGCGTGTAGTTTTTCTGGGTGCTCACGCTCCCACTGGACAATGGAAACGGGTTTTCCGTTTGAAGTGTCTGTATAGATCTCTTCAATATAAAAATCATGATTGCCCGCATAACCGCCCGTTTTACTGGTCATGCTCAGTTTTTTCTTCTTCTGTAACTGCTTATGCAATACGAGAATATCGGCAGCAAATTTGTTCCAGGCTCTACTGTGCGCATTATTGCTTTTGATAGATTCAGCGGCATATGTAATCGTCGTGGCCACCAGCATCACGGCGACGATACTCGCCCGTTTTGTAATTATAAATTTCATCGATCTCCCCCATTTTATTACCGTTGAATTAATAAAGACAGGACAATGCTAATGAAGTTCAGCCTGCCACCACTAATCACGGCGCCAGATCGTGCCATCTGCCCCGTCTTCCAGAACAATTCCCTGTTCAAGTAATTCATCTCTGATTTTATCTGATAAAACAAAATCTTTATTGGCACGTGCTGCCTTTCGCTCCACGATCTTTTGTTCTATGTCTTCAGTGCTTAAGCCTGCATCTACACCCGTCTGTAAAAATTTATCTGGTTTGCGCTGTAACAAGCCTAGTAGACCGCCGAGTGATTTCAACTCTGCCGCCAAAGAAGTAGCCTTTTCAGGTTCGGCATCTCTCACGCGGTTGATCGCACGTGCGATCTCAAATAACACCGCCTGTGCTTCGGGGCT
>ENA-ORDP01001572-ORDP01001572.1-marine-sediment-metagenome-genome-assembly--contig:-NODE-1572-length-12285-cov-4.657645_pt1 | contig 12285 bp, 10 predicted proteins | sample MGYA00248627_ERZ508539 | MGnify/ENA primary metagenome ERZ508539 (study PRJEB26208, sample SAMN05571518) | marine sediment metagenome | biome: deep sea; feature: Hydrothermal vent; material...
CATTTTTGGCAGCCATTTTATGACTATCAGCGGCGGAGAACCGTTTATATATAAATCTAACGGAAAAACCATATTGGATATCTTCGAAGAATTCAACGACATGTTCTTCCTTGTTTATACCAACGGAACCCTGATTACTGAAGGCCTTGCCAATAAATTGGCCGAGCTGGGTAATGTTACTCCCGCCATTTCAGTAGAAGGCTGGGAAGAACAAACCGACGAACGCCGTGGCAAAGGTATTTATCACCGTATCATGAAAGCTATGGCCAATCTGCGTAATGCCGGTGTACCGTTTGGTATTTCCCTTACTTCCACCAGCAAAAATGTGGATGTCCTGCTACAGGACGACTTTTACGAACATTTCTTCAACGAGCTGGGAATAACTTACATTTGGCAGTTCCAGATGATGCCTATCGGAAGAGGAAAAGACGTTATGGACTTAGTGGTTACACCTGAACAGCGTGTCAAATTGTACAAACAATGGTTACACCTGCTCGAAGACAAATATTTCCCCATTGCCGACTTTTGGAACTCTGCATCCCTATCCAGCGGATGTATTGCTTACGGCAGATGGAACGGCTATTTCTATATTGACTGGAACGGCAACATCATGCCTTGTGTTTTTGTTCCTTACTATGTGGATAATGTGATGGACCTTTTTGCCAACGGGAAAACACTGGCCGATGGTTTACAGTCCAAAATGTTTAAAAACGGTAGAAAATGGCAAAAAGATTATGGGTTTGAAAATCCGGATCACAGAGAGAATGTGCTGATGCCGTGTTCTATCCGTGACAACTATAAAAACTTCAAGGAGAATATCCTGACCCCTGATGCCAAAGGCGAAGACGAAGAGGCCGAAGCTATTTTGCTTGATCCGGAATATGAAAAAATGATGATGTCCTTTGATGAAGAGCTTCAGAAACTTACGGAAATTATTTTCGAACACAAATATCTTAAAAGGGAACTAATGACTAATGAAGCCTGAAAACTTTTCAGAAACGGGAATGCTGTACGCTGGCTTTTGTTAAATGAAAAACATAATAATTAAACAAAATGAAAGTTTTACTGATAAGTCCGCAAGGCTCAAATATATATGCCAAAATGGAAGTTGGTCTTCCTCCTTTGGGGGTGGCCTATCTTGCTGCTGTTATTCGTGAAAAGGGCCATGAAGTAAAAATAATTGACAGAAGTATTGAACCGCGCCCGCTGACAGTAGAAGATTTTTCTCCTTTTGACCTCATTGGTATTTCCGCTGACACGCCGCGTTATCCGGAAGCCGTGGAAATTGCCACCGTGGCAAAAAAAGCCGGGAAAATCGTAACCATGGGCGGCTATCATGTTACTTTCCTCGACAAAGAAGCTCTGGAAACAGGCGTAGTGGATATCATTGTCAGAGGTGAAGCCGAAGAAATAATGGCCAACCTGCTTGATGCACTCGAAAATAACGGTGACCTGAGTAAAGTTCAGGGAATTACTTTCGTCAAAGATGGAAAACTTATTCGGACACCGGCAGCTCCTCCTCCACGTGATTTGGATGCTCTGCCGTTTCCTGCCCGTGACCTGCTGCCCATGGACAAATACAGCAGCATGATGGTCGGTTTGCCCCTTGTCAACCTGATTACCAGCCGGGGTTGTCCGTTTAACTGCTATTTCTGTTCTTCTTCAAAATTCGGGGGTCTCAAATGGCGTTACCGATCAGCTAAATCCATTGCGGACGAAATGGAAATTTTGTATCACGACTACGGTTACCGCGCTTTTGCTTTCATGGACGACAACTTCACGTTGAGCAAACGCCGTGTCATGAACTTTGCCAATGAACTGGAAAAACGAAAGATGAACGATATTATCTGGTGGTGTTTTTCGAGAGTTGATATTCTGATTCGTAACGAAGATATGGTGAAACGAATGGCCGAAGTGGGTGCTTTCCAGATTTTTCTCGGCCTGGAAAGTCACAGCGAAGAAACGTTGGATGGTTATGGCAAAAATGTAGGCAACAAAGAACAGGAACAAGCTATTGAATTGTTGCACAAATACGGTATAAATATTCACGGTAGTTTTATTGTGGGTGATATTAACGAAACCAAAGAGATGGCTGTTCAAACGGCCAAATGGGTACAAAAAGTCAATCCGCGTGTTGCCCAGTTTTCCATTTTAACCCCTTATCCGGGAACAGCATTATACTACGATGTGGAGCGCGAAGGACGATTTTTGCACAAAAACTGGAAGCTGTTTGATGCTATACATACTACAGTAAAAACCGTTGGAATGACACCTGACGAGATACAAAAAATGCTGATTAAGGATTACCGTATTGCTTATATCAACAAATACAGGTTGTTTCATTCGCGGAAATTTTCACCCGCGATGGCTGAGCGGCTCAATAAGCTGCATGCAAAAAAGGGTGGTCTGAAAAATATGGTGAAACCCATAAAAATGTTTGGTACATTCTGGATGGAGATGCAGCGTACCAAACCAAAAAAACTGATGGCCAAATTTGAAAAAGAAAACAAAAACAGTACGGCGAAACGACCGGTGGTTGATTATAAGACAGACGTCCACAGAGTTTCAAAAATTCAGGAAAGGCCGATAGTAAAAGACTACAGGCGCAATGGTGTAAATCAGGTGAAGAAGGTTAATGGCCAAAAACCGAAGGATAGAGTGCCTGCCGGGATGAAAAAACAATCCCAAGCCACATAAAATCAAGAAAATAGTTATTAACCCGACTTGTAAATCAATAATCACTATTACCATATTATCAGTAAGATGCGATTTTTGTTTTTACAAGGGGAGCACTACTTTTGTTTTTTTAACAACTACTTTTATGTTTTAAATAATGGCATAAATAAAATTTATAAGTATCAACAGAACCGTTTACTTTTGCAAACTACATAAAGCCAAATGTAAATGGACAAACTGGCAAAATTGATTATACAGTTTAAATGGCCGATAATTATTCTCGCTATCCTGCTCACCGGCTTCTTCGGGTATGAGTTAACAAAAATCAAAATTAACTCCAATGTTATTGACTCTTTGCCTGCCAACGATTCGGTAGTTTCTCTTTTCAAAAATATTGGAAAGCAATTTGGCGGAAATCAAGTGGGGATGGTCATTATTGAGTCGGACAATATTTTTAAACCTGCCGTACTGAAAAACCTGCAACTGGTTACAAAAACACTGGGAAACATAAAGGGGATTTCTTCCGTTACGAGTCTCACCAACATTGTTGATTTTAGTAGTGTGGGAAATAATTTTCAGGTAAAACCGCTCATTAACATGCACAAGCTTCCTGATACACAACGGGGAATTGACAGCCTGAAGCAAATGGTGGTGTCCAATAAAATGTACCGGGGAAACCTGGTTTCGGCAGATGGAAGTGCCGGTATAGTGATGTTTAAATTTTCTACCGGGAGTAACGACGGGGCAGTGGTAAAAGAGGTGAAGACAGCTATCAAAAAGCTTCCGTTGCACGAAAAAGTCTATTATGCCGGCGGCCCTTTTGTTACGGCCATGGTTTCCAAACTCATTTCCGGGAACATGCTTTTCCTGATACCTATTACCTTTCTCGTGATTTCTATCATTCTTTATTTGAGTTTTCATTCGCTTCAGGGGATTGTATTGCCCATGCTTACGGCTGCTATGGCCATCATCTGGGCACTGGGATCCATGCCGCTGATGGGTATTGACATGTCGATGGTTTCCAATAACATCCCCATTATTCTTATGGCGGTGGGCAGCGCTTATACCATCCATGTGCTCAACCGCATCAATCAGTGTCGTGAAAAAGACTACAGAAAAGCCGTTCGGAAAGCGCTGGGTCATATATTTATTCCGGTTAGTCTGGCAGCTCTTACTACTATGATTGGGTTTATTTCTTTCGTTTTTGGTGCTTACCTGAAAATGATCCGGAATTTTGGACTTGTAACAGCAATGGGTACCTTTTTTGCCGCACTGTTAGCTCTATTTTTTATCCCGGCGCTTCTCGCCACTTTGCCCAAAAAGCCAAAGAAGAATATAACTTCCAAACCGGTAAAATCATATCTTAATGACTATGTGCTTACACCGTTAACTGCGCTTGTGCTGAAACATCCCAAATATATCTTTACTGTATGGATAGTGCTCATCCTCATTAGTTTATCAGGGCTTTTCTCTATCCGGCGCAGTGTAAATGTGAGCGACTATTTCAAAAAATCAAATCCAGAGCATATTGCCGAAACAATTATGACAAAGAAGTTCGGCGGAACCAAACCTGTATTTTTGCAGTTTACGGGCGACATGCAGAATCCCGAGGTGCTGAAAACCATGAAAAAAGCCGAAGAATACCTCGAAAAAAGTCCTTCTATTATCTCCGCCCAGTCCATTGCTGATATTATTATTAAACTGAATGGAGCCCTGAACGGGAAATATAAAATTCCGGATAGTAAGGCTGCCATTGGCCAGCTGTGGTTTCTGCTGGATGGAAATGAAAAAATATCACAATTAGTATCGGAAGACATGGGTAAAGGAATTGTTGTAGCAAAATTCAACGGAAAGGGCAATCATGCCGCCGCTGATTTTGCCAGGTACATGAAACCTTTTTTGGCACAAAACAGCCGCCCGGGTTGTAAAATCCAAATGACCGGTATGCCATTTATCAATGCTGAGATGGATCAGAGCCTGCTGAACAGCCAGATTGCCAGCCTGGTTATAGCTACTATTTTTGTTATTGGTATTGTCAGCCTCATTTTGTTGTCGTTTTCAAAAGGTTTGCTCACCAGTATTCCTATTGCAGTCACCACTATTATACTGTTCGGGACAATGGGGCTTACCAATATCCCTCTAAATATGGGAACCGTGCTGGTGGCCAGCATTGCTATGGGTATCGGCATCGACTACTCCATCCATTTTATCACCCATTTTAACGAAGGTTTAAAAGAGAGGCTTTCCGTACAGGAAGCCATAACAGCAACCATGAAGATGAGCGGGAAAGCCATTTTAATTAATTTCAGTTCTGTTTCCGGAGGATTTCTGGTCTTAGTCTTCTCCAAACTGGTTCCCATGCAATATTTTGGTATTTTAGTAGCTTTAAGCATGCTAAGTTCGAGTCTCGGTGCGCTTACTCTTCTTCCGGTTATCCTGATTATCAGAAACAAAAAACAATTGAAAAAAATAATAAAATGAAAAAAATAAATGGCGGAATCTTCATGCTGATAGTCCTTGCTGCAGCCATTCCTTTTAACCTTTCCGCACAAAATACCTGGGAAATATTACATAAAATGGATGTACAAGCCGCCACAATCAAAGATAAAACTGCAGATGTTGTGATGGAAATGATCAACAACAGAACCGGAAAGATAAAAATACGCAAAGCAATATTAAAACAGAAAATGCCATACAAAACACTTTTCCGGTTTACCTACCCACCATCACAGGCGGGCATTGGCACTCTTTCATTGCCGGGCGGAATAGTCTATTTGTATCTGCCGGCTTTTGGTAAACCCAAGAAAATTTCTAATCTCGCAAAAGGCGGTGCCTTTTCGCAATCTGACTTCTCCACCGAAGACATGGGGCCTAAAAACTGGGCAAAAAATTACGCCGCTACGCTTTTGGGTTCCAACGATACAGCTTATGTATTAAGCCTCATTCCGAAAGTACAAAGCGATAAATATTCGAAGCTTGTAGTTACGGTCAACAAAAAACATTTTTTTCCGGAAAGGATTGTTTATTATGATTTGCATGGGAAAATTATGAAAGAAGCGGATTATCAGTACGAAAAAATCGGACATCTGTGGAGTGCCAAAGTTGCCAGCATGACGAATTACATGAAAGCACATACTACGCGGGTCATAAGCACACGAGTAAAATTAAATCAGGGGTTAAAAGACAGCGATTTTACGGTGAAACAGTTGGTTCCTCCTGAAAAGAAAAAAGAAAAATAGGAATACTGTTGTAATTGAAGTTTTGTGAATTTAGTTGCTTTTATTCATAGAATACGCTTGAAGCTTTATAAACATAACTTTGTATTTTTGCTTTTTTAATCATACCCTTTATGCTCATCATTGGAATTACCGGAACACTCGGCGCAGGAAAAGGAACTATTGTGGAATATCTGACAGAGAAGAAGAATTTTCGACATTATTCTGTTCGTGAGTATTTGATTGAAGAGATTGAAAAACAAGGATTTCCGGTGAATCGCGACAGCATGACTTCTGTAGCTAACCGTTTGCGCAGCGAACATCATCCGGCTTATATCGTGGAAGAGTTGTACAAACAAGCGGTCATAGCCGGGGAAAATGCCATCATTGAAAGCATCCGCGCACCGGGAGAGGTGGATTTTCTGCGGAAGCAGGGTAGTTTTTACCTTTTTGCCGTAGATGCCGACCCGGAAATACGTTACCACCGTATCCGGCAACGTGCTTCGGAAACCGACCACATCGACTTTGACACATTTACAGCCAACGAACAGCGCGAAATGACCACCACCAATACCAACAAACAAAACCTGGGAAAATGTATTCAAATGGCTAACTTCCGGTTTGATAACAACGGAGATATTGCTGCACTTTATGCGGAAGTTGATAAGGTGCTGAAACAGATTGCTTCGCGCTAACGCACGAGCCTTACCCACTGTGCTCGCAATTGGGACGTTGATGGTAAACATAATATTTTCTCCAAACCAAAAAAAGGCCGCTTTCGAGCGGCCTTCTTGAATATATATTGAGGTTCGATTTACATCATTCCGGGCATTCCCCCGCCCATAGGAGGCATGGCAGGAGCTGCTGCATTTTCATCTTTGTGTTCACTCAGGACACATTCGGTTGTCAGCAACATGCCGGCAATAGAAGCAGCATTTTCAAGTGCTATACGTGCCACTTTGGTAGGATCAATTACACCTGCTTTGATGAGGTTCTCATAAACATCGGTGCGGGCATTGAAACCAAAGTCACCTTTTCCTTCTTTTACCTTGTTTACTACGACGGAACCTTCCATACCGGCATTTTCAACAATCTGGCGAAGCGGCTCTTCCAAAGCACGGGTAATGATAGCAATACCGGTTGTCTGGTCTTCGTTGTCACCTTTCAAATCTATTATACTGTCGATGGCACGGATAAAAGCGACACCACCGCCAGGGATAATTCCTTCTTCCATGGCAGCACGGGTGGAGGCCAATGCATCTTCAAAGCGGTCTTTCTTTTCTTTCATTTCCACTTCGCTGGCAGCGCCTGCATAAATCACGGCTACGCCACCTGCCAGTTTGGCGAGGCGTTCCTGAAGTTTTTCTTTGTCGTAATCGGAAGTAGTCGTCTCAATCTGCACTTTGATTTGGTTGACACGGGCATTAATGTTTTCTTTTGTGCCTTTACCACTGACGATGGTTGTATTTTCTTTGTCGATGGTTACTTTTTCAGCATCGCCCAACATTTCGAGGGTAGCATCTTCCAGTTTGTAACCTTTTTCTTCCGATATGACAGTTCCTCCGGTCAGGATAGCAATATCTTCTAACATTTCTTTTCTCCTGTCACCAAATCCGGGAGCTTTTACAGCCACCACTTTCAACGAGCCACGCAGACGGTTCACCACAAGGGTTGCCAATGCTTCGCCATCAATGTCTTCGGCAATAATAACCAATGGTTTACCACTTTGAACAGCTTTTTCAAGAATAGGAAGCAGGTCTTTCATTACGGAGATTTTTTTGTCGTAAATCAGAATGTAAGGCGATTCGTAAACAGCCTGCATTTTTTCAGTGTCAGTTACAAAGTAGGGAGAGATATAACCGCGGTCAAACTGCATTCCTTCCACCACATCCACGTAAGTTTCAATACCTTTGGACTCTTCGATAGTGATGACCCCTTCCTGTTTCACTTTGCCCATAGCTTCGGCAATCAGCTGACCGATTACATGGTCATTGTTAGCAGAAACGGCAGCAACCTGCTCAATTTTTTCATGATGGTCGCCCACCTCAGTGGTTTGTTTTTTCAGTGATTTGATGACTTCCTGAACGGCTTTGTCAACACCCCGTTTCAAATCCATAGGATTAGCACCGGCAGTGACGTTTTTCAGTCCGGCCGTTACAATAGCCTGTGCCAGCACGGTGGCAGTCGTTGTGCCATCACCGGCAAGGTCATTGGTTTTTGAAGCCACCTCTTTGACCATCTGGGCGCCCATATTTTCAACGGGGTTGCTCAGCTCAATTTCTTTGGCTACGGTAACGCCATCTTTGGTTATTTGAGGGCCTCCAAAAGATTTATCAATAATGACGTTTCTTCCCTTAGGGCCTAACGTTACTTTCACTGCATCTGTTAATGCGTCAACACCTTTTTTCAGGCCATCTCTTGCTTCTAAATTAAATAAAATGTCTTTTGCCATTTTTCTAAATTTTTATCTGTTATTACTAATTTTCTGATCTTTAAATAATTGCCAGTATGTCTGACTGGCTCATGATAAGATAATCGTTGTCGTTGATGGATATTTCGGTCCCGGCATATTTACCGTAAAGCACCTTATCTCCTGTTTTCACACGAATATCATTATCTTTATCTTTGTCGGCAACAGCTACCACGGTTCCCTGTTGCGGTTTTTCTTTGGCAGTGTCAGGGATAATAATTCCACTGGCTGTTTTTTCTTCTGCAGGAGCAGGTTCAACAACGACCCTGTCTCCAAGCGGTTTAATGTTCAACTTATCCATAATCTATCTGTTTTTTTTGTTTAAAATTTGAACTGCTTCCTATCTGTCATATATTATGCCAAAACGGGGGCAAAAAAAAAATGTCAGAATGCTATGACATTCTGACATTTTTTAAACGGATAAGCCGTGAAGACTATTTCTTAGTGGCCGGCTTTTTCTTGTTACTTTGGGGTGTCTGGTTCATGGGAGGAGCAGTAAAGTCAACAGCCGGCTGTTTTACATTGTTAATTTTGTTTTGCAATTCACTGTTTGGCAAGTTCTTACCGCTGTTTCCATGGGGAATAATCATGGTAGCCGTGAGACTCAACAGCAACAAGACTACAGCGAGCGTCCAGCTGGCTTTTTCCAGAAAATCGGCGGTCTGACGGGCACCCATAAACTGGTTTCCGCTGCCAAAGTTGGCAGCAAGTCCGCCACCTTTTGGGTTCTGTACCAAAACGATCAATCCCAGTATCACACAGACAATCAAAATCAGTATAGAAATAAAAATATACATCCTTTTAAGCTTTAAATATTTGCGTTCTTTTTTGCTTTCTCAATAAGGGATGCAAAGTAACTACTTTTTTCCGGGAATTTCAAAATTAATTTTTCATAGATATGAATGGCTTTTTCATAGTGTCCCTGTTTTAGATAAATGTTTGCAAGTGTTTCGCTGATAATATTTTCCTCGTCCATAACACTGCGTTTCGCATATTCAACAGGATTGTAAAATGTATTTTTGGGAGCAGACATGGAGGGCTCATTTTTTATAAAAGAGTCGATAATCTCTTCTTTTGATAAGGGTTTTGGTGCTGTTCCGGATTTCTTTTTTTCCTTCTCCGCATCAATTTCACGAATACGTTCTTCGATAATTTTTTTAAGCTCATCAATGGTATAGGAACGGCTCTCCGGCGGAGATGCTTTTTCACCAGCCAGCTTTCCCGCGGTTTCGTCAGTTTTTTCTTTTTCAGGCTCTGGCTTTCCCACCTTTGGCACCGGTTTGCCTTTCGGTTTCTTTTCGGCCTCTTCGTCGGGCAGGACAATCCGTACCGAAGAGAGGTTCAGCCGGTCGATATGTTTTTTTAAGATGCGCCGGTTGCCGGCATAAACCGCAGTTATTTTTAATTCTGCATCGTGCATTACATTTTTGTCAACATACAATTTCAGCGTAAGCAGGATGTGTGCCGAAGAACAATAGGGAAAGTCTTTCACCAACGCCATCAAATCATAAAGAGAAGCTGCTTCCATTTTTTCGGGATGCCGGAGGTAGGTCGTAAATTGTTCCTGATTCATAAGGCGAAGGTAATAAAGATTTGATTACCAGTTAACCATGGCTTTGTTAAAAATATTGTCAGTAAGGTCATCGACAATCCTTTTTATCAAACCATTTTTAATACCGTTAAAATTTTCCGTCGAAGGGTAATCGACATATTGGGTAAACGAAGTTTCAAAATCTTTTGCCGGTTCCAACCTGCTCGAAAACCGCACATTTACGGTGATGGTAAGCCGGTTGAGAGCTGCTGTTTGGTCAGCCTGAATGGCCACAGGCGTAGTTGTATAATCTGTAATCTCGCCTTCAAGAGCAATGTCACCGTTTTTCTCCACCATCTCCAGATTAGTTTGTGAGGTAAATCTGTCGCGTAAGGCATTGGTAAAAATCGCACTTAACGTGGGTTCTACAATTTTTGCCTTGTTAGTAAAATATTGAATAGACATGGTCTTGGCGCCGGCAGGAACAGAAGCCCCTGTAAAAGAATAGACCCCACAGGAAGTAAAAAAGATGCCGGAGAAAAGAAAGAAAGTTATCGTCAGAAGAGAGTTCTTTCTATCTTTGAAATAATTTTTGGCGGATGAACTACTGAAAATATTTGTCAAGGCCGTATGATTTTCTTTTTGGCAAAGGTAAAAATTATGCGCATTTGGCTTTCCAGCCAAAACAAAGCATTTCAACCGCCACAAACAAACACAAAATGAAACAAAAATTGACTTTTATTTCAGCACTGGTTTTTACAATCCTGCTGGTTTCAGCTGTTTCGTGTCAGAATTCACATGACAGGAATGGCAAAAAGGGACAAACCGTTTTGGCTGACACAGCAGTTTTTAATCCTGGTGTTATTTATGATAGTGTAAACTGCTTCAGATACCCCCATGAGTCATATGCACTCTATCTGCCAAAAAATTACACTGCCACAAAGAAATTTCCGGTACTCTTTTTTTTCGATGCCCATGCACGGGGATGGCTCCCGGTGAAACGATACAAAGCGCTGGCCGACAGTTTCAACTTTATCCTTGTTGCCTCCAATGAATCAAAAAACGGGCAAGCCACACAAAAGCGAAACCAGATTATCTACCACTTCATGCAGGACGTTGAGCAACGTTTTTCCATTAATCCAGGCAGAGTTTACACAGGTGGCTTCTCCGGGGGCGCCCGCGTTGCTGCCGGCATTGGACTTTCCAATCAGGATATTGCCGGCGTTATTGGCTGCGCTGCCGGTTTCCCAAAGCTAAATCACATTACCAACACGCAACTGGCTTATGTGGGCATTGTGGGAAATACAGATTTCAACTTCATGGAGATGGAACAACTGAATAGCGAACTGGAGGCTGCACACTGGCGCCATAGCCTGCTGATTTTTGATGGTCACCACCAATGGCCACCCATGCAAACCATGAAGAAAGCTTTTTCCTTTCTGCAAACCGATGCCATGCGCCGGCAACTTATTCCGGTGGATAAGCACTTTATTGCCCGGCTGAAAGCAGACTTTGATAAGGAAAGAAAACAGGCTATTCGAAATAACGACCCATCATTACGGTGGCAAACCGACCAACAGCTTGTTGCTTTTCTGAAAGGGTTGACCCCGGTGGGGACTTATGAAAAGGAGATACAGAAGCTGTCACAAAATCCCCTACTGAAGAAGCAGCAGCGACAGCAGATTTTTCTGAAAAAAGAAGAACTGAGATGGCAACAGACTTATGCCCGCGCCTTCGAAAACAAAGATGCCAGCTGGTGGAAAAATGCACTTGACCATCTTTCAGTTATGCAAAAGAGCGCCAAAACACCCGATGAAAAGCAGATGACGAAACGTCTTTTCAACTACCTCAGCCTTATGGCGTACCTGTATGCCGACGGAAGCCTGAATAACCACCAGACCACAGCTGCCGGAAAATATTTAATGATTTACGAGAAAGTGGATCCCACGAATCCGGAAGTTTACTTCATGAAAGCATTGAATTATGCCATGGAAGGGGAAACCCATGCCATCCTCCCCGCTCTACAAAATGCGGCCGGCAATGGATTTAAGGATGTTAAACGGCTGGAAAATAATTCTTATTTCTCCGGCTTACGGCAAACCCCCACATTCCGGAAAATCCTTCTCCAGGTGAAAGGAAATAAGAAGGCGGCAGAAGAGCGCTAAAATTTTCTCCGCAATAATTAATTATTTATTACCTTTGCCCTCCCTTTTAAAATCAGGGTACCGTGGCCGAGTGGCTAGGCGGAGGTCTGCAAAACCTTACACAGCGGTTCGAATCCGCTCGGTACCTCCAGGCCTCTTAACGTGTTGAATGTTAAGAGGCTTTTTGTTTTTATGGCGGCGGACGGGCTTTCCGTTTTAGTCCTCGCCCCAAAAACCTTTTCAACCATT
>ENA-ORDP01001573-ORDP01001573.1-marine-sediment-metagenome-genome-assembly--contig:-NODE-1573-length-12285-cov-4.539493_pt1 | contig 12285 bp, 11 predicted proteins | sample MGYA00248627_ERZ508539 | MGnify/ENA primary metagenome ERZ508539 (study PRJEB26208, sample SAMN05571518) | marine sediment metagenome | biome: deep sea; feature: Hydrothermal vent; material...
CCGCCTCGCCTGACAACTTTTCGCTCGATTTCGCTACGAAAGCGCTTTTTAGAGGTTCCCATAAATAATAAAAAGGAGACCGGGCCATGAGAGTTTTAATTGTTTCATTCTTTATTGTTATCACCGCAAGCCTCGCCGTGGCCCAGGATGATCTTCAGACCGTTTTAAAGGCTGGGGATGAGTATTACGCCATGTTTGATAACGCCAAAGCGCTTGAGGAGTATAAAAACGCGCATTTGGCCGTCCCAGGAAATTTCGAGGCGACTCTTAAAACTATCCGCGCCTATATCGACACGGGCGAGGATATCGACTCGAAAGAATCTGAGGAGTTCTATCTTAAGGCGGCCAGTAACGCGCAGATGATGATAGAAAATTTCCCGGACAGGGCCGAGTCGTACTATTACCTTGCATTGGCCAACGGAAAGATCGCCGAGCTTCGCGGAGGAAAAGAAAAGGTCAAGCTGTCGCGCTCCATCGAGGTCAACGCAAGCAAAGCGGTGAAGATCGATCCGAGCCTTTTCCGGCCGCATCTTCTTCTGGGTATCTACTACCGGGAGATCGCAAACCTGAACTGGTTTTTAAAAGCGTTCGCAAAAACGTTCTTCGGGGGCCTGCCGGACGGGACGAACGAAGACTCGTTAAGGGAGCTTTTAAAATCTGCCGAGCTAAACGATAAATTTCCCCGGATCTTTTACGAACTCGGCCTGACTTACGAAGAAATGGGCAAAAAAGATGAGGCGGTTAAAAACCTTCGCATAACGCTTATGCTTCCGAAAGCAGATCACCTCGACGACCGGTACAAGAAAAAAGCCAGAGAGCTTCTGAAGAAAATGGGGGGATAAAGATTTCTTATATGCGATTCAGGATTATGTTGATGTGGCGCCTCCTCTCGTCACCACGGACACCGATATGGGGTCTGCGGGATGCCGGATCGAGTCCGGCATGACAACTGCCACCCCCACCTCAATCCTCCCCCCCCAAGGCGGTACAGCCCAGGCCCTCCTATCATCCTGTCACCCCGGCCTCCAAGAGCCGGGGTCTCCGAGATCCCGCGTCAAGCGCGGGATGACGTTTTACACCACCCCGTTACGGGCATGGCCCAGCCCCTCCCCTCACGGGCGGGGAAATGTTTGGCGAGACGCTGAAGATTGCCACGTCGCATTTGCTCCTCGCAACGACAAACAGGATGAATATCTAAATTACCAATGATTGAAAAAAACTCGAACACGCCTATCGTCCGGCTCTCTTCTGTAACTAAGATATATAAGCAGGGGCGGATGGAGGTCAAGGCGGTGGATGCTCTTACGCTCGCAATCGGCAAAGGCGAGTTCTCGGCGTTGTGCGGGCCGTCCGGGTCTGGCAAGACCACTACCTTAAACCTCATCGGAGCCCTCGATATTCCCGATTCTGGCGATGTCATGCTAGAAGATAGAAACTTAAGAGACCTGTCGCGAACCGAGCTTAGCCGTCTTAGGCGCGACCGGATAGGGTTTGTCTTCCAGGCTTACAACCTTGTCCAGGTATTAACGGCGTATGAGAACGCCGAGTTCGTCCTTAACCTGCAGGGTGTCCCCAGGGCGGAGCGCAAAGAGAGGACTATGGCCCTTTTAAAAGAGGTGGGGCTGGAGGGGATGGAAAACAGGCGGCCAGACGAGCTCTCTGGCGGACAACAGCAGAGAGTGGCCATCGCCAGGGCCATCGCCCCGGAGCCTGCCATTGTGCTGGCCGACGAGCCTACGGCCAACGTGGATTCCGCCACCGCAGGCGCCCTTTTGGACCTTATGGAAAAGCTGAACCAGGAGAAGGGGGTCACTTTTCTTTTCTCCACTCACGACGAGCGGGTCATGCGGCGGGCAAAAAGAATCATGACAATGCGCGACGGCAAACTGGTGGGCGACGAGGCGAAAAACTGATGCGCCGCAAAGCGCTCATAGTGTCTATCACTTCTTTTATCCTGTTTTTCTCCGCCGGTACGGCTATCGCATTTTACGAATGGAATGACGGCTCAAGCTCGACTGACATGCGCGGATTCATCCGTTTGACAGGCGCCGCGCTCCGCAACCCGGACAACAGGATAATTTACCCTGACAAGACGGACACAAGCGCGTGGGGCATTGCGCGCCTGCTTTTTTTCGGAAAAGTTGGAGAGGGATTGTCTATGGAGCTAAACGCTTATAGCCTCGTTGTCAACAATAGCTCTAAAGGCGCCTTCTCGCAAGATACAACAACCACCGGCGCAGAGCGGAGCGCCTGGCTTGAGACAAGGTATCTGGATGAGAAGAATAATTCAGGATTGGCCGGGATAGACCGCCTGAACCTGACGCTCTCTTTTGACAGGGTGGACATCAAGCTTGGAAGACAGCCGGTCAACCTCGCCACTGCGTTTTATTTCACGCCCAACGATTTTTTCGCGCCGTTTTCAGCGCAGACATTTTTCAGAACCTACAAACCGGGGGTGGATGCGGCCAGGGTCGAAATACGGTTAGGCGCCCTGACGCAACTTACCTTTTTGAGTGTGCTTGGCTACTCTGCCAACGGCTCGACTTCCAACGGTTACAGCGGGCAAACTTCCTCGATAAGATCGTCTTCTCTTGCGAGAGTGTCTACGGTGATCGCTGATTTTGAGCTGACCGCGCTGGGGGGCTCTGTCAAAAACTCGACGATTCTGGGAGGATCGGCGCAGGGCGAAATTCTCGGCGGGTGGCTATCAATACGAGCCGAAGGCCATCACGCAAGGCCGGATGACACCAGTAAAAAATCGAGTGATGAGTTCGTTGTCGAAGTGGAGAGACGCTTTACCAGAAGGCTTACCGCAAGCGCGATCTATTTTTATCATGGCGCCGGAAAAAATAGCGCCGATGAATATTCTGAGCTGTCAAGAGACAGTGGAGCGCAAAATCTCTACCTGGGCAAAAGATACATGGCGATTGGAGTCAGTTACGAATATTCTCCGCTTACGACCCTGCAGGCTGTGGCCATCGTCAACTCGACCGATAACTCCCGCTTTGTCTCTTTCTACTCGGTTCATTCGCTGACGGACGAGACGGAGCTTTCATTAAGTTTTTCCATACCGCAAGGCGCCGCGCCGGGCAATTTGAAGATCAACAGCGAGTATGGAGCCTATCCTTATTTCATAGGCTTTGAGCTAAGGTCGTATTTCTAGCCCGAAATACGGACGGAAACTAGAATCAAGATCGGGGAGAAAACGTTTATGCGGCTTTGTCTGGCCGACCCCGCCTTTATCCCGGCCCCGGCTTGCCCCGGCTTATGGCGTATGCCCCGGCTCTGGCCCGGCTTGCCCCGGCTTATGCCGCGCCTACCCTGATCGTCACATCGACACCCTTGACCATCATACCCTTTGGAGCGTCTGGAATAATGTCGGTCATTTTTAAATCGGCGTTAAAATCGGTCAGCTCACCGGTGTCTACGTTATAAAAATGGTGATGCGATTCGGTTTTCGGCTCATAAAAGATCTTGGTAGGGTCTGCTATGACCTCTTTTACAAGCCCTTTTTTCGCAAATAGCCGAAGCGTGTTGTAGACGGTGGCTTTCGAGACGATGCTCCTGCCCTGGTTGACCTTACCCATCACCTGCTCTGCGGAAAGATGCTGTTTTTTAGAAAGTAATATCCCGGCTATTTCCACCCTCTGCAGAGTAGCGGTAATTCCGTAATCCCTGAGCAGGTTTGCCAGTTCCGTGGTATTTCTTACATATAATTCCATCACTTTGAACCCTTTTTGAATCCTTCTTGTTTTTTAATCAAGTATAACATAAAACCGCCTTTGACTTTAAGTGGGCAATTCTACTATTTATTTCAATAACTTATCAGATTACAAAATAAAGAGAAAAATTCGCTTTTTCGAATAAAATAGTTTGATCTGAATCCCGTATTTGTTTAGACTGTCTCTAAATAGATATAGGCGCAGGATCATAATATTTGCTGTCGTGGGTTGGTTTATCAATTCGCGGAACAATACAAACAACGAGAGAGTGGTCTTTCGATTAGAATATGATTGTTTATCATTTCCAATATTTAACTTAAGGAGACACGATATCATGGCCATCCAAAACGGCGATATCAATGCAAGTAAACAACTACAAGACGACGCTGTGGCAAAAGTGACAATTATAAAAACAGACGCCCTTACCATGGACGTCTACTATTTCAAGGCGGGCCAGCAGTTAGGTTACCACCGGCACCCGACAGGAGATCAGATTTTCACCGTGATAGAAGGGGAAGGAACCTTCTATCTCGATGATAGCGGTGAGGAGACTTTGCAGGTCAAACCAGGCGCGACCTTCCTCGCCCCTGCTAACGTCTGGCATGATCTAAAGGATGGCGGGAACGGCTCTCTGGTGGCTCAGCAGGTCACCCAGCAACCTTCCGGAATGGAAAAAAGGTAACCCGCTTCATCTTTTTTCGGTTATTTGTGAAGGTCGGGCTGTCTATGCGCGGGCCGCCCGGCCTTACAAGATTTTTCCCGCTAACCCGGAATTATCTTTAGGGGTTCCCTTTATTCAGGCAGGGCCAGCGCTTCTGCGACAGCTTCGAGAAGCTCGGCCCGCTCCAGCGGTTTTTGCATTGTCCTGACCACGCCCAGATTTTTGGCTATATCAAGAAAATCGACCTGAACAATCCTGCCTCCGCCTGAAATCGCTATTATTTTTATCTTCGGATAATCACGCTTGAGTTTCATAATCGTCTCAAGCCCCCCTTCATCCGGCATTATTATATCTGTGATAATCAGGTCAGCAGGATTTTCTTCATGTTTTTCTATCCCTTCGCGCCCGCTTGAAGCCTCCGTTACAACGTAACCGGCGGCTTCGAGCATCTGTTTTACAACTGAGCGCACATACTGGTCGTCATCGATAATCATTACATGAGCCATTGTTTATCTCTCCTTTTCCGCAGATAGATCAAGCGTCTTGCGCACAGTTACCGCAAGCTCATTCGCCAATACCGGTTTGAGAATAAAATCTCGAATGCCTATGTCCTTCGCCTTTTCAGGCGTGATGGTTTTGCTGAACCCCGTACACAAAATCACAGGAATGTCGCTCCTTATTTTTATCATCTCTCTGGCCAGTTCGTCGCCTGCGATATTGGGCATAGTCTGATCCGTTATTACCAGGTCGAATTTTTCGGGAGCCCTGCGAAAACGGTTAAGCGCTTCGACGCTACTTGTCTCCCCCACCACATCGTATCCAAACTGGCCCAGCGCCTCCATGCCCAGGCGCACCAGTGGGCGTTCGTCGTCTACGAACAAGATTCTTTCATTACCTTTATACGCCTGGAAAATTTTCTTTATTTCATCGACTGCGGGCTCGTCAGCTTTTGGGAGGTAAATATCAAAAGTGGAGCCTGCCCCTGGCTTGCTTTTCACGGTAATAGCTCCGCCGTGGCTGGTGACAATCCCGTGCACTGCGGCAAGCCCCAGCCCCGTTCCGTCGCCAGCTTTTTTGGTTGTAAAAAAAGGATCGAAAATACGCTCCATTGTGGCCGAATCGATGCCGCAACCTTTATCTGCGACGGAAAATTTGATCAATTTGCGGTCGGCCAATGAAGGATTGTTTTTGGCGAGCTCATCATCCACTTCCACTTCCCTGAGCGAGACAATAAGCTCCCCTCCTTTTTCCCTCATGGCGAACTCGGCGTTCGCGCACAGGTTCATTACCACCTGGCTCATCTGAGTCGCGTCCGCCAGAACCGAGCCGGAATCCGGATCGATATCTTCTTTCATTTTGATAGTGGATGGGACGGAGGCGCGAAGGAGTTTTAAAGTCTCTTTGACTATCAGATAAAGCTCCACCGGCTTTTTCTCCTGATCGTCCTGCCTGCTGAAAGTCAATATCTGCTTTACCAGGGCCTTGGCGCGGCGCCCCGCCTTCATGACCTCGCCAAGATTATCTCTTTCACGGCTACCCTCTTTAAGTTTATCCATCGTAAGGTCTGTATAGCCGATAATAGCCGAAAGAATGTTGTTAAAATCATGGGCGATCCCGCCAGCCAGGACCCCGATGGCCTGCATCTTGAGAGACTGGCGGTACTGCGACTCCAGCTCTTTTTTTATCGCTCGCTCAGCGCGCAGTTTTTTGTTGATGGTCGAAAGCCGGGCCGTCCTCTTTTCCACAAGTTTTTCCAGTCGTTCTGCGTTTTTCTCAAGGAAATCTTCGGTTTCCCACTGTTTTTTTGCTCTTAAAATCGCTAATGACAGCTCCTCCATATTCAACGGCTTCATTATATAATCGGAAGCTCCGGCGCGAAGCGCCATGATAGGCGCGTCATGGTCCTCTCGACCGGTGCAGATTATAATCTGCGTTTTGGGAATCATTTTTTTTACGCGCCTGAGTAGCTCAAGCCCATCCATAACAGGCATATTTATATCGCTGACGATGACATTTGGCCTCCATCTATCAGCCGACTCCAACGCTTCGGCGCCATTGGCCGCTTCCACTATTTCAACCGCGTTAAAGTCGAGCTCAATGTATTTGCGGATTTGGCGGCGGGCCTGATCTTCGTCGTCTACAACCAGCAATTTTAAAATAGTATTGTCAGCCATTGGACGCCTCCGGGGGCTTTAAAAGAGTAATAATCATAGTGGCGCCAGAGCCCTCTTGCGACTCCACCTCCAGCTTTCCGCCAAATTCCTGAATAATCTTGTAGACGATAGACAGGCCGATGCCAGTCCCTTTTCCCGGAGGTTTGGTTGTGAAAAACGGATTGAATATCTCTTTTTTAATCGAGTCAGCAATACCGGGACCGGTGTCTTTTACTCTAATTACAGCTTCATCGGCAGAGTCTTCCACCTCAATGAGAATTTTTTTTTGCCTGTCGTCTTCAATAGTGTCGAGGGCGTCTCTTGCGTTTGCAATGAGGTTTATCATTACCTGGCTTAGCCTGTTTGCGGCGCCGATAACCATTACCCGGCCCGAAGGAATTTCAACTGTCAGGCTTATATTGCGGACTTTAAGCTGAGACCCGAACATTTTTATCGAATTACGTATCGCCTTGCCAACATTGACCGGGTAAATTTCGCTACTTTCTTTTCTGGCAAAATCACGCAGGTTTTTAATGATTTCCACCGCGCGCTCAACATTTTCGGAGATCACTTTGACTTCTTCGAGCAAACCCGGCTTATCGATCTTCTTTTTTTCCGCTATCTTGTTTAACAGCTGGCATGTGATGTTTATATGATTAAGGGGCTGGTTCAGCTCGTGGGCCACGCCGGAGGCCAGCTCCCCTATCGCCGCAAGTTTTTCCGCCTGCGAAAGCCGCTCGCTCTGTTTTAAAAGCTCCTCCTCGGCCCGCTTGATTTCCGTGGTGTCGCGGAACACGGATATGTACTTGACCGTTTTACCGGAGACATCCTTTATGGCGGTTATGGCCAGCCACTCCGGGTACACTTCGCCGTTTTTACGTTTGTTCCATATTTCCCCTTTCCATTGCCCTTTCTCCTTGAGCGACGCCCACATTTGCTGGTAAAAATCCTCGCCCTGCCGCCCGCTTTTCAGAATCCGGGGATTTTCTCCTACAGTCTCCTTTGCGGTGTAACCTGTGATTTTCGTGAAAGCCGGATTTACCGACCGGATTACCGCGTCGCCGTCCGTGACAATTATTCCATCCAGCGCGTACTCATATACAGTCGATGCCAGACTAAGCTCGGCCTCGCTTTTCTTTTGCTCCGTTATATCGTTTCCATGCAGTAAAAATCCGTTTAATTTGCCAGGTTCGGTTATGACCGGACTGATGGTAATCCGCAGATAGCTGTGTTCTCCCCCCGGCTTCTGGTAAGCTAACTCCGCGCTACGGGCGCCGCCGCTTTTACGCATACATTCACCAGCAAGCGCAAGCGCCCTTTCCCAATCCCATTTAACGCCACACTCGGTAAAAAGCTTGCCCAAAACGTCCATTTCAGAAATTCCAAAAGTCTCTTCCGCCGCCTTGTTCCATCTGGTGATCCTCTGCTCCGAGTCCACTCCGATGAGAATCTCTGAAATGGCGGAGAAAAGACGCTCGATTTCCAGATGCGCGTTACGCAGTTTTTCCTCGGCCTGTTTCCTGTCGGTTATGTCGCGCATTACTCCGACAAACCGCCTTTGACTTCCCACTCTCATTTCGCTGGCGGATATTTCCGCAGTGAATATAGTCCCGTTTTTACGCATCGCCAAAACTTCGCGGGGAACGCCCAGAAACCTGGACTTGCCTGTCTTAAGATATTTTTTTATGTAACCGTCATGCTGGCTTCCGTAAGGCTCTGGCATCAGTAAGCTTATGTTCGCGCCCAGAGCCTCTTCAAGGGAATAACCGAAAATCCTCTGCGCCGCAGGATTGAACGATTCTATGAAGCCTTTCTCGTTGATAGTGATAATAGCGTCTAAAGCGTTGTCCACCACAGCGTGAACGTAGCTTTCGTTTCCACGGAATGTTTTGTACCGGAGCCTGGCCATTAATGGCCTCTGTCCGGCGCGCTTTCAAAAGTCACCACCAACCCTGTAATTGCAGAATGATTATTTATAATATAAATTTTCATACTTTACAATCAATCATTCTTTTCGGGAGCATGGCCTGGCTCATCTTTTTGTATTGAAAAATACGCGGCCTCGCCCGCTTATCCGGTCAGATGGGAGTGATACCGTAAAAAGGGTAGATAGCTACCTTGCGGTGTCAGCGCAGGCGCAAATTAAAAACAAGGAAAAGCGGAAACCTGGCTTTTTGCTTTTTCAGCTGACTGCTAATTATCGAGTTTTTTCTGAAATTCGTAGTTAAATGAAGCCCCTTCGATTTTGTATGAAGCCTTAAACGAAATATCTTTTGCGTCCAGAGGCCAGGCGAAAGCGTATCTTTTGTCTCTTATGATAATCTTTCCCGGTTCACTCAGCTGTGCGCGATGGACCGTGCCATTTAAAGGCGTTATATAAATCTTGTCGCTTACCTCCAGCTTATAATGTGTAAAAACATCGAATATTTTTCTATAGGAGGCGGCTCTGGCTTCGACGTATCCGTTTTGCGTGTAGTTGATAAAATCGAGCCGCCGTTTAGTTATGCTCACTCCTTTCGCTTTGGCGTCCATAACAATCTGGCCGCTCGTCGCTGTGTCTCGTAACAGGCCAAGGTCTTTTTTGCGAAGATAGCTTTTTGTTTCTTTCGATCCGAAATTTTTGTATAAAACTTTAAGCGTCCCGGAGCCGTCGCCGCCTATCATCAAGGAAAACTCCTCCCCGGCGTATTGTAGCCCGCACCCCGCCCATATGACCGCCGCAACGGCAAACATAGCTGTAACGCTATAGAAACGCTTTTTAACCAACCCCCCCATATCTAAATCATCACCAAAGAAATGACATGGTAAATATTTGTAGAAACAATATGTTACGAGATTGTACAACAAACGGCAAGTCCGCTCCAAGTACAATCGCCCAGGCTTAATGAACAGGTTTTGCCAGCTCCCCCACATGGGCGGCAACCGACTCTTTGAGCGCCTGGATGTTATAACCCCCTTCTAGCGTCGACACTACCGGTTTGGATCCGGCGAGATTGAGTATTTTTTTCGTAATCGTGGCGTATCCTCTGGCAGTCAGCGAAAGACCAGCGAGCGGGTCATCAATGTGTGCGTCAAAACCGGCCGAGATAAATATAATATCGGGCTTGAATTTTGTGAGCGAGGGGATGATCTGGCTATCGAACTTATCATAATACTCCTCGTCGCCCGCTCCGGCAAACATAGGAATATTCATGTTCGTCCCCTCGGCGCCCGCCCCTCCCCGCTCAGACTCCATGCCTGTGCCCGGATAGTGATGAGCCTGATGCAAAGAGATAAAAAACAGAGACGGGTCGTCATAAAAAGCGTTTTGGGTACCGTTGCCATGATGAACGTCGAAATCTATGATCGCTGTTTTTTGCGCGCCATACGCTTTTTGCGCGTGACGGGCGCCGATGGCTACGTTGTTAAAAAGGCAAAAGCCCATCGCCCGGCTCGATTCGGCGTGATGGCCCGGCGGCCTTACAGCGCAAAAAGCGTTCGCATGGCTTTTATCCATAACACAATCCACCGCCTCTATTAAAGCTCCGGCCGCAGTCGTGGCCGCCATCCATGAGTCGGGACAGATAATGGTGTCTGCGTCCATCGACCTTTCGCCGGACAGGCATCTCTCCTCCACAAAGCGTATATATCCAGAGTCGTGAACCGCTTCAAGCTGTTGTCTGTCAGCAGGATCGGGGGATATCCATTCGAGGCGGTCGGCGAACGGAGCCGACTCCAAAGCCGGGATAACCGCCCTCAACCGCTCGGCGCTTTCGGGGTGATCGCCTGTGTCGTGCTTTAAAAAAACAGGATCGTAGAAAACGGCTGTCTTTAGCACGGTTTTAACGCTTTGCGAACCGCAAAGCTAGCATCTGCTCGAAGGGCCTCAACCGCCGCCTTTAAAAACAATGACTATCCATCCGATTATAACGGAGAACAGCAATAGATTTGAGAGAAACCGGAGGGTAAGAAAATCGGGCATGATTGCGTTGAACCTGATATCGACCGCACGGGCCAATCTGGTCAGCGCCCTCAGCCAAATCCGGAGGGGCCGCAACCGCCACCGGAAAACGGGGAGCCTGAAGAGCCCACGCTTGTGACCGACAAAACCCGCTCACCAGAGGTTTTCCCGCATCCTGGACATTCACGAAGCTCATGGACGCGGCTCAACCCGGTCAACGCCTCAAACTTGAGCCCGCACTTTCTACATACAAATTCATAAATCGGCATTTATTAACGATCCTTCGCCTTAATCTTATTCTTCTCATTCTAAACCAAGATGCTGGAGATTAACAACTGATTCTATAATTAATAGCTGTAAGGAGCCTTTTGAAAACGGCGGAGATGTATAATGTATCCACTATGAAAAATGACACACGCGATAAATTGCTTGAGGCGGTTCGTTTAAAGGCGTACCGCACCGGTGATTTCACTCTGGCCTCCGGGAAAAAATCTGACTACTACATTGATTGCAAAGAGGTTACCTTGGACGGCGACGGGAGCCTGCTGGTGGGCACGATGGTTTTCGGGATAATTAAAAGCTGGGGCGTATCGGCGGTAGGCGGCATGGAGCTCGGCTCGGTTCCCATATCGACCGCAGTGTCGATTGTGTCAGCCATCGAAGGCGCGCCAATATTTAACTTCATCGTAAGAAAAGAGGCCAAGGGGCATGGAACTGGCAAACGGCTCGAAGGCCGGATCGGCCCAGGCGACAGGGTGGCCGTCGTCGAAGATGTGGTCAGCACCGGCGGGTCGAGCCTTAAAGCCATCGACGCGATTGAAGAGTCTGGAGCCATCGTCGCAGGGCTTGTCTCCATCGTAGACAGGGAGATGGGAGGATCCGAAGCGTTTATAAACCGGGGTATAAAGTACACGCCAATTTTCACTATATCCGAAATCCGGGATAGTCAGGCTCCCACAACAGCCTCCGGCTCTTGACCTTCAAGATAAATGAGCTATCTTTTAGTTAGAGGCTTAAAAAGGAGAGACGATGATCCGCAGGGCGGCGGTGGCCGGACGCTTTTATCCAGACTCTAAAGAGTCGATCATATCGCAGATCGAAAGCTTCGATTTTGACGACAAAGAGCCGGTAGAAGCGTTCGGAGTGGTGGCCCCTCACGCCGGATACCAATATTCGGGGCCGGTGGCGGCAAAGGTCTACGCCCGGCTGAAAGTCAGGAACAGCGTCATCCTGATAGGTCCCAACCATGGATCCGGCAGAGGTTACGACGCGCCGCCGGTGGCGATTATGTCTGAAGGCTCGTGGGAGCTTCCAACCGGGGAAGTCTGCGTTGACGGGGAGCTTGCGCGGATTCTTATGGAAGAGGCCCCGATCATCACCGAGGCCGGATGGGCGCATGAAGCGGAGCATTCGCTGGAAGTGCAGATTCCTTTTTTGCAACGGCTCGCCGGTGATCCGCGCATAGCGCCAATCATAATGGCCAGGCTTGCGCGCGATCAGGTTATAGAGCTTGCCGATGGGATATTCAGAGCGGTCGAGAAGTATGGCGACCCGGTGACATTCGTGGCCAGCACCGACTTTTCCCACTACGTGCCCCATAAGACCGCCCAAACGCTCGACCATATGGCCATTAAAAAGATCGAAGCTCTCGACGGGCCGGGACTGCTGGACGTGGTAAGTAAAAATCAGATTTCAATGTGCGGCGTCCAGCCCACCGCCGTTGTGATAGAGGTGTGCAAGCGGTTAGGCGCCAGAAAAGCGGAGCTTGTAAGCTACCAGACTTCAGGCGATATTACCGGCGACTTTTCC